>Ga0214919_10000566_pt1 | contig 62833 bp, 80 predicted proteins | sample LL1503_MetaG_FD_177994 | JGI IMG/M metagenome (GOLD analysis project Ga0214919, IMG submission 177994) | Freshwater microbial communities from Lake Lanier, Atlanta, Georgia, United States - LL-1503 | ecosystem: Environmental > Aquatic > Freshwater > Lake | place: USA: Georgia | collected... | reverse complement strand
ACAGACGCATGAGTGAACTCGATCTGTGCAAGCAGACGTTCCTTCTTGAGCGAAGCACGGAAGATACGCAACTCGACAGTGTTGTACTTGCCGTTGTAGCTGTTGTCCATGTTAAGACCAAGACGCCGAGCCTCACGAGAGCCAAGGTTGCACATATTAACCATGCGATAGCGCTCACCAGACTTACCCTTGACAGCCTTCTTGGGGTTGGTAAGGATGGACTGATGCTCAGCGGCGCAGTAGCTACGGGCTTGGTCATCGACAGATGGATGGCGACCAGCAATCTTACGAATGAAGTCGACGTTGCCATTGCTGTTGATGAACATGAGGAACTTGCCAAGCGTCAACTGCGTGAAGGCACGGGAGTCGATATGGACATGCATACCGCACTTGCCCGTGTTCCATGCACGATAGGTTGGATCGATCTCCCACGCTTTGAACTTCTCGATGTGCTTGGCTAGACCTTGCGGTGAAGTCACGACCTCGAAGCCATTGTAAGGAAGCGAGCCATCACTCTTGATGATGCAGTATGAGGTACCCAAGCGGCTACGCACAGACTCAGCGGCTGAGTTGGTGTCCGAGTCGCCTGATGTCATCTCAAGCTCAATGCCCATCGTGAACTCACCGAAGTGAGACGACGTGATGCCCGAAGGATCGTCAAGCACATGAAGCACATTGGTAGAGTACGACATGATTGGCTGGTTATGATCTTCCTCATCGTCATCGTCATCGTCATCGTCATCGTCATCACGCTCATACGAGTAGTAGCAGTCGTTACGCTCCGAGTAGTACGCATCGTCACGAGGCCAGTACTCATCATTGTCCTCGCAGTACACAGCGTCATCACTGAAGCACGAGTCACACCACGTGTCACGACGCACATCGTGCGTGTTGTTCTCGTCCTCGTAGTGACCGCAGTCGCAATGCACAATGCCTAGATCCATATCACGGACAGCATCGAATGCATTCTCCATATGGCTAGTGGCATCGCTGTAACGACCAGACAAGTCAAAGAACGCAGTGCTTAGCTGGTCATTGGTGACTGCCTCATCCCCTGCCTTGGCACGAGCAACAAGGTGACCGAAGTCACGATATGTCTTGCGAGCGAGGAGGAATTGAGCAGTGCTGCCATCGTAGTAGTACGAGTCCTTGAACTTAGCGCATGGGTTAGGGTCTGAGTAACCCGAACTGGAGTCATGACTCCTTGCGTAACCCTCAACGACTTTGTCGACACGAGAAGACAACAGACTGCGAGCCAAACGAGGAAGCTCCCCAATACTGCGAGGTGTCAACAGAGTACGCATCATCTGATGCATATCGTAACGATCATGGCACTCGGCAACGGCGTCTCGATAGGTCATGGCACGAGGTGCGAATTCCCCCTCACCCTTGACACGATAGCGTGAGGTACGAGTCCACACAGCTAAGTTGCCTGTAGTAATCAGATCGAGGGGCTTCTTACCCGCATCCATGTACTGCATCTCTGAGTAGACGAGACGTCTACGAGATGCGTTGTACACCATGTAGCGCTTGTTAAGCGATACGATATAGATGATCTGATCGAGGGAGTCAACGAAGTCCTCCATCACGAACCTAGTTATTTGAAACATATATTATTTCTCCTTGATTTATAAAGATCGGGGACAAGTCCCCGAATGAACTAACACACTAACTAACACGCCTGTTGCTCAGGCTAGCGATACCTCCATGTCATCTATTACATCGAACGAATACACCTCGAACGTGTTGTGCTCGCCCACGATTGGGTTGCCTGCATCGAACACATAGTGGGCATCCTTGTACTTCTTGAGTACCTCATCACGCATCGAGTCGGATAACTCAACTGGCATGACCACAGCGTTAGCCGTGAACGGGTTATTGAATGGGGCTGTGTATCTCCCGTGTATACGAATACGGACTACTCTCATGCTTTACTCCATTCCGTTATCTGAATCTGTGCCGAAGGTCATGAGGTGTGTGTGCATCAGATCTTCAGCCTCAGAGTGGGTATCAAACAGGTTGTTGCCGTTGATGTCATGGATGTAGTCGCCTGTGTCATCCTCGACCATGTACCCATCGTTTGTTTTGATTACTGTTAGTTTCATCTCATTTACTCCTGTTGTTGATTGCTTCCAGTGCCTCTTCAGCACACGCACGCCATGCGGCTTCGCTTATGAACCCTTGGCTTGACCATGATGGTGAGAGCTTGGTTTGGTCTGCGTAGTGTCGTATCGCTTCGATCACGAACGCCTGCATCAGCGGGTTGGGGTTGCTCATGAGCTTGTGTACAAGCTGCGTGTTGGACAGGTGTTTGACTTTGGTCATTTGCTTTCTCCTTGGTTAAAAACTAGATTCGGCGTACACGACTCGCCCTTGCTTCATGTGTTCGAAAATCGTTTCGGCTAGTGGTGCATAGAACAGGTGTAGGTCACGCTTGTACAAGCGCACATTCACGTTGTTAAATTCCTCTTGTGTCCCTCCTTGTTTGTGATATAGCTTGGCAAGTAATTCATGCAAGTCCCAAGCGTCTCGATCGTAGGCGACTTGCTTCCATCTTGGGTTTGCGTCATAGCGTGAGCCGAGGTAGGCATCGGCTGGCTTTGTAGTAACGGCACGATGCACGCTAAGGATGTTGATATCTAATCCCATGCTCACTCTCCTTTAAATGGTTTCTCTTTCATTTCTTTGAGTAGTACGTCAATGAAATCCATGTCGTGCGTACTGGCGTTTGAATCATCAAAAAGCTCGAAGAAATACTCCTCCTCAGGCGAGCCTCGGAAATCGTCTGGCACAAGCCAACTCATATACTCCCAAGCCCAGCCCCAATCTCTGTCGATGGTCAATTTGAATCTGAGCGTGAACCGCCCAATATGGATGTCTATTTGCGGTGCGTCTTGTATCCACTCTTTAGCTTGTCCTTCATAATTCATTTTGATTCTCCTTCGTAGTGTTCTTGTGCAGGCTCGAACTTAGGCGTAGTGCAACCGCCTTCTGCACGCAAGTCCTTGGCTGTGATGGCATAGTTATGCACTACGTCACCTTCTTTGTTAAACACGTAGAGGCTCAAAATACCCTCCCACACAAAAGCCTCGATATACCCGTTGTTTTTTCCGACATTGATGACGGCACTCTTGGTGTTGTTGTCAAGCATGGTTACGGATAGTTTCATTTTGATTCTCCTTGTAGGCAGGTTGCGGATGGTGAACGGCATTGCCCAAGCGCCGAACATTTCGGGGAGAAAGTCTCCCCAAAGATTTGTTGACAGTAGTTAGTCCCCCCCTAGGTTTAGTTTTGTCCATGTAGCTGGCACTGCTTCGTTCTTATCGAGCGCCTCAATAATCTTGAGTGCTCGCTTCATCTTGGCTATCTTGTCTAAGCGTGCTTGCGTAGGCTGGATTCCAGCTTGACGCATGATGGATTCCATCTCCTTTCTTGTCTTGGTCAATAATCTCACCTTGGCTGTCTCGTGCTGGTGGGGCAGCATCGTGCGTTGGAAGGGTATCTTGCGCTTGCCCCTTGGTGTGATGGGTACTGCGTCAAACAGCAAGGCTATCTTGTCTTTGACCCGTGCCGGTATCCAGTCTGTCCAGTGCTCGCCATCGTTGGGCAGTCCCTTGTCACGGGCTATCTGTATGGGCGTGTGATCGAGTGCCTTCGATGGGGCATCGAGCATAGCCACGAGCTTCTCCATGATGCGTATGTATTCGCTGAAAGCTAGCGCCCGTTCTGGGGAGACTTTCTCCCCGCCGTATTTCATGCCAACCTTGGCATTATTGATCTCGTAGCGCAGGGGTTGCAGCACCTTAAGCCATTCGGCTTCCCGCTGGGTTTTGGTTATTCTGCTCACCCGCAAGGATTCCTTGAGGTCAGCTACCTCTGCCTTGATGCGTTCGATCTCGGATTCGTGTAGCTTGCGCTCGACCAAGCGGTTGTGTAACTCGTTAGGCGTAAGTTTGATGTAGGTTTCGTACATGAGATTATTGACTCCAAAATTGAGGGGCGGCCAAATGTCCAACACTACAGGGCGTGGACTAAGAAGCGTGTAGGTTCTGAACCCGCACCAGTGCTAGCTTAGCACGAAAAGTGTCCGATGTATCTACCTTATTTCTGAACGGCTATAGCCAAACAAAAAAAGAAAGTCTTTGAGAAAGCGGAAATGCTCACCCCCTGATACATACATATCTATATCTATTTATATATTATATAGATAGATAGAAAGGACAGTTTTTGCGCAACGCTAGTGTTCATGCGGGTTAGAGGGTTACACGCAAATTAGTCAACGGGTTGTAGTGTTGGACATTTGGCCGTGTCTTGTTTTTTGCCTCAATAATCTCGCACTATAGTGCAGTTGGGGAGGAAGTCTCCCCAAAAGGCAGCTTTAGTTGAGCACTATTGTTCATCCATGCTATGTATTCCTGTGCGTTGAGGAAGACAAGCCCTCGCTTGTGCGGTGCTTGCTTGCGAAAGACATGGATGTGGTTCTGTGAGCCGTAGCTGATGGTTTGCATATGGTAGTCAAAGCCACCGACACGAATAGTGCCACGCTCTTTTGTGATGGGCTGAATGAGGTTACGCATGACGATCTCCTTTCAACGAATGATGATTGACATGGGGCGGTTGTTACGGCACGCCTCACGATATGCGTGATACATGATCTGTTTGATGAGGGAAAGGTGTTGTTTGCTCATGATTATTGACTCCTTGAGATTATTGAGTGAAACGAATTGGACAGGAAAAGAAACACCGCAAGAGCCTCGCCCTTGCGGTGATCTGGAGAATCGGGGAGAAAGTCTCCCCAGATTATTGAGCTTCTAAAGAAGTCAGGTAAGCACGCAACATCTTGATCTGATCTGCAAGCTTGGTAGCAGGGAAAGATGCCAAGGCATTGTCGCAAGCGGTGCGTTGCTCTGCGGTGAAGCGCACCACAGGTTTCTTGCCACTTGATTTCTCAGGGCGACTGATGTGGTAGCGGAACTTTGCCTTGCCCGCATTGACGGCTAGTTCCTCGTTGCGTGAGCGTTCTGTGCGCTTCATGCCGAAGGCATCAGTTGCTTGCTTGAGCGTCATGCTTGGCATGGTCTTGCGTGAATCGGTGTAGCCGACAATGTAGTTGCACACATAGCGTTGTTCCCAGTTCGCCTTGCCGTCAGAGTCTAGCCGTAGGTATTGCTTGTGGTACTCATCACTTGCGTTGAGTGTCATGCCATCTGATCTGCCACAGCCCTCTGCGAATTGCTCGAATGAAAGTGTGATTGCTTTAGCTTTAGTCATGGTGTTCTCCTTGAATTGACTAATGGTTGTATCGGGGAGAATGTCTCCCCGTATCGGCTGGGCTATCTCCCAACCGATGTCTCTATATTACCAAATGGGTACTTTATTCTGCTTTGGGGGCTATATCTGAATACAAAGAACCCCACCCATCCCCCACTCCCCTATGTGAGAACGTGGTAGCTAGCGGCTATAAACACTGTTTCATAACCACAAATCCAATTTTTCAAATTCCTGACCGCAACACCCCACCCCCCATAAAATTTTAAAAAATTTCTAAGGTACCATGTCAAACGTTGGACAATACTATATAAAAAAATGCCCCACCAGCGTCAACTAGTGGGGCAAAGAGGATGGCAACCATCCATCAAGGAGAAGCAACAGAACAAAAACTTGCACCATTGCCGAAAAGAAGTGTACACTAACTGCAACGAGGCAACAAGCGCCAAGTGAGCGCCCGCAGGGGCAGCTCCGGCGCCAACCTACGCAATGCTAGAACATTTGATTAACGGCGAGTTTGAACCAAGCGTGGTCGATATGACCACGGCTACGCCGTTGCCTTTTGCTGACGCAGCGCCAGCAGACATCATTGACGCACAAGTCCAAACGGCAAACTGGCTAAAAGAGTTAGAGCTAGACGACGATGAAGCAGAGTCCAAGGCAGACGCTCAGGCGGCAAGGAATTCCTTTGCTTCTTTAGTCACAGGCCAGCCACCACAGAACACACAGCAAGCGCTTGCTAACATTAAGGCTCCTGCTGCGGTGCAGCATTTAGTGGGTATGCTCACTGCCTACGATTGGGCGTTTGTCGAGCAGGCCAGAGAGCTTAGGGGCTACGCAGTGGCTAAGATCCTAGACGAAGTCAAACATCCAGACGCACGCATACGCCTTAAAGCATTGCAGATGTTGGGGACGGTGACGGAGGTGGCGCTGTTTACTGAACGGGTTGAGGTCAAAAAAGAAACCATGTCGGACGTAGAGCTAGAGACACGCATTAAAGACAAGCTCAACAGGTTCATGGGTGTGATCGATGTGGTTGATGTGACGCAAGAGAAGACAGATGAAGCCTGAAAACTTCACAACACTGACCAAACTTGAGCTAGAGGCTATGGCCAAGGCTCTGCCGCACATGAGCGTCAAAGAAAAGATGGAGTTGTTTAATGACCTAGAGCTTCGGGAGTCCCGCGCCAAACTGCAGGCGGCTAAAACAAACATGTTGGGATTCGCTACTGCCGTATATCCGGGCTTTAAGATCGGCCCACACCACAAGAAGCTGGCCAAAATCTTCACAGATGTGGTTGAAGGACGCAAAAAGCGCGTGATTATCAACATCGCGCCTCGTATGGGTAAGTCTGAGTTCTCCTCATACCTGTTCCCTGCTTATTTTTTAGGCAAGTACCCTGAGAAGAAGATCATTATGGGCACGCACACTGCGGGTTTGTCGGAAGATTTTGGGCGGCGCATCAGGAACTTGATCGATTCGGAGGATTACCGTGAAGTTTTCCCCAACACTATGGTGGCAGATGACCAGAAGGCTGCCGGTAAGTGGTCTACAAGCGCTGGCGGTCAGTACTACGCTGCTGGTGTCGGGGGCGCTCTTGCTGGTCGTGGTGCTGATCTGTTCGTTATTGATGATCCTCACTCGGAGCAGGACGTAAAATCCAACTCTAGACTCGCGTTTGATACAGCTTGGTCTTGGTTCCAGACTGGCCCCTTGCAGCGTTTGATGCCGGGCGGTGGGATTATCATTGTGATGACCCGTTGGTCGCTGTTAGACCTGACTGGGCGCCTGATTGACTACCAGACTAAGAATCCAGAGGCTGTTCCATGGGAGATTGTGGAGTTGCCGGCCATTTTGAACGAGAACGAAGACGACGAGAAGTCCCTATGGCCAGAGCAGTGGTCACTTGAGGCGTTGAAATCGACAAAAGCCAGTATTGACCCGCGTTATTGGAACGCGCAGTACATGCAGCAGCCTACAAGCGAGAACTCGGCCATTGTGAGCCGTAAAATGTGGCGTATTTGGGAGCACGACGACCCGCCAAAGTGCGAATACGTCATTCAGTCTTGGGATACGGCGTTTGAAACCAAGAACAACTCCGACTACTCAGCCTGCACCACGTGGGGCATCTTCTACAACGAGGAAGAAAATGATTCACCACAGCTTATTCTTTTGGATGCGTTCAAAGACCGGATGGCTTTTCCCGAACTCAAGGTCGTTGCGCTCAAACAGTACAAAGAGTGGGAACCCGACGCGTTCATTGTGGAGAAAAAGGCGGCTGGCGCACCACTGATCCAAGAACTTAGGGCACTGGGGATCCCAGTCCAAGAATTTAGCCCATCAAGGGGCAACGACAAGATGGTGCGTGTCAACGCGGTTGCAGATTTGTTCAGTTCAGGTAAAGTCTGGGCACCCGATACACGCTGGGCACGGGAAGTGATTGAAGAGATGGCCGCGTTCCCAGTTGGGGAGCATGACGACTACGTGGACACGACAACACAGGCGCTGCTGCGCTTTAGGCAAGGCGGCTTTATCAGTTTGGACACGGATGAGAAAGATGACCTTGAGATCTTTCGCCGCAGGAAATACGAATACTACTAGGAACACACATGGCAACGAACATCGACAAAGCGCTGTACCAACAACCACTGGGCATTGACGCGTTGGGCGAGCAAGAGTCCCCCTTGGAGATCGAGATCGTTGATCCCGAAGAAGTTACCATTGGTATGGACGGCATGGAGATTAGCCTCAAGCCCGGAGAGGACGACACCGAAGAAGGCTTCGATGACAACTTGGCTGAGTATATAAAAGACGGCGCATTGCAGTCGTTGGCTGGGGACTTGGTGTCTGACATTGACAACGACAAGAATGGCCGCAAGGACTGGGAGAAGACCTACGTTGATGGGTTGAAACTACTTGGCCTTCAAATAGAGGAAAGAACAGAACCGTGGAACGGCGCATGCGGCGTGTTCCACCCCATGATTACAGAAGCCGTTGTGCGCTTTCAAGCAGAGACAATCACTGAGACGTTCCCAGCCCAAGGGCCTGTGCGCAGCAAACTCATCGGCAAAGAAACGCCAGAGATGAAAGAAGTTGCGTCTAACGTTGAAGACGACATGAACTACGAGTTGACGGAAGTCATGACGGAGTACCGCGCTGAACACGAGCGCATGCTCTGGTCACTACCGGCCACAGGCTCAGCGTTTAAGAAGGTCTACTACGATCCCAATTTGGGACGTCAGGTGTCGATGTTTATTCCTGCGGAAGATATGTATCTGCCGTACGGCACAACAGATTTGGATACTTGTTACCGCATTACACACGTGATGCGTAAGACCAAGAACGAGATTATTAAGCTCCAGCAAGTTGGGTTTTACGTTGACATTGACTTGCCAGACTCGCCCAAAGACCTGACAGACATTCAGAAAGCCAAGGACAAAGAGACAGGCTTTAGTGACTTGAACGACGACCGCTACACCCTGTATGAGTGCCACGTTGATTTAAACCTTGAGGGTTACGAAGACAAAGACGACGCAGGTGAAGAGACCGGCATCATGCTGCCGTACGTGGTCACGTTGATTAAAGGCTCTAACGACATCCTGTCAATTCGCCGCAACTGGAAGGAAGAAGATGACCTTCGCCTCAAGCGCCAGCACTTTGTGCACTACCAATATATTCCGGGTTTTGGAGCTTACGGCTTCGGGCTGTTCCATCTTATCGGAGGCTTTGCTAAATCCGCTACATCCCTCATGCGCCAGCTTGTCGATGCAGGAACACTCAGCAACTTGCCCGGCGGACTCAAGACACGGGGTCTTCGCATCAAGGGTGACGACACACCGATCGCCCCCGGAGAGTTCCGAGACGTAGACGTTGGCTCGGGCACAATCCGCGACAACATCTTGCCGCTTCCATACAAGGAGCCAAGCCAGACGCTGTTTAACTTGATGCAGACTATTGTTGATGAAGGCAGGCGTTTTGCCGCAACTGCTGACATGAAAGTCAGCGATATGTCTGCGCAGGCCCCCGTGGGAACCACACTTGCGTTGTTAGAAAGACAACTGAAAGTAATGACTGCGGTGCAGGCTCGTGTGCACTTTGCCCTGAAGCAAGAGTTTAAGCTCTTGAAGAACATCATCCGCGACTACACCGACGCTGATTACACATACACACCCGAGTACGGTACTCGCAAAGCTAAAAAAGCCGACTACGACTTGGTGGACGTGATCCCCGTGTCAGACCCCAACGCTGCGACCATGTCTCAGCGCGTTATTCAGTACCAAGCGGTCATTCAGATGGCACAGATGGCTCCGGACATCTACAACTTGCCAGAACTTCACAGGGGCATGCTTAACGTATTGGGCATCAAGAACGCCGAAAAACTCGTGCCCATTGAGGACGATCAAAAGCCAACAGACCCAGTGCAAGAAAATCAAAATACGCTCAAGGGTAAGCCCATGAAAGCGTTCTTGCATCAAGACCATACTTCGCACATTCAAGTGCACATGATGCTCTTGCAAGACCCCCTGATTCAGCAGTTCATTGGCCAAAACCCACAAGCCCCCAAGATCATGGGTGCAATCACTGCGCACATTGCAGAGCACGTTGGTTACCAGATGCGTCAGAAGATCGAGCAACAACTGGGTATGCCCCTACCGCCCGAAGACGAGAAGTTGCCACCGCAAGTGGAGATTGCTTTGTCGGGCATGATGGCTCAAGCCGCGCAACAAGTATTGCAACAAGATCAAGCCAAGGCGGCTCAGATGCAGGCACAGCAACAAGCCCAAGACCCCGTGTTGCAGTTGCAGATGCAGGAGTTGCAACTTAAAGGCCAAGAGCTGGAGTTGAAAAAACAGAAGTTGATGATGGATGCCGCCGCCGCTTCCGACAAACAAGAGTTGGAAGAACAAAAAGTCATCGGTCAACTGCAATTGGAATCTATGCGTGTTGGCGCACAGATCAAAGAAAGCCAAGCCAAGCAACAATTTGAGCAAGAGCGATCCGGTATTCAAATGGGCGCTGACATCGCAAAGAACCAGAAGCAAATGGATTTGCAAGCACGCACTACGGCACTGCAGCACACGTTACGCAACCAACCCAAAACGGAACCTAAATCATGATCCAAGACTTCGTACGCGTATTACGTGAAAAAATACGCACTGACATGAACAACTATGCCGATGACTTGGCTGGGGGTTCGTGCCGTACTTTTGAAGAGTACCAAAAACTCTGCGGGATTATTCAGGGTCTAGCCCTCGCAGAGCGCTATTTAATTGACCTTGCGCAGAAAGTTGAAGAATCAGATGAGTGACATTGATCTAACCCCCGGTGCTTTTGCACTGCCTGACCCCATCCAAGCTTTGGATGCACCTGAACCTGACTCTAGCGATGAACAAAAAGCCACGCAACTCCCCATCCCCACGGGTTGGAAGATTCTTTGCGCTGTGCCAGATGTTGACGAAAGAATTGCAGGATCAAGCCTGTATAAACCAGTTGAGTTTATGCGCCAAGAAGAACACGCCACCACGGTGCTGTTTGTCTTAAAAGTTGGCCCCGATGCGTACAAGGACACCGCCAAGTTCCCCAACGGAGCATGGTGTAAAGAGGGTGACTTTGTGTTAGTACGTACTTACTCCGGTACAAGATTCAAAATCTTTGGTAAAGAGTTCCGTCTCATCAACGACGACCAAGTTGATGCTGTTGTGCAAGACCCCCGCGGCTTAACCCGCGCTTGAAAGGAAGAATATGGCTGAACCGTACAAGTTCCCCGACGAAGTCGAGGACAAAAAAACATCAAACGTGGAGTTTGAAATAGAAGGCGAAGGCGAGATAGAGATTGAAATCGAAGACGACACGCCCGAGCGTGACAGGGGCCGCAAGCCCCTAGACCGGGAAGTGCTTGATCCGACCGATGAAGAAATCGAGTCTTATTCTGACAAAGTCAAGGGGCGCATTAAAGAGCTGACCCACGCCCGTCATGACGAGCGCCGTGTCAAAGAAGCAACAATGCGTGAGAAGCAAGAACTTGAGCGTCTTGCACAGCAGTTAATTGAGGAGAACAAACGCCTCAAGCAAAACGTCTACACAGGGCAAGAAGCCATCATTGAGGGTGCTAAGTCAAAGGCCGAAAGTGAGCTGGATAAAGCCCGTGGCAGACTCAAAGCAGCACAAGAATCGTTCGACACAGATGCCATCATTGAAGCCCAAGAAGCTGTGATGGACGCAAAGATTCGTGCTGAACAAGTAAAAAATTATCGTCCTACCCCTTTACAGGAAGAAAATTTTGAGGTACAAACTACTCAAGCCCAACCTTCAAGGGCTGAACCGGACGAAAAAACTCTGCGCTGGCAGGCAAAAAACCAGTGGTTCGGACAGCAAGGGTTTGAGGAATACACCAGCTACGCACTAGGGCTGCACCAAAAACTAGTCACAAACGGAGTGGATCCCCGCTCTGCTGAATATTTCGATCAAATTGATGGTCGCATGAAGTCAACTTTTCCGGATTTATTCGGTCAAGCAAATGACAAGCCAAGGTCTGGTGAGGTTCAAAAACGACCTACGACAGTGGTTGCCTCTGTATCTCGTTCTACGAGTGCAGGAAAAATTAGGCTAACTCAAACGCAAGTAGCGTTAGCGAAAAAATTTGGTTTAACCCCACAGCAATACGCTGTTCAAGTAGCAAAGTTGGAGAATTAAAATGGCTGAAACTATTGACCGCTCAAATCGTGACACTAAATCACGCGATAAATCTGCTCGTACGGTATACGTACCACCGAGCAACCTGCCCGATCCGACACCTGATCCAGATTACGAGTTTCGCTGGGTAGCGACTCACGTGCTAGGTCAGCCATTAGCCAACAACGTGTCTTTACAGATGCGCGATGGTTATGAGCCGGTGAAAGCAGTGGATCATCCAGAATTGGCTTTGTTTGGCAACAACGCAAACGGCAATGTGGAAATTGGTGGGCTGATGCTTTGCAAAGCCCCCAAGGAACGCATCCAAGCCCGCGCTGAGTATTACAACAAGCAAGCCCAAAACCAGATGGATTCAGTTGACAATCATTTCATGCGAAATAACGACCCTCGGATGCCCTTGTTTGCTGACCGCAAGTCAACATCAAGTCGCGGACAAGGATTTGGTTCAGGTTCTAAATAAAGGAGTCTTTAAATGGCTTATCCGGTTATTGACGCCCCTTACGGGCTAAAACCGATCAACTTGATCGGAGGTCAGGTATTTGCGGGTTCTACTCGTGAGTATCCGATTACTAACGCTTACGCTACAAACATTTTCTACGGTGATTACGTAGGCTTGTCTCGTGGTGAAATCGTTCGTTTGTCTGTGTCTACTGGCACAGCAGGCAATCAAACAGGTGTCTTCTTAGGATGCCGTTTTACAAACCCTGTCACTAAACAGTTGACCTTCTCGCAATACTGGCCCGCATCTACTGCGGCTGGCGATGCAGTAGCCATTGTCAGTGATGATCCCGATGCAGTTTTTAAGGTTGTGGTTTGCTCTGCAACTACTGCTGTTGCTTCTGGTGCCCGTGCAATGATTGGTCAGAATTTGGCCATGATTAACAACACAGGTAACACTGCAACTGGCGACTCTAAGAACGCAGCGTTGGCCCCTAGCGATACACCCGCTACCACATCATCTTTGCCCGTTCGCGTGCTTGGTTTGGTGCCTGATACGGCTGTTTCACTTGGAACTGTGACGTATACCAGCATTTCTACCGCTACTGTAACTTGCTCGGCTCTGCCGTTTGCGTTACCTGTCGGTACTGACGTTGGCTCGCTGGATTCAAACGGTCAATACGTTTCTTCCGGTTCTTTCGTTGACACCGCCGCAGCCGCCGGTGCTACATCGTTTATTTTGAATCAAGCTCCTGTTGCTACATTGAACACTAACATTGTGTTGATGCAGTACCCAGAGATTCTGGTCAAAATCAACTTTGGTCAGCATCAGTATTATGCTGGCACCAGCATTGCTTAAGGAGTAAATTACTATGGCAATTTCACGCGCACAACTACTTAAAGAACTGCTCCCGGGCCTCAACGCCTTGTTTGGCTTGCAGTACGCTACTTACGGCGAAGAGCACAAAGAACTCTACGAAACAGAGAAATCTGAGCGTAGCTTTGAAGAAGAGACCAAACTTTCTGGTTTCTCTGCTGCTCCAGTCAAGAACGAGGGTTCAGCCATTGCTTATGACAATGCGCAAGAAGCGTTCACGGCTCGCTATAACCACGAAACCATCGCCTTGGGTTTCTCAATCACTGAAGAAGCGGTTGAAGATAACTTGTACGACAGCTTGTCTGCTCGCTACACCAAGGGCTTGGCTCGTGCTATGGCTTACACCAAGCAGGTTAAAGCTGCATCCGTTCTAAACAACGGTTTCAGCGCAGCCTACCCCGGTGGTGATGGTGTTGCTCTGTTCTCTACAGCGCACCCATTGGTGTCTGGTGGTACTAACAGCAATCGTCCTTCAACCAATGCTGACTTGAATGAAACATCGTTGGAAAACGCTGTGATTCAGATCGCCGCTTGGACTGATGAGCGTGGCCTGTTGATCGCTGCTAAGCCTAAGAAATTGATCGTGCCTCCAGCACTTCAGTTCGTTGCTACTCGTTTGCTCGAAACCAGCCTGCGTGTTGGTACAACAGACAACGACATCAACGCGTTGAAGAACAACGGTTCAATTCCTGATGGTTACACAATCAACCACTACCTGACCGACACAAACGGCTGGTTCTTGACAACTGACGTACCTAACGGCTTGAAGCACTTCGAGCGTATGGCACTGTCTACGTCAATGGATGGAGACTTCGACACTGGAAACGTTCGCTACAAAGCACGTGAGCGTTATAGTTTTGGTTGGTCTGACCCATTGGGTGTCTTCGGTTCACCCGGTTCGTCCTAATATTTCTTCGGAAATATGTAAAGGGGGCCTTGTGCCCCCTTTTCTTTTGGTGTATATTGACTTTAATCCGGGCTTTCCGGTGCATCAAACAGTCCCGGCTGACGACATACAGATTGATGCACTTAACTTGTATGTAAGGAAATATCATGGGATTCGCAACACACCTAGGCCCTTGGCTGCTTGGTACAACCAAAAACACCACTGGCACAACAGCCGCTACAACACGCAACACTGGCTGCACAGTAGTTTCTCAATCAGCAGACGTTGTGTTTGGCACATTGACCGGTAACGCTATTGCCGTTCCTGCTGGTTCACAAATCATTGACGTTAAAGTTGTTACAACTACTGTTTTTAGCGCAGCTACAACCTGCAAATTGAGCATTGGTGGTACAGACTTTACTACCACAGGCACTATTACTAGTGTGGGTAGCGTGGCTTTGGGCGCTAATGCAACAACTCCCGGTGGTTGGTTGAATGTTGGTTCAACAGACACATTCATTACTTATACACTGGCTGGTACTTCCTTAACTACTGGCGCTGCAACTATTGTTATCACTTACGCTGTACGTGACGCAAGCGGCAATCAAGCCCAACCTGCCCAACAACAGTAATTAGTCTAGGGGGCTTTGGCCCCCATTTACAAGGAGATTAATTATGATGCAAACAGACGTTAAATCAGGCGCGGCGGCAGCTAATGCAACTACCACTATTTTTGCTGGCCCAGCCCGTATTAAGGGTGTCTCGATTAGCTATTCAACAGGCGCAACAGTTGTATTAAATGACGGCACAGGCGGCACAGCCATGTTCTCTTTTACTGCGCCAGCGGCGGCGGGTTCTATTTACATGGTATTCCCCGGAGAAGGTATTAAATGCAGTACCAATATCTCTGCGGTAGTATCGGCAACAACTACAGCGGTTGTGTTCTATGGCTAAGAAAAAAGGCCCCGTCCTATCAGTTGGAAGAGGTGAGAAATTGCCCGTATCCAAGGGGGCGGGCTTGACTGCCAAAGGCAGGGCTAAGTACAACGCGGCTACAGGTAGTAACCTGAAGGCTCCACAGCCCCAAGGCGGTAAGCGCAAAGACTCGTTCTGCGCACGCATGTCAGGTATGCCCGGCCCTATGAAAGACGAGAAGGGTAAGCCCACCCGTAAGGCGGCTGCTCTTGCAAGATGGAAATGTTGATATGACTGAGCATACAGACAACGTAAAAAATGTACTAGATGTTGTGGCAATATTCACAACTGTTGGAACTTTCTTTGAGGTAATTTCACCTGTGTTTGGATTTATTGGCGCGGTTGTTGGCTTGATGCGTATATACGAGATGGCCACCGGCAAAGAATTCAGCACGCTTTTTAAGCGAAAGAAAGACGATGCCATCGACAAGTAAAAAACAACACAACTTCATGGCGGCTATAGCGCATAACCCTGCGTTTGCCAAGAAGGTAGGAATTCCGCAAAGCGTTGGAAAAGATTTCAACGAGGCGGACAAGGGTAAGAAGTTTGGTTCTGGCGGGGCAACCCGTCCAGATATTCAGAAGGTGAACAAGCCTAAAACCGATCACGGAAAAATGGCTTTTTTTAAAGAAGGTGGTAATACTATGGCTAAGATGAATCCCGGCTTCATGGCAATGATGGCTAAGAAAAAAGGCGCACAAGAAGGCTCTAAAGCTGACATGGCGACAGACAAAAAACAAATGATGGGCATGAAAAAAGGCGGCATGAAAAAAATGGCTGCTGGTGGTTCTGCTTCTGCACGTGCTGATGGTGTTGCTACAAAAGGCAAAACCAAAGGCACAATGATTGCTATGAACAGGGGCGGCAAAGCCTGCTAAGACCATGATGGCCAGCCGTGGGATGGGGGACATCTCCCCCTCTAAAATGCCCAAGGGCGTCAAGAAAGCCCGGCGGGACGATACTGACTTTACCCAGTACAAAGAGGGTGGGAAGGTGAATGCGGCTGGCAATTACACAAAGCCAAGTCTTCGTAAGAAGATTGTGTCTCAGGTAAAAGCGGCGGCTACGCAAGGTACAGGGGCAGGTCAATGGTCAGCCCGCAAAGCACAGCTTGTTGCTAAGAAGTACAAGGCGGCAGGTGGGGGTTACCGAGATTGAAAGCGCCTCAGAAATCATTGAAGGATTGGGGCGACCAGAAATGGAGAACCAAAAGTGGTAAAAAATCTTCTGACACGGGTGAGCGATACCTTCCTAGTGCTGCGATTAAAAGTCTCAGCCCTGCTGAGTACGCTGCGACAACGCGTGCAAAACGTGCTGGCAAAAAAGCCGGACAACAATTCGTAGCGCAACCGAAAACGATTGCAAAGAAAACGGCGGGGTTTAGATAATGGCTACCAAGAACTGGATTAAAGACGCAATCAAGAAGCCCGGTGCTTTGCGCTCTGCTCTTGGCGCTAAAAAAGGTGAACCGATTCCTGCAAAGAAGCTAGCCGCCGCTGCAAAAAAACCCGGTAAGATGGGGCAGCGTGCGCGTCTGGCTCAGACCCTTAAAGGCATGAAATGACAACTTCAGGAACCGCAGCGTTTAACCTTGACCTCACTGAGTTGGTTGAGGAAGCGTTTGAACGCGCTGGTTCAGAGTTGCGCACGGGTTACGACTTGCGTACAGCCCGTCGTTCGCTTAATTTACTCTTCGCAGACTGGGCAAACCGTGGTGTGAACATGTGGACGTTTGAGCAGGGGACAATTAACCTGACTCCGGGTCTGAACACCTACGCACTGCCTGTAGACACAGTGGATCTACTTGAGCATGTAATCCGTACGGGCGCGGGTAGCGCATCTACGCAGGCTGACCTGACCATCACGCGTATCAGTGTTTCTACCTATGCCACGATCCCAAACAAATTACAGCAAGCCCGCCCTATTCAGGTGTGGTTTCAGCGTTTAGATGGTCAAACATCGTCCGTAGGGACTACATTAAATGGTGGTATTTCTGCAACAGACACCACAATTACGTTGACTTCAGTGGCTGGATTACCCGCTACAGGGTTCTTGTTGATTGAGTCTGAGACTGTTCAGTATGGCTACATCTCTGGCAACGCGCTTTACAACTGCTTCCGTGGGCAGAACGGCACGACTGCCGCGGCGCACTCAACTGCCGCCGCTGTATATACACAAAATCTACCCTCTGTGACCCTCTGGCCTACCCCAGACAACAGCACAACGTATCAGTTTGTTTACTGGCGCATGCGCCGGATTGATGATGCTGGCGGGGGTGTACGCACGATGGATGTGCCTTTCCGCTTCCTGCCCTGTATGGTGGCAGGCTTGGCCTACTACTTGGCTCTTAAGATTGAGGGCGGCGCTGAGCGCCTGCCTGTCTTGAAACAACAATACGATGAAGCTTGGCAGTTGGCATCAGACGAAGACAGAGAAAAAGCAAGCGTCCGATTTGTACCACGCCAGCAATTTATAGGTAGCGGTACATGAAGTCAAAGCGCGTTACCGACACTGCGTACCACAAGGCGTACTACGAGGCCAACAAAGCCCGTATTGCAGCGGTTAAACGCGCTTATAGGGCGGCTAACAAAGAGAAAATTATTGCCGATAAACGGGCTGCATATCTCGCTACACGAGAAGCAAGCCTAGCGCAAAAACGAGAGTACAGACAAGCAAACAAAGGCAAAATAAACTTTTTGTGTGCGATGCGCAAAAAAGTGGTTAAACAGCGCACACCTGCGTGGCTTTCCCCATTTGACCGGTTGAAGATTAAATGTTACTACTCGGTTGCGGCTATGCTGGCGCGTAACAACAAAGAACCGTGGCATGTTGACCACATAATCCCACTGCAGGGTAAACTTGTGTCGGGGTTACATGTACCAAACAACCTTCAGTTTTTGCGTGGCGTAGACAACATACGTAAGAAGAATAAGTTTGAGGTGGCGCATGGGTAATCGTTTTGCTTCTGGTAAAAACAGTATTGCTATGTGCGATCGTTGCGGTCAGCAATTCAAATTGACAGCGCTTCGTAAAGAGATACAGAAGACTAAGATTTATAATTTGCTTGTGTGTTCTACTTGTTTTGATCCCGACCAACCACAGTTATTGCTCGGTATGTATCCAGTTGATGATCCACAGGCAGTGCGTAACCCACGCAAGGACACAACGTACGTGACGGCAGGGGTCAGTGCTACCGGTAGTTTGACTGGTGGATCACGAGATACTCAATGGGGGTGGGCACCGGTTGGCGGGGCTAGTATTTTTGATGCAGTTTTGACCCCCAACTACTTGGTGGCAACGACAAATGTTGGTACAGTTACAGTAACAGTTTCATAGGAGCTTAATATGGCAAAAGAAGACATGAAGTCAGACAAGAAGCAAAACGTTGCTCTGATTAAAAAAGCGTTCAAGCAGCACGACAAGCAAGAACACACGGGCGGCAAAGGTACATCTTTGAAGTTGAAAAAGGGCGGCCCCACAACCGATGACCGCATGCGTTTAGGACGTAATCTGTCCCGCGCTGCAAATCAGGGGAAATAACATGGCCAAAATTAACAATCTTCCAGCTTCCGCATACGCCAAGCCCCACACCATGAGTGGCGCGCCTGTAGGTATATCTGAGAACCCCGGTTCTGGCGCTAATCGCAGCAAGCTTGACAACTTTGATGTGAGCGTTGGCAACATCAGCAAATCTGCCGGTAACGAGCCTACTAAAACATCCGGCATCAAGATGCGCGGCACAGGCTGCGCTACCAAAGGTGTTATGTCACGCGGCCCTATGGGTTGAGGTATACATGAATTACACCGCACTCAGCAACGCTATTCAAGCGTACACGGAGAACACGGAGACAAGCTTCGTGGCGGAGATTCCTGTCTTCGTGACTCAGGCTGAGCAGCGCATTTATAACTCGGTGCAGTTTCCGTCTATCCGCAAGAACGTGACAGGCGTGACCACGGTGAACAATAAGTATTTGCAGTGCCCACTGGATTTCTTGGCGGTGTACTCTATGGCAATTATCAACGCCAGTGGTGAGTACGAGTATTTGCTGAACAAAGACGTTAACTTTATTCGCCAAGCGTACCCACAGCCAACAGATACAGCTATTCCAAAATATTACGCTTTGTTTGGCCCTGCGGTGTCTGGTACTACTATTTCAGACGAACTGTCGTTTATTCTTGGCCCCACACCAGACTCATCGTATAGCGTTGAGTTGCATTATTACTACTACCCCGAGTCTATTACGGTAGCAGCAGATGGCCAAACATGGCTAGGCGATAACTTTGACACGGTGCTTTTGTACGCATCTTTGGTTGAGGCTTACACCTACATGAAGGGTGAGACTGACATGATGCAGTTGTACAACCAGAAGTTCATGGAAGCTTTGGCACTTGCAAAACGTTTGGGTGATGGTATGGAGCGTCAAGACGCTTACCGTTCTGGTCAGTTCCGTCAGAAGGTAACTTGATATGGCGATTGTCCAAACCCAAACTACAAGTTTTAAAGCGCAGTTGTATCAAGGCATACACGACTTGACGACTGACGTTATTAAAATTGCCCTGTACACGGCTTCTGCTAATTTAAACGAAACAACAACGGCGTATTCTGTGAGTACACCGGGACAAGTTGTTGCTACTGGGTACACAGCAGGGGGGTCTATTTTGACACCCATCACGGTATCATCTTCAGGGTACACGGCCTATGTCGGGTTTCCTAACGTATCTTGGACTGCCGCATTAACAGCAAGGTGTGCCCTGATTTATAACGATACCGTTGCCGGTAAGCCATCCATAGCCGTTTTAGACTTTGGCTCAGATAAGACTTCTACAACTACGTTCACCATCACCATGCCGACCAACGGCGCAACCACTTCGTTAATACGTTCTTCTAACTAAGGAGTCACCATGACTATTGATAAAATTTCAGCCGCAGATAAATGCGAAGCATCCTGCAGCTACAACACCGCCCCCTCTGATACCGCGACCATTGAAGGCCGCTACTATGCCGTTTGCTATGACAAAGACGGTAACGTAAAGTGGGAAGACGCTATTGAGAACTTGGTCACAACTGTGGGCAAGAACCTGACGCTAGACACCATCCTTGGTAACTCAGCCGCTGGCGCAGTGGTTATGGGTCTTAAAGGTACGGGTACAGCCGTGATTGCCGATACGCAGGCTTCTCACGCAAGCTGGTTGGAAGTTGGTTTGGCTAACGCCCCAACGTACACTGGCAATCGCAAAACCCCAACATTCAGTGCTGCGGCTTTTGTAAGCGGTACAACTTGCACAAAATCTACTTCTGCGGCTTCATCGTTTGCCATCACCTCAACAGGCACTGTGGCTGGCTGCTTTATCAATATTGGCGGCTCTGCAACAATTGACAACACCACAGGAACGCTGTTCTCTGCTGGTGATTTTAGTAGCTCTAAATCAGTTGTTTCAGGTGACACTATTGCGGTTTCGTACTCCTGCTCACTGACGTAAAATGGCTTACGCATGGGGCGACGGCACTTGGGGGGCTGCGGGATGGGGCGGTATAACTGCCTTTACCGATAGCGTATCCGAGTCCGTTGCCACATCTACGGCTGAAGATCCAGCCGCCACGTTTGCTGTATCTAGGGATGAAACCTCTGGGATTTCTGAAAGTGAGACAGTTCAAGCTACATTTGCTAAATCGGTTGCAGAGACTGCGGCCATCAGCGAAACAAATACAGCGGCTACGGGGTATACGGTTAGTGTAGACGACACGTCAGCTACGGTTACAACAGAGGCGGTAGCGGCAACTTTTGCAAAATTGATTGATGAGTCTTTGGCAACAGCAACAAGTGAGTCTGTAGCGGCGACGTTTGCAAGGACTGTAGCTGAGACAACTGCCACCTCAACAGAACAGCTTGTTGGATCGTTCTTTAATGCAGCAGTTGATGAAACTACAGTAAGTTCTACGGCAGAGACTGCGGCAACGGATTACTTTGGGCTGGTTGTAAATGAGACAGTGGCGACCTCTACGGATGAAGTAGTGGCGGCAACATTTGCCAAGTTTTTGGATGAGTTGATTGGGGCGGCTACGTCTACGGAGATAGCGGCTACGACTTATGTGTCGACTGTGACGGACACAGCGGCTATTACTTCAAGCGAATCTGTAAGAAAAACTTGGGATGTAATAGATGACACGCAGACCGCAAACTGGCAGAATATTGGTAATACGCAAACGGCAGGTTGGACTGCGGTTGCAACGACTTAGGAGCACTTAAATGGCAGCTACAACGACTCTTCTGGGTTTAGTCACCCCCACACAGGGAACGCTCTCTGGTACGTGGGGCGACACAGTCAACTACGGTATTTCTGACTACGTGGACATTTCCATCGCAGGCACGTTGTCTTTTGCGGGTGATGGCGCTATTACTTTGGCTAACACCACAGGTAGTGCATCAGGAAACAATATTGGTAGCACAACAGCCCAATACATGGTGATTCGTATCACCGGCACACAAACTGTTACCAAAGTAATCACAGGCCCCAGCTACAGCAAACTGTACATGGTGGATCACGCAGGCGCTACCAGCGCGGTGACTTTTAAAGCAGCCGGTCAGACAGGTGTCTCGGTTGCTGTGGGTGAAAAAGTATTCGTGTACTATAACGGTATAGACTATGTCAAAGTAGCTCCATATTTTGTAAGTGGTGTTTTGCCAATTGCGAATGGCGGTACAAATGCTACAACGGCAGCAGCAGCACTATCCAATCTTGGCGGTGTATCAACAGGTAAATCCATCGCAATGGCGATGATTTTTGGATTCTAAGGAGATAACATGGCAAACCCAAACATAGTTAATGTAACGAGTATTTACGGCAACACATCGTATTTAATCCCAGCTACTACGGGGGCTACGACATGGACGGCTCTAACTCCTGCGTCTGGTACGGTTAACAAGATTGACAACATTGTTGCGTCTAATGTGACTTCTAGCGCGGCGACTGTAACGGTGTCTGTTAATAGTGCAACGGGCGGCGGCGGTACAGCGTATCGAATTGCATACCAAGTCAGCGTTCCTCCTAATGCTTCATTGATCGTTGTAGATAAAACCACGGCGTTTTATTGCGGTGAAAGCCAATCAATAGTAGTGACTGTTGGAACATCCAGCGCCATTGAAATGACAGCATCATTTGAAGCCATCACCTAATTGGAGGTCTTATGGGACTCCGATATACGGGAAACATTGTCTCTGCTGGGCTTAACGGCATTAACTACCCTGTCACAGCGGTGGAATACCTTGTCGTGGCTGGCGGGGGTGGTGGTGGTGGCGTTCAAGCTGGAAATGGTACTGGAGGTGGCGGTGGTGCTGGTGGTCTGTTAACCGCTACGGGTCTTTCTGTCACTATTGGAACTTCTTACACAATAACTATTGGTGCTGGTGGCGCAAGTACATTAAATAATGGTGCTAACGGCTCAAATTCTGTTTTTAGTTCTATTACTGCAACAGGCGGTGGTGGTGGAGGTGGTGCTGGTGGAGACCCTAGGTCAACAGGCGGCTCTGGCGGTGGTGGAGGTGGTGGTACTTCTGGACAAACTTCTGGCGGTGCAGGAACTTCTGGGCAAGGATTTGCTGGTGGGGCAGGATTGTTTTCTGCACCAAATTATGCCGCTGGTGGTGGCGGTGGAAGCGGGTCAGTGGGCATAGCCGCAACAGCTACTAAAGGCGCAAGTGGTGGCACAGGCACTAATTCTTCTATCTCTGGTTCAGCACTTCAATATGCTGGCGGTGGTGGCGGTGGCACTTACAACGGGGGTTCTATTGAGTTTGGCGTTGCTGGAGGTGGCAATGCAGGAACACCAAATGGTGGTGTAGGCAATGCTGGAATAGCAAATACAGGCTCTGGCGGTGGTGGTGGTTCATCTAATGACACAGTTAATTTCTTGGGCGGCACAGGCGGTTCTGGAATCGTAATCATCCGCTATCCCTCTTACTTAGCCCCTGCTACATCCACAACAGGCTCACCAGAAACTTATGTCACAGGCTTTTGGCGTGTGTACAGATTCGTTGCCTCTGGCACGATTACTTTCTAAGGGATAAAAATGGCAACGGGTCTTTTTACTCTCAGACAACAAAACCAAGCACTTAGACAAAAGGCATGGAGTGGTACGCAGAAAACTGGTTGGGTTGAGTATTTAGTTGTTGCTGGAGGCGCAGGGGGCGGTTCTGGTCTTGGAGCAGGAGGGGGTGCTGGTGGATTATTAACTGGCATATTGCCTGTTGCTACTGGCTCGTCCATTACAGTTACTGTTGGTGGTGGTGGCGCATCAGCCTCAGCATATAACGTCCAAGCAGGAGCAGGTGTAGCGTCTGTCTTTTCTTCCATTTCTGCTACTGGTGGTGGCTATGGTAGCTCTGGAGTAGTAACAGCAGGTTCAGGTGGTTCTGGCGGTGGCGGTAGTGGCGTTGCTTATGTGACTACAAAAACAGCGCCCGCTAGTGGAATATCTGGACAAGGAAATACTGGTGGTTCAGGCTCTACTACAGATACTAGTACAGCCTATGGTACAGGCGGTGGTGGTGGCGCAGGAACTGTTGGGCTTAATGGGGCAGATGGGTCGTCAGGGTATGGTGGTAGAGGCGGTGCAGGTATCGCTAGTGCTATATCTGGAACAGTTACAACCTACGCAGGGGGTGGTGGTGGGGCTGTTCACAACGTAGGAACTCTTGGAGTTGGTGGAGTTGGTGGCGGTGGTTCTGGTGGCACAGGTTCTTCTCATCCTACTGTTGTTGCCGCTACCAATGGAACTGCAAATACAGGTGGAGGTGGAGGTGGTGCAAGTATCGCACAGACTTCTGGCGCAGGCGGCTCTGGCATTGTCATCATTCGCTACCCAAGCACATTTGCTGATGCTGCAAGCGTAACCAATGGAACAAAAACATCTATTACTGGATGGACTGTTTACACATTTACATCTAGCGGTTCAATCACCTTTTAAGGAATAACATGAGTAGTAACTTAGGTGGTTTTATTTCTGCAACATTTAATCCTTTATCTGGTGCGCCTACGACTGTTGAATATCTAGTGGTTGCTGGTGGTGGTGGCGGTGGTGGTCGAGTAGGAGGCGGTGGTGGTGCGGGTGGTCTTTTGACTGCGGCTGGCTTTGCTGTTGCTACTGGTACTGCATTGACCATTACTATTGGTGCAGGAGGTACTGGTGGGGCTGTTAGTGATGCTGGTGGAAATGGTGGAAGTTCTGTATTTTCAAGTATTACTTCTACAGGAGGTGGTGGTGGTGGAAATAACTCAGGTACTGCTACTGGTGCAACTGGAGGCTCTGGAGGTGGTGGTTCTGCAGCAATAAACTCAGGTTCTGCTGGTGGATCTGCAACATCAGGGCAAGGAAACGCTGGTGGAACTGGTGCTTCTACAGCTTATATTGGTGGAGGTGGTGGTGGTGGTGGTGCAGGATCTGTTGGCCTTAATGCAACTGCGGCTGTTCAAGTTGGCGCAAGTGGTGGTACAGGATTTTGCTCAACTATTACTGGTCAGCGTGTTTTTTATGCTGGAGGTGGTGGTGGTGGTCAATGGCAACTTACCGCAGGAATTCCCGCACTTGGTGGTGGTGGTGGCGGTGGAAATGGTGGGTGTGGTATTACTGTTATAGCTGCTACTTCTGGAACAACTAACTCTGGTGGAGGCGGTGGTGGAGGAAGTGATTATTACGATGGAAAAGTTGGAGCTGCTGGCGGTTCTGGCATCGTAATTATTCGTTACCCTGCAACACAATCAGCACCAACTGCAACAACTGGTTCACCACAGATCTTGTATGCTGACAACTACCAAATTTATATATGGACTTCTAGCGGAACGGTAACTTTCTGATGGAAACAAAGACTTGTACCAAATGCCAAACTGAGAAATCAGTTGACTTGTTTCATTTGTGCAGAAACAAACCTATAGCCGTTTGTAAAGAATGTAAAAAGGCTTATGGTCGGCAGTATTACATTGACAACAAAGAAACAGTCAAAGTTAAACGGGCGGCTTATCAAAAAGCGCATCGACCTGAACAATATGAACACTTAAAAAAGTGGCGTAAGAATAATCCTGAAAAATCCCGTGAAGCGGGTAGACGGCAATATGCGGAAAACATTGAGCATCGTAGAGCGGTTAAAAATGCTTGGAAATTGCAAAATCCTGAAGCAATTAAAAGTGCTTTAGAACGCTACAGGTTACAACATTTGCCAAAGATGGCTGAAAAAGCACACAAGTACAGGGCTAGAAAACGCTCAAATGGTGTGTATCAGGTCAGTGAAAAAGAATTGATTAAATTGTATTCTTCCCCATGTATTGCCTGTGGTACAACGGAAAGAGTAACAATTGACCATATCATTCCTGTTGCTCGTGGTGGTAGACACAGCATTGGAAATCTGCAACCATTATGTTTGAGTTGCAACTCTAGCAAGAATGCCAAAACAATGGCTGAATGGAAATATTTTTTGAACACTGAAAGGACTCAAAATGGCGCACTACGCTCATGTAACTAATGGCATCGTAGATCAGGTAATTGTGATTGATGCCGAGACTTTGGCTTTAGGACACTGGGGTGATCCAAGTGAATGGGTGAAAACCTCGTATAACACGCATGGTAATCAGCATCCAGAGGGCAGACCTCTCCATAAAAACTATGCTGGGATTTCATACACATGGGATGGAACAGGCTTTGCCCCTCCACAACCATTTGCATCATGGACTAAAAGTGCTGAGACATATCTGTGGGAAGCACCCACACCTATGCCGACAGATGGCAAGATGTACAAATGGGACGAGCCAACATTGTCATGGGTTGAAGTAACTCAAGGAGTCTAACGTGGCTCAATATAGCGGCATATACACGCTGTCTCAGGCAAGCCAAGCCATCAAAGACAACAACTGGACAGGACTGCCTCCACAGAATGTGGAGTATTTGATCGTTGCTGGTGGCGGGACAGGTGGTGGTAGTTACAGCGGTGGTGGCGGTGCTGGTGGGTTATTGGCCGGATTTTCTGGAATAACTATTGGTTCTGCAATTACTGTAACTGTTGGTGGTGGAGGTGGAGGAACTTCTGGCCCTAGTGGTAATGTTGGTAGTAACTCTGTTTTTGGCAATATTACTGCTACAGGCGGTGGTGGTGGAAGTCCAAATACTGGCCCTATAGCCGCTTCAAATGGTGGCTCTGGTGGTGGTTCAGGTTCTGGTGGAACATTTTATGTTGGTGGTACAGGCATAACAGGGCAAGGAAATAATGGTGGTAGTAATGACCTTACAGCCGCAGGATATGCTAGTGGCGGTGGCGGTGGAGCAGGGACTGTTGGAATAAATGGGTCTCCACAAGTAGGTGGAAATGGTGGTGCTGGAATTGCATCGGCTATTAGTGGCACAGTGACCACTTATGCTGGTGGTGGAGGTGGGGGTGCAAGAAGTGGTACTGCTGGCTCTGGTGGGGTAGGTGGTGGTTCAGCAGGATCAGTAGGCGCAAACAACACTTCAAATGCTTCAGCAAATACTGGGGGTGGTTCTGGTGGCGTTGGTTCAGGTGGTAGCACTTCATCAGGCAATGGCGGTAGCGGTATCGTCATCCTCCGCTATCCAGACACATTCATAGCCGCAACAAGCACAACAGGCTCACCAACAATCACTGTGGCTGGAGGCTTTCGGGTCTACCAATTTACAGCCTCTGGTTCTATCACGTTCTAAAATGAATGCGCTGGCTCCTTCTGCTACTGTTGCTGTTGGGGCTGGTCGGGGCCGTAGCCAAGAATGGCTGTCATGTGCGCGAGTTCTATGGGATAGGCTACACAGTCCACGACCCGACCGAACGGCACAAACAAATGATGGCGTGGCTGGATCAGAACGCAGATCATTGCAAGTCAACGGAATACGTAGTCATTTGGAACAATCTTGCAGAGTGGTCAGGTTCAGCAGATTCCACATGGTTGCGGGCTAAAGTTGTACATGGATACAAAGATGCACTTGAGCGTGAAAAGAAATGACCAAGAAACCAGAGAACCCACAGATGGAAACGAAAGAAAAACTTACGTTCTATGTGACGTTCATGGTAACCAGCACCCTGTGCATCTCCGTTTTGGGCATGGTGTTTGCCTTTCTGTATGGCCTTTACGTCAAGCAAATCGACAATCACGAGATATTCAAGATGCTCAGTCCAGCATTCAGCACCTTGATAGGCGGGATGATTGGCTTCCTCAGTGGTATCAAATTAATGGCAGATGACGATAGACCTAAACACAAGGATCACAAATGTTAGACATTCTTTCTGGGGGCTTGCTAGGCTCCATCTTTGGCGGTGTGTTCCGTCTGGCTCCTGAAGTCCTAAAGTTCTTTGACAAGAAGAACGAGCGCCAGCACGAGCTAAATATGTTTGCCCGTCAGTGCGAACTTGAACAACTGCGTGGTCAGCAGAAGTTAGCCGAGATTGGCGCTCAACGGGAAGCCGCAGTAGATGTTGGCGTTATGGATGCGTTTCAGTCTGCCATAGAACAACAAGCCACAATGGTCAAAGCCGCTGGTGGTTGGGCGGCTAGTCTGTCAGCTTCTGTGCGTCCGGTTGTGACTTACTGGATTCTGCTGATCTGGACGTTTATTCACATCTGGTATGCGTGGTCAAGCATGAACTCAGGGCTTGATGCAACTGAAGTGTTTAAACTGTTCATGTCGCCCGACTTCTCAGCGTTGCTGGGTGGGACAATAAATTTCTGGTTTTTGGATCGTACATTGGCTAAAAGGGGTTTGTAAATGACACGAAATGAAATTGAGCATATGTGGAAAGTAGCCAGTAACAATCCAAACCACGACACTAATTGGCATGATCCTGTCATTGAACAATTTGCTGAATTAGTAGCACAGCGCACATGGGTTGGGCTGACAAAAGATGAAGTGGAAACGTTAAGCTACAAAGCCGAAGGCAATACATGGATAGCGATTGAATTAGCCGAAGCCAAACTCAAAGAAAAAAACGCATGAACCTAGAGTTAGCCGCCAGTCTATGCCGTCAGTTTGAGGGCTTCAGGTCTAAGCCGTATTTATGTCCGGCTGGCGTGGCTACGATTGGGTACGGTTCTACCTACTACGCAGACAAACGCAAGGTAACTTTGGAAGACCCACCGATGGATGAACCCACGGCACGGGCGCTTTTGATGATTGAGCTTGAGCATACGTACCTACCGGGTGTTCTGCGTAACTGTCCGGGCCTGATTACAGACGTTCGTAAGTGCAATGCCATAGTGGACTACGCCTATAATTTGGGCACAGGACGCTTGCAGACTTCCACGTTAAAGAGGAAAATCAACGCCAATGATTGGGAAGGGGCAAAAGAACAACTGATGCTCTGGACTAAAGGTGGCGGTAAGGTACTGCCGGGTCTGTTTAAACGCCGCACGGCCGAGTGCGCTTTACTGGATTGACCGATGCCATTACAAAAAGTTTTGTTCAAGCCGGGTGTGAATCGCGAAAACACGCGATATACCACCGAGGGCGGTTGGTATGAGTGCGACAAAGTGCGTTTTCGTCAAGGCACTCCAGAAGTTATTGGCGGCTGGCAACCCATTTCAGGCTACACATACCAAGGCGTTTGCAGGTCACTGTGGAATTGGTCGTCTCTTTCTGGCGCTAACTATATTGGCGTAGGCACAAACCTTAAGTTCTACATTGAGCAAGGCGGTGCTTATTTTGACATTACGCCTATCCGGTCTACAACTGCCGCTGGTGATGTTACGTTTGCTGGAAATGGCACGACCACTGTTACGGTTACAGACACAAATCATGGCTGTTTAACGGGCGATTTTGTTACGTTTTCTGGGGCTACTGGCACATATGCTACGACCCTTAATGCACAGTTTCAAGTCACGGTTTTAACAGCCAATACATACACAATTTCAACTTCCCCAACGGTGGTTGCATCAGGCGCTACAGGCGGTGCTTCTGTTGTAGCTGCGTATCAAATTGGTGTTGGCCCTGCTATTCCTGTACCGTTAGTTGGCTGGGGCGCGGGGTCTTGGGGTAGTCCTCCTCCGGCATCTGGAACCATTGGTACATGGGGTTATGGTGTAGCCTCAACGTCAGCCCTGCGTTTATGGAACCAGATTAACTACGGCCAAGATTTAGTGTACGGCCCACGTGGGTATGGTATTTATTACTGGACTGCGGCAAACGGCGTAAGCACTCGCGGTGTACTGCTTAATACGCTAGGCGGCACGGTATCGTTTACAAACGCTTCACCTACGGTTGTTACATCTACTATTGAATACACAGAAGGCGCAGCTCTTCAGTTTGCTGCTACCTCCTCACTACCTACAGGTATCTCTGCGGCTACTACGTACTACGCATACAACGTAAGTGGCTTGACATTTAATTTGCTTGATTCTACAGGGGCAGTCGTTAATACATCTTCTACTGGCACAGGGGTGTATGTGTCTTTGATTGTTGATGTGCCTGTTGTACAAAACAACTTAACAGTGTCAGATTCGTCAAGATTTATCATTGCGTTTGGTTGTAACGATTATGGGCAGTCATCTATTGACCCGATGCTAATCCGCTGGTCTGGGCAGAACGACCCCTACAACTGGACGCCAGACGCTACAAACCAAGCAGGGTTTACCCGGCTATCTCACGGCTCACAGATTGTGACCACGGTTCAGACTCGCCAAGAGATTGTGATATTTACAGACTCCAGCGTTTACTCGCTCCAGTACCTCGGCCCTCCTTACGTATGGGCACCACAACTTCTTGGTGACAACATCTCAATCATGAGTCCTAACTCGGCTGTAATTGCATCAGGCATTATTTACTGGATGGGCGTGGATAAGTTCTATGCCTACGATGGCCGCATTAACACGCTTAACTGTGACTTGCGCCGTTACGTATTCCAAGACCTAAACCAAGAGCAAGCACTGCAAGTTTTCTGCGGTACAAACGAAGGTTTCAACGAGGTCTGGTGGTTCTATTGCTCTTCTGGTAGCAGCGCAGTTGATAAGTATGTGGTGTACAACTACCTTGAAAAAGTCTGGTACTACGGCACAATGAGCCGCACTGCTTGGCTTGACTCGGGCTTGCTGCCCTTCCCCGTCGCCGCGCCTTATAACAGTTCAACCCTTACCGGTAACTTGGTCTTCCATGAGGACGGAATCAATGACAATACAACGGGCACTAATTCTGCAATTTCTGCTTATATCAGTTCATCTGAGTTTGATATTGGTGACGGCCATAACTTTGGGTTCGTCTGGCGCGTGCTGCCGGACTTGACTTTCTCTGACTCTTCTAACTCCCCAAGTGGTGCTGTACCCGTAGTAACCATGACGCTGTATGGCTTGACTAACTCCGGCTCCGGTAGAACAAGTAGCGCAAGTCAACCCGTATCCAGTAGCAGTGCATACGACATTACCGAAGAGTTTACAGGCCAGATATTTACACGCATGCGCGGTCGTCAGATGATCTTTAAAGTAGAGTCAAACCAAGTTAACACCGCTTGGCAGCTTGGCGCTCCTAGAATTGACATTCGTCCTGACGGCAGGAGATAGGGTAAACCCTGATGGCAACAACTAACCGCATCATTAACCCTGCACCGCCTAGCTTACCGCTTGGGACGAAAGAGTACGAACAGCGCTATCAGGATCAATTCACTAACATTTTGCGTTTGTACTTTAATCAATTGCAGAACGCTTTAACAGAGTTGTTTGGCGGCGCTGGCGGTAAATACATTGCGTTTCCATACGGGGCGTTTTCTAGCTACACAAGCCAGTCAACAACTGCCAATACAGCCACGCTGCTTACGTTATCCAACACAGACTTTTCTAACGCAGTGTCGCTACAAACGGGGTCAAAAATAACTGTAGAAAACGCTGGCATTTACAACTTGCAGTTTAGTGTGCAGATACAGAACTTAGATAACGCACCGCAAGACATGTATATTTGGCTAAAGCAAAATGGCACGGACATTGTGGGTTCTACGGGGGTGCTTGGACTTCCCGCTCGTAAAAACCCCGGTGATCCATCCCATGACATCAAAGGCTGGAACTACTTTTTGTCTATGGGTGCGGGTGATTATGTTCAAATCTATTGGTCGCCCACGATTGCAACTTTTACTATACCGACGTATGCGGCGTCTGGCACCCCAACTAAACCATCAACAGCCTCGGTTGTAGCCACACTTTCATTTGTGTCTGCGCTCCCAGCATGATATTATCAAACAACCCCCATTTTGAGAGGCAACTATGAGCCTGCACGTACTAGCCGATCACATGGCATCAAAGGGTCGCAATGGCGATTCAATGCTTGTCCACATGACCCCCCACGAAGTGCAGGGGTTACAAGCTTTGGCCATGAAACATGGCGGCTCGCTCACAATCAATCCCAAGACGGGTTTACCCGAAGCTAACTTTCTTAAATCGTTGTTGCCGATGTTGGCAGGTTTTGCCCTTGGCCCCGCTGGTTTTGGTTTGATGTCTGCGGGTATGGCAGGCGCGGCTGTTGGAGGTGTAACAGCATTAGCTACAGGTAGCTTGTCCAAAGGCTTGATGGCTGGCTTGGGCGCATATGGTGGTGCGGGTCTGGGCGCAAGTCTAATGGGCGCTGGAGAAGGCGCGTTGTCTAGCCAAATTACAAGCGAACTTGCAAGAGATAAAGCCGCCGAAATTGCTAGTGGACAACTGGGCGAAGAAGAAATTGGAAAAATGGCGTCACAACGTCTTGCTGATACTTCTATGGTTAGCAAACTTGGGGCGGGTCTAGGGGCTGTTACAGATTCGGGTTCAGCGGCAATGAACTTTGCCAAACAAAATATGATGCCTTTGGCAGCGGCAGCGGCCCCTATTGTTGCTGACCAGATGGTTCCTACAACTACCAAAATTGCACCCGTACAAAGCCCCGGCAGAATCCGTGAGAAACGTTGGGATGGCCGTCAGTTTGTAGATGTTGCCAATACCGATGCTGGCGTGTTTAACACAAGTGGCCGAAGCTTCTCTGATCCCTACCGTGGTTACAAAGATGGCGGCGGTATTGTTGCGTTGGCTGGCGGTGGTGATGTTAAGCACTATGAAATTGGTGGTGATGTCAAAACCCAACTAGATGCTGCTTATGCCGCAGGCGATTACAGCAAAGTTAATGACCTTGCCCAAACAAACAAAATTACCGCCGCAGATGTAGCTAGCACATACAAAGGTTTTGATACTTCTGGTTTGGCTGGTTTGGGTATTAACTTGTTTACACCCCCCGCACAGCAAGCTAATACTGCTACCGCTACTACAGAATCACCCGCCGATGCTATAGCCCGTATTGGTCGAGAGCAGGCAGAACGCGCAAGCATTGCAAACGCCAACTTAGCCGCGTTACAACCCGCAAATACAACCGCAACTACAACTACAGGTAACGGTTTAGCTACTTTGGCTAATGCAACGGGTGCAACTACAACCGGGGCCACAACTACAGGACGCCCAACTGCCGAACAAGCCGCAGCTACCGTTGCTACCGTTTATCGCAATGTACTGGGACGTGATCCTGATCCCAACGGTATGGCTTATTGGACACAGCAACTTACTTCGGGAAATCAAGACAGCGCCACTATGTATGCTGACTTCATTAGAGGGGCGCAAGCAAACAAAGAAACAGGAAATTTTGGCCTATCCCTTGCAGATGCGCAAAAAGGGTACACAGGGTATTCTTCCGCAGATGCTAGCAACATTGCTGATGAATGGGTGCGAAATGTTCTTGGCCGCGAGGTAACTGATGCTGACCGTAAAACCCAATGGTACAAGGATGCAGTCAACAAAGATGTAATGAATACATACGCCAAGGCTGAAAATATTTACAATAACTTTAGAGACTATGCGGGGCTACAAACGGGATCACCAGTATCTAATTTAGACTTGTACCAAGCTTCTAAGTTAATGGGGCCACAAGCAAAAGTAACCACAGTTACAGGCGGTGGTGGTAACGACGTAATAGTACCGTCTGGCTACCATTTAGAAAATGGGTTAATTGTTAAAAATGTAGACGCAACACAGCATACGTCCACTGTTGAAGATACACCCACAAATTTATATACTGCGCCAGCAACATCGTTGCCCGTAGGTGTGTCTGGTAACACAGGCCCATCGCAAATTGGCGGTGGCGCAACGGTTAACCCTAACCGCACGATCACATCTTCACCACGTATCCCCAACATCCCAGTTGGCGGTTTCACGGGTTCTAAAAACCTGCGTGATATGTATGAAAAAGGTGGTGGCAGTCTGGGCTACACATCACCAACATACACCCCCGAAGAGTTTACTCAAAAATACGTTAACCGCTTGAGTGGTGATTCCAAAGCCGCGTACGATTACCTTACAGGTAAAGCCGGTGCCGCATACCCCACTAAATCCAGTTTTGATGGCCAACTTTCTCAAGACTATGCTACAGCAGTGCTGGGCTACCCGGCAAGGGGCAACCTGCCATACATATACAATAAAGCCACCGGTAAGATGGATCCTAATCCTGACTACATAGCCCCCGGACGCGACGACAAAGGTAACGTGACGTACAGCATGTCATTGAATGACATTAAGAGTTCCTTAAAAGATACCCCCCTGTCTGGCCAAGCCTTGTATGACTGGGCAATAGCCAACAACCTTTCTGCCCAACAGATCGCTGACGCTACAAACCGAAGCCTTTCTAGCGTGTACGCTGACTTCCGCGCAGGTTCCAAAGCTAAAACAGAAGCTGATAAAAAGAAAGCCGATGATGCCGCCGCTGCAAGTAGCCAAATAGATACCACACAAGGTGGTGGTGACGGTGGTGGTTCCGGCGAAGCTGCTGGTGGCTTGCAACGCGCTTACGCTATGGGCGGTATGCCCTACTCTGGTGGCGGTCTTGGCACATTGGGTGGCTACTCTGATGGTGGCCGTTTGCTCAAAGGCCCCGGTGATGGCGTGTCTGACAGCATCCCCGCAACGATTGGCGCTAAGAGTCAACCCGCACGCCTTGCCGATGGTGAGTTTGTAGTGCCTGCGCGTATCGTGTCTGAGTTAGGTAACGGCTCAACAGATGCAGGCGCTAAGAAGCTTTACGCCATGATGGATCGTGTGCAACGTGCGCGGGGTGCAACCACCGGCAAAAACAAAGTAGCGGCCAACAGCCGCGCTGACAAATATCTTCCCGCTTAAGGAATAGATCATGGCTGAACCACAACTCTCGCAACAGCAAATATCGCAAACCTCAATCCCCGACTACGCCAAGCCGTATGTCGAAAACCTGCTGGGCGCCGCGCAAAGCTACACTGACCCTTCACAGAACCCATATCAGCAGTACATGGGTGAGCGTCAAGCGCAGTTTGCGCCTTTACAGCAGATGTCCTATGACAATGCGGCATTGATGCAGGGTTCTCCCCAGTTGCAAGATGCAACGGCTATGGCGGGTTCCGCTGGCTTGGGTGCGCTCAATACTGGGTATACATACAACCCATTCCAAACTAAATCGTTTACAAGCCCCGGCATGGCCGAGAGCTACATGTCGCCCTACATGAACAATGTGGTGGCACGCCAACAGCAAGATGCAACGCGTCAAGCGGCTATTGCCAGTCAAGCCCAAGGTGCCCAAGCCGCCCGTGCAGGCGCGTTTGGGGGTAGTGGTGACTATCTGATGCGTGGCCAAGCTAGGGGCAATTTAAACCGTCAATTAGGTGATATTTACGCACAAGGCCAGCAAGCCGCGTATACCCAAGGCATGGGGCAGTTCAACCAAGAGCAGGGGGCTACTCAAGCGGCGGCTAACCTTAATGCACAACAAGGCCAGTTTGGCGCAGGCTTGGGACTTCAAGGTCTACAAACAGCGCTGACAGGCGCAAATGCTTTGGGTCAGTTGGGTAACACTCAGTACCAGCAGAACATGGGCATCAACCAGATGCAGAACCAGTATGGTTTGCAGCAACAACAGCAACAACAGAACATTCTGAACAATCAGTATCAGGACTTCCTGAATTACCAGAACTCGCCATACAAACAGATGGGCTTCATGTCCGACATTCTGCGCGGCTTGCCATTGACTCAGCAGTCTTCATCTATATACCAGACACCCCCTTCAATGTTGTCTCAGGCGGCGGGTTTGGGCACGGCGGCAATTGGAGCAAGCAAGCTAGGTATGTTTGCGGAAGGCGGATCCGTTGGTGATCGTCCTGCTGGTTTGGCTGAGTTAGCTATTTATAGAATGGGTCAGGATTAAACATGGCTTTTACACAACAAACTCCTATTGGCACACCTGACGCCGATCTGATTACTCAGACGCTGGCTAAGCTTCAACCTGACTCCGCGTTGCAGGACTACGCACGCATGCACAAAAACGACATATATATTGTGTCGCTGGCCAACGCAGAGTCAAACCGCCGCAAAGCTTTGCGCTTGGCGGCACAGGGAAATCCCGGACAGCAACCCACGGTTGTAGATCAGGACATTGCAGGGATGGCTCCTGCACCTGTAATGGCTCAAACACAGTTACCAGAAAACCAAGGCATAGCGCGTATCCCTGCACCCAACATGCGGCACTTGGCTGATGGCGGTATTGCAGGCTTTGACGAAAGCACCAACGCACCTGTTACAACACAACGCCTAGACAATATGGGCAACACGGGCGGCATGTTCAATTACGCCCAAGATGGTGGTGGTGTGATGCGTATGTCTGGTGGGGGCGCTGTTCAAAAGTTTGCTGGTAAAGGTGAACAACTTGTACGCACAACCGATGGTGGCCAGTCATGGTGGTTAGATATTCCTTCGGCTTCACGAGGCAACCCAGCAATTGCTGGATCTTTGGCAAACAAAAAATTTGCAAGTAGAGAAGAAGCAATTGCAGCTTATGAAGCTGTTGCTGGTGGCGGTGAAGCCCCCGTCTCTACTACCACTGCGCCTAAACCTGCACCAATTGTTCCTTATGGTCAGAGCAAAGCAATAGATGCGGGCGGCACTCCGCCCCCACCACCCCCACCTGCTGCACAGCAAGGACTAGGCTCTATTTCTATTCCAAAAGTTATTTCTGCAGAAGATGCGGTAAAACAAGCAGGTAAGTTTGTAGATTACAGCCCTGCTGAAATGGAACTAGCTACTGCTCGAGACAGGCAGACCAAACAGGGCGAAGACTTGCTTCGAACTTTTGAAGAAAGTAAACCACAGACTAAAGCGTTTGAAGGTTTGGAGAAGCTGCTTGATAAACAAGACGCCGCTACTGGTGGTGAAAAAGATAAAGCCGCTGGGCTGGCGATCTTTATGGCGGGCCTTGGCATCGCTGGCGGGTCTTCACAATATGCTTTGCAGAATCTGAAGGAAGCTATTCCTGCGGTTAAAGAGTACGGCGACGCGCTTAAAGACATCAAAAAGATGGAACGCGAAAACATGAAAATGCGCGGCGATATTGAGCAAGCGCGTCGTGCAGAAGACAAAGACGACACCAAAACACTGTTGCTTTTAAAGCAGCGTATTGCTGACAGCGAAAACAAAATGGATGAATTGGGTATCGGTTTGCTTACAAAAGTGGCAGACACCAATGCACAGACGGCTAGAGAGATTTGGAAAACCAGTACAGAAAACCAAGGCCGAATTCAATCTGCGGTTGCTGGCGCACAAGCGCACACTATGGGTCAGCTTAGCTACCTTGAAAAATTGGGTTCAGCTTCTCCCGAAAGCGCTTTGCGCAAGGGTTACGATTTGACTCAGCAAGAGAAACTTATGTTTAACGCTCGAGCAGCTTACGAAAAAATGGCTGGTGACACAACGCTTACAATCGGCGGTAAATACACAACCAAAGGCGAAGAATTTAAAGCCAAGTACCCAACACCAGAAGTTTACATGGCAAGTATGCCGTCCGCTGGCGGCGGTCAAGGACAACTGTATAGTGACAATGCGGTAAACCCTAACGCTGTACGTTCACGTTAAAACACGGCATAATTGTTACACGCGCATTTAAATCGGTTTCGCGTGGCCGAAAAAAATTCGAATACTAGCAATGGCTAATTACATCAAATTACCTGACGGATCGTTTTTCCCCGTGAAGGAGGGCGAAACTTATGTAACGGCCATGCAGGCCGCCTACCAAAAATACCCCGAAGCATTTGGTGGAGAGTCAACCGAAGCCCCAAAGAAACGTCCCGGTTTTTTTGAAAGTGTTGGGCAGGGTGCAGAACAGCTTTTCTCGTCACAGCGCACAGGTCTAGCGTCTTTAACAGGTGGAAACGAAGCCGCTGAAGCTGGTATTGAGCGTCAGAAAGCCATCAAAGCAAGCTACGGCGAACAGCCCGGCTGGACAGAAGTTACCAAAGCGTACGAAGAAAAAGGTTTACCATCAGCTATTGGCGAGTACCTTCGCCAAATTCCCAACGCTTTAGCGCAACAAGCGCCTCAAATTGCAGAGTCCGCAGCCGCAGCTAGAGCCGCTGGTATTGCCACAAAGAGTCCTTACGGTGCTTTGGCTGGCGCATTTGGCCCATCATTTGCCCAACAATACGGTGATTTTTTAGAAGCCCAAGCCGAAGAGCAACGCAAAAAAGGTGAGCCTGTAGACGTCAATCGTTTTAAAGCCGCCGCGTTTGCAATTCCCGCCGCTGGTTTGGACGTAGCCACCATGCTGATCCCTATGGGTCGCAGCATTGCCAAAGCCATCTTTGGCCCCAACATTGAAAAGTTACTGACAAGAGGCGCTACTGCCGAAGCCGAAAAGCTTGCCGCTGCTAAGTTGGCAGACGAAGGCTTCCTCAAAACCTTGGGTAAAGGTACAGCTAAAGGCGTTGCGTTTGAAATCCCAACCGAAGTAACACAACAGTTTCTTCAGCGTGCGCAAGCTGGGCAGTCTTTGTTCGACGAAGAAGCTTTTGCCGACTATGGCAATACAGCTTTTGAAGTGTCCAAGTTAGGTTTGCTAGGCGGTGCTGGCCGGTTTGCTGACAAGTCTGCCGCCCGTACGCAGATTAAAGCAGAAGACACTGAACGCGATAAGCAAACAAAAGCCGCAGCTAGACTGCAAGCCACGCAAGAAGCTGAAGCACTTGCCAAAGCTGAAGAAATTAAAAAGAACAGCTCTCAGTATGCGCTAGACGTAGATAGCCGTTTGGAAGCCGTTAAAAAACAAATTAAAGAACTGGACGTTGCAGGTAGCGTTACCGTAGCGGAAGGCGATATTGCCGCTGAAGCCGCTAAAAAAGAAGCCCAAAAAGCTAAAAAAGACTTACGCAATTCCGACGAAACCAAGGCGTTGATTAAAGAGTGGAACACGCTCAAGCCTAGAATTTTAGCGGCTAGAGAAGAGCAGCGCGTATCTGGCATGTCGCCCGAAGAGTACGCGCTTGAACAAGCTGCGCAACAAAAACAAATTTCAGGCAAACAAAGGATTACGCCTACAGAAGTGGGCGCTGAAGACCCCTTTGCAACACCGCCAACGGACGCGGCAAAGTACGCACAAGATCGTATTGGTTTGGCTAAACAGCAAGTGCCCGAGCGTGTGGCTATGGCCACTGAAAAAGACACTAAGAAACAAGACTTAAGTGTCTACATAGATTACTTAATGGCTGATCCGTACATGGCGGGGCAGTTAGTAAAAACACGTACACCATTACCACTTTTGGTAGCGCCACGTAAAGATTTAGAAAAACAAGCAATCGCACAGAAAAAAGCAGAAGAGATAGTGTATGGCGGGTTGAATCTGCAGTTAGAAGAAATGCGCCTGCAAAAAGCGGCTAAAACAGCACAACCTAATCAGCAACGTCTTGGTGTGTTGGAAGAACAGGAACAGGCTACCATTGAAGCTAGCCGTGCGGCTGAAGCCCGTGCCGCAGAAGATGCCGCACTGCGTGAACGTATGACGCCTGAGATGCAGGCACTACAGCGTATAAAACGTGCGCCTTCTCCAATGACTGAGAACTTGGGGTTATTTGGAAACAAAGAAGCGCCGCCAACGTCGTCTGCCGCATTTGGCCAGCTACAACAACGCTTACAGGGTATACCCTTAGAAAAAGGCACGTTGCCTACAGCCGAAGAAGTTGTGCCTGCAGAAGAAGCTAAGCGCGTTGTTACGCGTGAGCCAGCAAAAGAGTTCCGTCTGTACCCACGCTCTGAGAAGTCTGGCGCCCCCATAACGCCTGAGAATTTAAAAGGCCGTATCAACCGCGCTTTGTCTGTGTTTGACTTATCTCCAGAAGCCGAGGCGTTCTTGCGCCGTGCAGAGCAAGTGATACCCCAAGCAGACACGACGCTCAAGCAAGCTACGTCTGAGGTTACAGATCAAGGCACACGCCAGAATGTCTCGGAGTCGCAGGGCTTCCTCACACTACTTGACCAGCAGTTGACGAAGATTGAGAGCGGAGCAGAGGGCGTGCCGCGCAAAGGCGCTGGCCGTCCCGTAAACCTTCAGACCTTCCCGCCAACAAAACAAACACAAGCGCAGGTCAGCACCACAACGCCAACAAAAGAATTTAAGAAAGATGTTGATAGTATTACTGGGGTTGTCCCCGGACAAGCCGCGTCTGTATCTCAGACTGAGATGTTTGCTCAGCGTGAGCGTCTGGAGCGTACAGGCAAACCCGGCAAGTTGCCCGGCTTTGTAGCCCAGCCAGAAGAAGACAAGCGCACACAGGGTGTGCCCGGCAGAGCTAAGGTTGAGAAACGTGGGCAAGATATTAACGAGCCTGTTTACCGTATAGACCCTGTTACGGGCAAACGCAAACTGGTGTCAGGCACCATACGCGGCAAAGGCGTTGAAGCTGTGCCGCTGTCTTTACAGGCTGAGTTGGAGCCATTAGTCCGTTTATCTGAGACTGTTCGGGATGAGCAAGCTGGTCAACTGCCTTTGTTTGGCGCAGCCGATGAGCGTAGCCGTGTACAGAAAGCTGAACGCCGCGGTATTGAAGCTGGCCCAAGTTTAGACATTGGCGCACGACCAGACGTTGAGGCATTCCAGCGCTTTATCAACAGCCCATATGTTCGCAAGCTCAAGCAAGACATGAAGCAGTCTGATAAAAACCTAGCCCCAGTCCGTGCGTTCCTGAGCAGGGCGTTGCCGCGCCTGAAGCAGATGCTGAAAGACAGCAAGGCAACCACTGTCCGCATGAGCAAGATCAAGAACTGGACTAAGTTTTTGAAAGAAAACCAAGAGTTGACCGCGTTCCAGACTAACACTGAGAACATGGTGCTGAAGATGAACAATCTGAAGCTAGACGCTAGCGACATAAATGGGCGTATTAGGGCGTACGAACAGGCTAAAGACGACTTGATTAAAGAATCTAACCGCGTTGGTGTGCGTGCCCGAGGCGGCGCCCCAGAAATAAAACTGTTTAAAGAGTTAGACGACTTGTTGGCGCTGTACCAAGAAGCCAAAGCAGAACTTGTTCAGACTAAAGGCGCTTTGGATTTAGTACGTACGCAGATCAAAGTGCTGGTGGGTGAGCAGCGTTTGGCTGAACTCAAAGCTACTACTGATCCGCTAGCTAAATCCAACGCTGCTGCTCAAGATGAGATCAAACGTTTGCAAGAAGCCGTGCGCACAGCACAAGCTGAAGTTGGCGAAGCCGAAACTAAAGAACGCCAGACTGCCGCAGACAAAGCGCAGGCTGTAAAAGGCGCTAAAGTGGGTTCCGTACAGCAGTTGGAGCAACAAATATCTGACGAACGTGCCCGCCGTTGGAACGTGGCGATGTCTGGTTTTGGGGATCGATCAGAAGCCACCTACGAAAAAAGTGCAGCAGACCCGGATACAGGCGCGGCATTTTTACGCACATACCCTACCTACGATTTATACAAAGCGGAAAAAAGTGTGCAAGTCCGCGCGCTTAGCGCTGCCGAACAAGATGCCCGTGAACGTGGGCTAACAGCCGATGCTGCCAGTGAAGTCAAATACAAAAATGATCTGTACAACAAGCCCCTGTTATCGTTGGTTCTTGAGCTTGGCAACATTGACAAACAATTAACTGAGGCCGCGACTAAGGTCACTGCTGCTAGAAAGAAGTCCGGTTCGTATGTTGGGGGCGAACAAAACGTACAGGCGTTTAAAGGTATGGGTGCGGCTATTCGTTTGCAAAGCCGCCTGTCTGTGCGCAAAGAGACACTTGAAAACGCTATTAACTTTATGCGTGCGCGTAATGTGCCGCTTAGAAAAACACTTGGTGCTGAGCCAGAAGTTCGTGCCGCAAGCATTGAAGAGCAGGACACACTCGATCAGTACATCGATCAGGTACAGGAGTTGGGCAAAGCCACAGACCGATTAGCTGCCCTGACAATTCAGCGCGACGATGCCATTAAAGAAGGTAAGACCAAAACAGTTGAGCGCTTGAACGGTCAGATTGACGCGGTTAACACGGAGATCAATACTGGCACAGCAGATAAAGCTAGGCTGGCTGTTGCTCTGCAAGGCCGCGTGTCGGCTGGCGCTCGTCAGACTACCAGTGCTCCTGCCAAGTTCCGTACAGGCACAGACGAATCCAAACGTAATGTTGGTTCCGTTAGACAGCCGTTGGTTGAGCAGCGCACTATTAAGTCTCCAACAGTCAAGCAAGCCGTGGCAGAAGCCAACGCTTATGCAGAAAAGATTCGGGCTGGCCAGAAAGAGCTTACTACTGCACAAGAAGCAGCGATTGAAGCTGAGCGCCAAGCTGAGTTCCAGTACATCCTTGAAAGACGTGAAGCTGAACTTACAACCAAGCTGGACGAATCTACAAAAGAACTTGAGCGTTTTAAAGCCATTCAAGAAAGACTAAAGTTACAGAAAAACAGAATAACTCGTAAAGATTACAGAGAGACAGTTGCGCTTCCTTCTGAGCAAGAGATAACCAATCTTGCTGCCGAAATCAAGAGCTTTACCAAAGAGTTGGCGTCGGTCAAGCGTGAGCTGGTAGAGCAAATGCGTAAGATGTATCGCAACGACACATCAATAGTGGCTGAAGAAGTAGAAGCGCCTGAACCTAAACCTCGTGGCCGCCCACGTAAGATAACTGAAGAAGAAGTTTATGGCGAAGATACTCGCAAGACTTCTGCTATGGAAGATGTGTACAACCCACGAGAAGGCGAAGAGTACGCCCGAGGCGTAGAGTCAACAAGTCCAGACCTGACAGCGGCACAAGTACGTGCGTTGGAGGACAACGATTTGCGCGCCGCCTTTATTGACATGGCCAACGACCCTGCTACATCGCAGGTCAACCGTGCCGTGGCACAACGCCTAGCAGATATGCTTGACGACACCAGTGTGTCGATTCAGAGCCAAGTAACAGACGAGAACGGCAAAGCCGTGCTGGGTTCCGCTACTAGCCGCCGTATTAGTTTGAGCCGCAACGGCGGTTTGTCACAAGAGATTCTGTTGCACGAAGGCACACACGCCGCAGTTGAACGTGTGTTGCAGATGGACGAAAGCAAGCTGACCAAGCAACAACTTGTTGCCAAGCGTGAGTTGCAGGCACTGTATGCGGCGGTTAAGAACGATCCGAAGATTACCAGCGCATCTGCCAAAGGTAGTCTGTCTGAGTTTGCCGCTGAAGTCATGTCAAACCGCACCTTACAGCAACAACTGCAAAGTAAGAAGTGGCGTCTGTCTGACGCATGGGCTGGCTTCAAGAGCATCATCATGCGCTTGTTGGGTGTGGAGCGTCCAGAGACTATGTTTGGTGCAGCACTTCAGTCTGTTGATGCGTTGATGATCCCATCCAGTGTACGCACCGCAGGCGTTGAGCGGACGGTATCCCGTAAGCTGGCACAGAAAGACATTGCCGCGCTACATACGGGCAGTAACTCGATGAAGCAGTTTGCCGAGCAGTTTGGCCCAGAGATCAAACAGAAAGACCGCACAGCGGAAGACGCTGATCGGATTGGTAAGGCCGTGCTTGATAACATGGGGCTGTACCCCTCGCAATACATAAGCGGTGTTGATGAGGACAAGCTGTCAAAAAACACCAAAATTATTATGTCGGACGGCAAACCGTTTGATGAAGACAACCCATTGCACTACGTAGAGGCTGACGCACAAACATATATTAACTTGGCCATAAAAGAAGGCAGTAATCTGGGGAATATGTTAGCCGAACAAATTACAGACAAGCGACGTAAAGACTTGAGCGAACTTGTCTACGACCTTTTAAATACGCCTGAATACACGTACGTTGAACAGGCTTTGGTAGCTAAGGCCGCATCTAAGTACGCTGTACTGTCAGACAAAACAGGACGTTTGAAACTTGCCGAGATTGGTAAAGACAATACGCACAATTTGGCGTTTATTAGTAGCAAAGACGCGGGCGAAGTCATTCGTAAGTTGCGTGAAGGTTTACCACTCAAGCAAGCGTTCCTTGCAGGCATGCAGGAAATGGCTGACCGCAACGCAGAAAACAACGCTAAGAAAGACGGCTGGCAAAAGTTTGACCAACACCTATTGCCTGAGCGACCAGAAGTGCGTGTGCGTTTGATGACGCCAGAAGACATGACGTTTAGCGGTATGCGTTTTGAAATGAAACGCGCAGACAACCCCAACTTGTTTGAAAGAAACGGACAGCCCGTTGACCGCGCAGAACTTTCGGCAGAACTTCAAGCAATTTGGGAAAAAGAAATTTTTGAAAGAGGCGCACGAAGAGGCCCTGTAAGAGCCCCTGCTCGTGTATTAGCACGCCCTGCTCGTGTACCAGCACGCCCTGTTAATCTTGGCGAACAACTTCGGCAAATAGCAAATGCTGTAAACGCCGGGGAAGCCCGCCCACGTACATTTGCGGATTTATTTGATGAAGAAGTTAAGCCCAATGCAGTTCGCGTTTTAAAACTTACAAACGAGCAAGCGGATGTGCTTGAAATGGAGAACGCTCGTTTAGAAATTGAAGGCGAACCAAAGCTGACAACAATTGACGAGACCGCAAAGTTTTTAGATTCTTACTACACCGAAATTTACGCAAACGCAAAAGACATTCAAAAAGCAGCGGAAGAATTAAACGCTGGGGCGGCAAACACATCTTGGTGCACTGGTGGTGACGTACAAACGGCTAAAGGACATATTGAACAGGGTGATTTTTACATCTACTATAAGAATGGCAAACCAGAAGTTGCTGTGCGTATGGATGGTAAAACTTCTGTTGGTGAAGTTCGTGGCAACACCGAGTCTCAAGGTCTTACAAACGAACAAGAACTGATTGCCAAAGACTTTTTGTCTAGTAAAAAGTTTACGGGTTCAAAACAATACATTGATACGCTGGAGCGCAAGCAAGCGTTGACAAGCATTTTAAAAGGCGAAAAAGATTTTGATGTGCCGTTCTTGATGAAGCTGGGTTCTTACGTAGACAGCTCAACCGGCGATGCTAATCCATATGCCATAAAGCGATTGTTAGATTTTTCGGCTATTGACGGCGAAAATTTTGTAGAGCGCCCAGAACCAACCGATGCCGTAATTGCCGCCGTTGGTAAAAAATTAAATGAATCAACAGAAGCAGCCATAAAAGAAGGCCATTTCCTCGGCACTCGCGGTTTTGTAAGTGGTAGTACGTTTCATTATTACATACAAGATACGTACTTTGAAGTTCCTGCCGACAGTGTGCGCACCGCCGACAGTATTCATTTTATAAACAATGCTGTGTACTTACCAAATTTAGAAACATTGAATGTGGCCAATATTTCTGGCAATGCGGTTGTTCATTTGCCAAAAGTTAGAAATGTTGCCGTGGTTAGGTTTGGTGGAGAAGACAGAACTAAACCAGTGTTGGTGCTGGCAGACAACGCGGTAATTAACAGTGTTGAGGTTACCGACAACTACGAAGAAACTAGCCTAGTTAGGTTAAATGCCACAATTAAAAACGCAACGGTTGTTACTAGCATTGAAGTTAACGCCGACTTTACTGCAATTGACTTGTCTTTACCTGACACTATTTACGCGCCTGAAATGACCCCTAAAGCGCGTGAGCGTGCTGTTGCTGACGGAAACTCTATGCAGTTTTACGGGCTTATACAAGAGCTTGATAAAAAACATGAATTAAAAAATATTCAATTTGACGCTGACGACAAGATTGTTAAAACGTTGCGCAAAGCTACAAAAGAAGCACTAGGTCAACAGGCTGTTAATTACGCAGACGGTGACACCAACCAAGACGAAACAACCATGTATGAGTGGCTGTGGAGCGTGCGAGAAGCGTTGGAGCTGCAACATGTTTCTCCAAAGGCAGACATTTTTAAAATTGCCAAGAAAGTAAACGCCGCTTTTGACATTGAAACTGTTGCGCCAGAAGAAAAGCTTATTGACAGCAGAAGCCAGCTTGGAACTGTTGATATCCCCAACCGCATAGCTGACCAACCACCAGTACTGGAGATGATCGAGCCAGAAGAGACGCCACGTTACGCACGGGCTGCGCAGTATGGTGAGGAGAATGCGCTGGTTGACTTGGCCAAAGACATCATGTCCAAGAAGAAAACTTGGAAAGAACAACTTGGCACTAAGCCATTTCTTCAAGCTGAAATGGAGTTGGTTGATATGCGCGCTGGTTTGCGCGAAGCTTTGAAAGCTGGCGCCAAAGAGATTGGCGACGACATGCTGTTTACTCAGGCTATGTCACACATTGTCATGGCCGACCAGAAGATGGCAATGTTAAATGCTTCGCTCCAAAAGGGGCCGATGGAGTTGTACACCGACGAAAAAGGTTTTAAAGGTGTCAGGTCTATTGACAAGGATAACGCGCTTGATGTGTTCAAGTCTGTTGCAGACATTCCAATGGGTGATCCAGAAGCCAAAGCCAACATAGCTACCACCTACATGATTGCCCAACGTGCAATGAACAAGGGCGTGGCCAAGCTAGACCTAGGTGCTCTTGGTGTAACAGAGGAAAAACTTAAAGCCGCGCTTGCCGCAGCCAACGCCGACTCTAAACTTAAAAATGCACTGGAGGCAACCCGTTCTGCATACAACGCGTACAACGAAGGCCAGATTAAGTTCTTGGCATCAACCGGCGCTATTACCAAAGCTGAAGCTGACAGACTGCTGAAAGAGGGTGACTTCATACCGTTCTATCGTGTCAACGAGAATGGTATGGCGCAGTTGGTGTTTAGCGATGAGGTGACTGTAACGATTGGCGACATTCGTCGTCAGCCGTACCTGAAAGAACTAGTGGGCGGTGAGACTCGCATCCTACCAATCACCGAAACACTGCAACGCAATTCTTTGCTCATCATGGACAAGGCGCTGACAAACTTGGCTACCAAGAATCTAGCGTATGCGTTCCAAAAGATTGGCGAAGGTAAGGGGCCTGTGGGCAAAGACGGCAAGCCGACTAGCGCTATGCCTATCCATATTGGTATGGGCCCCGCGTCCCCAGACGTTATTCGCTTTAACCAAGAGCCTAATCCCGACAAACCAGACGACAAGGGCGAGCGTTGGCTACGAGTTAAAACTAGTGACACCGTCATGGGCGGTATCCCTGCCGAGTTAATTGTGAAGAGCTTGGAGGGCGCTCACCTGACGCTTCCCGCGTTCTTGAAGATTGGCGGTATTGCTGGTGACATCTTGCGCTCTGGCGTGACTCGCATGCCAATCTATATTGCGCGTCAGTTGGTTCGTGACCCAATGGCCGCAGCGTTTACGGGTGGTCTGGACTACAACCCCCTGACAGCGGTGGTCAAAGCTGGTAAAGAGTTTGTAGCTTCCAGCCGTGGACAAAGCCCGATCAACGAAGAGATGATTAAAAAGGGTCTGATCCAGAGTGGCATCTTCACTGGTGACCCAGACGACGTTGCTAAAATGGCTTTGCAGTTGGCAAGCGGTAAAGACCAGAGCGTTTTGGATAAAGTGTTTGCCGCAACAGACCGTTACGCAATGCGTGCTGATGCTGCCACCCGTGCGCTGGTGTATGAAAACGCACGTAGAAACGGACTGTCTGAAGTGGAAGCTGACTTGGCTGTACGCGAGTCAATGAACTTTTACAAGCGCGGTCTGTCACCCACAGTGCAGTACGCCAGCCGTTTGATTCCGTTCTTTAATGCGCAGATCCAAGGCTTGAACGTGTTGTACAAAGCAGCCCGTGGCCAGATGCCGTTTGAAGAACAGATGCAGATTCAGCAGAAGTTTTTTAACAACGCATTGCTGTTGGTGGCTACAGGTATTGTCTACGCCATGGCTATGGACGATGACGAGTACTACAAGAACGCTAAACCAAAGGATCGTTACACTAACTTCTTCCTGCACTTACCGGGCGTTGACGAGCCATTGAAGCTGCCTATCCCTTACGAGGCTGGTTGGTTCTTTTCCTTGGCTGTTGCCGCATCTGACGCTATGAAAGCTGAAGTTGATGGCGTCCAGCAGTTGGAAGCTCTGCGTGACATGTTCTTACAGTCAGTGCCGGGCTACAGTTCCAGAGGTGTGCCGCAGATTTTTAAACCCGCGTTTGAGGTCTACAGCAACAAGCGCTTTTTTAACGACTCAGCTATTGAATCGGCGCGTATGGAGAAGCTGTCGCCACAACAGCGGTTTTCTGAAACTACGACCGAAGCGGCTAAGATGTTGAGCAAAGTGTTGCCCGGATTTTCTCCTGTGCAGATTGAACACCTTGCCACAGGTTACTTTGGTCAGTTGCCTTTGATTGTTATGGGCGCGGCTGATGGTTTGTTCCGTAAAAAAACTCGTGGCGAACCTGCTGAGAAGCGTGTCTCAGACTTGCCGTTCATTGGCAGTTCATTCCAAAAGAAATACGGGGGTGCTGATTCTGATGTTATGTACCGCATGGCAAGCGAATCTATGCAAGCCAAGGCTACCTTTGACGACATGCGAAAGAAAGGTCAGGGGCAGGAAGCTAGGGATTTCTTAGAAGACAACCGGGCTTTAGTTGCATCAGCAGCTTTAGCACGTAACTACCAAAACGTCATGGGTAAGCTTCGCACTGATGTTGACCGCATCAATAACATGAAGAACATGACAGGGGCTGAGAAACGTGCAAGGCTAGATAAAATCGATGCGGCACGCCAAGATGTGGCGGACAAGTTTGAGAAAGCTATGAAACGGATTGAGGCTTCCGGTAAAACATAACACCTAGCTTGCCGTTAAGGATGCCCACGCTAGCGTGGGCATCTAGTATTCTGAGAGAAAAAGCTTTCTTCAAGCCCCACTCTTTCATGGCTTCGGTGTCTAGGCAGGGGACAAAGAACCCCTGCCCTTTCTCAACTTTCTCCCACGGAAGGCGCAGTGAGGAGTACTTCATCGGCTTCAATAATCTCACGTCTGATTTTCATAACTGTGACCCGCATCTGTGGCCCTTTGGTCTTGGCCATCATATCTTTCTTAAGATACTCTACGTTGTACAGTTGTTCAAGCTGGCGCTTAAAGGATGAATATCCAAAGCTCATGGTGGCACAGTACGCCTTGAGCAGTTGCTCCTCGATGAAATAGTCGATGTGGTTGGGGATCGGCTCATGCTCCACCCGCCCAAACACCTTGTTGCGTGTGATGGTCAAGTCAATGTCCTTGCCGCTACCCAGTTCAGCCATGAGGCCGCCCTTGCTAGGTTTAATAACTACGAAACTGCCATAGTTGTCACGGGTGTAGGAGTTCAGTACATCCACAGCGGTGCGCACACTGCTCTTCATACTGGCTCGCATGTAGTCCACAGCCTTCTTGTAGGAGTTCAGAATAGGGCGATAGGGTATGTCCACCACGCCTAGCTCTTTAAACGCTTTGAGGGCGCATATAGAGCATCCAACCCCTGCCATCCAGAAGCGCTCATCGTTGGTCGCCTTGAACTCAGTGTACATACCGGCAACGGCTTCGCCCACCATCTTAGGGAACTGATCCACATTGTCAGCAAGGTACTGAGACAGGGCGTAGCCCGCTACTGCATAGTTGGCTTGCAAGGACTTGATGATCTCAATCTCGTGTGGCTCCCAAGACAACTCGTCCTCAAGCACAAACTCAAGCAAGCGGCGCAGTTCACCCTCAGATGAATGGGTACGGCCACCAGTCAAATAGTCCACGATGTGGGTGTTAGATGACATCAAAGCGTTGGTCATCCAAGTTGACAAGTTCAGGCGCTCTTTGTTGGAGCCAGACTCCATACGCTCTTTGCCACGGCCTTCGGTCATGTCCAATAGGAACTCAGGCAACCACTCGAAGTCGTCTCGGTTCTTGGATGTGATCTCGTCAGTGATAAGCGGGTGGCTGTTGAGCAGACCCAAGCGCTGTTGCATAGCCACAGGAGATGTGCTCTTGCCTGTGCGGTAGTGGGTTGGGTGTCCCCAGACCGATGCTGCAGCCTCCAGAGCAAGCGTCTTACCCGTACCAGATTCGGTACTGGCACAGTGGTATGTCATGCCGTAGATACCTGTGAAGCGCATGAAAGGTGCGCCAGCACCCGCAAGCAAAACGGCTAGGTGATCCCACATCTTCTTGGCAATCATCATCTCTATGAAGATGCGCCACTGCTCCATAGTGCCACGAGGCTCGGTGTTCTTGGTGATGTTCTCCAAGCCCGGCATTGGGACTTTGACTGGGGGTTTACCCTTAGTGAAGATACGACCCGCAAATACATACGAGTTGTCAGGTTGCCAACCATAGCTATCGGGAACTTTGATTGGTACTTTGTTAGTGCTAGATTCTTCCACGCATGCCCTCACATATTCAAATAAGTTTTTGTCATTGTTGGCACCAAAAGCCGCCACTATGTTTTGGCTTGCCAGTGCTTTCACCGTTTCGTCTTTGCTGACCACCGCCTTCTGCGGCATGGTTACGTTTATCGCCCCTTCAGGTCTGAGCGCAATCAGGTGCACAGTGTGGTCGTTGTTGCTATTGAGGATGTCCACCACGAACAACTCGTAGGGCAACAGCATCACTTGCTTCTTGGACTTGACGCCCTCGTCATCTTCTACTATGCGCTCCATGAACACGCCGCCGTTCGTGCCGTAGGCGTAACCCCGTGGCGGTGTTGGGCGCATGACCTTGACGACTTCTTTCGCAGTGACTGTGCTGTCACTTGTCAGCTTGACCTCGATCTCTTTCTCTTCCACCTCAACAGACAACTCGCGCCCTAAGATCAGGGGGTTGGTTATCTTGCCCCAGTGTGAGCACGACTGGCACACTCCGGGGTTCTCTGAGTCCATCTTGACGCAGGGGTATGGCCCCTTGATGCTTTGCAGCTTCTGGTTCATGCGCTCAGGCTCATACGGATGCATCTTGCTTAGCCACACCGCCGCCTTGTTGCCGTCCTCACAAACCTTTGTCCATGACAGCAAGCCTCTCCAAATCGGCTCCATGCCGTCCTCGGTTGCATGCTCCACGTAGTTCGCTAACTGACCACAGCCACGACCATTCTGCGTAGCAAGCCAGATAGGTTTGAACTTGGTTATGCTGTTCTCATACAACTTAACTGTCGTAGCCGAGGGCGTTGCCTTGGCTGGGCGCTGGCCGGGCAAGTCAAGTGATGGCATAGCTACAGGCTCATATACTGAGCCTGTCAGTTTCTCTCGGATGAGAGTTGCCAGCCCCTCGAAGCTGAACACATCGCCTTCAGTCAGTATGCGCACAGGGCGCGGCGTTGCGTACTTCTTCTTGAAGTTGGTGGTATCAGGCACACGCAAGACTCGGGCGGCGTCAGCCGTCACGGTCATGTCGATGGCCATGTTCTCCTGCTTGCACAGGCGTTTAAAGTTCTCAGCCACCGGCTTCCACGAATCAATAGGAACGGCAGTGAGTAGCGGCCAGTAGCAGTGCAACCCGCCACCAGAACCCACCACATAGGGCGTACCCAAGGCATCAAGGCCAGTCTTCTCCAAGAACGCATTGAGCGCAAGGGCGGCATCTTTCTTCGATGCGTATCCATCCATGTCGATGAACAGGGACTTTACATACCTTGCGTTGGTAGCTTGCCGATTGTCTTCCTTGCCAAAGGTAGCCAAGGCAAAGTAAACATCCAACTTGCTATCGTGCCAACCTTTGATTGGCGTTGTTGTCTGATCGAGCGAGTCAACAAAGACATGCTCTTTCGTCCTAGTTAGTTCTGCTACGCAGTACCGACCAAATTCTGGCGGCGGCAGAACAACCGCTAAAAACTCAAGCGGAGTCATTCAAGTCCTTGCGGTCAGAAGAGTTCGAGTTGGCGTGTGTCTTTAGTTGTTGACCCGTCAGGTGGGGCCATCACAGTCAAGCGTCTAAGAACTTCTAGTTGCCACTCCTTGGGCAGTCCGGTATCAAGTTCAATGAGTTCAGCGCTAAACCGAATTAGCTCTTGCGTGGTGAGGGATCGAGGTTGTATTCCGTACATATTTTTCTCCATGCCTCGTCCGCTGTGCGTGAGGTCTTCATTATGTGAGTTAAGAATTCGACGCGGTTACGATAGGCCACGAACACCTCAGTGCCAGTGAACCAGTTGTAAACAGTCTGCCTTGAGACGCCCAGAGCATAGGCAATCTTCGTGACCGGAAAGTCAAGATGGATCGCCCAACGCCCAAGCTGGTTGCCCAGAGACTTGGGTGTCTTCGCTACCTCGTCAATTATTTTTTGTGAGTACGCCATGTGTTTAAGGTGGGGGTACTAGCCGCTCGTCCGCAAGCATGTTGCACGACGTTCCCCCCGATTTAGTTACTCATCGTCCCAATCAGCAACGATGTCGGCCAGCTTGTTCTTCTTAGCTGGGGCGGCTTCAACCTTGGCAGGAGCCTTGCGAACTTCGGGTTCCTCTTCGGCCTCAACCTCAACCGCCTTGGCTTTCTTGGGCTTAGCGGCTTTAACTTCAGCCATAGCTTCGGCCTCGTCTTCATCCAGCATCTTGCCCATAGGACGTTTGCCTTCTAGAGCCAACGGAGCAGGGGCAGTAACGCCATCCACAGCCGCAGGGGTTGAAGATACAGCCTTTTCAGCATCCTTTGATGTGCTCTGAGTCTGCACAATCTCGTACTCGTCATTAGTCAACCAACGCACAGGTGCAAAGATCAGCTTGGGAGACTCAGCCTTGGTGTCGAACTTCATGCGGGTCACGATGGCATCCAAGTTAACAGGGGGAGTCTGAGCCGCCATGAAGCGGGCGTATGCCTGTAGTGGGCGCTTGTCGCCTTCTTCCTTGCCAAAGATGGATGTAGCTGGCAGAGTAACTTGCAACACATCGCCTTCAGGGTTGTTAGCCAAAACCACAGCCAAACGCTGTTGGTAACGGCAAGCACGGCTATTACCATTGCCCGACCCAGCGATGTTCTGTGGGCAAGCGGCGCAGCTAGAAGCCTGTGGGTTCCTCACGCCTGCATCGGGCTTGTCACCATCACCAGAGGTGCAGTCAGGGGGTGCAGCCGCCGCGTCCTTGTCGTAGGAGCCTGCGTAGAAGATACGGCTGACCTTGGGGGCAGCCTTGACCACGATCACATCCAAGAAGCGCTCATCGATAGCGGCAACCTCTTTGCCACCAGCAAGCAGACGGAACACGCCACCCTTGATGGAAACGCGCTTCATGCCGGCACTGGTGTTGACACCGCCAGCCAAGGCCAAAGTAGTTGCAGACAAAGCCGCGTTCTTAGCGAACGACGGCACATTTGAGGGGTTGAACATTGCAATATTGCTCATTTTGATTTCCATTTAAGTTGGTTTACGTACAGAGATATCGTACTCAGAGGCTGAGTTAAGTCCGGGCGGTACGACCCCGGGGTTTTCTTCCAAGAACTGCTTCATGTTGGTCTGTGCAATACGCTTCTCCAAAAGCTCGATGGCTTCGTGGGCTATGACGAACTTCTTGAATTCATCCCAGTCCTGTGTGGAGTAACGCGTCTTTACAGACAGCACGACAGTGCCCTCGGTAGTGCGTACAGATGTGACGCCCATCGTCTTCATCTGGTCTTTCATTGCGTTCTTGATCTCTTCCTGTTGCGCCTTGAGCACTTCGACTTGCGTGTCGTACTCTTGGGTTAGGTCGGCAATCTTGCTACGCAGTTTGCGGTAGATTTTTGCTAGCTTGTCTAGCGGTACTAAGTCTTCTGACACTTGCTTCTCCTGTTTAATTATTGTCTAAGGTTGGACAGTTTACACGTAATTCAATTGGTTGCAACCCCCTTTCATGATTTAATTTCAGTTTCAAACATGTCGGTAAGAAGTAAGTTATCGCTAACTTTCCCTGCCAACGCACTAAACATCTTCCTCTCAATCGCGCTACCCTGAATGTGGATCACAGTAACTTTGTCTGAGTCCTGCCCCTTGCGGTCAGCACGGGCACAGCACTGGATGTACTGCTCAACACTCATCAGTGGCCCGTAGAACACCACAGTATCAGCGGCAGTCAGCGTGATGCCGTGAGCAGAAGCCGCAGGCTGCATGACCAGTACACGCGGGTCAGCTTCAGTCTGGAAGCGATTGATCGTTTGCCCACGCTTGCTTGGCGTTACGTCCCCGTGGATGCACTCATTGACAATGCCCTTCTTGGTGAGGTATGTGCTGATGGTGTCGATGGTGCTACGGAACAAGGCGAAGATGATGACCTTGCGATCAGTCTCCTCCAGTATCTCCTCCAGTACCGCAAGCCTAGGGGCAGAGTCAAACTCAACAACTTCCTTGTCGTCTGTGTAGGCCGCACCACAACTGATCTGCAACAGCTTACTCACACCAGCGGCGGCATTGACTGCTGTGATGGTCTCCCCTGCGGTCTGCACAAGCATACGTTCTTTGAGAAGGTTGTAGTACTTGGCTTGCTGCGGGGTCAACTGCACCTCACGCGTCATGGTAATGACAGGCGGTAAGTCTAGGCACTGTGCTTTGGTATAGCGAATGGCTGGCTGGAGAGCCTCATGCACCTTGTCCTTGGCATCAGCCTTGGGCGCCCACTTGAACAGCGTCACCTTGTTCATCACTTTGTCGCGCCACGCAGTAAAGAACTTAGGCACACCATCAGGGTTAACCAACTTAGCCAAGCCATACGCATCCACTGGTGACTGAGACGCTGGTGTGCCCGTCATCATCCACAGGTACGTGGTTGGCGTAAGGATTGAGTTAAGAGACTTCCATCTGCGTGTCGTGGGTGTCTTGTATGCGTTGGCTTCGTCAACAATCACAAGGTCAAAGCGGCCATCGTTACGCACCTCGTCGGCAATCAGGTTCAAGCCTTCGTAGTTGGTAATCACAATCTCGTAGTCACGCTGGATCATCTCAATGCGCCGACTAGCCTGAGCATGGTGCGCGATAACGGCAGAGCGATGAATAATACTGTTGTTAAGGTCACCCATCCATGCGCTATGCATGATGGACAAGGGGCACAGAATGAGAACCCTGCGCACCTTACCTAACTTCATCAAGTAGTCAGCCGCCCACAATGCAGACAGTGTCTTGCCCGTGCCGGGTTCGGAAAACACGAAGGCTCTTCTGTACAGCGTGAGGAACGCTGACGTCTCGATTTGATGAGCCATTGGCGTGTATCGCCCCGGCCAATCGTAGCGCCTAGTGATAGGCGAAGGTACATCTTTTACACCTAGGTTACGCAAGACCCGCGCTTCATCAAGACCCCAGTACACAGCAACATCATAGCCTCCGTCTGCACGAAGCATGGCTTTGCTCTTAGGGATGATTGAGTATTTGTGCGGGTTCCTTGTTCGTAAGATAAGTGCTCTGTCTTCTACAATTTCCATTGCTTCTCCGAGGATTATTTATTGTCTGCTCTGTTGGCAGATTTGCTACGCATACGCAAGTTACCTTTGGCTGATGTGCCGCCTGAGCGCATGGGCGTGATGTGATCCACATCTTTGCCGTCACCCTTGGTGGCTGCTCCCGTCTTCTCCATCATCCGGCGAGCCTTAACGCGCTCTGCTCGCTTCTTGATCTGATCGGGTTTGCCTTGGTAGTTAACGTACTCTGACCGATAGTTTCTTGTGGCCATGATTGTTCCTAATGCTTAGGGTTGAACTCACAGCCAGTGACCTGACACCAGCCGCATAGTGGGGTTTGATTTGGGTTCCATACGTCTGTCTCAAAACATGCTTCAAGACGCGCAGTACGCTCACGATACTTCCACCAGAAGGCTTCAGATTGATCGCGTGTCATCTGCATCTTCACCATATCATTTTTTACGATGAACAGCAACGCAGAGTTAACCTTACGGATGTGTGGGAAGTGTTGGAACACCATGAGCGACATTAGTACAAGCTGATCCCTGTCGGGGTACTTGTTGTTGCCGGTCTTCCAGTCGCCCACCCATGCCGTAAGATTCTCGTCGTCAACGATCAGAATGTCAGCGATGCCCCGCACCCAAACATCAGGTGCTTTCCAGTTAGTAGGCGTAAGGTCAGCGCGTAGCGCCATCTCATACTCTGCTAGCTTTCTTCCGGGCTTCTTGAGCATGGCGTCCACGACAGGCTGGAACTGCTCGTACTCAGGCGGTATAGGCTTTTGATCCCTGATGTAGTCTTCAATCGCCTGATGTACCTGATTGCCGTACCGCGTGGCTTCAGTCTCTTGGAAGGGGTACTTCTTTAAGACCTTGACCTCGTGATACCTGCGCTGGCAACCTTCAAAATCTTTAAGGCTGCTGTGTGACCATGCTGGTTTTTTCATTCGAACTTCGCTGTGTTAATGGCTCTGTTAAGCCGTGTTGCAAACGCCGATACAAAACGCTCGTCACGATACAAAGGGCTGTCCATGTCATGCAAGATTGCATGCGTAAGCTCATGCCAAAAGGTATCACCGACTTCGTGCTTTGTGAACGGCTTGCCTGTGTGGTTGCGTGTACCGATACGAATGTGCTGCGCGTCATAATGCACACGCCCCATGTAAGTCTTATCGATCATAGCTTCAATGACTTCCACGCTGTACCACCGCCTACCTACTCTTATTTTTGTTGGTAACTTCAATACTGCTTCTCCTAGTTTTTTGCTAACCCATAACGACGATGCGCGCCACCGTCAGCGGACAATGGTATGCCTTGCATATAGCTTGGCTCCATAGTCATCTGCGCCAAGACCCAAGTCTTAGCTTCCTCTACCTCGGCATCAGGTACAACAGCGATCAATTCGTCGTGCACTGTGCCTGCTATGAAGTATCTTTTGGATACCCGTAGCATTCCGTCAGTCATCACAATACGCGCCAGCGCTTGCGTGACATTGTTTGTTACCTTGCCTGCATACAACTTGGTTGCATCGGCGCCGTAAACCCACTGGTCTCTACCCTTCTCATCCTTCTCTCGTCTCAGAGCAGGGTAGTGCAAGCTCATTCCATTGGGTAATTCTATACGACCCTTGCGAAACGTCAAGCACTTGTATGTGTAGTCGTTGCCATCGTACAAAGCCGACTCAATCTGTCTCTCACACATCTGCCAAAAGCCCACAACAGGGTACGCTGTAGCTCGGTAGATATCAATGATGCGCTTGGATGCAACGGCATGCATGGCTAACTCGTACAGGCTACAGGTATGCGGGATATCCCTAAGCTTGGCTTCGGTGTCTTGCCAACTCAGGAACTCGATCGCCTTCTTCTTGCTTACGCCAAGTTGCCGCGCAAAATCCGCCTCGTATCGCACTGGCGGTGCGCCTAGGAACCCCGTAGTAAGTTGAGATGCGAAGGATGCCCAGCCAAGACCGTATCCACAGCCAAGCAACGCGCTCTTCGCTGACTGCCGAAGGTCAGGGTGAGATTCTTTACTAAGTCCGGGTATGTTAAACATCTGCGCACCGAACGCGGCGTAAGGGTCACCACCGGCCCTGAAGATTTCCAACATGTCTGTGTAGTCTGAAAGCCATGCGAGAACTCGTGGCTCAATCTGCGATAAATCGCCGACGACGAGTTGGTGGCCAGCGGGAGCCATTATCGCTTTGCGTAGAAACGAGCCTCGCTTGAGGTTCTGCATGTTAATGGCCGAACCCTTGCTTGCTGTCCACCGACCCGTCTGCGCACCGTAGTAAGAAAGCGGAACAGGGAGCGCACCCCTTTGGCTGATCTCAAGGAATCGCTGTGCTCTGGTTCTCTCCGTGGTAGATTTAACCCGAAGACGCGCTTCACATAGAAGGGCAACGTCTTCACGTTCACTGTTGAGTAGCGTTTGAAATAGGGCATCGCTTTTAGCGAGTGCGAGTGTCTCTTTCCCAGTCGTCTTACTTGTCTTGGTTGGCGGAACCACATTGAGTTTCGTAAGTAGTGCAGCAAACTGCTGATTCGACGCCAGTGCAGTTTCCACCACGTCGAGCTTCTGTAATAGGGCTTCACGTTTTTCCTTTTCGTCTAGTATGGCGTCGGTCAGCATGTTGGGGTCAAGCTGCAGCACAGGGCGCGTGTACATCTTCAGCGTCATGTCGATGAGCCTGAGTTCACTGGATGGGTAGCCCTTGGCCAAGCGTTTGAATATCTCCTCGCACAAGTACACATCGTGTGCGCAGTAGTCGGCTAACTCTTTCTCCATGGCAGGCGTGAGTTCTGTATAGCCGTTGGTGTTGTACACAGCAGTGCCCTTGGGAGGCAGGCCGAAGTCCTGTGCCAGCTTCATCAATGAATTGCCAACCTCAACACCCCGTAGAGCACGAGCCATGGAGAGAGAATCAAAGATAAAGCTTGGATGCCAGTCATATACCCATTCCAATATAGATATATCGAACTGAGCGTTATGAGCCAGAACAGCAGTAGTAGACTGAGGATAGCAAGCCAAGATGCGAGGCAGCTCTTCTCCCCTGTACCACTGTGTTGGCTTGTCTGATCCGTACTCATGGATGCAGGCTCCAAAGGCTTTGAATCTTGGGTCACGTATGTACTCCTCTGTTGTCATTTTGCTGAGCGTGTAACCTTCCTTGGTGTCCCAGTAGGTTTCTAGGTCAACTGTAATAATTTGTTTGTATGGTGCACTCACTTCTTCTCCTTCGTGTAAAGTGGGATTGGTTTGTACGTGCTAGGCGGTTTCTTCCATCTGAAGTATTTGTGCCCCACAGCGTTCTCACAAAGGTATCCAATGGGCACAGGCATAGTTATTGAGATCGTGCCTGACTGTTTGGGCTCAGGTGTTTCCAAATACTTTGCATACACGTGGTCGGCAACAAGCGCAGCAAAGTGTTCAATGTCGCCATGCAGGGTCAGGCCATTGGCCTCAATCAAGTTGATAATTTCGTCTTGTGTCATGCGTTCTTCTCCTTGAGTTTGGCTTGAATAGCGAGACCGATGCGTACTTCTTCAACGGACTTGCATCCAAGCGATAGCCATTCCTCATCCGTCAGCCCAACCCAAGGGCGCTCAATGACGTCATGCCCTGCTTGCGCATAGGCTTCGGCTCGCCATCGGGCGGCTCGGTTCTTGTGGTACTCACAGTTTGGGCAATCGTTCAATTAAAATTCTCCTTGGGTGGTGCGTCTAGGACGTTTAGAAAGCCGAAAAAATCGTTTGCCGCCAACATGAGTTGCGACGCCTCCATCTCATTACAGTTTAGGGTAACGACTCCTGCTAGCTGATCTTCGGCACGACCCACTATGACGACAGCTTGCGCCCTGCCTTCGCCGTAGCACATTACTAGCTTGTGTATGAGTAGTTTGAAGTGTGCCTGTTCCTCATCAGACATACCCTTGACTCTGCGCTCAAGCTCCTCTTGGGTCATCATGTCTTCATAAGCCACTTCTTTTCTCCCTGAGTAGTTGTTGTAGTTCATCTATGTTGCTCTCCCGTGCAATGTATGTTGTTCCGCCTGCGTTGTGTATGCGATTGAGTTCAAGGTCTTGCAGGGCTGTTGTCTTGCCACTGCCAGCTTTGCATTCGATCGCTATGAAGTGTCCGTCCATGCAGGCTATGATGTCCGGAATACCTGCCCGACCAAAGCCGTTGGCTGGTGGCATGAAGTGGTAGATGCCCAGCTTGTCTAGCATCTCACGCACCCGCTTCTTGACTTTGGATTCAGGTGTTGCTGCCATTGTGTACCTTAGTCATTGATCTCTCTCCTTTGATTTATAAATATGTTATCAGCAGGATTGCTTGGACGCTCAAACACTGCGTAGTAGTTCTTTGGACGAGTGCGCATGACACGGCGTAGCCAGTCAGCGCCCCCCATCTCTTGGAACTTTTCCCACTCAGAGTCAGACATTCGTATGTACCTTGGCGTTAAGGGTTCGGGAGGCTTGGGTCTTGGCATGCCGCAATGCTCCTTTGTTTAGCTTCTACACACTCTTGGCAGATGAATCTGCGTATGCCCTCAATGCCTTTGCCCATCATCTTTTCTGAGCCGCCTTGACGGGGTTTGTCTTTCTGACATTTCCAACACATAAACCCTCGCTTGTTTAACCACTTTGTAAAATTTCGCTGTGGGCTAACTGCAAAGTTGTTGCTATCCATAACACTAAAAGAGCCGTTGCCTTTCATGATTTCATGTCCCTCACATACGTGGCAAAGCTATGGGCTGTGTCGCCAAAGGCAATGCGCATGGCATCGAACTCTAGCGCTACCTCTTCAAGCACAGCGTTGCGTATCATTGGGTAGTCCTCTTTGATCTCATTCTTAGGCATACTAAAGATGCGGTCAAAGTCTTCTTTGTTGAAACTTGCGTCACTCATTGTGTTCCTTTACTGATTCTAAAAGTAGGATGTGCTTGATTGTGTCCAACACGCCCAGCACAGTTGAAACGTGTATCGCGCCTTCGTATTTTTCAATGGTCTCGGCTATCTCTTGGGTCAGACCCTCAATCAATTCGGCTTGCAGTTGAGTTGAGTTCATTTTTGCCTCTCTTTCAGCATAGCGTCTGCTAGTTGGTACGCAACGTTTGCTGCAAACTCGGCGTCTTCTTCATCGTCCCAAAACCATGCTTCACCAAGTTCCTTGTTGTACTGCTGTGTGTTTAGCTTCACCGCAGTGGGCAATGCCTGAGCCGCAAAGTAATCACGCAGAGACATGCCCATGTTTATCATCATGCCCGTATGATCTTCTGCGACCAACGGAAATGCCGGTGTGTTTTTATCTTTCATCTTAACCTCCAAACATATGCTTCAAGTGGACATACAACTCATGCGCCTGATACACAGTCATGTCCTTCAAAATATCTTCGGGCGAACGTGTGCGTACAAGGGACACGAAAGCTCTGCGCTGTGGTGCAGGAGCCGTGGAAAAAGCAGCAGAGGCATCCAATGCGGCTTGGCTAGGCGCAGGCATATTCTCTAGCCGCTCCTTCAACAACGCACCAATGCCTGTTACGTCACGCTTAGTGTACTTGCGCTTAGGCACAGGCTCAGCTTTGGCTTCCATTTTCTTGATGGCCTTGAGCGATTTGATTGGGCGGTACTCGTCAACGTCGGCGTAGTACAAGTTGTTGGTTTCGTGAACCATGTTGTTGCGACGTAACTGTGCAATCAGGCTAGACACAGAGTCTGATCTGAAATCTTGACGCTCCAGTGCTTCTATGATTTCTTTTCGCGTGGAGCCGGGATTGTCTTTGATGTATTGGAAGGTTACGCGTGAGACGTTGTTTGTTACGCCAAAAGTTTTTTTCATGGGAATTTCCTGAGTTGATACAGTTTTGTTGACAGTAGTGTTGATAGTAGTAGAAGGTGGGGAGACTGTCTCCCCATCGTCATCCCACTGTTGTAAGGTTTTGCTAAGCGCTTGTTTGAAAGCAGTTTGAATGTCAGGCATTTGAGGTTCCTCCAGTTAGTAGCATGACGATGACAATGAAAGCGATAAGTCCGATGGACTGTATGGTGGTGAGCAAGAGGTCGTCCATTACCCGCTTGTCACCAAGCAGCACACCCTGAACCCAATCGGATTCAGGGGTACATTCAGGGGGAGGTTGGGTGTATAGCAAGCCGATCTTGACCTTACCTGTGTCGTAGGGTGGGTTGTTCATTATTTTCTCCTTGAGTGAGTATTATTTGTCCAAGAGTAGACAGAAGTCAATAGGGTCTCCAATAAAAAAGATCCGTTATTAGTACAATTACTGCAACTAAAAGTACTACTCTCTCTAGTTTTTCCCATGGTGTCATCATGCCTCGTCCTCCATGTCATCGGCTATCAAACCAAGAACCCACTCAGCTATCTGCTCCTCGGTGTGGTACGAAAGAATCCAGTCAGCCAAGGCGTGTACTGGGTTCTGCATGATGCAGTCGTATAACGACTCCAATGCTTCCTTGCCGAAGCGTGCTTGTATTTCTTCTGGTGTCATTCTGACTCTCCTTCTGTTAGTGATATCCCTAATCTATCCATCACATCGAGCAGTAGGGTGTGTACGTCTGCAATGTGATGCGTGTTGTTTGCCCTGTATTCAACAGGGTTGTCTAGGTAGTCCCGCAGGTCTGCCTCGATACAGCGCAGGTGTAGCGCAATGCTGTCTTTAACTTTCATCTTCTTCTTCCTCCTTTACTTCATCTACATACGCTGGGTTGCACGTTGTGTGCCTGTACAGCATGGCTTCCTTGAGTGCGTCATGCACGTTGTCGAACACGCCAAGCAGCGTGTCGTTATGGTTGCGTACTTCAAATTTCATTGCAGTTCTCCTAAGTTAAGGTGTACCCACTCGGTCATGCTTGCATCGACATAATCGATCGCGTGTATCTCGTGGTCGTCGAAGGTGTAGACCTCCGTCTCGGGGTCGCACTGCTGTAAGTGCGCGATCAGTTCTTTGACTTTCATTTAGTTTCTCCTTGGGTTAAAAATGCGGGGGCGAACCCCCGCTACACATCAAGTCAACAGTGCAGGCAATGTTGGCTTGAACGATACAGGTGTGCGTACATCCCATTGCAGGTAGTAGCACATCACCTCGGCAACGATGCCGACTGAGCCATACGACTTGGTCACTGAACTGATAAGACCAGACGCATCGCCCTCCATCAGCATATCGTAGATGCCCTGCTCGGCAAAGCATAAGTCATCACGATGTGTGTAGCTCAGAGGCGAAGGCTTATAGCAGTGCAGTAGCGTAGTGATTGTGTACGCAGGCATCTGGTCAAGCCATACCTCCATCGTCTCTACGTCAGCCTCGGTCAACGCACAGGCAATGTCGTCAGGGGTAGGCTGAACGAAGCCATCCTCGTCATCAGGAAAGTCATACGCTGTCTCGTCGTAGTTGGCGCTGTGTGCGCTGACCAAGCGGGGCTTGATACCGAAGCTTGCGTTGTAGTCGTACATCTCGTCGTACTCGTCGTCCATGTAGCTGCCGTAGCTGCTCGTGTAACTGTATGACTTGAGTGTCGCACTCTTGTAGCTGGGGATCAGGCGTGATGGAGACCACGCATAGGTATTGCTGAACCACAGTTCCTCGTGCTCGATGCCCTGATCGAAGTTGACGTGTTGCATACGACCCTCGCCATTCATGAACACAAAGCGATTGTTGCCGATGAACTCCTCGAGCATATCAACGAAGCCCTTGTCATACACGAGGTCAGGTGACGCAGACACAGCGGTGTGCAAGTAGTCATTGATGAAGTGCCACGTATCTGACTTGGTTTTGTCAGCAGTATTGCCTGTGTGCAGGATGCCGTTGTGCATCATGGCGATGTAGCCAGGAATCACATCATACGGATGGCAGTTAATCATGTCAGTCTTGCCGTGCGTAGTCCAGCGGAAGTGAATGGCAATCTCACGATCGTCATTAGGCAAGCGCTGAATGAATGCAGTAGCATCGCCAAGATTCTTAGGCAAAGTCTTGGTAACCTTCAGTCCCTTGGCAGTGCCGTACATAAAGCCGATGCCGTCAGGGTTGGATGTGAAGATGTCGCTCAGTAGCCCGTGCGTGTTGAGCAGGGTTGAACGAACTTTGGAAGACTTGCCAGTAATAATTAAACACATAATGAAACTCCTTGATGTAAAAGAATGGGGAGAGTTACTCCCCGTTT
>Ga0214919_10000564_pt1 | contig 62881 bp, 69 predicted proteins | sample LL1503_MetaG_FD_177994 | JGI IMG/M metagenome (GOLD analysis project Ga0214919, IMG submission 177994) | Freshwater microbial communities from Lake Lanier, Atlanta, Georgia, United States - LL-1503 | ecosystem: Environmental > Aquatic > Freshwater > Lake | place: USA: Georgia | collected... | reverse complement strand
ACCTAAATCCTATAGAGCATCATTGGTTTAAAATTAAACATCAGATAAGAAAATTACTATGGATTTTACATATTTCTTTGAAGCAGTGAATTATGTACTGTCATTTATCTTAATGTATTAGGCTCTACCCCTATTATAAGACCATTACCAGTTACAGTACTTTGGGAAGAAGTGTTGGTTGTAACATTAAAAACATTCCCTGCCAAAATATTAATAAATTGTTCCTCTACTCCTTCAGAAAATTCATCTTCTGTACCTCATTGTGCCCCAGACCAAAACCTCATATTACAATCGACACCGCCTTGAAATACTAGTCCTGTGTATGGATTATTTACAAATTCTCCCCCTATATTCAACACTGGATAACTTCCAACTTGTAGCATCATCTGACCATCAGACTCACCTTCACTTAGATTACCATCACCAGTTTCTTCAAATTGAAAAGTTAATGAAGTAGATTGATTTGGTTTTAAAGAGCCATAAGTACTGTTTGGTTGAGTTACGATATGCATTGAAGTTGTGTGCTATTGAGTCGCTGGAATAGAATATAAGACTGTTTGAGAGGATTTATTCAATAAATTAAAGGTAAAAGTTAAAATATTTTGCGAGTTTTTCTGACAAGCACTTGGAACTTTATATGAATTATATTGACTATAAGGTGGAAAAGTTGCCATATTTTTACTCTATTTAAAATATTGTTAAGTTAAACTTCAATAAACATTAATATAAAAATTAACTAATTCTCAATCTTTATGTTAAACCAATTTAACGAGTACAACAATTTTTAAAGCTTATATTTCTCAATTTTTCTTGGAACATTGTGGTATTTTTATCGATTCTTCAGAGAAAGGAAATGACGTTAATCTAGGTGGGATTACTATTAACTATCAATTCATAAAATTATTTATCACAGGATTTTATAATCATCTTTAATCAGTGATAGGCTATAATTCTCCAAATTAGTGAATTGGCGTAACTCACATTTTATCGTTCTCTGTAAAGAATAAAGAGATTTTACTTAACCTTGTTTGGCTTTAAATCTTTTCTTTTTCTTATTGATAATGAAAATTTTACCTTTTCTCTTTACCACTTGACAATCTTTGTCTCTTTTTTTCAAAGATTTTAACGAACTAACGATTTTCATAAAAAACTACTCTTAACATAATGACTACAAAAACTGATAAATTGATTTTTATACCTATCAGCCTAATTGTTCGTTATAATAATAGCTATTATAGTTCCAGTCAACTTAAAAATAATTCAATTTAATCGCTATTTAATGAAAAAAGTTATTTACATATACTGAAATTTCAGTGTAATTTGATAAATATACAAGTTTATTAAAGTTGTTTTTACTGATGGAAGATATTAATTGCTGGGAGTCAAAATTTACACCATGTTATTATTCAGATAGATTACTGGATAAATTATTAGAATTAAATAATATTCTAAATGTGCAGGTTGATATTGTTCAAATCAAAAAAGCTATTTATTATACTCGGAAATATCATGGTGACCAAAGGAGAAACTCAGGCGAGCCTTATTACTCTCACCCAATAGAAGTAGCCTATATGCTCTCTGATCATCTTTTTAGCACAGATAGTATTGTAGTTGCAATACTTCATGATGTTATTGAAGATACAACACTTACTAAAGAAATGATTGAAGTCATTTTTAGTGAGAAAGTTGCATCTAAAGTTGATGATTTAACGAGGATTAAATTACACGGTAAAATCAGCTCAGCTGAAATGATCGAATCATTATACATACTAGGAAAACACGATGTGCTAATGATTAAGATATTTGATAGAATTCACAACATGCAAACGATAGGTGTCAAGTCTCCAGAAAAAATTAAAAAAATCGTACATGAAACTATATCAACATTTTTAGCACTTGCAACACATTTCGATTCATTAGATATTGAGAAAAAAACGACCGATCTTTGTCTCTTAAAATCAAAAAATAATCAATCTAGTTTTTATAAGCAAAAAAAGTTTTCATTTTTTTGATAGTTACCAGATTCTTTTTCTAAATTTTCAAAATGAGATATGCCAAATTTATATCCACAAAGTATTGGTAATGCGATGAATAATACCCCCCAATTGTTAAAATAATATACTAAATATATTAGTCCAAAGGAGGTAACCGTATAGGTTACAGTACGTCCTAAAGCATACATAAAACAACCATAAGTATAACGCTTAAAAACAGGTAAATGACTATAGAACACAGGTAGAGCAGGACCAGTGCTAGGGACGAAACTTATGAATAATAACTGTATTAATAATAATTGAAACGATGAGGTAATGTTGTCTAGTAAATATGGACAAATTAAAAATAATATCGTCGTTATTACTAGTTTTACTTTAAGAATTTTTAAAGGATATATTTTATAGCTCAAATAAGCACAAAATGATAATGCTATGACTTGAACAAAAGAGACAATGAGATTTTGGCGAATTATTTGTTGTGGAGTAAAGCCAAATGAATCTTCCAATATAGTGGCACAATGAATGTAAGAAAAATAAAAAATTAATGGGTAAGAACATTGGATAAGAAATAAAGAAAGAGCTGTAGTTTTATTTACTTTTTTTTGCCAAATAGGGCTTTTTTTTAAAATTTCAGCATCTTCGCCCACATCTTCAATTACGTGTGCTATCCGTCTTTTGGCATCAGCAAAGTCTGGCGTTTCTCTAAGAGTTGTTCTAGCTATGAAACCAATGAAAGCTATCATTCCTCCTAATACAAAAGCATAACGCCAATTTAAGTCCAAAGTAGTAATAAATGTTGCTACTACTAAAGCAAACGTTCCCCCCATAACACCAAATACTGCTACAGAAGCTACTACAGGATATTGAATGGGTGGTCTGATAGTTTCCGTTAAGTAAAGCTCTGCTCCTACTATCTCTCCCATTGACGCCACCCCTTGCATAATGCGGCATAACAACATTATACAGGAAGATATAGCCCCTATTTCTACGTATGTTGGTAGAGTAGCCATAATGCTACAGGAAATAGTCATTATAAATGTTGTGATAATGACTGTTGTTTTTCTGCCTATATTATCACCTAGCCATCCAAACAGCAAAGCTCCCATAGGACGAAAAATATATGTAATACAAAAAGTGAAGGAGACAAACAATGAAGTGGTGAAAGGATCTTGTTTGGGGAAAAACAAATAGTTAAGCAATACCGCCATATGTATATACAGCATTAAATCAAAATATTCTAGGAATGTTCCGATTAACATCAACCCCCCAGCTTCTTTTTGATATTTCGTCAAACGAGTTTGAGTATAAATTACTCTACCATCATTTCGAATTATTCTATTCATATTAATTTAATATTTATAATGTTATGGTAAATGAGGTGAATTACACATACTATCCCTATCCTAGATATTCTGTAATTACCTATGTTTATTTTAACTATAGAATATAAGTATTAAAATTCGATATTACTGTCAAACTAAATCTGAATCAAAAGGCAATGTTTTATCTTAATAGGTAGATAAAGTAGCTTTTAATAGACAATTTATGAGATGATTGGTTATGATAGTACTTTTAATTTGTAATTATATCATTTATATTATATTAAAATGTTAAAATTATAAATTTGCGGAATTACTCTAATGGCAATCATGTCTGATAAATGGATTAATAAAATGTGTATAGAACATGATATGATCTCACCTTTTATTGATTCACAGGTAAAATTAAATAATTCTGAAAAAATTATTTCATATGGTTTATCTTCCTATGGTTATGATGTAAGAGTTTCAGAAGAATTTAAAATATTTACAAATATTAATTCAACAATAGTTGATCCAAAGAATTTTAATGCGTATAATTTAGTAGACAGAAAAACTGACGTGTGCATTATTCCGCCCAATAGTTTTGTATTAGCTAGAACTGTTGAGTATATGAAAATTCCACGGGACGTTTTGGTTATTTGTGTTGGCAAATCAACATATGCAAGATGCGGTATAGTTGTCAACGTCACACCGCTAGAACCAGAATGGCAGGGTCATGTAACGTTAGAATTTTCTAATACCACTCCATTACCAGCAAAAATTTATGCTAATGAAGGTGCTTGTCAATTTTTATTTTTTAAAGGCGATCAAATTTGCAATGTATCATATGCCGATCGAATAGGCAAATATATGAAACAAAAAGGTGTTACTCTTCCAATAATTTAATTACAAATATAAAAAAGGATCATTATTATGACTACTATTCAACAACAAATACCTCATATCTCTATTAATACACAATATATCAAGGATTTGTCTTTTGAAAATCCAAATGCACCATCATCTTTGGTATCTTTATCAGATAATCCGCAAATAGATATAATTTTAGACCTTAATATTTCTAATTTACCAGAAGAAAATTTTTATGAAGTAGAATTAATGATAGAAGCTAAAGCACTAAACGAAAATCATAAATTATTTATAATTGATTTAAAATATGCTGGAATTTTTCATTTAATGAACTTGGAAAAAAATCAACACCAAATAATATTAGCAGTTCATTGCCCAGCTATGATTTTTCCATTTGCTAGACAAATTATTGCCAGCACTACTCAGAATGGTGGATTCCAACCATTGATGATCGATCCAATTGATTTTGGGGCTTTATATCACAAAAAAATGCAAGAAGATGAAAATAATTAAAGAAAATGTGATTTACCAATAGCGATAGAAACCACCATTTTATGGTTTATGCAATGAAATTTGAGATTATAGTACGACAAGTCGATAATGGAGTAATAATCAAGGAATCCCTAATCAAAGCAATAGAAGTCAAGATGCCTAAAACTATAATGGAGATTGGCTTTAGACATTCAGGCAAGTATCGATAATAAGTGAAGTATAAGACGCTTATCCGCTACAATGCCAACTATTATTTAACGGCGAAGATGTATGTCCTAAATGTGGGTATAAAGTAAGAAGAAATGGTACGCACACAGTGCCGTTTCATAGATCCTTAAAACGTACATCCTGATCTTGCTAAAACTCAAGCAGCTTTAGGAGCAAAAATGCCTTATAAAGATGTGCAGTTAGCTATTAAAGAATTTAACTGTAATAATAAAAATGTCAATAATCATGCTAAAATCTCTGAAGCCACAAATAAAGTAGGAGAAATTTTACACGAAGTTAAAATTGGGGAAAAGATAGAGGATGTAGAGCATTGCCTAGCTCACTTACGCCATATTGTAAAAATATTAGATTGGTTTCACATTAGACAAGCTTATGATAAAGCAATAAGTTCTGTACCGAAATATCAGGTTCAGCTTAATTCTTCAAAGCATAAGGTATGGTAAAGCTTCAAGAAGCGATTGTGAAACTACAATAATTAGCCCATGATTTGACGCTTGAGTACTATAATGACTCAAAGATAGAAAAATCACAATTACCATATATGAGTAATGTTGCAGAAGCCAATGTTAAATCTCAGATTAATGCTAGATTTAAACGTAAGCAAAAAATGCAGTAGAACAGAGAAAATGCTCATAATGTATTGCAAGTAAGAAGTACAATTTATTCAAACAAATCGGCAAAATATCAGAATCATTAAGCTCCCTACTATTTTATATAGTTATAGTTATATATCAATTCAAATATTATCACGTTCTAGCCAATGTCCAGCGGCAGGGGATAAATCTTTTGCCACAGCTCTTCTATCATCAAATACAAAACATTCACCATGCCATAGATTGCTAGAATTACCAGTATCCTCTAAATATTGCAAAATACCACCTTTAAGATGATATACTGAACTAAAACCCAATTGCTTCAATAGGGCTGTAGATTTCTCGCACCTAATTCCCCCGGTACAATACATAGCGATTTTTTTACCAGTAAGTAAATCTCTATTACACTCTACCCAATTTGGCAATTGTTTAAATGTTTGTGTCATGGGATTTATAGCACCCACAAAAGTACCTACACTAACTTCATAATCATTCCTAGTATCTACTATAACCACGTCATCTTGATTAATAAAATTGTCCCAATCCTTTGGTTCAATATATTCTCCTTTAAGACTTTCAACATCAATATCCCCAATTGCCATAGCAACTATTTCTTTTTTGATTTTTACTTTAAGTTTTTGGAAAGGATGTAGCTCGCAATAATTTATTTTAATATTTACATCCAGTGCAGAGGTCAATTTGATAATTTCTTTTACTAAAAAATCAAGGTCTTCCTTTATGCCAGAAATTGAACCATTAAATCCTTCAGAAGCTAAAATGACAGTACCTCTTACTTTTCTTTTTTTACCAATAAGTAAAATTTTCGGTAATAAAAAATTAACATCCTCTATCTTAATAAAGCTATAAAAGCTTACTACTGCTATCTTAGAATTATCACTCATTTAAAATCACTCGTAAAAAAATCACTAATCCTTTATTGGCAAAGGTACAAACACAGAGCTACTTTTTCTTTTCACTAATAAAATTATATTCTGTTTGTTAGCAACTTTTGCATCATTATATAATAAATTTAGTTGTTCAATTGAAGAAATTGGCTGTTGATTGATAGATACAACTAAATCCCCAATTTTAAAGGGAGTTTTTTCATCTATAGCAATTTTAGTCACAATAATACCATTAATATTATTTTTAATACTAAATTTTGTTCTAACCTCATCAGTTAAATTGCTAAAAATAATATTATTCTTTACGGTTGAAAATTTATCAGTAATTTTATCTTTAACTTCATTTTTTACTGTTTGTTCTAAATCTTCATCATTGATTTTACCATTTAGCTTTTGCTGATTACCATCACGCATAACCACAATTTCCACTTGTTGTTCGATAGGTGCTTCAGCCAACATCACTTGTAATTTTCGTGAATTTTTGACAATTTGCCCAGCAAATTCTATGATTATATCCCCTGGCTTTATGCCAAATTTATCACCAGGACTATCTTTTTTCACCTCAACAACCAAAGCTCCCAATGCTTCTTTTAGCCCAAAACCTTCAGCTATTTCACTAGTAACTTCTTGAATTACTACTCCAAGTCTACCACGACTAATTTTCCCATTTTTCTTTAATTGATCTATAATCAATTTTGCTGTATTAGATGGAATAGCAAATCCAATACCAATATTGGTGCCATATGGTGAGAAAATTGCAGTATTCACCCCTATAACATCACCATCAACATTGAACATTGGACCACCTGAATTACCATTATTAATAGCTGCGTCAGTTTGTATAAAATCATCCACTACACCACTAGAACTATCTATATCACGTCCTTTTGAAGATATGATACCAGCCGTTACAGTACCTCCAAGTCTACCAAAAGGATTACCAATAGCAATAATCCAGTCCCCTACCCTTGCCTTACCCGAATCTCCGAATTTAACAAAAGACAAAGGAGTAGCAACATCAATTTTTAAAAGAGCAAGGTCAGTTTTTTTATCACTACCTATCAATTTTGCTAATATTTCCTTATTATCAGTTAATTTTACATAAATTTCATCTGCATTAGCAATCACATGATGGTTTGTAACGATAAAACCATCAGAATCTATAATAAAACCAGAACCAAGTGATACAGATTTAGGATTTGAATACATCTCCTCAAAATTAAAAGGTAAATTAAAGTGCTCCAAAAGTTCATTAAAATGATCTAATGGAAAATGATCTAAAGACTTTTTTTGAGAATTTGGTAATTTTTTACTATATTGTACAGTATAAACATTTACAACAGCTGGAATTAGTGGCTCAACTATATCTGCAAAGCTATAACGGTTAGTTGTTTCAGGTATCTTAGTTAATGATGTTTGTTGTAAATTACTAGATTCTGTCATCACATTTTTAGACAATAGCGTATTTTCAGCAAAAGAGTAAGACTCTAAGCAATGATTGATTACAAAAATTGTGACAAGAGATTTTAACGTACTATTAAAATGAAAAATATTTTTGATCATACTTATTTACCTAATAATTATTTACCTAAATTTAAATATCTAAATAATTCCGCTTCTGGAGATAAAACAAAAGAAGTATCATCCTTTTTGAGAGAATTTCTATATACTTCTAATGTTCTATAAAATTTATAGAATTCTGGATCGACAGAATAAGTACTATTATATATCTTTGCAGCGTCTCCCTCTCCTTCCCCTTTTATAATTTGAGCTTGCATATAAGCTTCAGCAAGTAATATTTTACTTTCTTTATCAGCTTTTGATCTTATTCGAGCTGCTTCTTCTTGTCCTTCTGCCCTTATTTGAGTTGCCTCTTTTTCACGAGCTGTTTGCATACGACGATAGATTGCGGCACTATTTTCCTTTGGTAAATCAGCTCTTAAAATTCTTACATCAATTACATCAAGACCAAAATTTTTAGCTTCTTCATTAACTTGATTCAGAATACTTGACATTATATCGGATCTTTCATTGGTGAGAAGGCTAGTTAGAGGGACTCTTCCTATCACTTTTCGCATAGAAGATTCTAGGTTTTTATTTAATCTGATTTTAACCCCTTGGTAATTATATACAGTTTTATAAAAAGTTACAGGATTGACAATACGGAATTTAGCAAAAGCATCCACAATCACCCTTTTTCCATCAGAGGCCGTAAGTTCTTTTGTATCCGCATCTACATTCAAGATACGCTTGTCAAAAAACTCAACCTTTTGGATAAAAGGAATTTTTATATTTAATCCAGGTTTATCAATTATTCGGACTGCCTCACCAAATTGGAACACTACAGCAGAATAACGTTGATCAACCGTAAACAAAGAACTGTAAGATACTGCGAACAATCCAAAAATTACAAAGCCTAGATAAGAAATTATTTTCATTTTGGTTACTCCTTGATTCTATTTTGCTGAATAGCCATATGGGGTAAGACACCGTTAGTCCCCATAATGACTTTGCTAGAACCAGTTAAGATCCCCTCTATCGTCTCCAAATAGAGACGATCCCTAGTAATTGATTTACTAGAAACGTACTGTTTATATATTGTAGCAAATCTCTGAGTTTCTCCTTCTGCTCTTGAAATGACTACCTGCCTGTACCCTTCAGCTTCTTGGACGATTTTGGACGCCTCTCCCCTAGCTTTAGGCAAAACATCATTATTATAAGACTGAGCTTGGTTTATTTCTCGCTCTTTGTCAGCTTTCGAAGTTTGCACATCTCTGTAAGCATCTATAACTTCTGCAGGTGGCTCGGCTTTAAGCAATTGAACTTTTTCTATATTCACTCCAGCATGGTAATGATCAAGAATTTTTTGTGTCAAAGCTTCAATTTTATTAGTGATCTCTTGTTTTTGGTCTGATAATATTGAGGATATAGGTGTGTTACCTATTATTTCCCGTATAGCACTCTCGGCGGCACTTTTTACTGATTCTTCTGGATCGACTATATTGAAAATAAATTTTTCTAAATCACTAATATGCCACATTACGTCACAGTTTAATGAAACAATATTCTCATCACCAGTTAGCATAGTACTTTCTGCTGTTACTGATTTTGCGTTATCTGCTCTAGTTCCACCACCAGATCTGTAACCTATTTCAATCCTACGAGACTGATTTACTTTTTCTACTATTATTTGTTCAAAGGGTAATGGAAGGTGATAATTCAAACCAGGATAACCTTTGCGAACAAATTGACCAAACCTCATCACTGCTGCCTCTTCTCCTTCCTTAACTTCATATATTCCAGAAGCAAGCCAAAAAGCAACCAATGACAAAAACACCAAGAACATTTTATTGCCACTGAAAGGAAATTTGCTAGAGAAATTTTTAAAATTAAAATCAATATTTTTTCTTGGTCTAGTAAAAATATCAAAACCACTCTCGCCTTTTTCTTCTTCTGGGTCGCCCCAAGGTGATCTTTTCAAAATTTGAGAGTCTATTTTATTCAACATAGTTTCACTAATAATTTTTTATGGACTTTTTACTAAAAAAATCTTAGAGATGATTATATCTTTTATCCATAACGAGGTCAAGTTGTTACTAAAAAAACATTTTAAAAAATTATTGTTAATAATCTATGAATATTTGTGTATAACCAATATTATAGATGAGTATATTACCTAACATGATTGATATAAATAAACAACTTATAATAGATAAGATTTCAAATATTGCTTTTGGTGATACGACGAAATTGATTGACATTATCTCTAATATTATAATTAAAGAGAATAATATTGGATTTTCTATTGATGTTATTGGTAAGGATTTATTAGAGGTTGATGCGATAAAGGTTAAGGCTACTAAGCTACTTAATGAGATACCCAATATTGGCAAAATAACAATAATTCTAACTAGTAGTAAAAACGTAGACAAAAGTTCAATTACTAAAAAACCTAAACTCTTTATCATGGGAGTAAAAAAGGTGATATTGGTTGCGTCTGGTAAAGGTGGTGTAGGTAAATCTACTGTAACAGCATTGATAGCTGAGCAATTGAACCTTGATGACTATAAAGTTGGAATAGTTGATGCAGATATTTATGGTCCATCAATTCCACAAATATTTGGTATAAATGAAGTACCTAATATAGTGGATAACAAAATGATACCTTTAATATCACGTGGTATTGCAATTATTTCTATTGGCTTTCTCATACAAGCTAGTTCGGCTATTATTTGGCGAGGGCCAATGGCTAGTAAAACTATTTATCAACTTTTATCTTTGACTAATTGGCAAGAATTAGATTATTTAATTATTGATATGCCCCCTGGCACTGGAGATATTCATTTAAGTATTTTAGAAAATTACCAATTAGATGGTGTTGTAATAGTAACAACACCACAAAAGATGGTTGAAATAGATGTTGTTAGATCAATTGATTTATATAAAAAGTTTAATTTACCTATTTTAGGTATCATAGAAAATATGAGTTATTTAATAGAACCAAGTTCAAGAAAGAGAATTCAAATATTTGGTGAATGTAGTAATGGAGAATATTTTGCCAAACAGCATAATGTACCTCTGATATGCAAAATTCCTATCGAACCAAAATTATCGTATAATTGTGACAATAGTTTAAGTCTTAATGGAATAATCAATTTGCCAATCAAAAATTTTGTTTAATGAACTCAATAAGATTGCTAATATCTTATTAGTTCAAAATTTTTCTCTATTTTTAAAAAAATATATTTTATTCAAAAATTTTATTGGCTATTATCAATTAATATTTAATTATAACAATAACTTTAAGGTATAAGAATGACCAAACTGAATTTTAGGCATATAAATAGTGTAATGGATGATTATGACGTTTTTTTATTTGATCTTTGGGGTGTAGTAGTTGAAGGAAACAAAAATTATGCTGGAGTAGTGAACAATATCAATAATGTAATCAACTCGCAAAAAAAAGTCTTTTTCGTTACTAATGCTCCACGCAATGCAAAATCATTATTTACTAAAATTCAAAGCTGGGGAATTAATGTCAAACTAGAAATGATAATCAGTTCTGGTGAAATAGCATTAGATATGATAGCTAGTAGTGATGAGAAATTCGGAATTAAAAACCCTTTAGTATATCACCTTGGCTTTGAAAATAACGATCTTATGGAAGGAGTGCAAACCCCTATTACTCACAATATAAATGAAGCAAATATTCTTCTATTAACATTACATTTTGATGAAAATAGAAGTTTGAATTTAAATAAATTTGATGATTTATTTAAATTAGCCATTAAAAGAAACATAACGAATATATGTGCTAATCCAGATTTGGGAATTATGCAACAGGGAGTTCAAACATACTGTGCTGGCTATTTTGCTGATAAAATAAAACAATTTGGAGGAGAAGTATTTTACGCAGGTAAACCACATTTAGAAATATATCAAAAAGTTCTAAATCAAGTACTTGGTATTCCTAAAAAACGTGTCCTTATGATAGGCGATACTTTTTATACCGATATTTTAGGTGCTAATAAAATGGGGATTGATTCAGCTTTAGTATTAACTGGCAATTCAACACAGTTCCATCAGCAATATAATACCTTAACAGAAAAATTGGAACATTTGAAAATTGCAGCAACCAAGCAGGAAGTAATGCCTAATTTTGTTATTCAACTAACTGAAAATGATTAATTTATATTTTATTGCTCATTTATTTTAAATAGAACATTGATATATATTAGATAATTTGCTATATATTTGTAATGAAGGTTGGTATCTACAACTTTAGTTACATTAAGTTGCTTTTAATGCTAGAATATTCTCTTATAATATATTTGCATTAAGTAACTGAAATATATATGCGGTCGTGACGGAATTGGTAGACGTGCAGCATTGAGGGTGCTGTTCTTAGGAGTGGAAGTTCGAGTCTTCTCGACCGCACCAAAATATTGATAAATATAGTATTTGGGTGTTAGACATACTTAAAATATTACCTATTATTGAATATATATAGTGAATTTAGATAGGTGATCAAAAACTCAAGATCAACTCTAGGGAGGAATTGTTTTCCATAGATCTATATAATGGGGTTAGCATTATGTGCAGATTTATCCTTTCATAGACCTTGCAGAAATTGTTAAAAATTCAACACTTCTAAAAAAAGCATTTATTATGCAGAATAAACAAAATACTACATCACTAGCATATCAAGACCAATTCGAAACAATATTTGAGCAAGTTAATAATCTGCTTGACGATGAAGAATTTGATCAAGCTACCAAAATTATGAATAATCTTCATTATGCAGATCTTGCTGATTTTTTAGATAATATAAATTACAAAACCTATAAAGTAATTTTACCCCTTTTACATGATACCCTCAAACCTCAAACTTTGGTACAATTAAGCGCTAGGAGTAAACCACCGATAATTCAAATTTTAGGTATCAAAAAGACCGTACAATTAATCAATCAACTTGATATAGAAGATGCAGTTGAAGTGATCGAAGATCTTGATAAAGAACTAAAAGAACAGATATTAGATAGCCTCAAAACAGAAAAAAGGCAACAAATTATAGAAGGTTGTACTTATCCTGAGGACACAGTTGGTAGGGTGATTGAAAGAAATTTCGTTTCATTTCAAGATGATTGGACGGTAGCAATGGCTATAGATTTTATAAGACATAAACATATAGCACAAGATTTTCATGCTGCAATCATTATAGATAACAAACATAGACCTATAGGAACTATACTCCTTAGCACTTTGCTCAAACATAAGGGGGAAGAGTCAATAAAAGAGATAATGAACCTTGAGTTTAAAATTACTGATGTTCTCACCAATCTTAGTGAGCTGAGTTTTATTTTTAAGCAATATGCTTTAACCATAGTGCCAGTAGTAAATAAAATCGGTAAATTAGTTGGCACTGTTTCAATAGATAATATGATTTATATAATAGAACAACAAACAGAAAAAGATATAATGTCACTTGGAGGAGTTCATAACCAAGATACATTTTATAATTTATTCTATACAGTAAGACGCAGATTCCCTTGGTTATTTGTCAATTTAATCACCGCTTGCTTGACATCAATAATTATTAATCAGTATAGCATGACTATTTCTAGGCTTATTACGCTCGCTGCTATCATGCCTATCGTTGCTTCTATGGGTGGCAATGCTGGTACGCAGGCTATGACGGTGACAGTGAGAGCATTGGCAAACAAAGATATTCATCATAGTAACATCCTAAAAGTGATAATTAAAGAAGTGGTAGTATGTGGATTTAACGGTTTTATCTTAGCAATAATTGGGGCATTACTTATTCTAATAATGCTTTCAGACTTAAACCTCAGTATAATTTTTACTATTTCAGTTATCTTAAATTTTGTGATAGCTGGACTTTTTGGCTCAGCAATACCAATTACCCTACATTATCTAAAGCTTGACCCTGCGACTGGATCTGGGGTATTTTTAACTACCATCACCGACTCGTTTGGCTTTTTTACCTTCCTGACTTTTGCCTATATTTTCTTAGTGTGAAGAATTATAATTATTTGAAATTAAAGTAAATAATAAATTGACGAAAAGTAAACTCTAACCTAAAACCGAAAGGTTTAATTTTTAATAAAAAAATACATTCTAGATATGGCAAAAATTATTTCTTTGTTTAATCCTAAAGGTGGTGCAAAACTACTACAACATTTAATTTAGGATAGGCTTTAGCTAAATAGGATTAAAAGTGTTAATGGTGTCGATGTTGTTCCACAATAGAATAATATAACTAAAGAAGGTTGAGAAGAAATCTAAGCGAACATTAAAAATAAGTCAGTATCATGAACTTAGCAATTACAAAAAAAAGGGGTAATAATAGAAAAAGGTAGGAAAGAATTGGTAAATATTACGCATTTATTTTTATCTATTAATTCAAATAGCTTTATTAATTTCCATCTTCCAGCTCAAAGATAAGATTATAAAATAGTGAGATATTAGGAGAATGCCTAAAACTGACATATGTTAACAGGGCATAGCTAACTATAGAATTATGCACAGATTGGCCACTTTTTATAATGTCAGTATATTGATTTGCCTTAATTTTCTGCTCAATTGGGACATAGCCATGCTAAATTAAATATTTAAGCATTGATGTTACCTCACGTTGAGCTAAACCTACCAGCACTTTATCGGCTTCTTGCTGATTAAATATTGTGTGATTAGTCTTTATAATCCAGTTCACTAAATCTAGATATTCTAGTGGAACAATACCACAATTGGTAATTACTTTATTATTTAGGAGGCTCTCAACAATAGCTTTTGCTCCCTCAAACCCAATTCCATTATAACTCAAATTTACTAAAGCAAGAGTTTTGTTAATTTTAAGCATTTCAGCTATAGCCTTTGCTCCATCATCGCCAATTTTATTATTAGTTAAATTTATAGAAGCCAAAGATGTGATAGTTTTAAGTGCCTCGGCTATATACTTTTGTCCCTCAAATCCAATTTGATTAGAACTTAAATCTATTGAAGTGAGAGATGTGTTAGTTTTAAGTAATTCAGCTATATACTTTAATTCTTCAGACCCAATTTTATTATTCGATAAATCTAACTGCTTAATCTCATTATTTTTTATTGATTGTAATAGTTTTTTGAAAGTCGCAAAATTACCTATTTATTTTAACGATCATATCACTGATTATTATCAAATGAATAGGATAATAATCAGAGAGAATATATTAAAGTATAATGATTTAATATATTCTTGTTGCTATAATACAACGTATAACGTTAGATGTAATTTTATAGAATAATATAACCTTGTATCTTCTCATGGCTGGATTCGCAAAGGAGCTAGGTGTTATAAGGGTAAGAGTCTATTGATATGCAAAAAGAATTGATACGATGCTGGAATTTGTAATAACAAGATTATTATCCGTAAACTACAGGATTTTATTTCTACCAACTTATTCTTCAGACTTAAATCCTACATATCATCATTGGTTGAGGATTAAACATTACATCAGAAAAATTGCTATGGATTTTACAGATTTCTTTGAAGTGGTAGATTATGTATTGTCCTATTTTAATGAATTAGACTGTAGAAGATATGGCAACTTATCTTCGATAAATTGCCATATCACCCAATCCAATAATAAACTTTATCATTTATTCAATCTTTGACCTAGGGTAAACTTAATCTTCGTTACGTTTTCCAGATCTTTTCCGATCATTAGGATGTAGCATCGCTTTACGCAAACGGATTGATTTAGGAGTGACTTCCACCCTTTCATCATTTTCAATATAACTGATAGATTGTTCTAAGGTCATAATAACTGGTGGCACAAGCCTCATAGCTTCATCTTTGCCAGAAGCTCTAACATTTGATAATTGCTTAGCCTTTAATGGGTTAACTTCAAGGTCATTATCTCTATTATGCTCGCCTATAATCATTCCTTGATATACTGGTTCATTAGGATGTATAAACATTTTACCACGATCTTCAAGATTCCATAGAGAATAAGCCACAGATTCACCATCTCCATTGGAAATGAGCACGCCGTTACGTCTTCCACCAATATTGCCCTTATATGGACCATAACTATGGAAAATACGATTCATCACTCCAGTACCACGAGTTTCAGTTAAAAACTGCCCATGGTAGCCAATCAGACCACGAGATGGTCCTAAAAATGTTACCCTAGTTTTTCCACCACCAGAAGGACGCATATCAATCATTTCTGCTTTACGTAACGCTAGAGACTTCACCACTACTCCAACAAATTCATCGTCGACGTCAGCTTGAATTTCTTCTATTGGTTCTAGCCTTTTACCATTTTCATCTTCTTTATATAAAACACGTGGTCGGCTGATCGACAGTTCAAATCCTTCACGCCTCATAGTTTCAATCAATATTCCAAGTTGCAATTCTCCGCGCCCTGCAACTTGAAAGGCATCTTTTTCTTCTGTTTGACTAACATGTAATGCAACATTACTCTCAATTTCTCTCATCAATCTATCACCCAAGAGACGAGCCGTCAATTTTGACCCTTCCCTACCTGCTAGGGGGGAATCATTTACCCCAAAGGTCATAGATAATGTTGGCGGATCTATTGGTAACGAAGGAAGAGCACTCATGACTTCTAAAGCACATATAGTATCAGCTACAGTGGCATTTTGCACGCCTGCAATAGCAATAATATCACCAGCATAGGCTACGTCCACCGACACACGCTCAAGACCACGGAATGATAGTATTTTGCTAATACGAGTAGTTTCTAATACTGCATTTTCACGATTTAGCACTTTAACATTTTGGTTAATTTTAACCGTACCGCTTTGTATACGACCAGTAAGTACACGACCAAAATATGAGTTATATTCTCTAGTAGTAACTAACATAGAAAATGGGGCATCAATATCAGCAATAGGAGGTGGCACATGTGCCACAATAATATCAAAGAGAGGAGCAAGAACCTCCGACACTTCCTCTAAACTATTTGAAGCCCAGCCTGCTCTGCCAGAAGCATAAAGAATTGGGAAGTCCAATTGCTCATCATTCGCCTCTAAAGCCATAAATAACTCAAAAACTTCATCTACTACTTCACTTACTCGCCTATCAGGACGGTCAATTTTATTAATTACTACAATTGGTTTTAGACCAAGTTTCAGAGCTTTTGATAAAACAAATTTTGTCTGAGGCATAGTACCTTCCGATGAGTCAACTAGCAGAACAACTCCGTCCACCATGGTTAAGATACGTTCTACTTCGCCACCAAAATCAGCATGACCTGGAGTATCAACGATGTTAATACAAATATCTTTCCACATTAAAGAAGTACATTTAGCTAAAATAGTTATACCTCGTTCCCGTTCAAGATCATTTGAATCCATAGCACGCTCCGCCACCGCTTGGTTGGCTCTGAAGGTACCACTTTGTTTCAGCATGTTATCAACGAGGGTAGTTTTACCATGATCAACATGGGCAATAATAGCAATATTGCGAATAGCAGACATTAAAAGATCCTTTATAATATTATTTTCATGGCTTACACTATAGAACAAAATCTTGCAAATAGGAATAGACTTTTTACAAAACTCTTATTTTATAATATTTGACAAGCTCCTACTCTTAAGAATTTGCCAAATATTCTTTTTTGTTTGTGGGAAATTAACCAGCATTATCGTGATATTTTCGTTGATTTTGCCTCATTATTAAGACGTAATGCCTCATTTTTATTTTGAGCAAGAAAATTATTAAAATCCACTTTGGTGAATTTAAATTCACTAATGCCTTTTACAGTAGTTGGAGCATTATTAATTCCTAATAATTCTACAAAATCATTCTTAATTTTGCTTGGCGTGGTTGGATCATTCAATTTTTTAATAAGAGCACCTACTGCTTTGGTATCGCCACTAACTTCATTATTACGTGCAGAACCAGCAAGTAATACATATTCTTTTAATGGCGGAATTTTCTCATCTTTACCTTTCCAACGCTCCGCAGTAGAAAAAGATAATAGTAAATCTGCTTTGTGTTGATGATTTTTAATATTATCACGCTCTTGCCAAGTGATTGGCTCACTTTTTTTCTTTTCGGGCAAGATATGATCTAATATTTTTTGTGAAAAAGTTTTATTTAGATTAGTAATATCATATTCTTCATATACACCGAGCAGAAATTTTTGCTGTTCAAATGTATTTTCTACTGCTGTACCAACTTGATGATTATCTAAATATTCTAAAGTTTGCAATTTCCCCTTAATGTGCAAATAACCTGCATATTTTTGAGCATCATCAAAACTAAGGGTTCCGATTCCTTTGGTATCAAGCACCACAGTATTTAGAGCGTTTTCACGCATTTGTTCTTCTGTTGCTTGCAAAGTTTCTGTATATTTAAAAGCCCCTCCAACTTTTGCCAGCATTTTAAATATTACATTTGTCAAAAATTTAACTATTGCATTAGGCTGATCAAAATTCTTTCCACTATATATGGCAATATTTGCTGAAGCATTCTCACCACTACCGAAAACTAGCGCTAGAACTCTACCTTGTTTTTTTGCCCTTTGAATTTCTTCAACACCACCAGTCAACTCAGTAATATCATCTGATTTGTCTCCTTGAACATGCCCCACAGGAAGGTTATCTCGGTATCCGCCATCAACATATTCAAAATCACCAATTTTTACAGGCTTGAATACTAGAGGAATTGACGCCGAGGCACGACAAGCTAAGGCAATTTCAACGTCAGGAGTCTTATCGGCACTAAAAATTACTAACTCGCCATTATCTCGCCTTACCGCTGTGATAAATAAGTCCTTAAATTTCACTGGTTCGATAAGTCTCAAAAGTGCTAAATCTTTAAAAAGGATTTTATTGCCTTTTTCTAAAGTTTTATTTTTTAGGTTGTTAAGCTCAGCGAAATTTGATTCTACTATCGTTTTAATTTTTTCAGATTGTTTTGTTAAGTTTTGGATTTGAAAGTCCAATCCGTTGATATTTTCTTGGATCTCTTTGAGCAATTCATTAGAACCATCATCCATAAGATCTACACTTGCCATTTGCCTTGCAAGATCTTGCTTTTTTTCTTCTAATTTTTCCTGTTCTTGTGGAATATTTTTCAGACGTTCAGCACAAATAGTGGCGAAATCATTTGTCTTTACAAAATCGTTAATACTTTCTCGTATTGTTTTATCCAAAAGATTATATAATGGAATACCATCTTTGGAAATCTGTATTGGACCTGCTGAAACTCCTTCTGTACCAAGCAAACCTTGTAGATTTGTTTCTTTTGAAATTTTTTCAAATTCTGAAGGCGTCACACCAGAGGCAATAATTGTAGCAGATATAGCACCAGCAGACGAACCAGCAATTGCTGATACCCCAGCAACTATATTTGCATCTGTGAGACCTTCGTAAACACCAGAATATATAGCTCCCTTGGCTCCACCACCACTGAAAACCAAATATTCAAAAGGAGTTTCTTGCATTTTTTGCATTTTTTGTGATAATTTACTCATAATTCTTTCCTCAAAGGTACAGATATTAGAATATGTTACATCAATTTTGCTTTCGAATATAATCTTTTTTTCTAGCAAATTTCATCGATGACAAAAAACTCCCTATTCCTATGCCTAAAAATACAGAAGATGAAAAAACGCTAGCAATGATAACATGACCAAGAAGTGATAAAATTATTACACTTAGGCACACCATCATAATAAAAATAATTGCACTAATTCTACCTTTTTTTGTCACTTCCTCGTAAACTTCAATGCTTTTAATATTCATTTTATGTTTATGAGCTTGTTCTTTTTCCGCCATAGCAATTAATTTAGATAAGGTACCAGGGTACATCTCTTCATAATGCTCCATTAAATCTATAGGAGGCAAGACATGGTCAAATTTTTTGTTATAATAATTATTATCAAATTTTTTAATAGAATCCGTAACTTTTGTATGTCCTTTATTCAATCTATTATTATTAGCAAAAAATTTTTTATTTTCTTTCATAATTTCTTTTCATTTCTTGAAATGTTAAATTAATATCTTTTTCCGCTCTAATAAAATACTCAAGTAAGTCAGTTTCTTGCTTTTTTCTTACTGTTGTTTTAGATATTTTAAACACACTAAAAAAACCTGCTAAGAAATGCTTTATAATTTCTTTATTCATCATATACTCTTAAGTTACAAAGTGAAAAACATCGCTATAGACTAAATCACGTTTATGAAATCTTCATCAGGAATTAATGGTTCACCCCTAAAATTTACTGCATTATTAAACTTATTGCAACAAGTTATAAACTTTTTATCACAACCTGCAATGAGTTCGACAACTTTATTATACCTCATATTATCTGGAATGACTTTATCTAGCATAATTACCTCCCTTGAGTGACCGAGAATTTTACTGTAAAATTGATTATTACCTAAAACAGCATCTCCATAAGTAAAATAGCCACTCTCTTTATCACAATTGCCGATGACCAAAGTTTTACCAAAAATTTCTTCAATATTATAAGTATTATTATAATTGATTTTATCTACCTTGCATTTTAAATCACCAAAATTGGCACGACAATTTTTACTAAACGATTGTAGCAACGGTTGGTTATATAAGCGTATATCAGATTCTAAGTATAAAGTAAAATTTAAATCTCTTTTGGTATATGCACTACAATGATAAGTTACAAAATGATTATATCCTGTAGGAAAACAAGTATATATTTTAACAATAGAATCTGTTAGATCCATTCGTTGCTCTACTCCGCCATCTTCAAAAATTCCTTCTAATATAATATAGTTTTGCGAAGAATCATTAAATTCCCCCTCTTTTAAAGTAATGCCAGAATTAGTAATAAAAATTACATCATCAATTGATACCGATCTATCAGACTCTGTTAGATATAAATTTGTATTATCTTGCAACTTGATGTGAAAACAATAAACAAAGCTCTGTAATTCAGCGATAGAATCACGGATATTATTAGGTAAAATTCTCATATAACCTCTATTAACTCTATTGGTGACAATTCTATCGAACCATCAGAAACATATAAATATTCAAAACTATTCTTAGCAAACCTTACAGCCACATCAAAAAGAAAACTAATAGTCAAAATTTGGTTTTTTTCTAACGGTTTTTGCAATGTAACCATTCCAGTATTATAATTAACTTCCCTCTCTATCTTATTGTTATTTAATAATAATTCTACAGTCCCCTTAACAGGTTTACTAATTACTCTAACATAAGGTGAAATTGCATCTTGGTATAATTTAACTAGTTGAAATTGCTTTAACTTTCCATCCCCCTTGGCAACAAACTGTCCTGATACCTTATGATCTAAATTATCTCGAAAACGAAAAGCAAACCCTTCACCTCTTCTTGCTCTAAAAAAAGCATCAAACTGCTCGAACTCTGTGGCACTAAGACGGCAATTTTTAATCAAATATTTTTGTTTGGCATATTCTCTATCAAAATTTCTTACTTCTCTGCCAGATAAAGTATGAATGCAACTGCTAGTAAATTCTGGACTACCTGTAGCAAAAACTTCAATAAATTTTGGCATATATATATCATGAAAATTCATATTTTTATTCCTATAAAGTCATTTTTATTGTAATTTATGGTTTGTATCTTAAAGTTTATGACACGGATTTCTACGCTTCAAGTTGCATTTTTAGCAAAGCTTTATAATTTATTAAAAGTTTGGTAGTTATAAGATCAGAACTACGTTGAAAATTTATACTACAGGCTTTCAGTGCAGCCACCATATAACCTTGAGTAACAAAAGAATTTTTTGATAGTTTAGTAATAATATTATTGGATAAAGCACTCAAAAGACCTTGATTTTTATCTCTAGCAAAAGCACATATCTCAAATTCTACTTCATAAATATCTTGGTTGAATTTAGATAAATTATCAGCTTTCAAGATATTTATTAGCAAAAAAGGATATTTCGCATCTTGAACAACCGTGATATAAATTTTATCAACACTAAGCCTAATATCTTGATCACTAGATAGTATTTTATATATCGTCACATGAAAATCATGGATAAAGTTAACCGACATATATTTCCTGACCTATAATATTCAAAAATTTGCTTCTCTCTGACACATTAATAATTCTCTTAATCTCAAACTGCCTTTCTTTAAATGACATACGCATCTTGGTAGTAATATCTTTGACGAATCTCACCTTAAATAAATACCAGCCTTCTGTCATAATATGACCAAAATTCAGATGTTCTATTGAAGTGAATTTATTAGCATAAAGCGGTTGAATTTCCGCATATATCGTTAATTTTTCTTGCCAAATTTCTTTCTCTATCTCGCTTATAGAAAAATTTTCTAAAATTTTTATCCGATGTTGTAAAGTATTAGAACTGATATTTTTCATTTGGATTCCTATTAAAATATTTTGCACTATATCCTTGGCTGTCTATATGGTAGATATAAATTTTTAATTTCTAAAGACAAAATATTGCTATTTTGTCTTCCTCTATCATACATTTCTGCTATATGTATCAATACGCCATGTCTTATTGACTGGGGGATATTTCCTTTATTAAAACCTATTAGATATTCAACTATTAGTTTATCGTATGGAAATCTATCACTTAAATATAATATTGGTTTATCTGATGATATGCAATATTTATTATCTTGTAATTCAATTTCTTCTTCATTATTTATCAATGATATTTTACTTATTTCCTTTATTGGATGATATTTTAAATCAAAACTTCGTTGATTTTTTATATTACAAGTAAAGCGTAACTTCTTTGATATTATAGATAATTTAGTAAAATTTTCAGCTGCTATAATCGCTGCATCTGTTAAACTAGCAATTAAATCATCATCATAATTACCTTCTATTCTCAAATAATTTTTAACTTCAGATAAAGACCAAATTGTCTGAGGGATGATTTTGGTAAACTGAAAAATATCATTTTTAGGCATAATAATTATTCTCCACTAAAAGTTGCTAATTTGATAGCATTTTGATTTATTACATCGCCCCCTACTCTCTTGACAGCATAAAATTTTATAAATGGCTTTTCTGTGTATGGATCTCTCATGATATTAATACCACCACGATCTATGATTTTATAAGCTGCTCTAAAATCACCTACAGCAATTACAATATTATGATTTTCAATAGATTTCATTTCACCGCAACAAATTATAGGTACTCCAAAAATTGTTTGTTTGAAAGATTCAGATGGAGATTGTTGCCAAATAAAACGACCATTATTGTCCTGAAGCTTTTGAATCTCTGATAGCGTGCTACGATTCATCAAAAAACTAGCATTTGCCAAATATTCTTCATCAAGCAGATTGATAAAATCTAGCAACTTTTCTGCGGTAACTTTATTACCCATGTTGAATTTTTCTATTTTATTATGTTCTGGAGATAATATCCCCCTAGGCTTCTTTTTACCATCACCATTAATAAAAGCTTCATTTTCTGCCTTTACGAAACTATCTCTGAGTCGCTCAGTCAGCCAATTTTCTATCCTTATTGCTGAATCGTCAATTAAAGTTTGAGTTGCTTTAGGTTGAGCGTAGAGTTCATGGACAAAAATTCTTTGTTGCTTTAACTTGGAACTTTCCGTTTCATCTCGTGCTTCAACATCACCAACCCAGCCATTAGAAAAATTACCTTCTTCAATTACTATATCAATTGCATTACTAGAAATTGTTTCAATTGAGGCTAGTTGTCTCATTGGAGATCTAGCACTAATTTCAGATATTATATTATTATACAAGGCAGGTATTAATAAAATTCCTCCTTCTTCATCCCCACTATGTAAGGATTTTTGTATTAATTCATGAGTAATACCTTTACGGATATAATTACCAAAAATCGCATTATGTTCCGTACGAGGCACTAAACCCCCTTCTGGGCGAGATAAAAAATTTTCTATATTATTCATTTTTTCTTTTAACTCATTGATTTTTACGTCAAATTGATTATTATAATTTTTTGTAGTTATTAGTTCAGTATCCATATTATCCTCCATTGAATGAAATATTTGTTTAGTAATATAAGAAATTTTAGCATGAGAATTGGCAGGGAAAGTCACTATACTAACCTCAATCAATTCAGCTTTAGTAATAATTCTTTGATTTAGTTTATTGTAAGAGGATAGTTTAATATTAAAACCAATAGAAAAACTATCCACCGCCCCTTGACGCACTAATTCTATCGCTTCTTTTCCAGCTTGAATTTTATTATTAATCACAGCTTCAATTTTTAGACCGTGCTCATCTTCTATCAAAGATTTAATTACTCCGATAGGTTTTAACGAATCATGTTGCCAAAGAAATTTGACAATTGAATGATCCATTGAAGCGAAAGCTCCTTTAACGATTAGATCATTATGATAGTCAGCAATATTGTAAACACTTGCATAGCCTGAGATCATTACCTTATCTTCTGTAGCAGATTTTATAATAATATTTTGGGATCCTTGCTGATGATACCCAGTATTAGTATGCATATTACCTCGTAGTTATAATAACTATTGATGAATATATAGTAAAAAATCACTAGCACTAAGTTAAGTAAATGAAAAAGTTTAAGGGAAAAATTGAGCTTAATAGAGGATAGATTTTTATAATATAATAGTTACAACATAATGATTTTATTCTATACTTTTCAAATAATAATTTACAAGCTATTTACTATGTCAAACGAAAAAAATCAGAATATCGAGAAAATATAAAAGATATGGATAATTTATACAAATCGCATATTACCCCTTTGCTGGGAAAAGAGGTAACTCTTGAAGAATTAGCAAAAACTATAGAGCATCTTTCGCCATGGTAGCCTAATTTATTAAAAAAGGCTGATTCAGTTACCCCTGAATCAGGGTAGCATACTGTAGATCGAGGTAATTCGTCAAAAGAGGCTGAAGCAGTGGTCACACTTCATAGACTTCATATTAACAATACAAATGATGAATTTACTAAAGAAGAAAGAAAGCATAACAAGCTCGATTATATTGATCGGCTAATAACACAATATGATGATGAAATCGAACCAGTCTATCATATTTTAGAATATCTAAAATATGAAAATAAGATTATTAGCACTGTTAAATTTCCCCATGACACCCCCCATATGATGCTATACTAACTTTTTCTGAATCAGAAGAAGTTAAATTAGAAGTGACTCAAGCTCTTGGTGGGAAGGAAGGTGGTAAGCAGAATAAATTGGCCACAGACCTAATAAGACAGGATGGGTGTGTCTTTAGTGTTCCTTTTTACTTACTGACCATAAAAATAGTAAAATATCAAAAAATAGTGAAACTGGAACATTGACCCAAAATTCAGTAAGAGTAGTAGACCCAACAAATACTGAACCCTATGTAGAGGCTTTATTAGAGGCGTTGACACTAAAGATCGAAAAAAATAATAAATCTGATTGGTTGGTCATTACTATTGAGTTTGGAGGTGCAAATCGTTCATTGTTGTTATGCAAAGAAGACAGCTCCCCTATAGACGAAATATGTGATAAATTTAAGACTAAACTAAAAAAAACAACCTATTCATTTCAAGAGAATTTTCATCTTGTTCCTACGCACTGGTGAAATATCATCACATCGTATATGGGATTCGGCACATCATGACGAACTATATGAGTATAATGATGAGAAAATGACGATTGCTCGCAATATAAAATCATTAGATCCAGTCGAGAAATCAGTTGGTCGGAAGAAGAATGAAGAATATTTTCGTTATTCTATAAATTATTCTTGAGTTTATTATCATTATATGATAGTAATAATGTCGGATAGGTGTCCGAGTGGTCGATGGATCTAGTCTTGAAAACTAGCGTATGGGTGACCATACCGTGGGTTCGAATCCCACCCTATCCGCCAGTATTAATCTTAGGCAGTTCGTACTATTCCCCCTTGCGTTCCAAACTCTCAATTCTTGCATTAATTATTGACTAATCTTTGATGAGGAAATAATTGCTTGGTGACCCAACCAACCTTTTTATTTTACCTTGTAACTAATGATTCTAGATCATTTAGGAAAATCTATTATTATATTGACAAATTCAGTTTTAGATAAATCAACTACTGGCTGAACGACAACTGTTTCTTCATTAACTTTCTGCACGTAACCTACTGTTATACCATATGGATATATATTGCCATAGCCAGAGGTCACAATTTTTTCTCCTTTTTGCACAAGATGAGTTTTTGGCAAATAAAGTATTTTGCTACCATCCTCATCATTACTCATAATCCCCTTTTCCTTAGAAGATGTTGTAGTAATTGGAATACGAGAATTTACGTCCTCAACCAAAATTATTTTTGAATAATTTTCACTTACCTGAATAATCCGCCCAACTAAGCCTTCACTATTTGTAACGATTAAATCTACTGCAACCCCCTGTTTTGTCCCAGCTGATACTATAGCAGTCTTACTAAACGGATTTAATGACACACTTAATAATTTAGCACTAATACGTTTATACGGCTCTTCTACTTCAACAATAGATAATAATTTCTTTAATTCTATATTTTCTGTTTGTAGTGAATATATATCGCTTTGTAAATGTTGTAATTGTTCTAATTTTATCTGTAGTTCTGCATTTTCTTTTGCCAAATTCTTAAAATAAACAAAATTCTGAGATATTAAATTAATTTTTTTAAATATATTGCCGTGCATTTTTGCAACAACATAGACAAAATCTCCTGTTATTTCCAAGAAAATAGCAGAGATTTTTTGAGGAGATACGATAAATAAACAAATTGATATAATAATAAAAAATAATATCGATAGACGTTTTAAATTCACAAAGATAAATTTTGTCAACCCTAATACGGAATTATAATTCTTTATTCTATTTGCAATTATCGCCATTTTTAGAACTTTTTTCGTGAAATTTCTTAATCTTGCTTAAATAATACATGTTTTAATTTTTCAAATTCTTCAAGCACCCTACCAGTGCCGAGTGCCACGCACGATAAAGCTTGATCAGCCACAATTACAGGTAGTTTAGTTGCTTCCTTTAAAACATGATCTAAGTTCCGTAATAATGCGCCCCCACCTGTCATGACAATGCCTTTATCGACAATATCTGAAGAAAGTTCAGGAGGTGTACATTCCAACGCAACTTTTACTGCTTCTACAATCTGATTTACTGGTTCAATTAAGCTATCGGCAATTTGTTTTTCGTTTAGTAACATTTCTTTAGGGATTCCATTAATTAAATCACGACCTTTAATTTCCATTACTCTTAGCTCTACACTATCATCGACATATGCAGTTCCTATCTGTTTTTTAATTTTTTCAGCAGTAGCTTCACCAATTAATAAATTATAATGTCTTCTAACATACGATATTATAGCTTCATCCATTTTATCGCCACCAACACGCACCGACCTAGCATAAACGATGCCACCAAGAGATAAAACCGCCACTTCTGTTGTTCCGCCACCAACGTCAACAATCATTGAACCAGTTGCCTCAGTAACTGGCAAGCCTGCCCCAATCGCTGCTGCCATAGGTTCTTCGATGAGATATACATCTCGCCCCCCTGCACTCTCTGCCGCTTCCTGTATGGCTCTGCGCTCAACAGGCGTTGAACCAGAAGGCACGCAAATAATAATCATTGGACCAGTGAATGATCTGCGACTATGAACTGTTCTAATGAAATGTTTTATCATTTCTTCAGCACCCTTAAAATCAGCGATTACACCATCTCGCAAAGGTCTTTTTGCCTCAATGTCTGTAGGGGTGCGACCCAACATGGTTTTTGCTTCATGACCAAAAGCATATGGTTTAAATGCTCCATCCTGCCTAATCAACGCAACCACTGAAGGTTCATTTAGAACAATTCCTTTTCCTTTGACATATACCAAAGTGTTGGCAGTACCTAGATCTATAGCCATATCCGATGAAAATCTACTAAAAAATTTAGCTAGCATTTTTGCTTCTCCAAAATAAAATCAAATTTACGATAAATAATTAATCTATTATATAATATTGTTCTATAACAAATAAATTAACATAATTATTTACACTCTTCGCCTAATTTTTAAAACTAAGAGAGTATACACTAAAAACAAAGCAAATGTTATAGAAAAAACATTTGCAAGGTCAGTTTTATATATTAATGACAATTCCCTTAAATGTCATTAAATGACTATATTTGAAAAATAACATGCTCTTTAGTAATAACTGGGAAAAATTGTTTATTGAAAGGAAATAATTCCGTTTTTTTACTATTGAAAAATTTAATTTCAATTAGATCACCAGCTCCAAAATTGCAAATATTTATAATTTTACCAATCTCTATTGAATTTGTGTCTAGCACTGATAAATTTTTTAAATCTTCAATGTAGAATTCATCTTCATTTAATGTGGGAAAGCTCTCTTTATAGCAAAATATTTTGCGTCCTTTCAGCTGTTCCGCCTGCGTTCTATTACTAACTCCATTAAATCGACAAATTAAATGTCCTTGGGAATTTTGATTAATTAATTTTAAAATAATTTTGTCACCTAATTCATTTACTACATCCATCGTAGTAATGTTAGAGGCTGGGATTGTCGATGATTTTATTACTACATTACCTTGCAATCCTTGTGCTGAGGATACTATACCAACAAAAATTAAATCTTCTTTAATAGGCATCAATTTAGGTACATCAATAAGTTATTATAACAAATTCTAGAATATAAGATATATTATAATATCTTATACGATTCAATCTGATCATACAATAATCATAAAATTAGGTAAGACAGATTCAATTTTTTTCTTGTTGCGTGTCTATATTCGCTACAAATCCCAATGAAGTAAGTAAATGTAAGGTTTCTAACATTGGTAATCCCATAACATTTGAGTAAGATCCGTATATAGCTGGAATAAAAGCTTCAGCATAACCAAAAATTCCATACCCCCCAGCTTTATTCACCCCTTCATTTAGGCTACAGTAAAGTTCAATTTCTTGACTAGTAAGTTTTTTAAATTTAACGATAGTTTGCACTAATTTTTGGCGTGATAGGAATGTTTCAGCACTTTTTTTAATAATACAAATTCCAGTATATACCTTATGACGCCGACCAGACAAAGAATTGAGACAATATCTCACATCTTCTTTTATTAAAGCCTTAGGAAGTATTTTTCTACCACATGCCGTAACAGTATCAGCCCCTATAACTATAGCATCGCCAGTAATTCTTTGGCAAACTGATTGGGCTTTGGTTATAGCTAACCTTAAAGCTAAGCTATTTGGTAGCTCTTTATTATATTCTGATTCATCTACATCAGCAGGTATAACTTGGTCAGGAAACACTTTGATTTTTTTCAGGAGTTCCAGCCTTGCTGGCGATTGCGAAGCTAAAATGACCGGTACGTATGACATAAGGCTGAAAATCTACTTAACTGATTATTTGCATTTACCTAATGACGATGAGTAACACGACCTTTGGTCAGGTCATATGGCGTCATTTCTAATGTAACTTTGTCTCCAACAAGAATTCTGATACGGTTTTTACGCATCCTGCCAGAAGTATGTGCGATAATAAAATGCCCATTTTCTAACTTCACTTTAAAAGTTGCATTAGGCAAAAGTTCAAGGACAACGCCCTCAAAATAAATTAGTTCTTCTTTGGTCATTAATAGTTTTAACTAAATTATAATTTTAAAGATGGCTCCCCGAGCCGGACTCGAACCAGCGACCGAACGGTTAACAGCCGTTTGCTCTACCACTGAGCTACCGAGGAACTATAAAGTAGTTTCACGCATGCGCACAAACTCTTATAACAAATCTTTCATCTTAGGTCTAGCACTTTTTTCATATTAATACAAAAATATTGCAAATAATTTTTTGAGATTATTTTCTTTATACGAAACCATCATGAAACATCGCTATGCTGATGTATTTGGGCATTTATTACTAATCCAAAACCTATGAGCATTGATACCATCATTGTGCCACCATATGATATAAAAGGCAAAGGTACTCCTACTGCTGGCAATAAGCCCATCACCATAGCTATATTTATAAATACATGACTAAATAAAATTGCTACTATACCTATCACCATAAGTTTACTAAACATAGAACGGCAATTAACAGCAATCATTAATGAAATGATTATAACTAAAGCGTAAAGAATCAACAAAAACAAGCTACCAACGAAGCCAAATTCTTCAGCAAAAGTTGCAAAAATAAAATCAGTTTGATGTTCTGGTAAAAAATCTAGGTGACTTTGGGTGCCTTTAGTAAGACCAGTGCCGAATAAACCGCCAGAACCAATAGCAATTTTTGATTGAATGATGTTGTACCCATCACCTAATGGATCAGCTCTAGAATCCAAAAAAACCATAATACGCTTTTTCTGATAATCGTACATTACTTGCCAAATAACTGGTATGGAAGCAAGTAGGGCAACAGCAATGATTATAAAATTTCTCAATCTAAAGCCAGTAGCAAAAAAAATAGTTACAGCTATGACTATCAGAATCACACCAGTGCCTAAATCTGGTTGCTTTATTATTAATAAAGCTGGTAGTATTACGCCAATTATTGGTAATAAAACTTTATAAAATTTCGCAAAATCCTCCGTTCTGAGCTGATGAAAATAGCGTGCTAGCATTAATACTATAGCTAATTTAGTTAGCTCAGAAGGTTGGAGGCGCACCCCTCCTAAATTTATCCATCGTTTAGCACCCATTGAAATAGAACCAAAAAATTCTACGCTAATCAATAAAATAATGACCGCAAAGTAAAATATATAAGCAAACTTGAATATGAATTCAGTATCAATAATTGCAATTATTAAAATAATTGGCACACATATAAAAAAAATTAGCATCTGCTTGTACATCCAAGGATGTACATTACCATCTGAAGCGGAATATAAGATCATGAATCCTATGCTACAAATGACGCTAATAAGAATTATCAAGGTTATTGGTATCTTTTTTAGTTTGGCAAAATAATTAATTCGAACTGACATAATAAATGAATACTAATTAAATTAATCGCATATGAGTATATATAACACTGTTTGCATTTTTTTAATATAAACTAGTAAAATATAATATTGATATTTTTAACAATATCTGCGTATGATTAAAGATATAAGGATTAATAATTTATGGAGCAAGTGTCTATTATGAATAATATATTTAACTTTCAATATATATTACTATTTATATTATTACCATTCTATCTTTGTTTTAGTACATTCGAGGCTAAAGCTTGCACTCGCATTGCATCTAGTCAAAATGGTCTAGTAAATTTAGTTTCTCGTAATATGGATTGGTTTGAAGGTATTCAACATACTGGTTTAGTTTTTTACGTTATACCAAGTGGTCAAAAGCGTACTGGTTTAGGCGACTCAAACCCTCTAAGTTGGACAAGTAAATTTGGTAGCCTAGTGGTCACCGAATATGATGGAGGCGTAGCAGATGGTATTAATGAAAAAGGTCTAGTAGCAAATGTATTATTTTTAGATATAACACGTTATGGTACAAGAGATATTACAATACCAGGTTTAGCTAGTTCTCTTTGGGTACAATATTATTTAGATAATTTTGCAACAGTAGCAGAGGCTGTGAAGGCTACTAATGATAATGCTTTTCAAATGTTAATGCTTGAGGCTGGTACTACTGGTAAATTTAAATCAACTTTACATTTAGCCATTACAGATAGTACTGGTGATAATGCAGTGTTTGAATATATAGATGGTAAAGTTAATATTTATCATAATAAAGACTACACAATACTAACAAACCAACCAAAATACGACGAACAATTAGCAAATTTAGAAACTTATAAAAAAGACAATTTTAAAAATTTACCTAGTTCTCTAAGTTCTGAAGATAGATTTATACGCGCTTACTTTTACTCTCAACAATTACCAAAAACTACTATTTATAACGAAGCTGTAGCTGGCATTTTGAGCGTTGCCAACAATGTCGCAAAACCTTTCGGAATAAAAAATGATTCTGACAATAGTAAGATTTCACAAACTTTTTGGACCGTTATCTTAGATCAAACTAATCTACGTATGTTATTTGTGTCTAAGTTAAATCCTTTCATGATTTGGATTGATTTGAAAAAATTTAACTTAGCAAAAGGTCAACCAATTCAAATGTTTGACTATCGTAAAGCACAAAATGTTTCTGGTGACATAAGTAAAATGTTTACCAAAACAAAAATAATCCCAGTTCTATCTCCGAAACAAGAAGATATTGATAATCAAAATTAGTAGAAAATTCTATTAATCTATTAATTTATTCTGTATAATTCATGTCATAAAACCCTATAGTTACTTAGTAGCTCTAGGGTTTTATGACATGAATTACACAGGTACTCATTATGAAATTATTTTTGCATAACACACTAACTCGTAATAAAGAAGAGTTCAAACCACTAGATTGCAAGTTAGTTAAAATGTATGTATGCGGTCCAACCGTATACGATTCCCCACATATTGGCAATGCTAGAGCAATGGTAGTATATGATATTCTTTATCGGTTGCTTATTCATAATTTTGGTAAAGAATGCGTACAATATGTGCGTAATATTACCGATGTTGACGATAAAATCATAGAAAGAGCCTCAAGCCGTAAAATATCTATTGCTGATTTAACAGCTGAAGTAACAAAAGAATTTCACTCTAATATAAAATATCTTGGTTGTTTGACTCCTAATGTTGAGCCAACTGCCACGTCGCATATCGATGATATGATTATGATCATTAAAAAATTACTTGCCTCTAATAATGCTTATATCGCTAATCAGCACGTATATTTTGACGTATCCACCTACCCTGAATATACCAAATTATCAAACCGTAAATTTGATGAAATGCTTGATGGGGTGCGTAATGAAAATGATCCATCCAAAAAGCAACCATTTGATTTTGTTCTGTGGAAACCAGCTAATGATAATGAAGCAAGATCAGCAAATTTTGATAGTCCTTGGGGGGTAGGCAGACCCGGCTGGCACATAGAATGCTCAGCTATGAGTAATAAATATCTTGGTGCAGATTTTGATATTCATGGGGGCGGAGCAGATTTAATTTTTCCTCATCATACTAATGAAATCGCCCAAAGTAAATGTGCTTTTCCTAATTCTTTACATGCGAAATATTGGGTGCATAATGGTTTTCTAACCTGTAATGGTGAAAAAATGAGTAAGTCCCTGAATAATTTCATCACCGTACATGATCTGATTGACAAGAAAATAAAGGGTGATGTCGTTAGGTTATTTTTAATGAGTAGCCATTATCGTAAGCCTTTAGACTACAATGATAAGGCGTTAGAAGATGCTCAAAAAATGATTGATTACTGGTATAGGGCGATAGAATATTTAGATATTACTAATGCAAGCACTCAAGATATACCCGAAGAATTTTTATTAGCTCTATTTGACGATATGAATATTTCTCTCGCTATCAAAATAATCAATGATTATGCTAAATTAATTTTTTCAAGCATTGATGAAAAAGACAAACACCTGAAGGCTTGTAGATTAATTTCTTGTGCTAATTTCATTGGACTAACGATGCAATCATCAAAGAATTGGCGTAGCTGTGAAGTAAATACATCGCTTATCAATAAACTTATAACAGATCGCGGAGAAGCAAAATTACAAAAAAATTGGGCAAGAGCTGATGAGATTAGGAAAATTTTATTAGAAGATGGAGTAACCCTTGAAGATCAAGCCAATGGCACAACTATTTGGAAAAAATTATAGTAAATAATTATCAATCATAATTGTAACTATGTCTTGATTGTGTTATAATTACTATAATATTAAGTAAATTTGATATCATTCAACTGTTTTTATTTGACTTTTGCTTGACTAGATTAGTTATGAAAAGTATGATGACCTCGATGATTAGTAAACAGAGCGATATTTATACTCTTACAAAAAAAACTTTGCTATTTTGAGCTAAAATACTCACTGTTTAACAATTAATTAACCGAAGCTTTTTAACTATTAATTATATATAGGTATATCTATTATGAAAAAATTACTTTTAATCGCCACCACAAGTGCAACTATTCTAAGTTACAACAATGTTTTTGCAGAAGCAGAACAATTCTATGTTAAAGTAGAAGCTGGTCTCTCAAGGATGATGAACAATAAAATTAATGTAGGCAGATATACTTACAAACTTAAACCTAATAGTTCTGGTATAATAGGTGGCGGTGTTGGCTATCATATTAGCGATTCTGCAAGAGTTGAATTAACTCTTGATTCCGTGATGAATCCAACTTTTAAATCTAATACTTTAACTTCCACTGAAGTTGACCCTAAATTCGGTCAAGTTACAATGAACTCTTCCTTAAAAGTTAAAACAAATGTTTCTTCATTATTAATGAGTGGTTATTTTGATTTCTTTGATGCTGGTAGTGTAAAATTCTTCGCTGGTGCAGGTGTTGGTATAGCTAGAGTAGGTGGCAAATACACTTTTACTAGCCAGGAAATCTATAAAAAAACCAACACGCAACAATCTTTTGTAGATAATATCAAAAGTAAAAATACCATAAATTTTGCTTATCAGGTAAGTCTTGGTGCTTCTACTAAATTATCTGATGGAGTAACCCTTGAAGGAGCCTATAGCTTTAGAAGTTATGGAAAACTTAAAAAACCTAAAAATGATAATATAAAATCTAATAATCTAAACAGTAATAATATAATTGTTGGTTTAAGATTTGATATTTAACTTTAGTTAATTACCATAATAAATTACAAGCATCTTAACTTATGCTGAAATGAAACTCTCCACTCTTTTAAATTAGCAAGGGGTGGAGATTTTCTTTTTTAGATGAAGTGGTCTCTTATTTTTTTATTAAAATCTAATGATAGGAAAGAAGCAATAGTAATATTATCAAAAGTCGTTAGTTCAAAACTATCCCCTACTACATCACATCAATTTTATCTTTAGACATACGGTAATATACGCTATTATATGATTGTTTGATATTTGGAAATTTACGCATCCTAATTGAGAAACTACCAAACCCTCTGATTTCAATTCGTTTATGATTGGTAAGTTCCTCTGATAGATATTCAATGACTAAATTAACGGCATCCTCCACATCATCTATTGCAAGATAATTCAGTTTATTATGCACCTTAGATACTAAATCGCATTTTTTTGCCATAAATCAAAAAATCACCCCTAAACCTTGAAACTTATTTTTAAAGAAACTAGGCATAATATTATCAAAATCGCCTATAATCTTTTCCAAAAATTTTTGTTTTGGTTTGATGCTGAATTCTTTTATCTTTAAATCTTTATTAATTTTTTTCACTTCTTGCAACCATTTAATCGCATTATCTTCAGATCCTACCGCATCAACAAGCTTCAACTTTAGAGCTTGACGCCCTGAATATATACGACCATCAGCTATTTTTCGTACTTCTTCAAGTGGTAAATTTCTTCTTAAAGCGACTAATTCAATAAAATAATTATATGTATCTTCTATATTAAGCATGATTGCTTCTCGTACTTCTTCCGTTACTTTTTCAGTAGGATTTGGCGTGGCTTTTAATTCTCCAGATTTAAAATTATTGAAGGTGATACCCAAGGTTTTAGCTAAATCAGTTACTTCTAAAGATTGTAAAATCACTCCTATTGATCCAGTGATTGTGCCATTATGGCTAATAATATAGTCACCTCCTAATGATATTAGATATCCTCCACTCGCAGCTAAAGTTCCCATGACAATTACCACGGGTTTTTTCATGGATATTTTTCGTAAGATATTATAAATTTTCTCTGAACCTACAACAGTTCCTCCAGGAGAATTGACATTCACAATTAATGAAGTAATTTGATCATCGTCAATGATTTTTTCAAGCTTTTTGTCACGTTTGAGATCTTCAAGGATTATACCTTCTATCAATATTGAAGCTATGTACTTATCATTTTGCACTATATATTCTGAAGATGTAATATCAGATTTTTTTATGATAATTGTTATCAAAATTACAATTAGTAAAATTGTTATAAACTTCCAAATTCCTAATTTTAACTTATTTTGTCTTCTTTCAATTATATAATCAGGACTTATAGCCATTAATTTACTTTTTTATTTTATATTGATATTAAATTATTTTGCTCGCATAATTCGCCCTTGATCTCTCTTCCAATCTTTATCTTTAATGGACTCTCTTTTATCATGCAATTTTTTACCTTTTGCTATTCCTAATTCTACCTTTACCGTATTTTTATTATTAAAGTATAAAGAAAGAGCCACAAGAGTATAGCCCTTTAAACGAATTTTACCGATAATTTTTTTTATCTCACTGGAATGTAATAATAATTTACGTGTTCTTCTAGTAGAATGATTAAATCTATGAGCCTTATCATATTCTGCAATATGGCAATTATACAAAAAGACTTCATTACCAGAATTTTCCGCATGACTATCTTCTATACTAGCTTTCCCTTGACGTAGCGACTTAACCTCACTACCAGTCAATATTATACCAGCTTCAATTTTGTCCTCGATAAAGTAATTAAAGTAGGCTCTTTTATTTTGAGCTATTACTTTTTTATATTCTGACATAGTAATTAAAATTCCTTGCCTACAAAAAATAATCTCATAACATCTTTTAATTTTTCTCTTGCAGAATATATAGAATTAGTTAAAGGCAATCTTAATTCATTAGTACACATCCCCAAAATATGACTAGCATATTTTACTGGTATTGGATTTGATTCAGCAAATAATGCTTTATATAAAGGTAATAATTGTTGTTGAATTTGCCGAGCCTCAAGATAATTATTTGCAAGACAACTATCTTGTAATTTTTTACATAAACTAGGTACTATATTTGATGTGACAGAAACGCACCCTACCCCACCATGGGCATTATAAGCTAAAGCCAGTTCATCGTTACCAGCCAATAAGTTTAAACTTTCTCCTACCATCGCTTTAATTCTTAAAGGACGCTCTAAATCATTATGTGCATCTTTTAATGCTACAATACGAGGTAATTTACTGAGCCTAAATATTGTTTCATCAGAAAAATCAACTAAAGTCCTGCTTGGTACTGAATATAACATTATAGGCAAATTACTGGAATTATGTATAACAGCAAAATGTAAGTAAATCCCCTCTTGTGTTGGCTTTACGTATGATGGAATGCTACACATAAATCCATCCACTGGAATATTATCACAAATTTCCACCATATCTATAGCAGTACTAGTATTAATAGCGGAACATCCTCCTATTACAGCTATACGTTTTTTGGTAATTGCAGTAGTCCTTTCTAGTAAAGACTGATATTCCTGCAGGGATAAACTATTTCCCTCACCTGTTGAGCCACCAACCACTACCCCATCCACTTTATTATCAATTTGATAGTTCAGGATTTTTTCCAACGCCTCAAAATCTAATTTATTATCTTTAAAAGGAGTGATGATTGCAGTGATTAATCCCTTAAACATTAACAAAAGCCTCTTTTCTAATTTGTATTTCTTTGGCAAGCATCTCTAAATCATCTTTATTTTTCAAACCAAAAAAGTGCCACAAACCAAATCCATACCCTATGATAATTGGGGAAAATAAAAATAATAAGCCTATATTACCAAAATACTGCACCAAATAAACCGTGCCAAAAGAACTGATCACGTGCATCACCGCCCTTGACGAAGCAAAGGAAAAAGAAACGGTGGTAAAACGTTTCAAGATTGGGAAAGCCTTGTAAAAAACAGGCACAGCAGGACATTCACCAGGCATCAAAACTACGGTAAATATTTGAATTAACAAAATATCAAAATAAATAGTAGATTTATCAAGTAAATATGGACAAGCTAAGCAAAAGAGAAAATATAAACAATATTTTGTTCGCAAAATTTTCAAAGGATGAACAACCGATGAAAGATATACGAATAATCCAGTAAATAGTAATTCAGCAATAGATACTACTAAACTTTGTTGGACTATTTCGGCTATAGTAAAACCACATTTGTTTTTTAAAATGCCAGCACAATGTATGTAAACAAAGTAAAACACTGCAGGACTGAGTAATTGTATAAAGAAAAGCGATATAGCCGTTTTTATACTTACTTTGTCTTTCTTCAAGAGTAGTTGTTTTGCCGGTTCTTTTGGATCTAGTTTATAATCTTTCCAAAGATTGATCACTCGTCTTTTAGCATCTGCATAATCTGGAGCTTCTCGCAAAGTAGTTCTAGCAAATGTCCCAATAAGAGCTATGACCGCCCCAAACCAAAAGGCTATGCGCCAATTAAAACCTTCAGATAAGATAATATTGACGATAAATAAAGCCGCCATACAACCGAGACAAACAAAAATTGTTAGTACCCCAACGGCAGGATAAACCATAGGAGGTTTTATCATTTCAGTTAAGTAAATTTCAGCTCCTATCACCTCTCCCATAGAAGACATGCCTTGGATGATACGGCAAATTGTCACCGCCCAAGAAGCAAGCACCCCAACTTGCTCATATGTTGGTAGGTTTGCCATAGCCACGCAAGACCCAGCCATAGCAAAAGTCGTGAAAAGAATCGTTGATTTTCGCCCAATATTATCACCAAGCCAACCAATTAATATCGCCCCAATAGGACGGAAGACAAAAGTAACGCTAAAAGAAAACGCACCAAGCAAGGAGGCAGAAAAATGATCATTTTGGGAAAAGAATAAATCATTTAATAATACTGCTAAATGGATATATAGCATCAAATCAAAATACTCTAAAAAAGTACCCATTGACAATAACAAGACTGCTTGCTTTTGTGTTTTACTTAAATTTACAATTTGGTTTAAAGGATTACTAACATCCATAATATTAACTCTATAAAATAAAATATATTTGCAAGCCTATAATTAATTATCTAAAGACCCTTGTCAAGGAAAAATCATAATTATCACCTTTTATTTACGTACTAACTCAAAATATGCGTTTTTAAGGATATCAGTGATAACATAATCTTTAAAAATAATTTTTTCATCTTTTATTTCAACTGATTCAACTCCTTTCACTTCCATAGCAGTACCAGTTACAAAACATTCATCAAATTCTATTAACCTATCTAGGGTTATATGTTCTTCCTTAACATCAATACCGAGATTTTTTGCCAGCTAAATAATGGTCTGACGTGTTATACCATTTAAAAAACCATCAGCTATAGGGGTAAATAACTTACCATCTTTAACGAAAAAAATATTAGTAGTAGTGCATTCAGCAATAAATCCTTGCCAATCTAATAAAATTGCATCATCATAACCTAAGGATTTTGCCTCTTTTTGGCAAACTATCATCATGTTGTAATGTCCAGATGATTTGCACTGAGGCGGTAGAGAATTAGGGTGACATTTACGCCAATTGGCTATATGTAGACTCAAAGGTTTGGCTTCTCTAGCCATCGAAGAAACTGAAGCAATTAGTAAATTATCTGATGAATTGGAGTTGACAAGGTTTAAGGATTCACTACCTTGCCAAACTAGCGGACGGATATAGGCGTCTTTAATATTATTGCGTTTTATCAGAGCATGATGAGCCTCAATAATTTCTGCAAAATTGTAAGGTATATTCATCCGTAAAATATTAGCCGATTCTATCAAACGTTGTACATGTTGCTCTAATTTAAAAATCTTGCCATTATAAGCTCTTTCTCCTTCAAATACTCCACCAGAATAATGTAAACTATGGGTCATAACATTTATTTTAGCTTCTTGGTAAGCAACAAATGTTCCATTAATCCAAATATAATGCGGTAATTTTTCTATCGTAGTTTTGTCTTGTATAATTGTCATTGTGATTTTTGTTTTATTGGATTAGAATAAATTTCAAATTTATTTTTATTGTTAATAACTTAAATATATTATGGATAGTTTCAAACCACACATTCTTATAGTTGATGATGATAACAGAATACTAAAACTTTTGAAGCAGTTTTTATGTAAAAATGATTTTTTAGTATCAATAGCAAACTCTGTTTTAGAAGCTGAAAAATTATTAAAATCTTTTACATTTGATTTAATAATATTAGATATAATGTTACCTGATATTACAGGATTAGAATTTGCTAGTAGTATAAAATCTAGTGGTAACACAGTACCGATCGTAATGTTGACGGCATTATCTGAGCCAAGTGATCGTGTTAAGGGGCTGGAATCTGGAGCATCTGACTATTTAACTAAACCTTTTGAGCCGAGAGAATTACTACTTAGGATTAATAATCTCATAAATAGTCCTATTAACTCTACGAAAAAGCAAAACATTAGGTGGCTAGGTAATAATTATTTTAATTTACAATCAAAAGAATTTACTAAAAATAATCAAACAATACTACTAAGTTCTACAGAGCAAAAACTATTAGAAATATTAATACAACAAATCGGTCAATCAATATCACGTGAAGAATTATCAAAAATGATGGGTGGGCTTAGCCCTAGATCCATTGATGTACAAATTGTTAGGATCAGAAATAAAATTGAGGATGATCCCAAAAAACCTAAATATTTAAGAACTGTGCGTAATGAAGGATATGTTCTATATACGTAAATTCATACCACAAACCTTGCTAGCAAGGTTTGTGGTTATAATCATAGTGCCTACGTTAATAGGGCAAATTTTAGCAGTATTTTTATTCTACGATCGGCATTGGTATAATGTATCTTATTATACTAGCAATATTATAGCTAATGAAGTCATTTCCCTACTTGAGAAACATGATCTGCTTGAAGCTAATGCAACAACGATAAATTATTTAAACTTATCATACCAATTTCATCCAAAACTTACTCTACCAAAAAAGCAACCTAAAATTAACGAAGAATTAGGAATTTTTAAAAATATTATTAATGTAAAAATTAATAAATACAATATAGTTACACTTAATGAAGCTGGTAGGATTAAATTATTAATACAATTAAACGATGGTATTATAGAAATAACGTTTCCAGCAAAATTATTGATGAATCCGACTGCCTATATTTTTGTTTTATGGCTAATATTTTTAACTATTACTCTTCTTTCAATTTCTCTAATTTTCTCTAAAAATCAAATTAAATCTATTTTAACCCTTGCTGAAGCTGCCGATCGATTTGGACGTGGAGAGAATGGGATACAAAAATTTAAACCCTCAGGAGCAAAAGAAATAAAAAAAGCTGGTTTTGCATTCATTAAGATGCGAGAACGAATTGAAAAACAAATCGCTAAAAGAACTAGAATGTTGGCTATGATTTCGCATGATTTATGCACTCCTTTGACTAGAATGAAATTACAACTAGAATTAATGGAGGAATCTGAAGAAACAGACGGGCTAAGAGAAGATGTACTCACAATGCAACAAATGATCAAATCGTATCTTGACTTTACCAATGGGGAAAAGGGGGAAGAATATACTATAATTGATTTATCACTTTGGATTAATAAAATTATAAAAAAATGGGCTAGAATAGACATAGAATTTAATGAGGTGAAAGGAATAATAGCAAAAATTAAACTCAATAATTTTGAGCGTGCAATCTCTAACATCATAAGTAATGCAGAGAAATATTCTACAAAAATTAAAATTTCTTTATTATCTTGTACCAACATTATGATAATAATAGAAGATAATGGAATTGGTATTAATGATGAAGAAAAATTACTAGTATTTCAAGTATTTTACCGTTCCGATAAATCTCGCTCACTTAATGATTACGGCAATGTGGGACTTGGTCTTGCGATTGCTAAAGAAATAATTATAGATCATAATGGAACTATAGAACTGCAAGATAGCAAAAATTTAGGGGGGCTACTAGTTGCAATTTCATTACCTAATTTTAAAGAACAAGTATGAATAATATTAATAAAGTAAATCATCTAGCAATCATCATGGATGGTAATGCACGTTGGGCAAATAGTCAAAAACTACCGTATTCTCAAGGACATTTAGTAGGTGCAGATAGAATTAAAAAATTGATACCTCACTTTATCGAGCTTGGTATACCTTACGTAACACTTTATGCTTTTTCATCAGAAAATTGGCGGAGGTCAAAGATCGAGGTGGCATTTTTACTAAAATTATTATATCATTATTTAGAGAAAGAAACTGCATCACTGCACAAAAATGGAGTCAAAATAAAAGTTATAGGTAGACTAAACCTACTGAATGATAAATTAAAAAAACAAATTAATGATGCTGTAGAATTAACTAAAAATAATAATATAATTACTATTTGCATCGCTTTTAGTTATGGTGGACGAACTGAAATTGTTGATGCTTGTCAAAATATTCTTGATTCTGGTAAAACTAATATTGATGAAGAAGAATTCAAAAATTATTTATACGATCCAACAATGCCTGACGTAGATTTATTAATTCGTACTAGTGGCGAACTTAGAATTAGCAATTTTCTATTATGGCAAATTGCTTATGCTGAACTATATTTTTCATTAAAATATTGGCCTGATTTCGCAAAAGAGGATATAATAGCTGCATTAGATGATTATGAAAAAAGGAAGAGGACTTTTGGTGCTAGATAAAAGTAAATCTAATAAATTAGCGGAAGTAAAATACGATAAAAAATCGAATTTGCTAGTTAGGATATTATCAGCCTTAATAATAGGTCCCATATTTATTATAGCGATAATGTTTAGTAAAATTTTGTTTTACTCACTTATGTTATTGATTACTGTAGCTATGCTATATGAATGGTATCAAATGACTAAATCATTAGTGCGTTATGTATTAATTGGATTTATTATTATTCCTATCTCCACTATAACATTAATTATTCTTGCAACTGAAGATAAAAATCGTTGGCTATTGTTGCTCTACTTTGTTATAATTTGGTCAGTTGATACATTTGCGATGATTGGTGGGAAAAAAATAGGTGGAGCTAAACTTGCTCCTAAACTTAGTCCCAATAAAACTTGGAGTGGGCTAATTGTTGGAATCCTTGTAGCTGGATTTTCAGCATTCTTACTATCATTAGTACCGAGCTTTAATTTGCCAAATTGCTATTTTTTAAACAAAAATTTCCTAATAATAACAAGTATTTATCTAGCATTAATAGCACAAATGAGTGATTTATTTATTTCTTATTTTAAACGAAAATTTACTATCAAAGATAGTGGAACTATGATACCAGGTCACGGAGGATTCCTAGATAGGTTTGATAGCATAATCCTCACTACCCCAATATTATTTTTTATAATCAAGATAGTATGAATTATTTATATATAATCAATTCAATTAAAGGCTCTAAAAAAATAGTATTTAGTCTATTATTAATTTTTTTATTAGCATATTTTATTTTTCATTCTATATATGGTAATAAAGGTATTATTGCTTATTTCACACTGAATCAACGTCTTGAAAAAGCCTATGCAGAACTAGAAGATTCAAGAGCAAAGCGTGTTGAGCTAGAACACCGAGTAAAGTTGCTTAGACCAGAATCTTTAGATAGAGACATGTTGGATCAAGAGGCTAGGAGGGTACTAGGCGTCGCTTCTCCAAAAGAACAAGTATTTACTGTAAACTTAAACTCTTCAAAAACAAAAAATTAGGAGGTATTTATTAGCATTATAACTTTTCAGGATGACCTGCCAAATGATTTTAATATTGCTGGAGACCTAGCGATTGACACTGAAACAATGGGCTTACATTTACATAGAGATAGATTATGTCTTTTACAAATAAGTAATGGTGACGGTAATGCGTATTTAGTAAACTTCATTGACCAAAATTACTTAGCTCCTAATTTAAAGAAATTATTGCTTGATAAAAATCGTTGTAAACTATTCCACTATGCTAGGTTTGATCTAGCCTCAATAAAAAAATATCTTGAAATTGATTTGGAAAATATTTTTTGTACTAAAATAGCATCTAAATTAGTCAGAACTTATACAGATTCTCATGGGCTAAAAGAATTATGCCGTGAATTACTTTCCATACAAATTTCTAAACAACAGCAATCTTCCTACTGGGGGCGCAAAGACCTGACCCTAGACCAAAAAGAATATGCTGCCAAAGACGTTCTTTATTTACATCAAATTCGTTCTATATTGCAAGATATGCTAGTTGCAGAGGATAGATTAAATATAGCAGAGGAGATTTTTAAATTTCTACCTACTAGGGCTAATTTAGATTTAATAGGATGGAACGATATTGATATTTTTGCACATTAGACTCAAAATCAATATATTTTTGAGTTGAAATTAATTAGCTATATTAAGACCCTGAGTGCCGTTGATCTTAGCATTGACCAATGAAATTTTATTAATAATGCTATTAATAAAATTTACTGAAGTCAAATCAGTATCATTGAAATTAACATTATTAATCTTGGCAAATTGTAGATCACTACCCACCAATGATGATTTATTAAAATTTGTATTATTGAGATTACTCATAGTTAGATCTACATTATCTAATATGCAACTACGAAATACACTATTAGATAAATCCACCTTCTTAAGAATTGAACCTGAAAAATTTGTTTTATTAAAAACAAGATTTGATAAATTTAATCCTTGAAAATTCATATTAGATAAATCTTGTACCTTGTCCAAATCTTGTATCGACCACATAATATATTGTTGTTTTAATTTATCTAAATCGCTACTATCCATTACAATATTTCGATCAAAAGCGGAGTTAATAATTTTGTTATTTGTATATGATACATTATTAATTTGAGAATTATTCACTGGTGAATTATCAAAAACTACTTCGGATAAATTTGAATTTATTATAGCCATTTGTTGAAGTTTAGTTGAGGTAAATGAGATACCTACCATAGTGGTATTTTGTAATAGAGCTTTAGTAAAATTAACTTGAGTAAATTTACTATTCAAAAAATTGGAGTGTACTAATTCACTATTAGTTAAATCAGAATTAATAAGGTTCATTTGTCTTATATCACTGTTATTTATTACTGCACCAGTAAGATCGCTTTTATTGATAAGAGCGTTGGCGATATTGGTTTTATTCAATTTAAGTGAAATAAGATTAGAGTTTTTTACTGATAAATTTTTGATAATAGCATCGTTAAAACGAGTATTTTTCATAATAGTTTGTTGAATATTTACTTGATTTAACTTTGTACTATTGAAATTAGCATTTTCAAAATTACAACTTGTAATAATCACATTATCAAAATTTGCCGATTGAAAAGAAGAAAAAGAAAATAATGAGTTAGTCAAAGATATATCTTTTAATTGCACTTGATCAATAATGCCATGTGTAAAATCAGAATTCTTTATAACCGCTCCAGTAAAATCCGCTTTAGTTAAATCAACTGATTCACAATAACAATCAATTATATTAGTAGAATTAGCAATTATTTGTCGCAAATCACTACCATAAAAAACACAATCCGATATAATTGCACCTTTAAAACTACTTTTTTCCAAATTACTTTTTTGAAAATTTGATTTATTAATAATACTTTCATCAAACAAAGATTCAGTAAGGTTTGTTTTTCCAAAATTTACATTATCTAATTTAGCCTTGATAAAATCAGTTTCTTCAAAATTTGAATAGATGAAATTATTATTTTCTAGCTTTGCATTTTCAAATATAGATGCTTGAAAATCTCCACCAAATGCTAAGATATTTTTTAATATTGCATTAGAAAAATCACATTCTTGAATTATAGATTTTATTAAAATAGCATTTTCAAAATTTGAATCTGAAAAATCTACCCTTGATATTTCACAAAAACTTAAGTCGACACCAGACAAATCTTCATTTTTCAACTCAACGCCTAATAATTTTAACCCTCTAAGGTTAGAGCCGAATTTTTCTTTAATATTTACTGGCAATTTTTTGCTATTTTTTTCTATTATATATTCTCTAATTACTGTACTTTGATTATTAGATAATAGCTTATTTGAATCTTCACTTGACTCTGAACATCCAGTAATAAATAATAATATAATGGTATAAAAAAATAATTTCATTATGATATTATCAAGCATTTTTGTTGTTTATAATTTTTATGTAGGAGAATATTATAAGTGAAAACCATAATACTAATTATCTCTCTTGGCAAAATGATTGAAACTTGCTGAATTGGAATCATAATCCGTACACTCCCACAAAAAGAACCAGCCATTCTTAAAAATATCTTAGCAATATCGATGCAATATTTATTAATTATAATGCTTCGTAAAATTCTAGGCTGAAATATTTTCATCATTATCCTCGTCATTAAATTTATTATTTAATGTGTACAACCCTAGCAATTTCAATTTGCGATGCAAAGCCGAACGTTCCATACCTATAAAAGACGAAGTTTTTGAAATATTATTACTAAAACGATTCATTTGTGATGCTAAATATTGTCTTTCAAACACTTCTCTTGCTTCACGCAATGGTAATAACATCACATCAATATCATTATATTTCGCAATGTTAGAATCATTAACCAAAATCTCTGGTGGTATCATATTGGGTCTTATCACTCCATTGTTATTTGAATATAGAGGATTCATAATTAAAGTCCACTCTATCATGTTGCGTAATTGTCTTATATTACCAGACCAATCATATGCCTGTAGTGCGGCGATTGTCTCATCTGAAAATTCACGTTCTTTTAGCCCAGAAAATTTCGCAAGCTGTTTAACAAAATATTTCACTAACTTAGGTATATCTTCTTTTCTCTCATATAAAGATGGTATTTTTAGGAAAGAAACATTTATACGATTATATAAATCTTCAATAAAATTACCTTTATTAATCTCCTCTTGCATATTTTTGGAAGTAGCTGCAATAATTCTTACATCGAGTTTTACTGGCTTTTCTCCTGCTTTGCAATATACTTGATCTTGCAAAAATGTCAATAATTTTGCTTGCACTGAAAGAGGAAGTTCTCCAATTTCCTCTATATACAAAGTACCAGTATGTGCTACTTCTATTACTGAAGGACGTATCATAGAATTTTCAAGTTTCTCCAATGAACCAAATAATTCTTGATAAATCTTTTCTGAACTCATACATAACGGATTAAAAATCACAAAAGGTCTATTAGCTCTTTTCGATTTTTTATGAATTAATCGAGCTGCTAACTTTTTACCACTTCCGATTCCGCCTTGAATTAGCACTCTACTAGTACTTGAAGCAATTTTGTCAATATCGAACTTCATTTTAGCTGTAAGGATACAATCACCTACTAATTCTGTCTTATTAATCACTTTTGATTTAAGATCAATATTCTCACGTTTTAATTTACTGACTTCACAAGCCCTTTTCAATAAGATCAGTAGCTTATCATGATTAAATGGTTTTTCTAAATAATCATATGCTCCCATTTTAATTGCATTTACTGCTGTTTCAATGGTACCATGTCCACTAATTATTATAACTGGCATCAGCGGATAACGTTTTTTTACTATCTCTAAAATTCCAAGACCATCAAGCTCACTACCCTGAAGCCAAATATCTAAAATAATTGCTGCTGGAGGTTTATCTTGAAGTATTTTAAAGACTTGAGTACTATTAGCTGCACTCTTTGCATTAAAACCTTCATCTTTTAAAATATCCGAAATTAAATCCCGAATATCTGCTTCATCATCAACAATAAGCACATCTATAGACATTTTTCCTTTCCCAAACTAGTTATTGAATTTATAGGTTAATAGCTAACTTATAAGAAATCAACTCTTTTATAACATTTTTGCCACATATTTTAGATGATATTATGGATATTTTGGTGAATTATAGGAACAGTATGAGCTATAGCACTGTTACTAAAGCATATTATCCTTAAATTAATGGTATTTATGAAAAATTCAATTAAACTATGAAAAATGAATTTTTTGATGTCGCAATATGCAAGAAAATATATCTTGTCGTTGATTATTTACAACAAGATCTTGATGATTGGAATGAAATTCTATATCTTGAATACTTATCTGATAATCAAAATATAACTGACGAACAGGTAAGTAATTTATGATGTATGTAAGATTAATTTAGAAAAACTATGAAATCCGTTTTATTGACTAGAAGCCAAGCTGATAATTATGATATTATTAGGGCGTTGGAGGATAATGATATTAAATGTAATTTTAATTATATTTCTTCGCCGTTAGTGAAGCCGAAAAATTTACGGATAAGTAGCAATATACTACGTGATTATCACAACATAATCGTCACTAGTAAATTTGCGACTAAAATTCTTGTCACTTGGTCTGCTAAACAATCAAGTCTAGTAAATAATCCTATTATTAAGAAAAATATTTGGGTAGTTGGTAATTCCTCTAAGTTAATTTTAGAACAAAATAATTTTATAATCAAATATGTGGCGGAGAATGTAGAAGATCTCATAAGAGACCTGCCACAAGAAATATATCACCAAACAATATATTTATCTTCAAATGAAATTACTCAAGAATTACCTAAGCAAATTGATAGAAAAATTATTTATGAAATAACATATGCTAATAAACTGCAAAAAATAAAAGAGCTTGAACAAGGGGTGGACTATATTTTATTATACTCCCAAAATAGCGCTAGAACTCTTATTGAATTATTAATACAATATAATTTACTGGCAATATTATCTAACTGCTTAATTATTACTATAAGCAAAAAAGTAGCAGATATTATTAGATCTTTTACTAAAAATGTGGTTTATTGTTATAGTGGAAAGACAAATCAAATGTTGGAATTATTAATTCGTGATGCAAAAATCTGAAACTAATATTGTAAAAATTCGTAGTAATATCTCCATGATTATTACAGTTATTTTAATTATGATATTTTTGATGTCTCTAGGTTATATGACCTTATCCAATAACGGCAAGGTAGATACATTATTATCTAGCACAGATAAAGCTGATAAGATAGCTATGAATAATCTCCACAAAAATACTAATCTTCGCAACTTAGCTTCGGCTAATTCAGAAGTAAAAAACCTAAAAAATATCGATAATACTATATCAGAAGAAATAGCTTCCAAAGAAGCAAAAGATAATTCAACAATAAATGACAGGTCTACTTTAAGCCTTTACCGCAATTATTTACTAAATATCACCCTGCTGACCACTAATTTTTTGCAAGATAAATATTATACTACTGAAATATCTCAGCTGAAAAATATAGAACTCCCTCAAGAAATACAAGATATTCTAATAGATTTACATAATTATAATGAAAATTACTTATTAAATAATGACTCAACTACTATAACAACCATTCCTATTAATTGTCGCTGGATAGAAAAATTTATTAAAATAGAAAAAAAATCGCCCTTCATTAAAGATAAAGCAAAATTAAGGCTTAAAATAATTAATAATTTAGATCTATTTATTAATTTCTTTTATTCTGAAAAATTACAACAACAATTTATAGAGTAACTAGATGGTAAGATTATTATTAATTTGTCTTGTATTTTTGTTATTATATTTAGGCTTTGCTATGATAGGTCAGCTTGATTCGTCCATAACTATAAATTTATATGATTACTATATTCAAAGTAGTTTCATTGCTTTTATTGCTTTATATGTCTTATCCACAATCATTATGATAATAATAATTAAAGTTATGTCATTAATTATTAATTTACCTTCCAGTTTAAAAAGTTTCTTACTTTCTCATAAAACTAATAATGCTAATTACCATTTAATGTGTTCTATGGCAGAATCAATGATTGGTAATAAATCAAATTCGGTGGTGATGAAAGAAAAAATAGCTATTAATTTAGACCAAGATAATAAAATATTCTATACTCTACTATTAGCAGAAAATCAGCAAGACGATGTAAAAAAAATACAATATCTTCAAGAATTAGAACAATCTACACAATATAAGTTGTTTGCATGCAAAAAACTTGCTCAAATATTTTATCAAAATCATAATTACCAAAAATCTGAAAACTATGCTGTTATTGCTTTTAATTACAATGAATTTGATAGCGAAATTTTAGAAATTTTACTAGATTGTTATTATGAACTCTCGCTATGGACGCAATTAATTTTTATATTATCTAAGATTACAAAGATTGATAAACAAAAATTGGATTCTATAAAAAACAAGGTAGCTGGCTATTACTTCAGAGTAGCAAAATATATGTTAGAAATTAATGATTCCAAAAATGCTATTTCTTATTTAGAATCGGCTATTCAGATCCTACCATCGCATTACGATTCATTGAATCTTTATCTAACTTTAAATTTTAATTCTTTAACTAAAAATAATCAAAATATTGCAATATTAGAAACTGCCTTTAGAGATAATCCTTCTTTTGAAATAGCCGAATTATATCAAAAATTCGGTCACCTCTCCTGTGAAAAAATCTATGATAATTTAACAATGTTAGTAGATCCTACAAAATATTTAGGATTATTTTTATCTATAGCAGCTTATTTAGAATTACCTGAAAAAATTACTAATCTTAAAAAGACCTCTAAACTTTTATCATTCTACCAAAAAGACGAATAAATTTCTGATATAGTACTGTTAAATAGCAAAAATACGTTATTATTTTTGGTAATGATTGGAGCATGATGCAGTTCAAGGAAGCGTTCTTTTAACTTCCCTCCTTAAACCCAATTTTTACTATTATGTACTACCTAGCACCGCAATAATTTTTACTTATTGACCATAAAATCATTATTCACTAACGCTAATTTCAATACTTGATCGATATTTGATACTGGTAAAATCTCCAAGCTACTTTTAATATTTGGAGGAATATCCTTGAGATCTTTGACGTTATCTTCAGGTATCAACACAGTCTTGATACCTCCACGACTTGCTGCTAGCAATTTTTCTTTTAGCCCCCCAATTGGCAATACCGTACCTCGTAGAGTAATTTCGCCAGTCATTGCTACAGTTCTTTTGACTGGTGTTTTAGTCATAAGCGAAACAATAGTGGTGAATATTGCACAACCAGCAGATGGACCATCTTTTGGAATTGCCCCAGCTGGCACATGAAGGTGAATATCAAGATTTTTATAGTCTGCATATTTTAATCCCAAATCACCAGCTCTGGATTTAAAACAACTATAGGCAGCTTGAGCTGATTCCTTCATCACCTCCCCAAGTTTCCCAGTAGTTTTAATATCTCCTTTACCAGGAAAAGATAATGCTTCAATGGTTAAAAGTTCTCCTCCAACTTCTGTATAAGCAAGACCCGTAGTACTCCCTATTTGGTTTTCTGTTTCAGCTAAGCCAAAATTATACTTTCTGACCCCTAAATATTCTTCAACATTTTCAGGCAATATTGATATATGTTTTATTTTTGTATCACTCAAAATTCTTTGCAGTACTTTTCTAGCAAGAGAGCCAATTTCTCTTTCAAGCGACCTTACCCCTGATTCTTTGGTATAATATCTAATCAATTCCAGCAAAGTATCATCATCAATAGTAAGCTCATTCTTTTTCATCTGATGTAATTTTAACTGCTTAGGTACCAAATAATTTTTAGCAATTTGCAATTTCTCTTCTTCAACATAACCAGAAATATCAATAATTTCCATACGATCTAACAATGGTCTTGGTAAATTATAAGAATTGGCGGTAGCAATAAACATTACATTAGATAAATCATATTCTACTTCTAAATAATGGTCGACAAAATGGGTATTTTGCTCTGGATCTAAAACTTCAAGTAAAGCAGAGGCTGGATCTCCCCGAAAGTCAGAACCCATCTTATCAATTTCATCTAATAACATTACAGGGTTGTTAGTTTTAACTTTTTTAATTAGATTTATTATTTTTCCAGGCATAGATCCGATATATGTTTTTCTATGTCCCCTAATTTCCGACTCATCTCTGATACCACCAAGAGCAAATTTAGTATATTTTCTATCCATCGCTTCAGCAATAGACTTAACCAATGAAGTTTTTCCAACCCCTGGAGGACCAATTAAACATAATATAGAACCTTTAATTTTTTTAGAACGTTGTAGTACCGCCAAATATTCAATGATACGACTTTTAACTTTTTCAAGACCAAAATGATCTCGATCTAAAATCTCTCTGGTTCTATTTATATCAGTTTTACTGTTACTCATTATCCCCCATGGCATGGATAATAATGTATCAAGATAATTACGAATTACTGAAGATTCACCTGAAACTTGATTCATTAATTTAAGTTTTTTGAGTTCTGATTCAGCTTTTTCTTTTGCTTCCTTTGAAAGTTTTAAGATTTTAATCTTTTTCTCTATATCATAAAAATCAGATTTATCTTCATCAAGTTCCTTTTGTATAGCTTTCATTTGTTCGTGTAGGTAATAATCACGCTGAGTTTTCTTTATTTGCTTTTCAACTCTTTTTTGCAAAGATTGTTCTGCGTCCATATGCGCCATACCAGCTGTCAATATATTGGTCAGGATTTGAATCCGTATAAATATATTTGACTCTTCTAATAAGGTTTGTTTTATCAATAATGGAGCAATCAGGTAAGAGGATAGAACATTTGTGATATAACTAAAATTACTTAGATCTTTATTTATTTCTGAAATTATTGTGTGAACAATTTCAGGATTATTTTTTTGAGGATTTTTTGTATAATTCATAAATAAACTAATGACATTTAGCGTAGCTTCTTTCAAAGCTTCTATGTCTTCTCCTTGCTGATCCTCCAATGGAGCGTACTCAGCTTCAAATATTTCCCCATTGGTGATATTATCCAATTTAACTCGTCGGATTGACTCAACTAAGATTTTTGCATTATTTTGTAATTTCACCGTTTGTATAACTTTAGCTAGCACCCCTACAGAGTGTAAATCCTGAATATTTGGAGATTCCTGATTCGGCTCTTTTTGTAATACCAACAATACGTAGCGTGCATTATTATTGTCTTTGGTATTTAGAACAACTTGTAGAGACTTTGTCCTACCTATGAATATAGGGGCAACCATGCTAGGAAACACTATCGTGTCCCTAAGTACAAGTAAGGGTAATCTTTCTTTATTCTTCATACTAAAACCTTGAGAAATTTATATACTAAAGCCTTTTGTAGCTATATAATGTTACTATACTAAGATTTCAAGCGACATCACAATATTAGCTCAATCATGAATTTATCACTACAACATCCAAACACAATAATAGTAGCACATAACAGGATAAAGCAACACCTTAATTTGACTCCAATAGTTCAATCCGAAACATTAAATAAAATGTTAGGACATAAAATATTTTTCAAAGCTGAACCATTTCAAAAAACTGGAGCATTTAAGGTTAGAGGAGTGCTAAACCATTTATTAGAACTGAAGGAACAAAATATTTTGCCCAGTAAAATAGTTGCCTATAGTACTGGCAATCATGGTATAGCTATGGCTTGGGTGGCAAAGATTCTAGGTCTACATGCAAGAATTTATTTGCCTAAAAATACTGCTCCTATTAAACAACAGGTAGCACAATGTCATGGTGCAGAAATAATACTTACTAGTACTAGACAATTGGCTGAAGATATGGCAAAAAATGATATAGAAAATGGTTTCTACTATTTACACCCATCGGATAGCGATTCAACCATAGCTGGAGCTGGCACTATGTGCTACGAGGCATTAGAACAACTAAATTTTAGCCCAGATGCGATTTTCGCTTCTTGTGGAGGTGGGGGGCTACTTGCTGGCTCATATTTAGCAAAAGAATTCTTGTCCCCTTCCAGCTTGCTCATAGGTTCAGAGCCAATTAATGCCAATGATGCTTTTTTATCTATCAAGCAAGATTCTATATATAGATTCACAAATTCACCCAGTACCGTTGCAGATGGACTTCGAACTTTAGGAATCTCCATGCGTACGTTTAATTATTTAAAAAAATTAGATGATTTTTTCCTTGCTGATGAACATTCGATATATTATTGGACGGCTTGGCTAGCTCATTTATTAAAAATTCTTTGCGAACCATCATGTGCGGTAAATATGCCAGGAGCAATTGAATGGTTAAAAAGACAATCATCACCTCAAAAAATATTAATTCTTCTCTCGGGAGGAAATATTGACCCTATTATCTATCAAGAGCTTGGCAAAAATAGCTACTTGTCACATTTACCCAATATTGGCTAGTGGTAATTATTCTTTTATATTTACCACCTTATTCAGCAAATTTATGATTTTTTGAAATCTTGGTTAATCAAAAAAAATAGTTGGATAGAAAAAATCCTAAAATTAAACAAGGTTTACGACCATAATAATCAGATAAATTACCCCATATTAACACGCCAGTAGCAAAGCCAAACAAATATATAGTTAGTGTATATTCTGCTAGATTATCACTAATTAATAAATCTTTTGCTAAACTTGGAAGTGATGGTACATAAATTGTTTCGCTTAATTTCGGTATTGCAATAATTAATATGACAATATCGAGTGGCACAGTTACAACAGTGTCTTTACCTAATTTCATTATATTGGCATTATTGATAAATAATTACCTAGTATATAACATTTTGGTAAAAAAATCAAGATTTAGAGATAATTTTTACCTAATTCTTGACAATGCCATACCATATTAAGCATTGGAATTTTAGTATCAACGTTAATTTTACCAATGTCTAAATTTTCTACTATTTTTAATCTTATACCAAATATCTTAAATAACTATATCCAAATGGGTTCATGTTCTTGTATATATAATTTGTTACGTTTCCTTTGACGTTAACAAATTCCAGCTAAGCTTCTTGACAAGCGTCCATAATATCTTCTAAAGATTTAAAGACAGGATTTGGTAGGTTTCGGCTCTTAATAACTAGCCAAAAATTCTCTTTCGCATTCAGTTCAGAAGAATAAGGTAACAACGGTAATAATGTGATATTTGGTGTTATTCCCTGCCCTATATATATGGATTTTCAGTTTTAATAAAGATAAATCTTATAGGAACTCCAGGTAAACCGAACGCATCTCTCATACTATTGACAAGGTATCTAGTGTAGCTCTGAGTAATTTTTTCTGGGTTATTAGAAAATAATTTAAAAGTTGGTGGGCGAGTTTTTGTTTGTGTCATATACTTAACTCTGATACGCCTACCACCTTTTTGCAAAGGCAATGGGTGTTCTTCAGTCGCAAAGCCTAGCCAATCATTTAATTTGCTGGTAGTGATTTTTTTATTCCATAAAGCATAGATTTTAACTGCCTCATCTAATACTAGATTAACGCTATGTTTATTTAAAGCTGATATAAATACTACAGGCACACCCTTAATTTGCGGTAAATTTGTTTCAATCTTGTAAAAAAATTCTTGTTTAAATTTATCCCTCTCTTTATCTGAAATTAGATCCCATTTATTAACCACTATCACGAGGCTTCTACCTTGATCTATAACGTAATTGGCGATATTTAGATCTTGTTGTTCCAAAGGAGTGCGAGCATCAATCATTAAAATTACCGTATTAGCAAAATTAATACTATTGATTGCATCAGACGTTGATAGTTTTTCTAAAGATTCATTTACTGCACTTTTTTTTCTAAGACCAGCCGTATCAATTAATTTTAGTTTATGCCCATCATATACCCATTCTATTTCTATCGATTCTCTAGTTATCCCAGCCTCTGGTCCTGTGAGTAATCTTTCATCATTAATAAGCGAGTTAATAAAAGTAGATTTTCCTGCATTAGGTCTACCACTCACCACTATTTGCAAGAAATCTCCCTTTATTGGATCACTATTCAATTCTTTTTCTGCATTATCAGAGCCTAATTTCTCGGTTATAGCATCATATAAATCCACCATACCAATACCATGTTCCGCAGAGATTGGTACCATACTATCAAAACCCAGTCGATAATATTCTTTTGCAAAGTCAAATCTACTATCGCATTTATTGATTACTAAAATCGCTTTTTTCTCAAATTTCCTAAGGAAATTAGCAAAAATTTTATCTTCAGGTATCACTCCATCTCTACCATCTACCACAAGGCATAGCAAATCTGCCTCTAAAATAGCCTCTATGGTTTGATCCATCATCCGATGTTCTAGCCTGCCCTCTTCTACATTCTCTAAGCCAGGAGTATCAATTACCGTAAACTCAAATGGCCCAATTTGTGCATCAGCGTATTTTCGATCACGAGTCACCCCTGGGCGATCATGTACGATAGCTTTTTTTCTTACCGCCAAACGGTTAAAGAGAGTAGATTTTCCTACATTAGGTCTGCCGATTAAAGCAATAATTTTTTTATTCATTTGGTTTACATTATTGCACTAGATATTAGCATTATTCAACAAGAATTACACTCGTCATACTACCACTTAAATACATAAAGAGATATAGCAAAGTCAAGATTTAAGCAATATAACAATATAAAATGCTTAGCAATATTTACTGGATGGAAAAGTAGATAAGATTATCAATTAATTAATGTGATTTTAAAACTCTCTAATCCTAGTAAGCTTCACTCACCGCAAATACAAACTGAGTTACAAAAATGGGCAACTAATCTAGCTAAAATCAGATTATTTGTTAATTATAAGATATATATTAGTGATAACAAATTCGTAAGAACTAAATTATTATTGCTAGATATTGCTAACTATTAGAGGGAGAATAACACCCCCTCGCATAACTAAACTAATATTATCTATTTTGAATATAGTTCAACGACTAAATGCACTTCTACTTCAAAAGGATATGGAACATCAGAAATTCCAGGAACTCTAATAAATTTACCAGACAATGAATCAACATCAAATGATACATAGTTTGGAACAGTTTTTCCTTGTTTACTGATCGTTTCTAATATTACAGGAATTTGTTTTGCTGATTCTTTTAATTCAATAACATCACCTTCTTTCAACTTCATACTCGGAATATCAGCTTTCTTTCCGTTTACCCTAATATGACCATGTGTAACAAATTGCCTTGCTGCAAAAATAGTTGGAGCAATATTCATTCTGTAAATAATAGCATCAAGCCTTCTTTCCAAAAGACCTACGAAATTTTCTCCAGTATTGCCTTTCATCTTTTGTGCAAGAGCAAAAACATTCTTAAACTGCTTTTCGTTAATTCTACCATAATGACATTTAAGCTTTTGCTTAGCCTTTAAATGCAGACCATAGTCAGAAACTTTTATCATAGCATTTTGACCATGCTGACCTGGTCTATAGTTTCTTTTATTGAAGGCATCTTTGCCATCACCCCACAAGCTTACGCCTAGTCTTCTGCTCGCCTTATATTTAGAACTAATAATTTTTGTCACGCTCTATATCTCATAATTTAGTATTCTCATATTGGCTGATTATACATATTATAAAAATCAAAGTCAATTGTTCATTTTTCAAAATAATATTATCTTCTGATAAGTTTCAAAAAATCACTAGCCAAAAACAATGAGCCAGTTACCATGATATTAGTTTCCGCCTGTTGCAAATTACTTATTTCCCTAATGGCTTGTTCTAAAGAATCAGCTACCACAAACTCAATACCAGTACTACCACCTCTAGCACTAACTTCGCTACTACTGTAACTCAACACTTCCGACAAAACTCTTACCCCATAACCCCTTATTATCAATGGTTTTAAATGATAACAAAATTCTTCAATATTTCTATTTTTAGTCATACCCAAAATTAAATATGTTGGTGACTTTAAATTATCGGCAATCCAAGAGGCAAGAACTTGAGCTCCTCCACTATTATGTGCTCCATCAACCCAAATTTGTACATGCGAGCTGGCAAAGTGAGAATATTTTTCTTGAGGAATTTTTTGTATTCTAGCGGGCCATTGTACATTTTGTAAACCTCTTTCTATGTTTTCAGCAGTAATATTAAATTGGTTATTAATTAAACCAATTGTCGCTATAACGGCAGTCGCATTGATTAACTGATGATCTCCGAGTAAGGTGGGTTTAGAAAACTCATAATTATAATTTTTTGATTGGTAAATAAAACCTTTTGCTGTTTTTTTTAAGGCAAAATCATATTCATAACAAAATGATGGAGCATCAAGCTCGTTACATTTATCTAGTAACACTGCGTAAACTTCATCAACTTGGCAACTAATAACACAAGGCACGCCTGATTTTATAATACCAGCTTTTTCAGTTGCAATTAGAGGTAATGTCTCACCAAGAATATCCAAATGATCATATGAGATTGGAGTAATCAAGGTGATTAATGGTTTAGGCAGGACGTTAGTTGCATCTAATCTCCCCCCTAGCCCAGTTTCTAGGATTAATATATCAGCATCAATATTGGCAAAGGCTAGGAATGCTAGGGCGGTTATTCCTTCAAAAAAACTTGGTTCTATGTTAGCTTTTATGCTAGCGAGTCTAGTTTTTTCACACATCTCAAACAAGTAAGCATCAGAGATTTTTTCCCCTCTTAAAACTATCCTTTCATTGAAATCTACTAAATGTGGTGAAGTATAAGCATGGACTTTATAGCCTGCAGTCTCAAATATACTTTTAAGACTTGCAACACTTGACCCTTTACCATTAGTACCAGCTATGTGAATGGTAGGTGGCAACCTTAAATGCGGATTATCAAGAGCTTGTAATAATTTAGTGATATTATCTAAATTGTACTTCATCCCTACCTTCCAAGACGGTAGGGGAAAATGTGGCATCCCCATACTTATAACTAATAACAATAACTAGCTGGATTGTACATTTTTGTAATAAAAAAATCAACAAATGTCTACTATTTATGTCAGTTGAATTAGCTGTGCTTTTTGAGCTAAACATTCTATTCCTCTTAAGTCAGTTGCTGTAACCCATAGTTGTAACCCCACTGTTAAGAAAAAATCAACTAAATATTGTTTTCTTTTATCATCAAGATGTACGAATATTTCATCTAGTAATAAAATAGGCATTGAATGTTTTTGCCTAATAGAATAATTAATTTGGGCTAGAATTATTGCAATTAGCATAGCTTTTTGCTCACCAGTAGAACATAATTTAGCTAAGACATTTTTAGCTTTATGAACAACTATAAAATCACTTTTATGTATACCGAAATTAGTACGATTAGAGGCTTTATCACGATTGCGAGACATTAATAATTCCTGTTTGATAAAATCAATATCTAGTTGATAATTATTTAATATTTTATTTTCTACTACGCCATCAATTGATAAAATTGCTTTAGGGAAATCATTATCTAACCAATTAATTTCTTTTTGTATATCTTGTAAAATTTTCACTCTATTAGTAGCAATATCAATTGATAATTCTGCCATTTTTTCTTCGATTACTTTAACCCAATTTTCGTTTACTTGTTCTTGCGATAATTTTTCGCTACGTTCACGCATATAATATTCGTATCTAGCGACTAGCCCAGCGTGAGAGGGGAGGAAATTATACACTAATCTATCCAGAAATTTTCGCCTATCGCTAACTCCGCTCGCAAAAATTCCATCCATTTGGGGAGTGAGCCAAATCATCGAAGAAAATTTACTTAGCTCATTATTTGGTATTTTAGCACCGTTAAACTCTGTAATTCTTTTCGTAGATTTGCTATTGAAATTTATGAGAATGGAGGCAGCTCCAAGTTTGCTTTGCAAAAGGCAATAAACGGCAAAACTCTCTACTCCTCTCTGGCATATATCATCTAATTTCGCTGATCTCAAGCCTTTGCCAGGGTAAAATAATGATATTGATTCTAAAATATTGGTTTTCCCACTACCATTCTCTCCTATTAATATAATAGGATTATTATCTATATTAATTTCTAGTTCTTGAAAATTACGATAATGTAGCAGTTTTAACTTTTGCAAATAGACATTGTGCATATTGGGTGATGGAAAAAATTACTAGGGTTGGTAAGAACTGCAGAAGAACAATTTAGTGAATTGTTCTTCCATTATTTTTAAAATTTTTACTAGCATTTTCTAGTTTTTTTATAAATTGTGGAGAATATGATTTTAGGTCATTTTTTGATCCGCCTGCATAATGACTAGCAAGTTTCATACCACCCTTAATCATATTATAGGCAAAATTTTCTTCTTTTGTTTCCCCAGCTATTCTTTTGGGATTCATAAATTTATATACTTGATATATAGCAAAATTATTAACCAAGCGTTTTAGGTCAAGCCTAGCTTTGCCATTGATGCTTTGCAAATTATCTTCAGGCTTTTTTAAACCTTGATTAGCTTCTTTTACCAATTGCGAATGTTGGTGCATTAAGTAATGACTAACTTCATCAACATTTTTACTTATCAACTCTTCATCTATTTCCAGTCCTAATTTTTTATAATTAAATTTATCTAAATATTTTTTTATTAAAATAATAATTTGGGTTTGCAATTTGGTGAGATCCAAAGTTTGTTCATTCAGGCAAGATAAGATTTGCTCTATTTCTTGTTCAAAAGCATCATTTTGGTTTAGCTCATTAAACATCAACATCGCATCATCAGACTCAATTTCATGGCTATCTTCAGCATTAATGAGCGAATCTTTAATTTTATCCGTCAATTCATGCAATTCGCTTACACTGAATTTTTTAGTATCTATCATTTATTTATACTAATCATTGGTTATTCACAAAAATCAAACTATAGTAATTATTTTCATTAGGCAGATAATGTGATAATCGCAAAAGCTACAGATATTGGATAATCATCTGAAATTGACAAATGAATATTGATTTTCTGCCCTAATTCACCTTGATATTTGGGATGACAAATTTTGACCAACGGCTTCCCTAACTTATCGTTTAACACGGAAATATCCTTGAATCGCAGATTTGCTCCAATTCCAGTACCCAAAGCCTTGCTGATCGCTTCTTTAGCAGCAAATCTTTTTGCTAAAAATCTTCCATATTGATCCTGTTTCAGAAGATTCATTTTTTGTATTTCTTCTTCTGAAAGAATTCGCCTAATAAAAATTTGCCCATAGAGGTGCAGAACTTTTTCTATCCTAGGAATCTGCACTATATCGGTACCAATACCCATAATCACCAAAAAGCCTATTGCATAATTTTTACTATTCGTCGCTAACGATATCTTGGAATATTTGATCATCTAGGTCGGAATAATCCTCATTGACAAAAATATCTGCCCCATTTGGTAAATAATCAAAATTCTCGGCGATAGTGGTAGCGACGTCTTCAGTAATCTCATCATCAACTGGTTCTAGGTTATTTTGCACCCTAAATCTTCTGAGTAATTCTGCTGTTAAGCTTGAAATCATTACATTACCATTAGCGATCTCTCGCAATGCTATCACAGTAGGCTTATCGGCTTTATCATTACTGATAGTCACATCACTGCCAGAATTTATATCTTTTGCTCTTTGAGCTGCCAGCACGACAAGTTTAAACCTATCATTAATTTTTGTACTACAATCCGCAACAGTTATCCTAGCCATACTCACCCTATATTTATATAAAATTTATTACTTTTTAGTATATTGTATAATTGCGATATTTCAAGAATATAGTTATTTTATTAAAAATAAATTATATTTTTGTCATTTCACGCTACTGGATTATCCAAACTAAAAAACTTTTTATTATCGTCAAATGAGAAGATTTCAGCATATCTTCCCCAATTTATTATAGATTTAAGCGTTGCAACAGCATCTTCATGCGATAATTTATCTTCAAGCTGAGTTTTAAAGCGTAGAAATGGAGCTTTATGATCACTACGCTCATGTAAAATTTTGCAAATATAGGAAGCAAGGGGAACATTTGCGAGCAAGCATCTAGCCACTATTTTTTTTCTATTTTCTAAATTGCTTGTAGTAAAGATTTTACCATACTTATTTAATTTTATTTTATCTTCGACAATATGAGCAAAATTTAATATTTTCAACGTTTCCACAATATGCAATATTTCCCCCACATTATCAGTTTGCAAGATTTTGGGCAATGTTGGCAAAGTGACCTCGCCTTTATAAGGTGGGGCTACTAGAGCCTCGATTACACCTATTAGTTCAGTGACTGTGGCTAAATGGAGTTTCTGCCCAATATCGCCAATATTACTTTTATTTTCAGTGCTGATGGTGATTGGTGGGCTGACATCAGCGGACACCATCTGAGCATAAATTTTATCTACCATTGCTCTAAATTCTGCACTTTGTGGGTCACGTGGTCGAGGCAAGGTCAGGCTAAGCTCAGAGACGATACGCCCTGGGTTGGAAGAAAGCACCAGCACCTTATCTGCCATAGCCACCGCTTCTTCGATCGAATGAGTGATTAAAACTACCGATTTCATTTGCGTTTTTCCACTATCCCACAGATTGAGAAAATCCTTTTTCAGATTATTGGCAGTTAATATATCAAGAGCGGAAAAGGCCTCATCCATCAGTAAAATTTGTGGACGAAGCACCAAAGCCCTAGCAAAGCCGACTCGTTGCTTCATTCCGCCGGATAATTCTTTAGGGTAAGCCGACTCAAAGCCATCAAGCCCAATCATATCGATAGATTCCAAGGCACGCTTGCGTTGCTCATGTTCTGACAATTTAAGGCTTTTCAGCCCTAGTTCAACATTTTCAAGGACGCTCATCCACGGAAAGAGAGCGAATGACTGAAAAATCATGCTAATGCGGAAGACATCTGCACTTTTCGCTTTGGCATGCAATATTACTCTTCCTTTAACTGGCTGAGCCAGCCCAGCTATTATTCGGAGTAAAGTTGACTTTCCCGAGCCTGATTTTCCTAGTATCGCAACTATTTCATTATTTTTAAGTTTTAGATTAATATTTTCTAATATCTTTTTTTTATTACAATCACCATTGGTAAAACTTTGAGTAATTGACACTAATTCGAGTAGATTATCTCCCATTATATTTTATGCTCTAAATTTACAAGTAATCTCTATCTTCTAGCTTTATTTTGCTTATCCACTATATCATAAATTGATAATCCACAATTTACTAATTATTAGTTTTAGGAACTATCAGCAAGTAAATTTTTAATTTGTTCCTTAATCACATTAATAAAAAGCTTTAATTTGTTTCACAGATAGTCCAGTAACCGTAGAAATAATTTTAATGTCAATATTTTGGGCAAGTAAATTCTTAGCTATTTCTATCGCTTTTTGCTCTCTTCCCTCCGCCTTACCCTTAGCTTCACCTTTAGCTTCTCCCCTAGCTTCAGCGGATTGTAACTCATCACGATCATTATAGATAAGCTTTTGGTAGTAG
>Ga0214919_10000563_pt1 | contig 62916 bp, 75 predicted proteins | sample LL1503_MetaG_FD_177994 | JGI IMG/M metagenome (GOLD analysis project Ga0214919, IMG submission 177994) | Freshwater microbial communities from Lake Lanier, Atlanta, Georgia, United States - LL-1503 | ecosystem: Environmental > Aquatic > Freshwater > Lake | place: USA: Georgia | collected... | reverse complement strand
ATACTTTGGATTCATTGTTTAACAATTGATTCTGTGGATTTTGACAACAATACTCTTCTTGTGAAAAATCTAAAAATTGTTTATAAATGGAATCTGTTTCGCTACCTATAAAAAAGGCTCGTTTTTTATGAAGAATACTCAAGAGTATCTTCACGGCAATTCTCTTTTTATAAGGCATGTCCGTGGATCCTGGTAGAAAGACAACAGTATTGGGCAAAGTAGAATAGTGTGTGACGACGTGATGTAAGTACGTGTGATCACACCGACCTACATTGGGTAGAGTGATTACTTTGGCAACATATTTTTTTTCAAAGTTTTCATTGATCCCTTTGTTGTAAACGGTATAGGTGAATTGATGAAAAGGATACTCCAACGTCCAGGATAAGTCTTCATTGTATCTGGATACACAAATCATACTTTATCTAAAGGTAATATATGGATTTACTACAAGAAATAAAAGATAAAAACCAAAAGAATGAAATTATATCTATGAATCAACTTGAACAATTAGAGACGATAGAAAAAACTCCAGATGTGGTAGATACATTATCAAGACAGGCAAATATACTTGCTAGAACAGCATTAACCCCAACCTATTCTCAGGGACTTAAGTCTTTTTTAGGATTTTCAAATGAAAAAGTAAGACGTGACGAATTAAGTGATAAATATAATAGATTACTCAAATTAATTCCGTCAGGTGGCAAACGTAAAAGTCGTAAACATAAAAGACGTAAAAATCGTACATTAAAATAACTTATATTTTAATCATTTTATTAAAAAGAGTTAAATCTTCTACTTCATTCCAATTATGGGCATGAAAACTTTCTAGTATATTCTTCATGGGTTCTTTTCCTGCAATGTCTGCTCTACCACGCTGCCGAATATAAATGAATTCTTCCAAGGTTTTTGTCTTGTAATGATTGATTTGTATGACACTGAGGTCAATGGCTGGATTCCATGGGCCTTTTATTATGGTGCCATTCGTACATTTGATATGACCCTCTTTTACGTCAACATCATGTACCGTGTTGTACTTGACAAACGAATCCTTTTTGAAAAGGGTTTTTATGTGTGGATCACCATTGCGCTGACACCAGGTGAATCGTTTACGTACGGGTTCATTGGTAAATGTTTTAAAAGAGTCACCAAAGAATCTCCAATTGATTCCGATACCTGCGCAATCCCCCGTAATGTACTCTTGTACAAAAGCTTGAATAGAGGGATGTTTTTTCAAGACGATGAATTCATCACAATCCATATGAATGACATGACTCACCGTAGGCAGGATCGTTTCTGTAAAGTGGTCTATCGCCTTGCGCTGCATCACCTTTCCTGGAAAATGAATCACGTGTACCTTGGGAAGATGGATGCGGTGATAGGTGGGTACATCTTCATTATCATAAATATAAATGGCATCAAATCCAATGGATAAATGATGGTTGCAAAATTCTTCTATGTAAAGATGTTCTAGTTTGGCAATACAAAACAATACAATCATACTTTTACTAAACAAATTAAACGTACACGCGTACGTTAACGTATGGAAAAGTTAGATTATTATGTACAGCATAAACAAATTCCGAATTTATTGTTTCATGGTCCTTCTGGTAGCGGGAAAAAGACCATTCTTCAAGCTTTTTTGAAACGTCTTTATCCTGATAAAGAAACGTTGGAACAACAAGTCATGTATGTGAATTGTGCTTATGGGAAAGGGATCAAATTTATTCGGGAAGAAGTAAAATACTTTTCTAAAATGAATACTCATAGTTTGTTCAAGTCAGTCGTTCTACTGAATGCAGAAAAGCTGACACCCGATGCCCAATTTGCATTACGTCGTTGCATAGAACAATTCAGTTATAATACACGTTTCTTCATGGTGACGATTGACAAGTACAAATTGATTCGTCCGATTCTGTCGCGTTTCTCTGAAATTTATATCAGTAGTCCAATCAATTTACATGAAGTTGGATTAAAAGCGTTTGCCTTTGACACATACGAAGTCAAGCAGCGAGCCTCCTTTGAAGAAATCATGGCCCGGTTAACAAAAGAAAATATTCAATCGGTTGCCCACGAGTTATATGAAGGGGGACATTCTGCATTGGATGTAGAGAAATGGGTCAATGCAAAACCGGATAGCATAGAAAAGTATCGTTGGATTCTTTACTTTCACAAGATACGAAGTGAATGTCGTAACGAAGAACTCTTGCTCTATTTGATGTTGCACTTTTATACCTATGATTTGAATCTTTCTTTTTTTATGTAACCAATATATGAGCCGTAAAAACAAAGTAAAATGGGGTATTGTTTTGACGACTACAGTAACTACCAATGGGTTGGGTACGATTCAAAAAAACAAAGAAGAACGTATCCAAACGTATTTAGCATCTATAGATCAATGGTTACTTACTGATTTGCCCATTATAGTAGTAGAAAACTCAGGGTATACGTTTCCAGAATTAAAAGGGACACGTGTAGAGGTGATTACATTCAAGAGTGAAGAAGACAAAGAGTTTCATTATTTTCTAAAATATTTATTGAAATATGAAGACAAGGGGTTATATGAATTAAGAGCTATACGTTATGCATGTGAACGTTCAAAATTATTGAAAAAATGTTCGCATTTTGTAAAAATTACTGGTCGTTACTTTATTCCTTCGTTAGAAGGGATTCTAAAAAAACTTCCGTATAAAACAAAGGGAGTGAGACAACATAATAAGAATCAATGTGAAGTCGTTGGATGTAGAAAGGATTGTATAGATACTATTTTTGATTATATCAGTGTAGATAAAAATAATAAATTAGTAACAAATTTTATAGAAACAGTATATCGTGATAGAATCAGTGTTGTTCCTCATGCGGTATTACCCATTATGCCTATTTCTCCTACAAAAATGGGCGGAATGAATGAAATCAAAACATTCTTATAAAAATATATAGAGATATTTTCACTATCAAGTTCATGGATGACAATAACGTACCTACGCTACAAACGTCCCAGCAAGAATGGGCCATCCGTTTATCTCGTGTCATTCATCCTCTTCTCTATGAGGGCGTCCAGGCCATGTTTCAAGAAGCCGTCGGGATTTGCAAACAATCCGAAGAAGAGGATAAATATTTAATGACCTTTCAAAATATTCTAGCACGTATCCCCAAGTGGAACGAAGAGATCGTCAAGAAGGAAACATCACGCATCATTGAAAAGAGTGGTTGCTCTTATCTAGAAGATTTATTGACCTGTGTCCATATTGCACAACTGAAGATTCTCTCTTCCATTCGTACGGGAAAGTCACAGAAAAAGGTAGAAATTGACATTCCCAAGTTGAATGGGTTTGTACACAAGGTGTACATTCACATTTCGCGTGAACTTTATGCCAGTGTCTACTTGTTTGAAAAGGGCATTGCACCTCTTGTCTTTCAACAAAATCGGAGCAAAGTCAATGAAATCATCAAGGAATCCATTTTGAATGCCATTCGGGATAGTATTCCCGTAGAACAGTTACTCAGGGCTTACCTAGATGAAACGACCGATTTCATGAAGGAGGTGCCGAAGGAGGAACCCAAGATAGAAAAGGAGTTAAAGTTTTCTAATCAAGATTCGGCGATTACGGTGAACAATGAGGCGATGGTCATTGAAGCGCCAAAGGACGTGGATACGCTGGAAAAGATTGCAGAGCAACGAAATAATCAAAGAAAGGCGGAAGAGGCCGCAGAGGCAGAGGAAGATAAAGTAAAGATATCCGATGAAGTGGTCATTATTGATGTAGAAGAGCTGGTGCCTGTCAAAGTGGAGATAGAGATACCAAAAGAGAAAAAAGAAGAGATTGATTTAGGGATTGAAATTTTATCATAATTTACTTAAGAAATCTATTAAGTATAGAAGGAAAAAATCTTTTTTCTTCTATATCTATGAACTCTTTGTTAGTATCGGCCATCATTGGAGTGATTTATGTCGTTATCAAAATGGCACTACATTATAAAGAGTCCCCGTCACCAAACATCAAAGAAGGAATTCTTGTGATGTTAAGTAGTATGGCAGGTTTATATGGAACGTCACAATTTGGAATGGTCAAACCAAAAGTAACCGAAGTCTTTACAGAAACACCAGGATTTTAACCTTCTTCAACTTCTCCTTCTTCTAGTTCTTCCGCTGCCGCTTCTTTCGCTGCTGCCGCTTCTTTCGCTTTTGTAAGTGCTTGTGTTAATCCTGATATAACCTCGTCATTCTCTTCTTTACTTTCAGGCGTTCTATAATGTTCCTTTCCCAGAAAATTAAGAAGTTCTAAAAACTTACTCCTAAGGACAATACGTGGGACTTCTGGACCAACTAAGTTTCTAAATTCACCTGCATAAGTGTGATTAAAACTGGCCTTTTCGTCTTCATTAAAAAATGTGCCCTGAACTACACCAATCTTTTCAAGAGGAGGGTGTATCAAATTAATGAAATCCTTTAATCTGCTAGTTACTGCATACATATGGACATGTCCACCATCTAGAGGAGCACCAGGATTTTTAGCAAGAAATCGTAGTCTATCATTGACTCTTTCCGCTTTTATAAAATTTATAAAATTTCTAACACCATCCTGTCCATCTGGGTCTAATGCTAGATAATAATCTTGAAATGATCTTACAACCCCAGGAATTTTACTTTCTGGATTTCCATAAAAAGCTAATAAATTTATATTCTGTACAAAAGGTTCTAACTTTACACGTAATAAATTAAGAAGGTATGCATCTGCTTTACCAGTATTATTTACACCCCGAAATTCATGACGGTCAACATTATATTCTAATGTTCCTCCCTTCATACGTTTCGTTTTTCTATTTCTTTTTCTACGTTTCGTTCTATAGTTCATATATTTAAGCGCTACAAGATTCGCAAGGAATTGTAAAAGGCGTTGGTGCATGTTTTGCCTTTCTCCTCAAATAATAAATACCCGTTTTCAATCCCTTTTTCCATCCATAAAAGTGCATGGATGTCAAAATGGTATACGTTGGATCTTTAATCCATAAATTTAAACTTTGGGATTGACAAATAAACGCTCCACGATCAACTGCCATATCAATCAACTTTTTCATCGGCATTTCCCATACAATCCTATACCTCTGCTTCATTTCATCTGGAATGTCCAACTGCTGGACACTCCCTTGATTCGCAATAATGTTTTGCTTCACCGATTCATTCCATTTCCCCATCTCTATCAATTCACGTACCACATATTCATTCAAGACAATGAATTCACCCGCCAACGTTCGCCTTGTGTAGAGGTGACTTGTAATGGGTTCAATACATTCCGTATTCCCCAAAATCTGTGACGTAGACGCCGTTGGCATGGGTGCCACCAACAGAGAGTTTCGCACACCATGCTCCATCACCTTAGTTCGCAGTGCACTCCAATCGTAACGTCGCGCGTCAACACCCCATAAATCAAACTGAAACTTTCCCTCGGATAGCGGTGATCCACGAAACGTAGAGTAAGGACCCTGTTCCATCGCCAATTCCATACTGGTTTCCATGGCCGCATGGTACAATGTCTCAAAAATATTCCGGTTTACTTCTGCCGCTTCCTCACTAATAAACGGTAACTTTAGAAGGAAAAAGACATCGGCTAGACCTTGGACACCTAGTCCAATGGGACGATGTCGCATGTTACTTCGCTTCGCCTTTTCTGTAGGATAATCATTAATGTCAATGATTCGGTCTAGATTTCGCGTAACAATCTTGGTCACTCGGTGAAGCTCTTCATACTGGAACTCACCGTTCTTGACAAAGGCCGGTAGTGAGACGCTCGCCAAGTTACATACGGCCGTTTCCTCTGGGCTACTGTACTGAATGATTTCCGTACAAAGGTTAGACGATTGAATCACTCCAATATTCTTTTGATTAGACTTTTCGTTACACGCATCCTTGTACAGCAAGTAGGGTGTACCGGTTTCCATTTGCGAATTCAAAATCTGAAACCATAGATCACGCGCCTGAACCACTTTGGTCGCCTTTCCTTCCGACTCGTAGCGTTCGTAGAGCGCGCGATACTCGTCGCCGTAGACACCGCTCAGGCCAGGACACTTGTGTGGACAGAAGAGGGACCAACTCTCCTGCTTCTCTACGCGTTCCATGAAAAGGTCCGGTACCCATAATCCATAAAAGAGATCACGTGCCTTTGAATTCTCATCTCCCGTATTTCGCTTCAAATCCAACCACGCTTCAATATCGGGATGTTCGGGAGACAAGTACACGGCAATGGAACCGTTACGTTTCCCGCCTCCTTGATCTACGTAGCGCGCCGTTTCATTAAAGACGCGAAGCATGGGAACTAGCCCGTTACTTTTACCATTGGTACCGTGAATCGGTGTACTGGAGGCGCGAATGTTATGAATGTGAATGCCGATTCCTCCAGCCCATTTAGAAATAAGAGCACAATCCTTTAAAGTATCAAAAATGCCTTCAATGGAATCTTCCTGCATGGCAACGAGGAAACATGAACTCAACTGTTGATGTTTCGTCCCTGCATTGAACAAGGTAGGCGTAGCGTGCGTATAGTAGAGTTGAGACATTAAATTGTAGGCTTGCTGTACCTTGTCTAACTGGGTACCATGTAGCGAAATGGCAACACGCATCCACATATGCTGAGGTCTCTCTACGATTTTGTCGCCTACTTTGAGAAGGTAGGCACGCTCCAACGTCTTGTACCCGAAATAGTCAAAGAGGTAGTCACGCGAATAATCCATCATGGCCTGGTAAGAGGAGGCGAGCTCGTAGACGGAGCCGGCATACTGATCACTAATCCGACCGGCCTCGTCCAAGGCACAGACGACTTCATAAAAGGAGGCGCTGGTATTCTTGTGAAGGTTGGAGATGACGATGCGGCCAGCGAGTACCCCGAAGTCAGGATGGTTGGCACACTGAGATGCACACTCTTGTGCAGTCAATTCGTCAATGTTAGAGGTAGAAATTTGATCGTGTAATTGATTGATGATTTGAATGACAAGTCGTGGAATATCTATGCAAAGACGTGGCTCCATATGGGCCAACTTCCGAATTCGTTCCGATATTTTATCAAACAGGATGGGTTGCTTTGATCCATCACGTTTGATAACCTCCATGATCATATATCGTGTAAAGAGTTTAAGTTCTTTTTTTAATATTACGTCGGGTTTTTCTTTTTCCACCCGATACCCCACACCTTCTATATTCACAATCATCAAGATTCGGTTCTTTGAATTTATTTTTCATTTTTACCTCTTCTTTAGTAGGTCTATACCCATGTATAGTTGCCATCTTCATGATTTCAGGATCTCTTACCGTTGTAAAATCTATGGCATTACCATTTTCTGTCACGGCAGCTAGTACAATCTCTCTGTCCTTTCTCAAGGTAGGAGATGCATATTTCAATAATAATCCATCTCTTTTTACACAATAAAGCATCCATTCTTTTTGACCTCTCCATACAGGAGGTACAAATTGGATAGATTTTGCATTTTGTTTTATTGCATCTACAATAAATTCAGTGTCTAGCCATAATTCGGGGGATACGTATTGTAAGTACGTAAAATTAAGCTTTGCTACAGAAAGCATGTATTTTTTATCCCTAGTTAACGAAGGCGCAAATTGTATTGCATTTAAATTTTGTTCTAATGCAGCGTCTAACACGTCTTTGTCTTCACGTAATCTATCCGATGCAAATTGCAATGCATACCCATCTTGTTTTACTGCCAGAAGTACGGTATCTTTATCATCGTTTAGCTCAGGATACTCGCTTAACAAAAGTCCATTCTTCGGTATTCTTTCCACGCCACCATAAGGGTATAATGGTGGAGTTTTTATACAAAATTCTTTTTGTGATTCCTCTATCTTGATAGGATCCACAATACTAGATTCATCTGCAATGGCAACACTAAGATCTATTTCATCCGTATCAGCTAGTATATCACGTATGAACCATTGATAATGACTAGGATAGTCAGATGGCATGTAGTCAGGGTGTCTTGACTCATAGACAAAGGAAAGTATATTTTGTTTCAATAAAGGATTTTTGGATGCATCATAGCTCGTTAACGTACGTTTAAAAAAAGATAGTTCTGGTTCTGGAATATAGGTTGTTCTACCAAAATCTATTAGTATAAATACGTCATTATCCGAATGTAATATATTTCCAAGGTGTGGATCATTATGTAAAAAACCAATCTCTGCAAACATAATCAGTAATCGTCTTGCTTGTGGATAAAAATGTATTTTTTTATGTAACGTAGGAGCTAAGTCTCTACCGTTTGTAATTTGTTCCATAAAAATAAGACCTAGATTACCCCCTTTAAAAAAACTATTTATTTTTGGGAATGTTATTGCTAGTTGTTCTGGTGTATAAATATCTGCATGTAATAGGGTAGGTACAATAGAACAGGACCACTTTTCTATGGATCGTTTGATAATTTCTTGATGGGTTCTTACTTCATTTTCAAACTTATAAGCTGGATCTATTTTTTCATGTTCTATATCAATAGATTTATATTTTGTTTTATGCATTGGAATTACCTTTAGAACAATGGTATTGACACCACAATGACTAGTGAATACTTCAGGTGAACGCAATGGTATTTTTAATAAAACGGAAGAATGTCTTATACTAAAGTCTTCTATGTAGGCGTAAGATACAATTCTCTTTAACTCAGACAGAATGTCTGGTTGAGACGTAAATAGAACGCCTCCTCTTATTTCTTTTTGTTTTTCTTTTCGTTTTCTTGTTACCGCCTTCATATATTAACTGTTGAGTTTCACCATCAGTATTTACTTGAAATGACCCATCTAGATATAAATCATATCCATGTAATCTAGGATTAACACCACTTAATTTACCGGCTTCTATTTTACGATTATCCTCCTCTGAAAAAGGAATTTTTATTCCACGATCATTTATGTAATGCCATTTTTTTACAGGACGCGTTTCTAATTTTTTTTCTACAATATCTCGTATAGTACCAGTTTGCAAATTTAATTGGGTTTTTGCTGTAGGATCAATTAAATAATTAAATTTACCTATTTTTTTCAAAACATCTTTTTGTTTAAAGTCTACACAAAGATTTATTTGGGTATTCGTTTCTTCATCAAACGGAATTAATGTTCCGTCATCACCTCTAACATACCATACACTAGGTCTTTCTTCAGCTCTATGTGCTTCACCTGTATGATGGCCTCTATGTTCTCTGTGTGCTTCGCCCGTATGATGGCCTCTGTGTCCGTGAGTCTCTACCAATGAACATTGTTGTCTAGCTAATCTTTGTTTCAATTTAATAATAAAAAATACATAAAAATTATCAAACGCATGTGGTTTACCTCCACCTAAAATTCTTTCTTGAAGATCTGCCGGAAAATGATATTCACCATCCCTAGCACGCTTAAAATGATCTAAACTTGTACCACCTATTTGGCGTTGTACTGAATCTTTCAAAAATACTTGAAACTCTTTAAAATTTCTAAAAGGTTCACTTCCAAATAAAGTAGAATTAAATATTTCTTCATATCCATCTGGAAATGTAACATGAAAACCATCAATCACACTACAAATCAATGGCATAAAAGTGGGACTTTGTGTATCATCTGGCGCACTTTTGATTATCCACGTAGTCATACTATACCTTTCTAAAATTGAAATGATATTTTGCGAGTACCATTAACATGGATATTCTCACGTTTACCGATGTCTTTGTCTCTCAAAAGACCATAGAGGCATTTACCATTCAGATAAAAACCGCGACGGGGCGTTTTCACCGCATTGACGTAACGCCATCTATGACCGTGCTGGAATTAAAACTGCAGATTCAAAAAGTAGAGATGTATGAACCAGATCAGCAACGGATCGTTTATTCTGGCAAGCAATTATCCGATGACAAACAACTCAAAGATTACCCTATTTCAGACGATGCAACACTTCATTTGATTGTACGATTACGCGGAGGCATGTTTCATGAAACATCGTCCAGAAAAGATATGGAACTATTGGAATGCACTCTATGGAAAGAAATCAATGACATTGAAAAATTACTAAATAATTTAAAAAAAATGAATTAGAAATAACCCTCGTATGTAAACTATGTTGACGCTTGAAGATATTGTTGAAATGGACAACAAGAAAAATGAACATCTTCCTTGGAACAAATTGAACAAGTCACTCAAGTTAAAACGCATCATGGATTTTGCCAACGTCATGAAGGAACGCGATCAATTAGATGACGAAAAGACTACGCAGCTCAAGCAAATGTTACGTGATAAGTTAGAACGCAAATGTTTACAAAGGACAAAAGACGTGATTTATAACAAAGAAGAGGAACGTATTGAATCCATACCAGCGTTGGTATGCATACAACAAAAATATACGTTGCGTACAGATGCCGTGTCGCCCCTACATTCGTTAGCGCCTAAGAACAAAACAGTGAAGCATTCATAATCTCGGGAAGTTCACCGAAGTAGGGTCCATAGACGAGGTCATCGTCTACCCATCCACAGAGGGTACCGTCCATATCAAAAATGGTATGTTCACGAATACAAAACAACTTGTGATTATAACTCCATAAACGAATATTATTTTTCTTTTTCCAAAGAACACATGGAATGCCGTTATACGACGTGACCTTCATGTTTTCTTTGTTCATGATCCATCTCGTTTCAAAAGGGGCTTTGCGGAGATCCTTGGAGGTAATCATTCAAGATACATTCCAATGATTTATTTAAGTATTCTTATAATATAATGGCAAGTTTGGACAAATTAACTCCGGAATCAGAAGAAACAGGTGAAATTGTTGTAAGTGGTGCCTGTTCCCCTACTATTACATTTCAAGGTGAAAGAAGTGATTGTTTATTACATACGTTATCTAAATTACTGATCAAAAATGTATTTGAAAAAGTATTGGATTTAAAGTTGAACGAAGATGAAGAAACAGAATATGATAAATGTATGCCATTGACTATACCTGCTAGACCAAGGGGATTTGAAGGAAAATGTTCTGAAAAGGGATATATTAAAATTATGTTATTTTATTACTTATTTAGTTTAATAGAAATTTCTAATTCTAGAAACATTGAACAAGCAATTGCATTATTGACAATGCCAGAAACAATTGAGTTTGTTCGTGGTCCACGTACAAATACGTATCGTCAAGTAAACATTATAAATATACCCTTATTTCGTAAAGTAAAAGTAGAATTTCTTGAAAAAAGTAGACACCTAAAATGGAAACATATTCATATTTCAATGGATGATGTAGATTTTGAATCAATCAAACGAGGGTTTTTAGAACCCATTCTTGGGTTGAACCTTTATATTGAAATGGGATTAGTAGAAGTCATGCCAGAAGTATTAACAGATGATGAAAGTGAAGAAGTTTCACCGGGGAGACATATTGTATTGATTACTGGTTTTGATGAAGAAACTGTACATATTAAAAATACATGGAGTTATCCAGTTTTGTTAAAAATTCCATGGCGTGAATTTATTAAGTTAGATGACGGAAAAGGATGGAGAATAACAGATCTGCATACCATCCTTCCTATAAAGGAACGTGTAAATTATGATGTTAGAAATATAGACAAATTATTTCCTTTTATTGCAGAATATAGTCTACCGTTTAAAGGTGGTAGAACACGTAGACGTAAATCTAAGAGACGTACGTATAGAACCTGAATATACTTTTCAAAATCATAATCGTCAGTTCCAATGTCTTATCGTCCCTTTTTCTCCACAAAAAACATCTTTTCTAGCTCTAGTCCAATCTCATGTGTCGTAAGGCACATTTTACAATTGGAACACAATAGAAATGACTTGTGTCATAAAAAGACACTTCATTTTGAATTGAAATTATAAGAAAGCGGGTGCAATCATACCGTGAATCAATAGTTGCATCACCATTTCATACGATCGGCGTTCCATACTTGCTTGACCCGTCTTTATCATTGTATAGACTTTTACACAAGGATTAAACGCCATGTTTAACTGGACGGGTATTTCTTCTTCCGTTACGTAGTCATAGCAGTACGTAACGTTAAAATAAGGTTGTCGGTATTCCATATGGGTAAATCGTCCGTGATATTCACGATTCCATGGAAAAATAAATTGATAATTTTCAAAGTGAACCAATTTATATTTTTCGCCGGGTTCTAGTTTTTCTACGAGTTCCCACATACTTAGTATGGTGTTTTCCTCCCCAAAAACGAGTTCCCTTGCGTTTTCCTCCACGCCCATAATCTAATGGATCGGTTCCATCCTCAAACGCATTACCTAATGTAGTCGGGTTCCATGAATTCCATGAGTTTTTGGGTTTTTTTGCGGGTCTTTCTGGTTCATCTATTTTAAGTTGTGCGATTGGTTCCCTATCAGGTAATGTAGATGTCGGTTCATATAATCCCACTTTGTATTGATCTGCTACTTCTTTTGATAAGCGTATAGCAGGTGCCAATGTAGGATACTGTGTAATTCCTGATTTTTTAGGAGGAACCGTCCATCTTTTTCTAAAAATTAATTTGTGTAAACATTTGTTATCAGGAGGTTCCATGTCAGTTAATTTTAATCTTAACTCCTCACTATCACCTGCTTCCGCTTTTTTCACTAATTTATCAATCTCATCTACTTGTGTAGCATCTAATTCTTCTGCTATTCCGAAATCAATCAATACTACGTTATCATCCTCTGTTAATAAAAAATTTTGTGAATTAGGATCTGATTGTAATACACCACATTGTAATGCCGTACAATAAGCTCTAAGTGCTTTACTTTCTATTTCATAAACCTTCGCCTCGTATCTCTTTCGTACCTCGGGTAATGCTAAATCATATGAATCAACATATTCCATAAAAATGATACCCATGCGATAATGATTGTAGTGTTTCATGTCTATTAGTTTTGCGCGTTCTAACTCCTCATCTTCACCAACTTTGTATACAAGTTGACCTGGTGCAAACGTTTCAAATTGCTTTGCAGTAATGGCTTCATAAAATAATATGGCCGGACATGGTGGCATTAATTGTTTATCTAATGCACAGGCATATATTTTTTGTTGTAAACGAACTTCCTTACTTAAGTCATCCCAGTTTGTAGTTTTAGAATACGGATACAAATCGCCAAAATCTTCATAAGTTGCTCTACTACGATTGACTTCATGTGTAAATTTGTTTCTGATACGCATATCAAAACCCTGTACTTTCAAAATAAATACCCTTACTGGATTTTTCTTTTCATCTACAAACCCGGAATCTGTACCCGAGGTTACTCGGAATATTTGACCAAAATTACCTCGTGACATATATTCAATCTTATTAAGCGGATGACTTAAAATTCTATATACTTGGTCACGTATTGATTCTTTATGATCTATCTTGGATACAACGCCACCTCTCATTACACTTTAATGATAAAAAAGTGGAATTACAATTTCTTAGTTCTACCTTTTCTGCGTCGTTTAGTTCCACCGCGACTAAAACTTGGTTCAAAATCTACATTGCTAAATGGATTCATACGGTTCCAAAAACTTGGAGATTCTGCTTTTAATTCCCTTTCTTTTCGTACTTTTCTTTCTTCTATTTCTTTAATTTTCTCCATTATTTTTTCTCTTTGTCTTGCTGGTGCTTCCAGTGCATCTTTTTCAGTCTGTCGTCTTCTGCGTGTTTTATCTATTTGCTGTTGTGTTCTTGTTTTTTTGACTTGATACTCTATTTGACATATTCCATCTTGACATTGTTTCGCTAATCCATCCGGTAAAGTTAATGGTTTCAAAGGATCAAATACTACTGTTCCATGACCTTTTTCATTATTCAACAACCATTGATCAAACCGATGGTTATGTTCTCGTAAATAATCTTTTAATGGCTCATACTCTCCTTTTTCAGCACGATCTATTAATTCATCTATAGTAGGATCTTCTACTATTCTTGCTATCCCAAAATCAATCATAGTTACGGTACCGTCTTCTCCAAATAAATAATTGGGTGGGTTCACATCTACTTGATCTATTCCACATTGTAATGCAGTACAATACAGTCTAAATACTTTATTTCTTATTTCTTTAAATCTTGGTATATAAAATGTTTCAAGCTGCTTTTGCATAATTGTCGTTATATCAAATGCTGGAACAAATTCCATCAAAATAATACCAGCATTGTAATCATCATATTCTTCTGGTGGTATTGCTTCACCTCCATCTTTGTAAATAAGGTCAGTCTGTTTATCCGGATTTTTATTTTTTTTTACAAAAGAATCTAATTGTGTTAATGTTATGCTTCTAAAATCTAAAATAGCAGGACAAGGTGGACGAATGTTTTTTTCTAATGCTGTTTCAAAAAGATTTTTTTGTAGATCTACTTCATCTCTCAATCTACCCCAATCAATTCTTTTTGAATTAGGAGGTAATCCAGTGTTATCTGAATTTTTAAGTGACATTTCAAAATCCATGGCTTGCACTTTCATAATAAACACTCTTTCTGATTTTTTAGTCTCAAAATCAATAAACCCTGAAGATCGTTCACCTGTATAGGTTACTTTGAATACAAATCCGAATGTTCCCCGTTGTAAAAATTCAAAGTCACTTTCTTCCAATAATCTATCTATTTGATCCTTCAAAAGTTCACTTTGATCTTCTTTGGAGACAACGCCACCTCTCATTACACTTTACTTCTATTAAAATTGATACTTAAACCCATTTTATCTAATATCTATTGTATGGAAGAAACGGCCCTTGATTTAATGTGTGAATACTGTCAAGATAACCTTGACACTATGCACAAAGAGTCTTTTTCTACCGATATGATTCAAGAAGTAAAAATCCTCTTGGTATCTCAATTTGATACCGTAGACGATGATATCCTTCTCCATGCTCTGGTAATGCTTCCTTGCGGTCGTACTAGCTACCAGTGTCCGCCCATGGAAAACGTAGAAGAGCGAATTGCCAAGATTCGCAACAAGCCACAGCCTTCTCAGCGTACGCCCGAATGGTACGAGTATCGCCGCACCCTACTTACGGCCAGTGTCGCCTATAAAGCCCTAGGTACACCCGCCAAGCAACGCGAATTGCTCAAACGGAGGGAAGCGCCCGTGGTCTCGCCTGGTCACGTCTGTACAGAAGGGCCCATGCATTGGGGTGTAAAATATGAACCCATTTCCATCCAATACTATCAATGGAAGTATGATACCGTAGTAGAAGAGTTCGGCTGCATCACCCATGATGTTTATACTACGTTGGGCGCGTCACCCGACGGCATCAATGTAAGCCCGGGTCCACTCTACGGTCGTATGTTGGAAATCAAAAACCCATTTACCCGTGAAATTACGGGTATACCCAAAGAAGAGTATTGGGTACAGTGTCAAGTACAAATGGAAGTATGTGATTTAGATGCGTGTGACTTTTTAGAAACGAAATTTGTAGAGTACGAGTCGGAAGAAGCCTTTCGTGCTGATGGTACCTTTCAGACGACCGCAGATGGGAAACCAAAAGGTATCTATTTACAATTCTTAACGGATACCGTCGTGTACGAATATGCACCTTTTCAATGTACGGAAGAAGAGTATGTTGCATGGGAACGTACCAAAATGGATGATCGTACCTGGATTAAAACGGCGTACTGGAAACTAGAAGACGTTTCCAATGTTCTTATTCTGCGACAGCCTGCATGGTTTGCCTCGGTCGTACATAAATTCATAACCATTTAAACATATCGTAGATAGACTAGGAAATGAACAAATTTGTCACTACTTTTTTAAAAGGGAAACCCGATTTTAAAAGTGCAACGTGCATGAAGTATACGCTTACCAGAGATCAAGTCATCGCCCTACCTCTGCTTCGTCCTCCTTACCAGGCCGATTTAGACGATGCCAAGGTAAAGGAAATGATCCGATCGTATCAAGCCAAGCCAGAATTCGGCTACTTTAAAAATACCATTGTAGTGGCAGTACGAATGACCGGTCAAAAATGTTTGTATCTTGTAGATGGACAACATCGCGTAGACATGTGTAAACAACAGGCGATAGATTACCCCTTTCAGGTGATTTTGTACGCCATTTCTACGGATGATGAAATGCGAGATTTGTTTCGTGAAATCAATTATGATTCGTTTAAAAATCTCACGTACGTGTCCCTCGGTGCAGATACGGCGCGATTAGTAGACGATTTCATGGACCATTACAAGGAGAAGCCGTTTACTAAGAAAAAGGGTGAAACGCGCCTTTTTACATTGAAAGGGTTTACGGATGCTCTATCCACGTACATTCAGAGATTCACGGATTTACAGACACTGGTTCAAGCGATAGAACAAAAACAACAGGAATTCATTCAACAGGTGGATTTTACACATTCTTATGCAGAAGAAAAAGAATGTATTCAATCTCAGTGTATTTTACCTCTGAAAGAGTGTAACTTCATAGACTTTTTACTCACTACCGCAGAACCCGTGTACAAGGGAAAAGGAAAGACCATTTCCAAGACGATTTCTCTTTCCTTGAAAAAGACTGTATGGAATCATTGGATGGGAATGAATGTAGGTGAAGCTAAATGTCCCGTATGTAAAGTCAGTACGATTTATCAAATGGCATTTCATTGTGGACACATTATAGCAAAAAGTAGAGGCGGATTGAATACGGTGGATAATTTGAAACCGATTTGTCAAAGTTGTAACTCTTCCATGGGGAATCAAAACATGGATGAATTTATTCATTTGTGTACCACTGGAACGCCAAGTAGGGAGGAACTGACCCTAGCGTAGTATTGTTTTTATTCGCCTTCAAGTTAGGACCGTTGTTCACAATTTTGACAATTTGTCCAGGTTGAAGAGCATAATTATAGTATCTTAAATCAGACAAGTTTCCTGCGAATCCACCATTAGACGATACGTATACATCTCCATTGTTTTGCTTTGGTACACTGGTTAAAATGTGACGTTTGGCTAACGCCCCATTGATATAAATGTCTAGAGCATTATTGGTATCACGAATGAGAACATGAACCCATTTATTCATGGGGAAATTAGGTATTTTCACTTGTTCGTTAATGACGTTGAACGTATTCATCACCACGATTAATTCATTGGTATTGGGTGAAATATATACACCAGGTGCATTATTGGGTGTATTCATTCCAGAATCTACATCTATATGCTGTTCACCTTTGTGAAAAATATGTTTGTATTGATCATTGGTAGATTCTACCGATGTAATGTTTAACCAGACAGACCATGAAAATTCAATCCCACTTTCATTATCCGATCTAGACAAAGGAATGGCGCCTTGAACAGACGGGTCTTGCGATATGATCAATGGTGTATTGCCAGGTACCATTCCCTTAATCAAATAAGGACTATTGGTGGAAAAGAGCCACGGAACCACTTTGATGAAGAATTGAATAAACAACACACAAGCTACAAATACCAATAGTATGAAAAAGAATCGTACAAGTGGATTGCTTTCATCCATGTCTGGCATGGAAAAAGAACTCATATACTATAGGTATAAAATTCACGTTTCATGAATACATAAAGGTGAATTCCATTGATCAAACGGTGTAGACGTAGACGTAGATTTACCCGATGCAATCAATACATTCAATGCTTCTAATCGTCTCTGAAGGGATTGTCCAGAAGGAACTTTCCTAGATAATTGTTTCCATTTCCATTCAAATTGTAAAGCATCACGCCATGTAGGGAACCCCGAAACGTAACAAACCCGTGTCCATGTATCACGACTGGTATATTTGGCACCGCCTTTGATTTCACGATTATGTTGTCGTAAACGCCGATCTACGTTGATGGTAGCACCAACGTAGGTTTTTTTACCGGATTGTAATAAATAAACGTACATATTATACAAGGGATAAACTAATGTACATGAATAAACCAGCAAGGGCCGACCGAACAATAAGGGAGGTATCCTGGTCCTTTACGCCTGCCCTACGAATCACGGAATAAGCAGGGGCAGACGCAAGAAGTAAAAAGAGAATAGCACTAATTAAACCACCGACAATTTTAAGATCCATAAGATAGATTTATATTTTTTCCTAAAGAATTTCGTTTGAATCGTAAATGTTCTAATTGAATTTGTCCTAAAATAGAATTGATATCTTCTAATTTCATTCTAAAATAATAAGGAATTTTCAAGTTTCCTTCTTCTGGCATTTTGACAAAATGGATCGCAATAATGTATTTGGTAGAAGAGGTAGGACAATCATTATCCGGTTTACATAAATACACTTTTTTATAAGAAGAAGCCAATTTATATAAATATTGAATCGCTTCGGAAGTGGTCGTATTTGTTATTTTAGAAAGATACACACCATTTGGTTCCTGGCTACGTAACACGTCTAAGGAATACGTATCCGTATTATCTATGATGAGAGGATAGAGACCATCGGCTTCTTCTCCAGATAAAAGTGTTTTTCCTTTTTGGATAGAATACATGGGCATCAAATCGGTCAACGCCATGGAATACGAATGCAGACATTCCAACGGCTTAATGTAGCCGTCCAACGTAGTAATGGGTTCTGTGGTGCTCTCCAGTACAGAATTAGATAATGTCCTTGGTAATAAAAAATGACTCATACCAAACAAACTAACATCTATTTAAGTTTTAAGTATAAAAAGGATTGCGTACATCCATTTTTCTAAATGATAAATTGGACGATAATTGTTATTAAAATATTGTAAAAAGAAAACACATTCTTTGACCATGGCGCATCGTTGCGCAGGAGTTGCCTCTATTGTCGTCAATAAATAGTAGACAAACGCTTCCACTCCCAAATCAAATATCAAGATAGAATATAAATCTTCGCGAAGTTCCGACATCGTACAAGTAGTCAATGTAGTGCGGATCTTTTGAAAGAGTGGTTTGCTTGTATCTACTATAGTATGCTGAAATGCTGCTTTCAGATTTGGTGACGGTGTAATACCCAGAGAAGCATGTAGTTCCGAGGAAGGTCGTGGAATGGATAATATTTTACATTTAGACAAGAGAGTATCTGGTAAAAAGGAAATAGATTCCGTTAAAAAAATATACTTTACATGACCTTGCATATAACTATAAAAAATTTCTAATAATTCATGATTGATTTTGTGAACATTTTTACAAACAATGATTCCATGTTTTTCTGTATATTTATTTTGAATAATTTCTACAATATGATTGTAGATATCATCCCATAATAACTTGGAGTTACATCCTAACAATTCCATATCTACTTCATAATGAATGTCACTGATTTTAATGTAAAAGGGGGAAGATGCGTTGATTAACAATTTCTTTTCATGTTTCAATTGACTTGGACTATACTGTTTTACTACTTGAAGCATTTGTGTATATTTTCCAACACCTGATGGTCCATATAAAATCAATGGTTGAAAATGATCTAATGATGGAAATGTCAAGGCTTGAATGTCTGGACGTAAATCACCCGTATAAGAAAGATAGTCTACAAATTTATCCATTGAAATAATTAGTATGTATCGGTTTAAATAATTTCTACGAATAGTATCATGCAATGGATCAAAAATCACTGGTATACAGACCAGTACTACAAAATCACCAAAGAGGGAGACCAAAAAAGTATGTATGATGCGTCACCCTTTGACTACATTTTACACATTCATAACAATGGGTCTCTGAATTACCATTTTTTAAAACCAGGCGATTCGTATCAAATCAAACACCCCTATACTGTACTAGGACTATCCATTACGGTAGACGAACACTGTTACGTGTTACCGGCATGTTCTTTTTTAATCAAAGGGAATCGTTTAGACGATACGGTTGTACGATGGTTGTGTAAACATTATTTGAAATGTGACTATGGAAAATACGAATGGACGGTAGTAGATACGCAAGTGCAACTCCATAAAGGAACGGAAATTCACGTAAATAATGAATTGAAAAATGATATAAAATAAGACTCGTACATGTATACATGCATCCCTTGTCCGAAAAATGGGTACTATGGGCCCATTTACCACATGATACGGATTGGTCCATACAAAGTTATATTTCTATCATGACCGTAACGTATGTAGAAGAAATCCTTGCCCTTATGCATACGTTACCTGATTCCTTGTTATCTACTTGTATGTTTTTTTGCATGAAAGAACACGTGAATCCTGTATGGGAAGATCCTGCCAATAAACAGGGTGGATGCTTCTCTTATAAAATTACACAATCTATAGGAGATTGTTGGAGAAATGTCTCGTATAGCATGGTTGGAAAAACCTTATCTAAAGAGAAGGCGATTCAAGAGGCCATTACAGGTATCTCTATTTCACCAAAAAAGAATTTTTGTATCTTGAAAGTATGGTTGTCCTCCTGTGCCTATCAAGATGCTTCTAAAATAACTTATTTAAAACCGAATGGATGTATTTTTAAAAAGCACTAAATAATATGAGAACCCTACGTTCTTTTTTAGCAGGAGCTATTAACGCTGCTAAAAAAAAAGCTATCAAAAAAGGATTACTCGTAAAAACGAAACGAAAGGCTGTGAAAAATGCCATTGTTACCACTGTAATGGCACAAAATCAAAATATCAATACACCCGTTGCACCCTCTAACATGGGCGGTTTAGGTGTCCGGAAGAGGCGCCAAACAAAGCTTAATGTCACCAAGCGACGCCACTGAATATTTCACAACTAACGGTAAATCATTTTCTAAAAACATTTCAATTTGACTACATAAATTCGTACATTTAATGAAATATCCCAAATTCTTCAAACTAAAATTTCCTTGAATGATTTTCTTGGAATCTTGTTTGATGAATTCCATACTTCCATCGGATTCCGCGCGTCGTACTTCGGCTACTGCAAACGTACCCTTACACCGAAAGATCAACTCATTCCCTACGGATTTAATTTCAATCTTCTCCGAGATGCAAAGTAGATCGCGTACAATCTTTTGAAAATCGGACGATGGTAAATTAATCACGGAGGAAAAGGAAACACTCGGTACTTCCAACTCTTCCGTATCGGGTTCAATGAGCTTGAGTTTTTGAGTCTTACACTGTTTAATGTCTCCATTTTCAAAACGCAAACATAGATGGGTGACGATACCATCGTTATAATCAGACTGTTCAATATACATCGTGAGGGTATCATCGTTGTCAATGGAATTGATGAGCTTGAAAAGATGAAACATGTTGACACCAATGATAATTTTTTCCTTTTTACATTCATAGAATTCAAAGTTTTCTGCTCTTAAAAAAAGATGTACTAAAATGGTATGGGATTTATCCATGTTAATGATTCGCATACCATCTGGTTGAAAGGTAATGTTGGATTCCATTAAAATGTCTTTCAATGCAGTCATTAACGTACGAAATGGTGATATTTGTACGGTTTTTAAAGTCAGTACATTCATTAGTATCTACATCGTTGAAATCTTTAAGTTTTGTATGTTTTTATATAAACATAGATTATGGTATGTAAAGGAAATGTTCGTTGTTTAGAAGACCCTTCTTGTTACTTGACTAGACAAACGGCAAAACGTAGAGCATACTGCAGAAAGCGTCTTGGAAAACGAACCTGTCGCGGACGTCGGTTAGATGAATGTGTCAGTGAGAGATGTATGGCAACGAAAGGACCACAACGGTATTACTGCCGGAAGCGTTATACGAAACGAAATTAATCTAACGAAATAATACAATTTTTTACATGATTTACTTTACAGCCTGTTCCGTATGCAGATGTTAACCCGCATTCAGAATCTTCAAATATAACATATTCTTCTAATTTACCTCCAAAATGTAACATTGCACGTATGTAAGGTTCACTATGTGGTTTTTTATGAACTACATCATTGTTTGATATTATAATATCAATGTAGTCAAATAAACCTATTCTTTTTAAAATAATTTCAGAGGATCGTTTATTTCCATTTGTAACCACTGCAATGTTAGATCCTTTTTGTTTTAAACAAGTAAATAATTTTATTTTCTCTTCCTCTTTTTCTAACATTTCAAATTTACTATCAGCAATCTTTTTTTTTTCATTATAAATGATATCTATTTCCTCGTAAGAGATCAAGTTACATTCATATAATTTATGTAGTTTATCATACGTTGTAATGGTAGACATAAAAATGTTACTCCATACATCCTCTTTTAAAAAATCAGCATTTTTTATACGTTTGATAGCTTCTCTAGTAGATTCATATTGAATCATAGTTGTATCTGCTAAAACACCATCTAAATCAAATAAGTAATATTTGTACATATTTAAATAGTATATTTAATTACTACTATGAATGTTATTATATCTTGTGCTGGTCTTGGAACGAGGTTCAAAGAGCGAGGTTTCAAAACACCTAAACATTTGATTCAAATTAATCACAAAACACTCATTGAACATGCCATTGAATCATTAAATATAGAAGGCAACTATTATTTTATAGTAAGAGATGCAGAGAATGAATTAAAACCCATATTGAAAACATTGAAACCATCCTGTACCATTCTTGAAATTGACTATGTAACAGAAGGACCCGCTAGTAGTTGTTTTTTAGTAAAAGATCATTGATAGAGAGAACGAATTAATTATTACGAACTGTGATCAAATTTTAGAGTATGATTCCATGCGTTTTTTAAACGAAACGAGACGGTCCGAATTGGATTGTTCTGTATTGACGTATACGTCCGAGGATAAAAAAAATAGCTTTATCAAATATGATACAAATGGAAATACAATGGAAATAAAAGAAAAAGAAGTGATCAGTTCTACTGCATTAGTAGGGGTTCATTATTTCAAAAAAACCAGTTATTTTTTAGATACCTATGAAGACATATACAAACAAAATATTCGTGCAGAAAATGGTGAATTCTATCTTTCTACTATTTGTAATGCGATGATTTCAAAGTATAAAGTAGGTGGTGTTCCTTTATTAGACAATGAACATTATTATTCTACTGGTACACCAAACTGTTATTTTGATTATTTGAAAAAGAAGAGCTTGTCTAACATACAATTATCTAACATGAGTGACATGTTTAATGGATGGTTTATTGGTAATTTTGAACCATCTGTTTTCAAAACAGATCAGTTTGAAGTGGGATATTTGTTCCATAAAAAGGATGAGAAATGGCCGGTCCATTATCATGAAAAATTAACAGAAATAAATGTATTGATCAAAGGAAAAATGATTTTAAATGATATACTTATTACAGAAAATACAATCTTTACGATTCATAAAAATGATATTGCATGTCCTATTTTCTTAGAAGATTGTTCTGTCCTCTGTATCAAGATTCCAAGTGTCATCGGAGATAAAGTGATCATTTGAGATCGGTTTCTAATTTATGAATAAAATCACTACAAACACCATAAGCTTCTGTAATGCGAAAATCATTCCATTCTGGCATCACAATAATACTACGTTTTGTGGTATTCATACCAGGATAACACCATATAAATCCCTTGCTAGTCAATGTATAATGGTCTTCTTGATGCCAAAATAGATTCAAGTCAAATGGTAATAAATAATCTAACGCCTCTACATTTTTACAATGAATCCATACTTTTTTACTATGATGTAGTAAAAAATGTAAATCAATTTCATAATCTGGCGTGTCGTGTCCAAGATATAGTTTTTGATCAATATATCTTACATCAATCTCGCAATCATATCCCAATGATATAGATTGTTCAATATACGTTGGTTTGTTTTCTTCTTTGGAAGGACCATCTAAATTACCTCTATGTGCGATGAATTTCATACTATGACATTACAATAGATCTTGAAAAGAATTCGGCAAAGCCTTAATTTCCGTCTGATAATGTTGTTCAATCGTCGTCATCATCTCCTTATCATACTTTGTAATAAAGTTAATTCCAAGGCCCTTACGCCCCCACCGACCGGAACGTCCAATACGATGCAAGTACGTATGCACACAGCGCGGTAAATCAAAGTTGATGACCACACTGATTTGCTGTATATCAATTCCGCGCGCCATTACATTGGACGAGATTAGCACACGATGCTTCCCCTGCTTGAACTCTTGGTACGTTTGCTTCCGCTCCACCTTGTCCATTTCACTATGAATACAGCAGACGGGATATCCCGCCTCTTTCATCGCCGAATATAAACTACTGACCCGCTTCACCGAGTTACAGTAAATCATGCACTGAGATACCGATATACTTTCAAAGAGGTCTTGCAGGGCTTCCAGTTTCTCGTTATCATTTTCAAAGGACACGTAGAATTGTGCAATTCCTTCCAGGGTAAGCATGTCGGACTTGACCAATATTTCTTCTGGATTTCGCATAATCTTGGATGTAATGTCCTTTAACGAATCGGGAATGGTTGCACTAAACAAAATCACTTGATTGATCGTATGGATAGACGTAAAGATGGTTTGTAATTGTGGCTGAAACCCCTGCGATAAAATCTCATCCGCTTCATCTAAAATAATAATGGAAATGTCCGAGGAAAGGACACGCCGAGACAAAAAGTCAACTACGCGTCCAGGGCAACCAATGACCACGTGGGGCTGCTTGCGCATCTCTTGAATGTCTTGCTCTACGGATGTACCGCCAATTAATAATTGTGACCGAATCTCCGTAAACGTCGCCAACTTTTGAAACACCTCGTACGTTTGGGAAGCCAACTCTCTCGTCGGCGAAAGAATCAAGATTTGCTGACCTTTGGATGCATCACATAGCTGTAGAGCGGAGATACAAAAGGCACCGGTCTTTCCAGTACCGGACTGTGCTTGCGCGATGACGTCACCGCCTTTTAACAGTACAGGAATGGCTTTTTCTTGAATTGGACTTGGAAATTCAAAACCATTGGCATAAATGCCTCTCAATATCATTGGATCTAATCCGAAGGAATCCCATTCTTTCATACGTAAACAACCGGTAAAGTATTTAAGTTTTTAATTTAAACATGTTCACCGATGTAAAGATATGTATACGTTGTCGCAATTTGCCGACATTCGTTCCACGTATAGTTTACCTATAGAGGTGAAACAAAAAATCCATGCCTTATGTAAACAGTTGGGGACAGAGTTACCCTTTACGATGGTGCAAGAGTCCGTCCAATTGAAAGATTGTTTACGTGAATTGAATAAAATGACCGATGAAAACCAAGAAGAAAAACGAACTCTTCTTTGTTCTATTTTAGAACAACACCAAGAGGAGATACCGGCCTTTGCACCGATCTTTTTTCAAGCCTTGTGCAAACAAGTGTTTTTTTCAAAAATGTATGCATCCCTCTTTCTTACCTTACAACAATGGCCTATTTTTCAAGACGTGTTTCAGACACACTTTTCCATGTACGAAGAATCCTTTCACACCATTCGTACGTGTTCCCCCGATGACTACGATGAATATTGTAAGCTCAAGAAAGAAAACGATGAACGCAGAGCTTTTAGTGTCTTCATGGTGTACTGTGTACAAAATGGATCCGTGTCTCAATCGTGCTACGAGAAAACCATGGAGACCTTGGAACAATGTATACGAGAGACGGTGGTGCTAGATAAAAAGGAGGTCATGAATGAATATGTGGAACATTTGTATCTTCTTGTCACTACGATGAAACAAATGCATCCCCTGGTACAAGAGATCATCAAGATGAATCCAAAAGAGTATCCTGGACTGAACCATAAAATGATTTTTCGTTGTATGGATATTAAAGTGTAATAGTAATGGCGGCATTGGAAAAAAAATATTCCGTTACGGAAACAAGACAAGGAAAAGAACTATCTTGTGCTTATCATGTTTGCTGTAAATTATTGTTACGAAATATGGTTGAATGGGTTCATCCATTACCAATAGACAATGAAAAATTATATAATGATAACAATTGTAACCGATTTTTTGATACCGAAGAAATGGAATATCATGATCCACGTCATTTTACACCAGACATATGCACACAAAATGGACATATCAAAATACATTTATTTCGTTATTTTTATCAATTATATTTGAAAGCGAATTGTTCTAGAGTTGGCGCAGTTAAGCCAATGCATATGAATGTTCCTTGTATTTTTGAAATGCTCTATGAAAATGATAGTAGACAGCCTGTTAAAAGAATTATGGATGAGGTTATTCAACTCAAAGATCGTTTACATATTACATGGTCATCTACTGAAGTAATTAACATGCCTGGTTTATTTTCTGCCATTCAAAAAATAATTCGTTTAGGGTTTTATGTAGGTGCTTATTTAATAGATGAAACAACTTGTGGCGAACATGCTTCTCATGCAGTAACTGTTATAGATACTGTAGGTGAAAATCAAATCATATTTAAAGATTCATTAGGATCCAAAGATAATTATACTGCAACCATAGATGAAGTATTTCCACTAGAAAGTGATGTTTGTAAAAAAACTGGCGAACCATATCATTATCGTGTAGAACATTGTGTGTTTTTTTTGCCATGTAGACACGTACCAATCGGATTTGTGGATACATCTGAAAAAATAGAAGCATTCCATGCATGGTTAGATGAGTATACTAGTCATTTTCATGAACTACTTTCACCCTCAATATTCAATGTTGGTGATAAAGTAGCTACAGGATCAATCAGGGGGCAAATAGAAACTATAGTGGAGGATGGCTTCATGGTCACGTATAAAGAAGGCACCAGAACAAAAACAAAAAGATTTTCGGCAGATCAATTGACCAAAGTAGGTGGAACTCGTAGACGTCGCAAATCACGCAAACGAATTCGCTAAAGAGACCCAATAGGTGTCATCTTTGGATTCCAACGGCGTATACTGTATCGGTGTATCCCTCAGCCGGGTATTAAACTTGACCGTCCACCGCTTTACCTTGGCCTGCTGATATTTGTTAATTTCTTCAAACAATTGAGACAATGGTGGATTTACCCAATCAAAATGAATGAAAAATATTTTATATTCCTTTCCTTTCATGTCTATTTTAATACGTTCATCTACTTTAGACACAATGTTACACTGTAAGAAAGCATCAAATTCTTTTTTGATTCTTTCCGTGGTACAAGAAACGGGCGCATATCCAATGTAAAGGGATTGGTACGACATTAGTTCTACTTCACAAATTGATTTTATATTCTATTAGTAATGAATGAAATCATGAAGAGGCTCCGTGCCTACAAACCTTCTTCCAAATTACAGTCTTATCCTAAACCCATCGGTACTCTGTCCTATTCTTGTCCTCCTGAAGTAGACCTGGCTGAACTTACCCACTGTACCGAATATGTGGTTGGATCTCACAAAATTACCTTTTATTACACGACCGAAAAAATAGATGATTATTTCTCCTTTGTAGATCGTTTACTTTGGGTGTTAAATCCCAAACCCATCGTTGCTGACATTTTATTGACTTCTGCGAAAAAGTTTTACCCCAAAGGAAAAGTATTTGGACCCTCCAACGTCAATACGGGCTATTCTTCAGATAAAGTCGTCGTCTACCGTAAAGAAGAATGGTTCAAGGTACTCATTCATGAATTTTTTCACTTTTTACACCATGAACACGTCTTGTTTGAACCATCCTTACAAAAACGTATCCTATCCATCTTCAAGGTAGATTCAGAAGTGAACCTCTACGAATCTTACTGTGAAGTATGGGCAAGGACACTGAATTGTTGTATCCTTTCATCGTGTAACCATGTTCCCGTAGAAACCCTTCTCTACCATGAAAAAAAGTATTCTTTGCGACACATGGTGAATGTGCTCCATCATATGGGTCTTACGTATCCCCAGCTCTTTGAACCATCGGACTATAGAGAAGACACGAATGTATTGGCCTACATTGTTCTTACGGCCATATTGATGCATCACGATTTCTTGACCCATCACATAGCTCTCATGCCAGGCTTTACTTTGACAGACGCAGAACCCTATGTGGCTTTTCTAGAAAAACATTGCCACGATAAACACTTTTTGTATGCCGTGAAGCGCGTAAAACCGAAAGTCACCACTACCATGAGTTATTACGATGTTACAAAATGTATGGGTAAGGTATGAAAGTAGCAAAGAAAAAGACGGATGAAGAAATGAAACGTTTAGAAAATACATTTATCAAACCATCCGATATTGACACGATTCTACGTGACGATGCAACCGTTTATACAGAAGACGGCAAACTGTTACTTTTGTTTCGTAAAAAGAAATTAACGGGCGGACAAGAGTTTTATGACATCATTGCCGACTACATGAAGAGACATCCAAGTACGAACCGAGGCACGGCATCGGGAAGTACCACAAAGAATACACGTGAGAATCCAAAGATTCAAACGACCATTACGGGTTACTTTGATCGGTGGTCACCCATTCATAAACATTTGTTTAAAAAGAAGGGGATAAAGACGCCGATAGAAGTACGCGAAACGGCGTTTCTAGCGGATTATCCAGATGAATTTGAAAAAATGGTTCCCTTTATTGAACAAATAGATCGGTTATACAAGAAATATTTACCGGAATACTATGAGAAGCAGTACAAGAAAGCAAAAGAAACGCATTTCAAAATAGCGGACACGAGTTTTACCAGTACGACAATAAATTTAAATTTTACCACTACCATACATAAAGATAAGGGTGATGATGACGAAGGGTACGGGAACCTTGCTACTATCCAGCGCGGAAACTACACTGGAGCGGAAACGTGCTTTCCTCAGTACGGCATTGGGGTAGACGTACGAGAAGGTGATATTTTACTCATGGACGTGCATCAATGGCATGCAAATTTGCCCATAAAATTAGAAAAAGGTGCGGAACGAATGTCCGTTGTTTGCTACTTAAGAAAAAAGCTATGGGAGCGCACAAGGCATAAATCACGGGCGTTTATGAAAAGACATAATAAAACAGTAAAGAGTTTAAAAGAAAGAATATCCTAGCAGAACCTCCCTCATAAGGCTACCCTATTTCTAATGATAAGCTATAAATATTCTACAAACGTAATTTAAATGGAATCATAAAATAGCTGTATGATTTCAACGGTTTTGTCTGTTCTGTGCGTGAGCCAATACTCTATGGTTTCGCCTAAGGCATGTAATCGGTGTTTCCATTCCGTTTTTTTTGATTTTTTCACAGCGCATATACCTTTTTGGCCTACGCCCCAACAGGAAGTGACTTTTTTTCCATCTTTTTCGTACTCATCTGGATTAAATCGTATAAACACAATAGGTCTATGCGCCAAATCTTGAGATAGTTCCATGATACGTTTATTCTCACAACTACAATCGTAATCTACATGCTGATTCTCGTCTACTTCTACAATGAGTACCTGATCCATTAAATCTAATAACAAGTCAGGACGACGCCGTGAACATCCACCCGTTATTTTATCAGTGATCCATGGATGAGAATAGTTGGTTTTGACGTACTCTACTACCGAATATTCTTTTGTTTTATAGTTGCGTGTTACTGGCTTGTCTGGGAATAAATGCATATAACAATAGAAACAGTATCCCTCGTATTTTTCTCTTACACTTGTTGAACATAAATGTGTTTTACATATTTTATTTATTATATCTGTCATTCCATCTAATTTGTGCGATGAGCAATAAATTCCTTTTGTTTCACCTTCCATATTGAAGTTCGCCCGCTTATTACAGTCTGTGTAAATACATCTATCATGACTTACATCTACCATGTTTACATTTTTATGTTCTTTACAATAGAGTGCCTTTCCGCCTTCTAAATTAAAGGTTGGTATTTTATTACATCCTTTATGAATACATTTTTTGGTAACTACATTCACCATTCCATCCAATCTATGTACACTACAATAGATAGGACGTTCACCTTCTTTGTTATGTGATGGACGTTTTTTACAATCTTTGTGAATACATCTAGGATGACTTACGTCTATCATTTGTTCTTTTTTATGTTCTTTACAATAAATAGCTTTTTTACCCTCTATATTGAATTGTGGTTGTTTTTTACAACCCATATGAATGCATGATTTGTTGATTACGTCTACCATATCTACTTTTTTATGTTCTTTACAATAGATAGGACGTTCACCTTCTACATTATAAATTGGAAGTGTCCTGCAACCTGGATGAATGCACGTTTTGCTAACAACATTCACCATTCCATCCAATCTATGTACACTACAGTAGATAGGACGTTCGCCTTCTTTATTATGTGATGGACACGTTTTACATCCTTTATGAATACACCGTTTTTTTACTACATTCACCATTCCATCTTGTCGGTGAGTAGCACAATAGATAGGTCGTTCACCTTCTTTATTATGTGATGGACGTTTTTTACAATCCGGATGAATACACATGTACTAGTTAAGAATAGTATGAAAATCAATTTTATTTAAAGGTCTAAATCGTATACGTAACGATTTGTCCCATGATATTTACGAAATAAATTCAAATGCTAACTAGAACCCGCATAAATGTATATTGCTATCCTAAGTAAATGAAATGTTGTGTTTGTTTCAAAAAAACGAAGGGTTTATTACCTTGTCAACATTGTGTATGTTTACAATGTCGCGAAACAATTTATTATAGTGTATCTATCACAGAACGTCCCATTCAATTTTCAGAAATTGTGTGTCCTGAATGGCCTTTAACCGATAAACACCATGATAAATATGAAGCGTTTAGAGAGACATGGTTGGATAAGAAAAATAGTTATGTGAAATTGATAAAAATCCGAAATAATCTAAAATCCATAAGACCTGATTGGATGGAAACAGAAACCTTTTTGAAGTATAAAAATGAGTTATTATTATTTGAAGCAGATTGTGCAAAACTAGAGAAAGCGTGGAAAGAGTATCAAGAGAATATTGATATCCATAAAATATGTCCTTTATGTACAGACTATTACTTACACGGACAAATAAAAGTATGTAAAGAATCTTTGTTATCCTAAGTAATGTGTACTTTTTGCGATGATGTAGGAAGTCTTAGTTTACGAACCCATCATGATGTAGTTTCTTGTTATTCTTGCAGGTATCGTTTTCGTATAGATTTTGATGAACAAGTAACGGGTGAGTGTGGTGTTTGTTTTGAAGAAACCACGTTACTTACGTTACCATGCGATCATACACTATGTACGCGGTGTGTAAAAATCATCTATTATGGCATCCCTACTACACCAACACCGGTACACTGGAGAGAATTACCATTCCCCTCTTGGAAAGATATGGATAATGAAAAATATAGTGAATACAAAGCATTTAGATTGAAATGGCTTCATACGAATCCGCATGAAACCTTGCTGCAACGTAGAGATGCATTATGTTCTACAAGACCATCATGGATGAATACAGAAGCCTTTTTAGAATATGAAAATAATCTACTACAAGTCATTTGTTCACAAAAGAAATGGGATGAATATGAAGATCAAAAATTCAAAGGAAATGGTAGCTGTCCCTACTGTAAACGTAAAAAGAGAACACATAAATGTATATTACTATCCTAAGTATGTTTCAACCTTGCTATTTTTGTGATGAACCGAGTAATTGTCTTCTCTATTATAATGGATTTTATGTTTGTTATTGTTGTCGTACCTTTGAGTTACCCATAGATTATAATGAACAAGAAACCGGCGTATGTGAAGTTTGTTTTGAAAATGCTACCCTACTTACGCTACCTTGTTATCATAAACTATGTTTACATTGTTGCAAGACAATTTATTTTGGTATAGCCACTACACCAAAACCTTTGAACTGGAGAGAAATAGAGGGTCCTGATTGGCCATTTGTATTAGACGAGAACGACGAACGTATCAAATATGATGAATATCAAGAATTTCATACGCAATGGTTTAATCTAGATAATAGTTATGAAAAATTAATAAGAATTAGAAATAATCTACTATCTATCAGACCCGATTGGATGAATACGGATACCTTTTTACAGTATGAAAAGGAAGAGTTATACTATCATTGTGAATGTAAAATGCTAGAGAAAGCATGGGAAGAGTATAACGATAACAAATTTAAAGGAAATGGATCTTGTCCTTTTTGTGAAACGTCAAAACGCCATCACTGTTGGAACTGTTTCTTGGAAAAACTAATCTAATACTATGGAGATGTGCGAGGCGATTCAAGGTAGACACCCCATTTCATTTCATTATGAAAATGAAAAAAAAGGAAAAAGAACCGTGCATGCGTATGCATTCGGAAAAACACGTGCAAATCATGATGCCATTCGCGCCTACTTGAAACATGGTGTTTCTTATTCCAAAGACGAACCACCATGGAGACTGTATCGGTTAGATCGTATGCGTAACGTTCGCGTACATAAAAAGACGTTTCGTAAAAGACCCTACCATGGTGATAAATCGTTAAGAATACGGTGTTGAGTAGGTTCTGCAAAAAAAGGGTTCTTTTTATGGGTTTTTTTATGATATTGGGCAATAGGGGGGTCGTAGGGGCTTGCCCTACAACCCGTTACCCGGTGAAGCTGGAAGCTTCCTACCACTGATGATCCTTACCGAGCGCGATTTGTTTGTATACGAAGAAGACCGTGTAGATGTGTTTGTCGCCGTTCATTAGGTTGTCGCCTTTCACAACCGTGTAGTCCTTATTGTTGACTCGTACGCCATCCTCGGTTTTCTCCACCTTGGCACAGCCGTCGTAACCGCAAACATCAAAGTATGACATTTATCCTGTGCAGGCATTGACTCAAAAAACGTTTCAATTTTGAGCTTCCAGCTCAACCGGATTGCAACGGATCTTTGTAGGGGCAAGCCCCTACGACCCTTTATTATGGGGGTTGTAGGGGGGCACGCCCCCTACCCGGTGAACTGGAAGCTTCAAGGGAGGTGCGGAACCGTAGGTTCTGCCTAGTACCCTTTGGTCATGGCGTTATAGTAGCGAGGGACATCTTTTTCTTTGATATGGTTACGATCTACTAGAGCAATACTATCGGTATTGAACCGACAAATGGGTTCATCATTGGGTGTCATAGAAATGAGTGTTCCGAGTTCTCCCTTCCAGCGATCACAAAAAAAGACTGGATGTACTAGATTCACCAAGGTAGCAATTTCTAGTAACGTAGTGGTGTCTGATACTTCATGTTTCACAATGGATTCGTCAGGCATTTCAATGGTTAGAAGCATAAGGTATAATGAAAATAAATCTTTAATACTAAATAGAATCATAAAAGAGCTGAATCATTTCAACGGTTTTGTCTGTTCTGTGTGTTAACCAATACTCTATGGTTTCTCCCAAAGCATGTAACCGTTGTTCCCATTCCACCTTTTTTGATGGTTTCACGAGACAGGTACCTTGTTTATTTTGTCCCCAACAAGAAGTAACCTTAGTGTCGCCTTTTTGGTACTCATCTGGATTAAACCTTATAAACACAATGGGTCTATGTGCCAAATCTTGAGATAGTTCCATGATACGCTTGTTTTCACAACTACAATCGTAATCTATATGCTGATTCTCGTCTATTTCTACAATGAGTACTTGATCTATTAAATCTAATAACAAGTCAGGTCTTCGTCGTGAACATCCACCCGTTATTTTGTCAGCTATCCATGGGTGAGGATAGTTGGTCTTGACATATTCCACTACAGAATATTCTTTTGTTTTATAGTTTCGTGATACTGGCTTGTCCGGAAATAAATGCATGTAACAATATAAGCAATATCCGTCGTATTTTTCTGTTACACGCGTTGAACATAAATGTGTTTTACATGTATTACCTTTTACATTCACCATTCCTTCTTTTCGGTGAGTACCACAATACATAGGTCGTTCACCTTCTTTGTTAAAGTTTGGTATTTTTCTACAGCCTTCATGGATACACTTATTGTTTTTCACGTTAATCATTCCTTCTTTTCGGTGAGTACCACAATACAAGCCTTTGGACTCACCTTCTTTGTTAAAGGCTGGATGTTTTCTACAGCCTTCATGGATACACCTATCATTTTTCATGTTAATCATTCCTTCTTTTCGGTGAGTAGCACAATACAACCATTTTGACTCACCTTCTTTGTTAAAGGTTGGTTGTTTTCTACAGCCTTCATGGATACACCTATTGCTTTTCACGTCAATCATTCCTTCTTTTCGGTGAGTACCACAATACAATCCTTTGGTCTCACCTTCTTTGTTAAAGACAGGTCTCGTTTTACAGCCTTCATGGATACACATATCATGTTTCACATCAATCATTCCTTCTTTTCGGTGAGTACCACAATACAATCCTTTGGTCTCACCTTCTTTGTTAAAGGTTGGTTGTTTTCTACAGCCTTCATGGATACACCTATTGCTTTTCACGTCAATCATTCCTTCTTTTCGGTGAGTAGCACAATACAATCCTTTGGTCTCACCTTCTTTGTTAAAGGTTGGTTGTTTTCTACAGCCTTCATGGATACACATATCATGTTTCACATCAATCATTCCTTCTTTTCGGTGAGTACCACAATACAATCCTTTGGTCTCACCTTCTTTGTTAAAGTTTGGTATTTTTCTACAGCATTCATGGATACACTTATTGTTTTTCACGTCTACCATTCCTTCTTTTCGGTGAGTACCACAATACAATCCTTTGGTCTCACCTTCTTTGTTAAAGTTTGGTATTTTTCTACAGCATTCATGGATACATCTATTGCTTTTCACGTCTACCATTCCTTCTTGTCTATGAATACCACAATACATAGGTCGTTCACCTTCCTTATTGTAAATAGAACGTGTTTTACAACCTGGATGAATGCACATGTACTAGTTAAGAATCGTATGAAAATCAATTTTATGAAAAATGGTCACAAGACCATTTTTCGTTTCATAACACTGTATTTAGCATTGAAATAGCTAGACGATTAACTATAACAAAGCTTTAATACTTTTTGCGTGTATGTAATCGTATCTCGCTCATACCATTAGCACGATGGAAAATGGTAACCAAGTCTGGGTATTTCTTCTTCAAGTAGTTAGCTGACAAACGGTTGCGTTCAAACCGATCTTCTCCCAAACCACCTTTAGCTAAGAATTTTGTTTTGATGGCAATATCGTTGAAACGTAGTACACCTCCATCTTTCAAGTAATAAAGGATAGATTGCTCGTAATCTTCTTTACCTTCACTCTTGGTACTTGGATTCAAGGTCTTGTCGTGTCGCACAATAAATCCATGTAATGCACCGATAATAAACGAAAGACCTTTAAATGACTTTTTCTTCATAAAAAAACCGTTCCTCACTGGATATATCCCCCACATGTACTTCTTTTCCTTACGTAGTTCTTCCAAAGCGTGTTCAAAAAAAGTCTTGACTTGTTTCAGAGGTGTCAACTTGTCACCACTCAGACGAAACAATCCTTCTATGTCGTCGTCTATGGATACGACATACTCACCTTCTTTGAAATAGTTTCTGATGAAGATGCGTTGCCTTGCGATTCCCTTTTCACCGACAATGATACGATGGTACTTGGTAGATGGTATGACATCTTCATACTTCTTTTTTTCTGCTTCATTGGCTACAAAAATATAAATCTGGGATGGATCAATACCACCATCTAGTAACGTAGTGAGCGTTTTACGTTCCAAGATATCGGACCGATTATAGGTAGGAATGGCTATGTACATAGTAAAGTACTACAAAAAAAGGTGTGCCACTTGGCTTTTTATAGTTTTATACCGGTGAAGCCTACAACCCATTAGGGAGGTGCGGAACCGTAGGTTCTGCTATGCAAGCAACGCAAATGCCCGCAATGTCATTGCTGGTGGAATGTCTTCCGGGTTAGGTGATGGCCACTTCATGACAATGTAGATGTAGCGTCCGATTTGCCACACACCAACCGAGTCGTTTCGTAACGTACACTGCGTCCCGAAACTGTGCTTGGCGATACCATTGGTCCACGCGTCTACGAGTAGTTTGCGTCCTTCCTCGTACACGGGAGCTTTTTCTGAGCGATAATGAAACAGTGGTGATAATGTTTTGTCCTTGTCTAGACGTGCCTTTGCCAGTCGCAGAATCCGATCACGTACCTCCTTGAATGCATCCCAATCCGATTCCAGTATCACTTTTGCGGCCTGCTTATCTGTGAGAGGTGCGGCGGACGGGAGCTCAATGCGAATGATAGGAATGGACATGGCGAATCTATGAAACCCTTAGCGTGTTTAACGTTTCAATTTTTTGAGCTTCCAGATCAACCGGGTAGGGGCAAGCCCCTACAACCCCATAATTAAATAATTAAAATAACGGGGTTGTAGGGGGCTTGCCCCCTACGCAACGGATCTGTAGGTTCTGCAAAAAAGTTGAAATGAAAAGGATGGAGATCACTGCATAGCTTTCAAAAATGGCAATCTACGAACAACAAATTCGCGTGATGGAGGAGAACCTTGCTCGGTTCCAGGAACAAGCGTGGGGCATGCTTCTTGCACCCATGCAGTCGGGCAAGACGAGCTCGTTCCTTTTGACGGCATGTGAAATGATGCGATCCGGCAAAGTGGATCGCGCGGTCATCTTCACTGGTTGTCGCGACACGGATCTTCGGGCACAACTCAACGACGACAAACTCAAGTTCAAAGAACTCTACCAGCTGTTTCTTCATTCTCAAGGTGTGGAAGGACACGATCTCATCTCTGGCGGCTCATTGGTGGACAACATTAAGATTTATTTTGGACAAGATCTAGACACATGTGAGGCACAAGACAAAACACTCTACATCTGGGAAGAATCACACTACGGACAAAGCCACAAACAAGAAGTGGACCTTTTCCTTCGCCGCATGGGCATTCAAGCAACCGGCATTCTTCCCGGAAGCTGTTTCATGCTCAGCGTTTCGGCGACACCCTTTTCGGAACTCTCGGATCATCACCACATGACTCAGGACAAGTTTGTGGTTCGCCTCATTCCTTCGGACCAGTACCTGAGTGTCAAGAAAATGATGACGAATGGCCAAATTCGTACCATGAAAGATCCGGTCAAGGAACTCGCGGACATTCTTCGTCCCGTTCAAGACGGCTATGTTTTGATTCGTGCGACGAAAACACAGCAAGCGAAGATGACGTCCATTGCGATCGCCTCTGGCTTTGAGGTAGTACAGTGTGACATGGACCACAACTATGACCTAAACACAAAACTAAAACATCTCCCCACTAAAAAAACACTCATCTTCATCAAAGGACGATGCCGTATGGGAAAAAAACTAGACAAAACACATTTGCGCGTTTGCATGGAAACGTCCTCCGGTAAAACAGACACCCTTCTCCAAAGTCTCATTGGACGTGTCTGCGGGTACGATTCGCGACCGGACATTCTTATTTACGTAAAAAATCTTCCCCTGGAAGAACTTGAAAAATACAACGCACTACATGAAGGCGACTTTACCTCTATCCCCTCCAAGGCCATGAATGTCGTGCGCAATACCAAAACACGATCCCCTCTCAAACCTATTTGCATTATCCTGGACGAAGATCCGGAGGCATGTCTTGCCCGAAACGTGCTTCAAAAAATTAACCATCTACAGCATGAAAATTCGGTGGAAGACATGGCGATTGCTCTACCAATCATACGTCAGCTTGCGGAAGCCTTTTCCAAGTTGCCAACTGACCGTTCCCCAGAAGAAAAAAAAATGGCGAAACATTGGATTCAACATAAAAAAGGTGCAGTGTACAAGGCTGCCATGCCCCTCATTGAAGAAGCCTATCGGAGTGGTACGGCACAGTGCGAGTTCGGTAGCGGTGCCGGTGCTTCTGCTACGGAAGATGAGGTAGTTGTATGGCGTAATAAACGACGCCTCTACATTACCATGCAAGTAGAGAAGGGCGTGGTACCCGTGACGACAAAACGTGAAGTCTTTTGCAGGGAAACTGTGGATGGTGGTGCCATGTTCGTAGTACCGCCGACGACACGCAAGGATCCCCTTGAACTCAAGAAAGCGTTGGATGCCCTCATTGAAGCCTCGCGTGAATTAGGACCTGGAAAACTAACTTCTAACGGATTTGGTGAATACATTTTGCTCACAGAACCCGTATTTGAGTATTTACAAACACTTGCTTCTGAATGGAAAACAAAAGGCGTGATTCTCAAAACAAAAAAAGTACGCAAGCCGGCAGGTATGACGGATGTACGGTTATCTGAAATCTCTTGGACACAACCATCACGGCTTCCTACCGTAGCGGATCACATGCTATCTTCCTCTCAGTAGGGGTACACCCCTACAACCCCACAAAAACAAAAATAAAAAAACAAAATAAAAAACAAAAAAACAAAATAAAAAACAAAAAACAAAAAAGTAGAATAACACTTTTTTTGTAGGGGCAATCCCTACGACCCATAATAATTAAAATAACGGGGTCGTAGGGGCTTGCCCCTACTTAAAAACATTTTTTGTCATTCTATGTATGGACTCGTTGGATAATAAACGAATGTTATGGGATACGTTGGTAGAACAACATTGGTTTAAAGAAGAAGTATCTGTAGAAAAGACGCAAGCTTTATTTGAAACGCTTCTGAAAGAAATCAATGCCATGGAGGTAGATCTGCAAGAAAAAAATCGTCTGTTTTTAGAACAATGGCAAAAACAATTAGATAGTGCTGCGTTGGTCGCCCGATCTGCATGGCTAGAAGAACGCATGAACCAAAAACAATTCAAGGTACCACCTACGGCAGGTGAACTTGCTGAAATCAAGCAACTCCTCTATCGTATCTTGGAGATTATAGAGTGAAAAATTTACAAATAAAGTAGAAAATCAATAACCCAGCTATTTCTAACACGGCATGAAATGGAAAGTTTGGCATCAAGGATAACATTTTCCCACAGTTAAGTTTCTCATTATAAAACAATGCCATGATGGTTACACCTAGAGCTAAGATAATCAAAATATAGTTTTGTTTATCTTTAGGTATGTACTGATAATAATACGTAAGAATAGAAAAAAAGATGAGTAGAGACGATGAAAAATAATAGACAAACGATAAAAAGAAAAAAGCATATACATCAATACATAGCAACACAAATAAATACGTAATAAATAATGCTGATGGTGATTTCTTTGTAAGATTATAAAATGCAATCAAATAACAAAAGTTCACAAAATAAGCTAATGTATGTATAATATTGAGTTGTAGATAATTAGGTAAATGAATCACGTGAGAAAATGTATGTACACATTCAAAAATCAATAGTGAAAAAATCAACAAAAAGGAGTACCATTGTTTTACTTGAAACAAGAAATACAAAATAATAAAAATACTAAGTACATTCACGGCAACAGACCATGGCTGTGCAATCCCTTTCTTCGGTTTCTCACAAGTAGAAAATGGGAATAGATAATCCTTCATAGTTAAGCTCTTTATTTTCTCCGTTTTGTTTTACTTTTACGATATTTACGTGTTCGTTTACCACCGTAACCGACGCCATATCCTCTAGGATATACATGGTCTCTATCTCTTCCTGATTGTACATTACATGATTCATCTAATATATTTGCTACATTAACACGTTGGTATTTATTAAATAAATAAATTAAATTAAATAATATTTGAGTATTAAAAAAAGTAAATAAATTTGGAACTCTAACTGGAATATCTTTATGTGTAAAAAAATCATCAAGAAATGGTTGATCTTTTGCATTAAGACTACCTGGTTTACCTAATATAAATGCTTCTAGTTCTGGACGAGTACATGTAAACATATCCATTGTTCTTCCTTGAAAAGCAATAATAAATGCTCTTTTTGTAGCATCATAACTATAATTTTTCAAAACCCATAAACCACGCATACTAGAAAAACGTTCACATGCACCTTCTGTATCTATTTCTTCACCACGTTTATCTCTTTCATCCTTCTTCATAGCTTGATATTCTTGACGTGAACATCCTACTAATCCTTTTTCTAATGATAAAGCAGTTTGTATATGTTCGGATGGTTCTCTTACTTTAAAAGAAGCACATCCATATCCACCAAGATTTTGTTTATTAATGGTTACATTCCGTGTACCATTCACAGTTCTTTCAATTAATTCACCGTGACATGCTATGTATATGCCTATTTTTATTTCATCATCCTCATCAAGACCCTTCATACGTTCAGCAAAAATGCCCGCGGTTGCTTCTGCTTTTGCTGCCATATTATAAGCTCTTTAATTTTTCCAAAGACGTTTTCTTCTTCTCATTATCGTACAATGCTCCCGTACCCAAATTGACAAACCCTACCGGTCGTTCATCTAACGAAAACAAAATCTTTAATTCACCCTCCGACTTACTAGGATAAAACTTGACCGCCTTTTCACCCTGAAATTTCAAAAATCCAGCCTTTTCCTTTTGAATATTTTCACCTATATCTTTGTCTCCCGTTACATCCTTCGTTGCATCCGGATAATAAGAATACACCGAGGGATCCTTTTCAGCAATTCTCAAATAATCCTTATCGTACAAGAAACAATCTACCGATGCTTTTTTGATACAATCCATAATAGACGTATTGAGTGACCTCTTTCGCTTAGAAATAGAAAATAAAAATTCATCCGTAGACCCTGGCTTTCCCTCTACTACATCCATTTTCAACTCTTCTGATATTTTATCCGGGAACGACATGATGTACATGTGTACTTCTACGAATTGTTCCTTTACCGGTAAATCCTTGTGACTGCAAATGCGTCTCGCGCGTCCAATCACTTGGTCAATACGTACGGGGTTCCAGTAAGGTTCCATGATGTGTACATATTGGACTTCCTTTAACGAAATACCTTCCGCACCCGCCGACGTAATCATAAAGATTTGAATGTTGATCGCCTCTACTTGCTTACGTAACCGATCCGGTACATAATCCCAATTCTTGTTAAACACGTTACGAATCAACTCTTTTTCTTCTTGTGATTTTGTACCAATATAGGTAACGTACATGGGTTTCGTAGGATCCGATACGTTCAGTTCCCAGGTATCCCGCTTGACTAATTTAAATTCCGTATACCCCTTGGAATCCAATACCTTGGAGAAGAGAGCAATTCCTTCAATCGTTAAGAATTGACTGTACACCAAATGTAAGCCTTTGGTATATTGGATGACGCGCGCCATCTCCGCATACTTTGGACTATAGGCCTGAATGTTACTGGTATAATCGGACGCATCAATCGCCTTGAAAAATTGTTCAATGTCACGTGTAGAAAGCTCCTCGTTTTCATCCTCTTCTTTGCCTGGTCTCTTGGCGCGCACATCACGCGGGTACGTTGTATTACACATCAAACGTGAATGAATACGGTACGTACCTGGAATATCGTCATCTTTTGGTTTCTTGACCTTTTCGCGTTTCCGCTCCTCTGAACGGACAATAGAATATTCATCCAATTGAACTTTGGACATGGGAATGGTATGCAAAATGGGTTCGCGTAAAGACGGCATCAATTGAGTTAAATCGGGGAAATACGAACATAAGCCAGAAATACGGAACATTAATTGTTTTTGATTGACCAAGGTTGTTCCCTGAATGTAGTGGGCGTTAAATTCTTTTTCCGAATCAGGTAACAACGTTTGTTGTTTGACGGCAACCTTTTTACCGAGATACTCTTCCAGACGTTCCTGGTATGGTTCTAGATCCTTGGCATAGCTTACTTCGTGATCCTTTTGAATAAATCCATCGGGAAGTTGTGTGAAATACATGGTATCTCCCGTAGAATAGACCATATCAGTATCGGGTAGAGCCTCGCGTACATCTGCCTCTTTGACTCTTATAGAACACGAGTATGTCGTAATGTACCCCTTTAGCATGTTGAATAAAATGGAAACCTCATGGGAATAGTTAATGACGGGTGTTCCGGTTAACAAAATGATCTTGCATTTCTCCGCTTTCATGAGTAAATCATAGAGTTGCATGGAGGGATGTGTTGGATCCGACAACTGGTTTACGATACGAGAGACAAAGTTATGCGCCTCATCAATCACCACTACTTTATTGGAAAAGGGATTTCCATTCGCCGTGAGTCGTTTAAAGGTAGAGGCTTGAATACCATTGTAGTGAATGAATTGGTATTGCGTGCGAATCATTTTTTCAATTTGTTCTTGAATAGATAACTGCTCTTCTGGTAAGAGATCATCATAATTAGACGCCTTGTTTTCACGAACCCATAGTCCACGTGTTCTACCTTTTCGTATAGGGTCCGTAAAACAGCACTCTTGTAATTGTTCCAACGTAGGGCTAGTGGTCCATGTCCAATGTTGATGGGTCTTATACTGAGGACTACCACATTTCTTTAATTCTTGTACATAGTTGGTTTCCAAGGAAGCGGGAGACATGACAACAATGTTTTTATAAGGCTTTAACTTTTCTGTAATGGCAATGGAAGAACACGTCTTACCGGATCCTAACCCGTGGTACAAGAGTACACCACGATAAGGCGTATCTATATCCATATAGGTCTGGACTAACTTTTGATGGGGTAACAAGGTAAGCTCCTCTTGCATGGAAGCACATGAAATGTCTTTTCGGGGTACAAATTCTTGAAGCAACGGTTGTATCTTGTTCATGAATACCATACGATTCGGCATGGTAAAGGATTGATTGGTAATGGGTGGATCTAGTTTGGTACAGCTTGCACGTATCGTAATTAAAAATTCTGGAATGGTAATCATGCCTATTTTTTTTACCACAAAGGTATCCAGAGTCACAAAGGCGCGTTTCACTTGTTTTACAGCAGGCACCTCTACATGAAAGCCCTTCATAAATTCATCATAATCAAAGGGAATGTCTTTCATTGCAGTTTGAACAAATATACCTGGATATGATTTTGGAACCGTTTTTATCAATAAGGCTTCCATAGTCTTACCTTAGACAATTTCGCGGTATAACTGGGCGAGACCACATGGTATGGTACTTTCCAAACATTCTCCTTGTATTTGTTTTTGTTCTCTTACATTTCTTCGTACGACATAATTCATCAACACCATACATAAATAAAACAAGGAAAGAATCACGCTTACTTCCGTAAATGGTGTCTTTTCTAGACACGTCCTCGCCGAATAAATACAAAGGTCTTCATGCTGTACACAAACACTAGGCACACCATTTATCATCATGTAGCCGGTACAATCCGTTCCTAGACAATACTCTACACGGTTGGGACATTTATTTTCTTTCATGTAGTAGAGTTCATACCAAAGCCGATGAATACTAATAACGGTCAATGCATAGGTGAGAAATGCGATGGTATAATTAGGCTTATTTGCCATGGCATAAATATGACATGGAAAAAAATGACTCATGGCACAAGATTCACAGTCTGGTTCACATAGGGACGTTTTCCAACGATGTAAAGATGCGTACATGTTATATTATAGACACATTCTTTCTAAATGAAATACAAAGTATGCATCTATGTCATACACCTCCAGTTCATCACGTAAATCGCGGCATAAATAAGGATGACGTTTTACACGGTCAAGCAACAATAATGTAAAGTCTTTTCCTTTATGATAAAATAACGTTCGTAACATGTAGGCGATGGACATGTTACGCATGCCGTGCATGAAATAAGCAATCATGATTTCATCCGTGTTGATAAAATCATACCAAGGTCCCTCAAATAATTCCCAGTAAAGTTCACCAAAGGTAGCCTGTTGATGATAATAAGAGCCCATGCGCCACTGTGGAGAGGTGCATGGTCTTGCAAAATCTTGAATGTAGCGTGAAATCTCATCTGGCATCATTTTTCAAACCCACAACAAAAAACGTTTCAATTTTAGCAGAACCTACGGTTCCGCACCTCCCTTGTAGGGGGCTTGCCCCTACGACCCCATTATTATTTTCATTTCAATAACGGGTTGTAGGGGGCACGCCCCCTACCCAATTGGTTGCAGTACGAACTGCAGAAGGTGAATTCATGGTATTATCAAAGACGGGTTCATACCCATTCCTATAGCCTACATTGGATAAATATTGTTTGTACCCTCCTCTAGTTTTTTTCACTTTTCTTGTTCTTCTTGTTCTTCTTGTTCTTCTTGTTCTACGCGTCTTCATACTATAACGCCCTAAAAGTAGGGGCAAGCCCCTACCCGTTGAAATCCATTCTACATACGGGACAAATGCTTACCTTTGCTAAACATTTATGACAACAGACATGACCACAACTTGTTTTTTTTATCGCCTTTTCTAGACAAATACAACATCTTTCTTTTTTCTTCGTATATTTTTTAAAGGTACGATAGGCGACTTCGTCCAATTCACCGGGAACTATAAATTCTCCTCTTTTTTTAGAATAAACTAATGCACCTAAATGTGCATGCGTTTTTTGAATACATTCTTCCATATTCCACATATCTGTGTTTTCTTCGTCAAATATATATTCATATCCATACAAACGTTCGTCCGTGTCTTCACTAATCAGTTTAAAGTAAAATTTTTTACACATTAACTCCACCTTGTATTCCACCTTAAATCGTACTTCCAATTCATCAATGACAAGGTTGATTTCAAAGGCATGTTCACGCATCAACGCAATTGCGAGAGACATTTTAATAGAAAGAATGAAACATCAGAAATCAATTTTTTGAACCTTCCAGGTTCACTGGGTAGGGGCAAGCCCCTACGACCCCGTTATTTAGTTATTTAGTTATTTTAGTTATAGGTTAATTTGCCGTGGAGATTCGGTAGCTTGAGGTGCTTCGGTAGCTTGAGGTGCTTCGGGTTTGCCATCTATCATTCCAAAAATAAAAACCATTCCCTTTACCATTCCATAAATAAAAAGAAACCCTATAATAAAATAAAGGAGTATATACAGCCAATTCAAGTTCAACGGTTTAGAGGGGACCGGTTCTTTATACACAATATCCCCTTCTTCTCCTGTAGGCTGACAATCAATATAAATCTGTCCATCTCCTGAAAATCCATTCTGGGTCGTTCCCTTTTTATTATAATAACATTCACCTGGATGAACCGAAATGTAAGAATCGTGAATCAATCCACCTAAAGCATCTAAAGTAGCTTTTTGTATTTGAATGGACTGTTTTGGAAAAACAACATATTGATATTGTGCATCACCACACGTGCCATAAGGAATGGTTCCCGTATAGGAATAATATGCACTTTTTGGAACTAAAAAATTTAAATTAAAATCTTGTATATTCAACGTAGTACTTGCTTTTTGAGCAGGTGCATGTTTAATAATGTCATCCAATATGTTGGATCCCGTAGAAGCGTTTGAATTTGCACTCGCCATGATAGGTATACAAATCAATAGTCCTCCATTATCACTGTTATGAGTAATGACCATTTCTCCATCTGCATATTGTCCATCAAATGTATGAATGGATGGTTTATAAATTCTTATTTCTTGAGGTGAATATTTTAGAGAATTAAACATGACATCACTACTTCCATCATACCGTATTAATAAACAATCCGATTGATTGGTTACGGTACAACTACTATTTCCGTAATTGTACCATAATAAACATTTTAGGGAACACGAATTTGTATTTCTTGTTACAATATTAATAGGTGCAGTACAACTCATTACTCTTTTGATTTATTAAAATTTTTCATGGCCTCTGCTAAAAAACCTTTGGGTAAACGATTCATCATACTTTCCGCTTGCTTCATCATGGGTCCTAAATCTTTGGCCATCGCAAACAATTCTTTTTGTCTACCACCTAACAACTCTGCTTGTTGTGAAAGTCCTTCTAAAGAAGACCCACTTAGTGTGGTAGCGTCACCCTTTTTCTTTGCGACTGGTCCTACCGGTTCAGACTTTGGGGGAGTTGGGGTTTTTGCGTCTGCCGTCATACCTTCCAAATAAACAGACCTTGATAAAGCAGCCACTAGCATACCGATAAAGAGAACAAGTCCTTTATTCTCCACTGCCGTGCTTGCAAGACCAGCAAGGATAAGAATTCCAGTTGCTTTCCAGTCCTTTACACTGACATACGCAATTATATTAAGAATCACAATACCCATGATTGCATACGTTGAATTGTCTAAAGAACCTCCACGTTTCATATATTCATTTTAGACTTTAATTTTCTCACAAAGGGTTGGAAACGTAGAAGGGTCTACCAAATAATCATGCATATACGTAAAGTAATCAAAACTAAACAATACAAAAAAAGATAAATCTTCCGAGACATTCGTCAAAAACATAATCTTTTGTAACAAGGGGGTCAACTCTTCTTGTCTCGCTTCGTACATGGTTTCAATCGTAGGAACAAGTTGATCTACCGAATCACATCCACACGCCCTTAATAATTCTTGTTGGTACAATTCTAGCGAATCCGTTTCCATATAGGTACAACGAAACGACCTATCGTACATAACGTGGATACGCCAAGTATTTTTAAATGGTTATTCTATGGACGCACGAAAACGAAAAGTGATGAAAACCTTGAAATCTACAAAACGATGCGATGCGTTATGTAAACAATATCTAAAAAAGTTAAATCGCAAATTTGCAAACCGTTTGGAGCCCTACATTCCAACTGAAAGTGCGAATGAAGAAAATTATCAAGATTGTAGAAGACTCATCTGTAATGAACCATGCAACGGTGCTCTACTTTATGGATCCCCCCAAGAACAAGTAGACTTCTTGAAAGAGATCAAGCATGGATTTCACAAAAATTATACACGAAAACAAGTAGCCGCCCTTAAGAAAAAAGGTGCCTTGTCTGGTTGCAGTAAATATCCTTATTTAGTCTAAACATTTATTCATGTATCTGTAAATACGCTGTACATCTAACAACGTAATCTCAGTATTCTCTAGAAGCTGCGCGATTTGTACATCCGTATGGGCTGGCTTTAACGATTGCATATAATGAAATAAATCCTTTTTATCCATACAGAGTTCCGTACACATTTTTTGAATGAATCCATTGTTGTTATATTCATTGGAATATTTCGTCAGCACTTTCGTAAACCGAATTTCCGATACTTTTGTAGTCGGTCCTTCTTGATGAAACAAATAATTCATATAAAAGGTCTTTAGTAGAAAACTCATTTCATTGAATCCCCATAATTGTTTCTGAAACATGATCCGATCTAAATAATCCGCGAAACAAATTTCCTGTAACAACGTATAGTAGAGCGGAATCTTTTTCTTCATTTTTTGGATCAAATCAATACTATTTTCATGCCATAACAAGGAAATAATCGTTCGCTCTGTATCATTAATGTAGACGTGGTCCTGAAAGGCGACTGGTGTGTTCAAAAGACGCTTCGCGATTTGTCTAGAATCTTCATGAACAGGTGAATACAACATATTTTGAATATCTCCCTGAAAGTGCATTTTTTCAGCTTTTACCAATTGATAAATCTTTTTTAAATCTTTAATATCCGCAGAAAGATGGGCATACGTAGGCGCCACAACGCGTATCAATTGCTGGATCTGTACAGGTGTAGGAAACGCCAATTCAATGACGTAACAACATTTCATCAATTCTTTCATTTTTTTATCATACGTTGTATTCCCAATACAAATGATGGGAACGTGCGTCATTTGCTCCAACTTTTGTTTTTTTGTTTTTTTAGGTCGTATCAGTTTGATAAGTGAATTGATTCCACCTTTATCCCCATTATTCATACATTCAATTTCATCCATCAAAATGACCAATTTCGTCTTTTTCTTATAAAAAAAACTCATAATGTTTGTATCCGACATGTTACTGACATTGATACTGTCTACGATATTTTTGTTGCGTGAATCACTTGCCATGTACGTGATAATGTCATAGCCTAACTTTTTCAAAATAGATGTGGCAAAGGTTGTTTTGCCACACCCAGGTGGTCCATGTATATAAATACTTCTTTTTTCTGTTTCATTATGCTTATTGTACTGGTTTAAAAATTGGATCATGGCGGCTTCTTCGGTATGACGAGATAAGAATTGATTCATTTCCATTAAAATAAATACATAATAGAGTTTCAAGTAGTTAACGCAAATGAAAAAAATTGATTTGCCGATCGCTGTTCTATTTGTAAAAAATGTTGTTCTCCATGGAAGGAAATATCGGCTCCGGCAAATCCACACTTATCAGCGCTCTGAAAAAAGAATACGCTGAGATTGCTGGTCTACCCGTTGTCTTTGTGGATGAACCCGTCACCCAATGGGAAGCGATCAAGAGCGAAGACGGCAAAAATATGATTGAACTCTTCTACGGGAATCCAGCGCGTTACTCGTTCGCTTTTCAAATGATGGCCTACATTTCTCGCCTTGCCATGCTACAGGAAGCGATACGCGAAAATCCAAAGGCCATCATCATTACGGAGCGTTGTTTGCTCACAGATTATCACATTTTCGCCAAGCTACTTTACGAAAACAAGTCCATGCTTCAAGAAGAGTACGAGATTTACAAGACATGGTTTCATTCGTTTCAAGACATTCACGTAGACGGCATCATTTATGTAAGGACAGACGCCTCGGTTGCCTTTGAACGCTGCAAGCTACGGTCTCGTCCCGGCGAGACAATTGATGAGGCCTACCTGAAACAGTGTCACGAGAAACACGAAGAGTGGATACAAGAAGAGTATGACTTGATCATTGACAATAACATCACAGAACAAGAAGAGGCCTTATGGATGATTCACGATTATATTTCCGATGTGGTATGGGAACATAAAGACCCCGAGCCCTACGATTATACCCTGATGTACATCATCGTTGTCTGGATACTTATAAATATTCTAAGCTTTCAAAAAAGCAATCTATTTCATTCTCGTTTGTACCGGATATAGATAAATTCGCCATAAACGTCCGATTTTCCTTTGCATACGCTAATAAAGAAGGTACACCTTTTACTTGCTTTTTTGATTGTAGAGCAGCATACACGTCGGCATCTATGGTTCTATCCAATTGCAAGCAAACGTAAGGACACGTTGCTAATTTCTCTTGTACGTAGGGTTTGATGGTTTTGCACGGTGAGCAATCGGTAGATGTGAAGAAAACCAGAACAATGTCTTTTCCTAAGTGAGTCAAAAATTCATCCCGTTTCATACTAACCAACCATGGAGTCTATTTAAACTTTATTTTTTGTAAAATAATCATATAATTTTTCACGATGTTGTGTAGACTTTTGTTTTTTTACCTTGTCTAACAACGCAACGGCATCATTGATTTCTTGTTGACTAACTTCCCCATCTTGATTCGTATCAAATAAATGATATTCTCTATATTTTTTAGGTAAAATGCAAAACTTACTTTCTTCATTAAACAAATGTTGCGTCAACACGAAGAACACTGCCGTTAAAATAAGAGAAATATAAATGTCGCGTGTACCCATCCAGCATACGGAAAAAATGAGTATTTCTCGCAATACATAATTACGAACATAGGCTTCTTGTGATTTGGATAATTTTACAGTAATGTATTTGGAACCAATATTCAATAAAATCATCATGATACCAATAAAATATTTAGACGTGTTTAAATATTCAACTGCCTTATGGACCCTTTTTATCATACTTTAATAGATAGATAATATTCTAAAATGGCCATTCTCATATACATGCCATGCTCCATTTGTTTGAAATAAACAGACCGTGGATCCTCATCCATATCCGTAGATAATTCTTCGTTACGCGGTAATGGATGCATGACAATCATGTTCTTCTTCGCTAGCTTCATTTTTTCAGCATTGATACAATCAGGTATACCTGTAAAGGCAAATCGTTCCTTTTGAATACGCGTTACATACAAGACGTCTGTTTCCGGCAATGCTTCGTCCAAGGTAGTGACGCGTTGTTCCATACCATAGGACGCAATAAACTCTACAATGTCGGGTGGCATGGGAAACGATGATGCGTATAAAATAGTAATGTTTGGAAAATGGACCAGGCTACGTACAAGCGAATGTACCGTTCGCCCATGTGTCAAATCACCCATAAAGGTAATCGTAAGGTTCTTTAGCCTACCCAACTCTTGTTGAATCGTAAACAAATCCAAAAGGGCTTGACTAGGATGTTCTCCCGTTCCATCGCCTGCATTCAGAATGGGTTTAGTAGACACGCTCGCTGCTTCCAAAGCAGCACCTTTTTCTGGATGCCTCAAGACAATGATATCACTGTAACAACACAAGGTACGAATGGTATCTTGTAAGGTCTCTCCTTTTTGAACGCTAGACTGGTCTACTGGCACGCTAATGACCGATCCACCTAATCGTAACATGGCTGCTTGAAAGGAGCAGGATGTACGTGTAGATGGTTCATAAAAAAGGGACGTCATGATACGATCTTTTAATGGTTTATGTGTAATGGTTCTCATTTCCGACGCACGACGTAACAAATAAAGAATGGTCGTGGTTGGTAAATTCATGGAGAGCATTACCATGTAAACATAGTGATGGGTTTAACTTGATTTGAAATATTGTCTTATTTTCCGATAATGATATTTAAACGGGATGAAGCTAAGAAATGTACGGTAGATTGGTAGAATAGTATATTTATGTAGGGTATCCGTATCTATTTCAATGGTAAGACCCTCTCTTGTTTTAGAAAAAAATAACACGATGCATAAAAACGCTAGCCAAAGACAAATCTTCATGATCTATTCACCTAAATTAAAAGGGAGTATAAGAGCTAGGTAATTGGGAATAAGGTTTGGACATTTGACCAATCAATGATTCTTGAGGAGGAAGTCCCGTTTGTCTGGCTACAGAAAAAGTATTGGAATGGGATGGCCTTAATTGTTCATCTACATAGATGCGCGAGGGTTGTTTTGAAATGGTAACGCATCCCTCTACTGTACATTGTTTGATGAAAATCATGGCGCAAACAATACCAAGTAAAGGATTACGATAGGTAATGTAGACTAATAATAAAAGTTCAAAGGCCTTTACTTCAAACGAAGGACAGGAACTGTTATGTTCCACGATGAACCATAAAATGAATCCAAAATAAAGACTTGCCAAATATTCAAACATAGTAAAGTAAAATATTAATTATTTTATATACTATCATAATAATGTTAATGAATTGGTCTTCCCCATTTGTAGAAGAAAAAAAGAAGAAGAAGATTACGAACCCAAAACAATTGGAACAGATAGACGATGAATTGATGGATTATACACCTCCTAAAGAAAAAAAGGAACCAGAAAATGTTTATGAAATGCCTTTATTTGAATATCAAAAACCTCCCGATTCTGACTTGATGGAGAAATTAAACTACATGATTTATTTATTAGAAGAACAACGTGATGAGAAAACGGGTCAAATTACCGAAGAGCTCATCCTCTACGTATTTTTAGGCGTCTTTACTTTATTTGTATTGGATAGCTTCGTCAAGCATGGCAAGTACACACGTTAGAACTGAAAATAGTAATCTAGGTGAAGATAAGCTAAATATATTTTCATAGTATATGAAAGGATTGTTATTATTGTATGGTGAATGTTTTCGTGAAGGTAATATTGGTTCAAGACTAACAGATACCCCAACAAGTTATCTATTACAAAAAGAAGCATCTTTATCTCATGTATCTTTTTGCGATTCAATGAAAAAAAAAGGAGTAGACATGGATATCTTAATACATACGTACCATACAAAATATGAAAAGGACTTACGTTCTTGGTATTCTTATCCAACTAAATATTTTTTAAAAAAAAAATATCCATTTAAAAAAGCTCAGGATGCTCTGACTAGTTTTATGCGTATTACAAAAAAAATAGACCATTCTTATGATTTTGTTTTATTCACACGATTAGATATATTATTAAAATCAACTTTTTTTGACCTTGTAAATCCAAAATGGGATAAAATATACTTTTTTTCCCAAATATGGACGGTTTATCAATGTGGATTTTACGAAGGAAATATACCAGTTGTAAATCCAATTATAAAATTTATTCCAAAAAAATACTTTTGGATATTAGATAATACAAATATATACCATGATGCATGGGTAACTTATTCAAAATTAGGAATAAAAATGGATTTTATGGTAGAAGAATATTATGATTCTAATACACATGATGATTATAACCCCTATTACAAAATGGTAGGAAGACCAGAAACACAAATACATTATGATAAAGGTAAAAAAATAGATCGTACTTTGTTTTATAGTAACAAAAAAATAAAATGTAAAACAAGAAAAAAAATGAAACAACAATTATACTTCTAGTACGTTTGCATGTTTGATCATGGCAATAATATTTTTTCGTATTGGATGATTCACTAACGCTGTATTTCCTGGTTTATCTAATGCCTCATATGGCTGTATGATATGAGAAGTATACGAGAATTTCTTACCTTGTTTTTCTGGATTTTTATCTATGATACCAATAACATCTTCTTTGTTTTCAATCCAAGGATACAATAATGAAGTATACATCCCACAAGTTGTTAAAAAGGTATTTTTAGGTACACGTATTGGTTTAAAATAATTCATTGAAAATAAATGACGTGGTTCAATGAGCTGTGTTACTTCTTGTGGTCCATCTAATTCAAAATGATAAAATAAACAAGAAAAAGAATGATCTGATGAAGTCCAATGACTAAAATCTTTTACTTTATAATGATAAAGGCCAAACAAGTAAATAATGTCTTGTTTGTTATAAAGAAATGTGTGTTGAATTCCAACATGCATTATTGTATCATCCATAAATGGTATGGATAGTATGATATTTTTTACTTTATTACGGAGACAATTTTGTATGAATTTTTTAGGTTCGTACAAATGTTCAAACACATGGGATAAGATAATACAATCATGTGTAAAATCATAATTCTCACAGTCGCCTTCTATGTACTTTACATCAGGCCGCTGTATGGCTTGTTCAATGGAATAATCAAATACAGTAAAATCTTTATAATAATGGATCAAATGCTTACCTAGACAAAAACTACTGCTTCCAATTTCTAACATAGGTTGAGGTGGGCAATGTTTTGCGATGAATGCAATAAACGATAAATTATGCTGAATCCAAATATGAGATTGATGCGCTGGTTGAAAATAATTCTTATCATATAAAATAGAAGGATCGGCCAATGTCATTAATTGTACAGAAAAACAATGCGGACAATAACCATATTCAATGGTCCATGACTCTTGTATTCCATCGGTACAATCATAGATGGGATGTAAAAAAGAAGTAAAGGAACATAGGGGTGTATCACATAAAACACAGTTTTTTCTAGAATACGTTTTCATACTATTAGTAAATAATTTATGTTAATATGATATGAAAGGATTATTATTATTGTACGGCGAATGTTTTCGCGATGGGCATCATAATTCTGGAGTAACAGATACACCAACTAGTTATTTACCACAAAAGGAAGCATCTTTATCTCATGTAGCTTTTTGTGATGCAATGAAAAAAAAAGGTGTACACATGGATGTGTTAATACATACCTATCCAACAAAATATGAAAAGGACTTACGTTCTTGGTATACTTACCCGACAACATATTATGAAAAAAAAAGATATCCTTTCAAAAATTCTGCCAATGCAATAGCTAGTTTTATGCGTATTGAAAAAAAAATAGATCGTTCTTATGATTTTGTTCTATTCACACGGTTAGATATACTATTAAAACCAACTGTTCATACATTAATAAACCCATCATGGGATAAAATTTATTTTTTTTCACAAGAATTTACAGGATGCGAAGCGTTTGTTTGTGGATTCTATGAAGGAAATATACCAGCAGTGAATCCGATCTTAGAATTTATACCGAAACGTTTTTTTCATGTGTTAGATCATATTGATGTACATCATACTGCTTGGAGAAAATATTATAACCTAGGTATAAAAGAATTAGATTTCATGGTAGAAGAATATTATGATGCAGATACTTATTTAGATTACAATCCTTATTATAAAATGGCAAATCGTCCAGAAACACATATACACTTTGATAAAGGTAAAAAAATAGATCGTACTTTATTTTATACTAACAAAAAAATAAAATGTAAAACAAAAAAATTTAAAAAATTCTAGAATTCCAAATTTAAAAGAAGTAAGAATAATCAGTATCTAGATTAAAATAGTTTAAATAGTCTTTTTTATTATTATTCATGAACCATCCATTAGTTTTATCCACTTTTATTAGTCAATTAGACGAATGCTTGGAAGATATTTCCAAAGTCTATTCTGAAGATGCACGATTCATACGTTGCAAGCTCTATTTAGATACTCTGAAAAAGTCTAATCCGCGCATGATTATTACTACATGGAAAACTCAAGTCACAGATAAGTATGAGGATCACATTCTTGCAGGCGACATTGATTTCTTTTTAAATAAAGATTATACCCAGGAAACTGGATATACACCTACGATGGATCAAGCACTACAAGATTTGAGAAAGGCAATTCAATCCATGAGTGAGGAGAATAAGACAAAGTCTTTACAGTATATTCAAAATTTATGTAAATTAAGTAAACTATATGTTCCCTAAGGGGTTTAAATAGTAATCTTTTAGTAAAAGTATGATCCCCCCCAACTTTTTTAAAATCATAGATGATTTTGTCCAAGATTTGTTTGGAACCTTTCCAGAGTTAAAAACAAATCCAATCTTACTTGCCGTACAGGAAAAGACGCCGGAAGCCTATCAAACCGTCTTTGATAACGTATTGGCTACCTTTCCACAAGCCATGATGGATATTTTACAGGAAAACGAAGAACTATTCAAAGAGTCGCATTTTTTCTTGCCAGAGGTAGATTTCAAGGTTCTTTGGAATGAAACCATTACGCCTACCACCAAAGCAACCTTGTGGAAGTATCTGAAACTTATTTTGTTTTCTATTTTAGGACATATTGATACTCCTTTTCCAGAGGAGAAGATGAAAGAGGCGATGGATAACATGAAGGATATGTTTGAAGGAAAAGAGGGATTAGAAAAGGAGTTGGAGGGAATGATGGGAGGTAAAATTGGTGCTTTAGCCAAAGAAATTGCAGAGGAGACGATTGGTCAAGAACAAGATTTCAAGAAAATGATGAAGGATCCATCGTCCCTTTTTTCACTGGCAAGTACGATTGGAGAAAAGATTGATAAGAAAATTAAATCGGGTGATTTGAAAGAGAGTGAATTGATTGAAGAGGCGGCGATGATGTTTCAAAAAATAAAGGGTATGCCTGGTATGAGTCAGTTTGAATCCATGTTTCAAGGAAAAATGAATACGACGGGTATGAAGAATAAAATGAATCAACAATTAAAAAAGGCAAAGATGAAGGAACGTCTTCAGCAAAAGTTGGCTTCCAAGAAAGAAGAAAAGGTTGACGTGCCAGAACCAGAAAAGAAAAAGAAAAATAAAAATAAAAAGAATAAACATGACTCTTTGGATACATGATTATACCATTTTATTTCAAAAGGATAAACTTCAATTATGGCCAACGGATGACATGACCATGGACGATAAACTCAATGCCATTAGTCGTTTTGTTATATTATTATCATTGCTAGGGTTTGTGCTTACCCAAACGATAAAATTTATATGGATTGGAATCGCAACGTTATTCATCATTGTCATGTACCGTACTGCAGATACCACACAAGAGGCATTCACAGAAAAGAAAACGTCTCGTACAGCACCTACTCAAAAAAATCCATTGATGAATGTATTGTTACCTGAAATCAATGGAAATCCGAATCGTGGAAAGGCATTGACGTATAATCCAAAAACAGAGAAAAAGATTATGGAAAAGGTAAAAAAGGGGTTAGATCCACGCATTTATCGTGGAACAAACAATGAATTAGATTTAGAGTATTCCATGCGCCAATTTTATACCAATCCAAGTACAACGGTACCGAACAATCAAGAAGAGTTTGCTACCTTTTGTTATGGAGATATGATTTCAGCCAAGGAAGGGAATGAAATGGCTTTGGCTAGACAAAGCCCTCGTGTAGGAGTAGTAGGTTAACTCATTATCTAGAACCTGTTCTTTTTTACAAGACCAAAATAAAATCTTTAGGATAGATATGAACTTTTTCAATTCTACTAGAATTGGCGTAGACGATTGCAGCCTTTCGCAAATAGACATTCAAGATAAGGCCCATAACAATTACATGTTAGAAAGCTTTTATCGGTCTGATTGCATGCGAAAAGAAGTAGAGTTTGCCACCAGCCAAATTAACGTCAACTACTGTGCTGCTGGAGGGTGGGGAAATCAATGTGATATTGGTGGCTGCAACATTGATCAAAACTCTAGCCTTTTACTTGGTTCCTTACAAACTCATCCCAAATGTCGCATTTCTTTATTTCAGCGTCCCTTTGCGACTGTCCCTTATTTAGGAAGAGGTCCCTTTGATCCTATGATGGAATCTAAACTTCAACAAACGGATACCTTTTCCAATAACAAAAAGAGTGTCAATACGTTATCGGAAGTCAGTTTTATCCCCATGACCAATTATCCATTGATACCATCTATACAAAAGACGATTACTAACCCTACTTATTTAGTAGAAGGGTTTGTACGTGGAGGGGAAGGAACACGTAAACAATAATCTTTTCTTTTACTATGAAGAATCTGTTGTGTATTGTGATTATTGGGGCGTTGATCTATCTAGTATGGACAAGTAAAGAAGGGTTTACTTCTGGAAAGACACCGAAAGATACGTCTACTAAAATACAGGCTACGAATACGGCATTGAACGACACGTTAAATATAGCTACGTATCGTACGTCTTATGAAAGTATGGTGAGCGATTTAGAAAAATGGGCAGACCGAAGTATGTTGAATGTATTGGCAGAAGGGAAAATTGGAACGGATAAACCAAACGAAGATATCAAGCTATTTAATGATCTAGCATTATTCAAAAAAAATATAACGGAGTTTATGGATACTTTACATAAAATGGAATGAGCGTTACTGTATGAAAATAAGACGTATCAAAATCATGATCACAAATGATGATTTTAACGGTTCAATTTTTATAACGTTACTCTATGAATTGTCCACCGAAATCTATTTTACCAAAAGGTACATTGGCACCAAATTCTGGTAATGTATCTTCTACTACAGCAAGTACAGCAAAAATAAAAGCGAATGCTACTTGTGGACAATCAGGTGTGATTTATTCACCTGGACCACAAGGTCCTCCTGGCATTATAGGTCATGTTGGACCACCAGGACCGCCTGGTCCGCCAGGTATACAGGGTCCTGCTGGTATGGACAGTAATGTACCTGGACCACAAGGACCAATAGGAAACGTAGGACCACAGGGTCCAATTGGTATTGGATCTACAGGCGAAACTGGTTCTACAGGTCCAGATGGTCCAACTGGTGCGACAGGTGCGACAGGATCAACCGGTACAACGGGTACAACCGGTCATACAGGACCGACGGGATCTACTGGTGCAACTGGTGCTACTGGAATGACGGGTGCCACTGGTCCTACAGGACCAACTGGGCCAACCGGTCTTGGTTCAACCGGAGATACGGGATCTACGGGTCCTACGGGAGATACGGGTCCAACCGGTTCTACTGGTCCAACGGGGCCTACTGGTGCAACGGGAGCTACCGGTTCAACAGGACCAACAGGTGCCACGGGACCAACGGGTGCCACTGGACCAACGGGTGCCACTGGACCAACGGGAACTACGGGTTCCACCGGACCTACTGGACCAACGGGAGCTACGGGTGCTACAGGTCATACAGGTCCAACTGGACCAACCGGTCTTGGTTCTACGGGAGATACGGGATCTACGGGTCCTACAGGAGAAACGGGACCTACAGGTTTCACTGGTCCAACGGGTGCAACTGGTGCTACGGGTGCCACTGGTTCTACTGGTGTTACAGGAGCAACTGGTGCCACCGGTGCGACTGGGGCTACTGGCGCGACAGGAGCCACTGGTAGAACCGGACCTACAGGTGCAACAGGTGCAACCGGTGCCACTGGTCCTACGGGCGCAACCGGACCAACCGGTGCCACTGGAGCCACAGGTGCCACTGGAGCGACAGGACCAACCGGAGCCACGGGCGCCACTGGATCAACGGGTGCTACTGGACCAACCGGAGCTACGGGCGCTACAGGAGCTACTGGCGCGACTGGTGCGACAGGTGTTACTGGCGCGATTGGTTCTACGGGAGATACGGGTTCCACTGGTCCTACGGGAGAAACGGGTCCAACTGGTTACACAGGTCCAACGGGAGCCACTGGCGCAACTGGTGCAACCGGAGCAACTGGTGTTACTGGAGCTACCGGTGCAACAGGACCAACCGGCGCGACTGGTGCCACTGGAGCTACGGGTGCAACAGGCCCAACTGGACCAACTGGTACTACTGGTGCAACAGGTCCAACCGGCACTACTGGCGCAACCGGTGCAACAGGGCCAACTGGTGCAACTGGACCAACCGGTGCAACGGGTACCACCGGTGCGACTGGACCTACAGGTACGACTGGATCCACGGGTGTTACTGGTGCCACGGGATCCACTGGCCCTACTGGTGCAACGGGTCCAACAGGCCTTGGTTCAACGGGTGATACGGGATCAACCGGTCCTACAGGAGATACAGGTGCTACAGGACCAACCGGTATGGGTGTTACAGGTAAAACCGGAGCAACCGGAGTCACCGGATCTACTGGAGTCACAGGTGCAACTGGCGCGACGGGTGCAACTGGTGTAACAGGAGCCACGGGAGTCACCGGAGGTACTGGTGCCACTGGCGCGACGGGTGCCACTGGATCTACTGGCGCAACAGGACCAACCGGATCCACAGGTTCCACAGGAGCCACAGGAACCACTGGTGCGACCGGACCAACTGGAGCAACCGGAGCCACTGGTGCCACTGGAGCAACCGGACCTACAGGTTCTACGGGTGCCACTGGGCCTACGGGACCAACCGGAGCTACAGGTTCAACCGGTGCAACAGGAGCCACAGGTTCTACGGGTGCCACTGGGCCTACGGGACCAACAGGCGCAACAGGCGCCACTGGACCTACCGGCCCTACAGGCGCAACTGGACCAACCGGTGCCACTGGTGCAACAGGTAGCACGGGAGCCACTGGCGCAACTGGAGCCACCGGTTCCACAGGTGCTACAGGTGCAACAGGACCTACAGGTTCTACGGGTGCCACCGGAGCAACGGGCTCTACGGGTGCCACCGGACACACGGGAGCAACTGGACCCACTGGTGCCACCGGCACAACCGGTGCTACAGGTTCAACCGGTGCAACAGGTGCCACTGGCGCAACAGGTTTTACAGGTGCCACAGGCACAACCGGCGCTACAGGTTCAACCGGTGCAACGGGCGCAACAGGTTCTACAGGTGCCACTGGAGCCACCGGCGCTACAGGTTCAACCGGTGCAACGGGCGCAACAGGTTTTACAGGTGCCACTGGAGCCACCGGCGCTACAGGTTCAACCGGTGCAACGGGCGCAACAGGTTTTACAGGTGCCACTGGAGCCACCGGTGCAACTGGTGTCACCGGTCCAACTGGTTACACCGGAGAAATTGGTTCAACTGGTGATACAGGATCTACCGGTCCAACGGGCGAAACTGGTGCTACAGGAACCACTGGTGCAACCGGTGCAGGCATAACAGGTGCAACAGGCGCAACCGGACCCACAGGTGCTACAGGCACTACGGGAGCCACTGGCGCTACCGGCGCAACCGGACCCACAGGTGCTACAGGCACTACGGGAGCTACTGGACCAACCGGCGCAACCGGAGCTACTGGCGCAACCGGAGCCACTGGACCAACGGGTGCCACGGGAGCTACTGGCGCAACCGGAGCCACAGGCGCAACCGGAGCCACTGGCGCAACAGGTGCCACAGGCGCAACAGGAGCGACTGGAGCAACCGGATCTACAGGAGCAACCGGATCTACAGGAGCAACCGGATCTACAGGAGCTACAGGTCCTACTGGAGCCACTGGACCAACAGGAGCTACTGGCGCAACAGGAGCTACTGGCGCAACAGGAGCCACTGGTGCAACAGGTGCCACTGGTGCCACTGGTAGCACTGGGGCCACTGGACCTACAGGTACCACTGGAGCGACCGGAGCTACGGGAGCCACTGGCGCCACTGGAGCTACAGGTGCAACTGGAGCTACCGGACCTACAGGTGCCACTGGAGCGACCGGAGCTACGGGAGCCACTGGCGCCACTGGATCTACAGGAGCCACAGGACCTACCGGCGCTACTGGAGCCACAGGCGCAACCGGAGCCACTGGAGCCACAGGCGCTACGGGAGCCACGGGAGCAACTGGAGCAACCGGTCCAACAGGAGCAACGGGTGCTACAGGACCTACAGGTGCTACTGGTGCAACCGGCGCTACAGGACCAACCGGAGCTACGGGAGAAATAGGTTCAACCGGAGATACTGGTTCAACTGGTCCAACCGGAAATACTGGTGCAACTGGTACAACTGGAGCAACGGGTGAAATTGGTGCTACAGGATCCACTGGTAAAACAGGCGCGACAGGATCAACCGGTGCCACTGGAGCAACTGGACCAACGGGTGCCACAGGAGCCACTGGCACTACGGGAGCAACGGGAGCTACTGGCGCTACAGGTGCCACTGGACCAACTGGAGCTACAGGCGCAACGGGAGCAACGGGAACTACAGGTGCCACTGGACCAACTGGAGCTACAGGCGCAACGGGAGCAACTGGATCAACCGGAGCAACCGGAGCCACTGGACCTACAGGAGCTACTGGTGCAACGGGTTCTACAGGCGCTACTGGTTATACAGGAGCGACGGGAGCTACCGGCACTACTGGCGCAACAGGTGCCACTGGTGCAACAGGTAAAACCGGTGCCACAGGCGCAACAGGAGCGACTGGCGCAACGGGAGCAACTGGCGCAACTGGAGCAACCGGTGCCACTGGACCTACTGGCGCCACTGGCACAACAGGCGCAACCGGAGCGACTGGGTCCACAGGAGCCACTGGACCTACTGGCGCAACAGGTTCCACTGGAGCCACTGGGCCTACGGGACCAACCGGAGCGACTGGGTCCACAGGAGCCACGGGAGCAACCGGCACTACTGGCGCAACGGGAGCAACTGGATCAACCGGAGCAACCGGTGCCACTGGACCTACAGGAGCCACAGGCACAACAGGCGCAACAGGAGCCACTGGTGCCACTGGACCTACAGGAGCCACTGGACATACAGGAGCCACTGGTGTAACAGGTGCAACAGGTGCAACTGGTACCACGGGCGCAACAGGTGCAACTGGTAGCACGGGCGCAACAGGTGCAACAGGCGCAACAGGCGCAACAGGTGCCACTGGACCTACTGGAGCTACTGGTAAGACAGGTGCGACAGGAGCTACAGGTGCCACTGGTGCTACTGGACCAACCGGAGCCACTGGCGCAACAGGATATACAGGTGCAACGGGAGCTACTGGTCCAACCGGAGCTACTGGTCCAACCGGAGCTACTGGTCCAACCGGAGCCACAGGACCCACTGGTGCAACGGGAGCCACCGGCGCAACGGGTGCAACGGGCGCCACAGGACCCACTGGTGCAACGGGAGCAACTGGAGCTACGGGCGCAACAGGCGCAACGGGCGCCACTGGAGCAACAGGAGCTACTGGACCAACCGGTGCCACCGGCGCAACAGGAGCAACTGGCGCCACAGGAGCAACAGGAGCCACTGGTGAAATTGGTTCTACCGGAGATACTGGTTCTACTGGTCCAACTGGTGCAACCGGTACAACGGGTGCAACCGGTACAACTGGTACAACCGGAGCGACTGGTAGCACAGGTACCACGGGAGCCACAGGACCTACAGGCGCTACTGGTGCAACCGGAGCTACAGGAGCTACTGGCGCAACCGGCGCTACCGGAGCTACTGGTCCAACCGGAGCCACTGGAACCACCGGAGCCACTGGAGCCACCGGGGGCACTGGTCCAACTGGTAAAACAGGAGCAACGGGCGCCACTGGTGCCACAGGCGCAACAGGAGCTACAGGAGCCACCGGACCAACGGGAGCCACAGGTGCAACGGGTGCCACAGGTGCCACAGGAGCTAGTGGAAGCACAGGTGCCACAGGACCTACAGGAGCTACTGGAAGCACAGGTGCAACAGGAGCAACAGGAGCAACTGGTGCAACTGGCGCCACAGGCGCAACAGGAGCTACTGGCGCCACAGGAGTGACAGGAGCTACAGGTCCAACGGGAGCCACTGGTGCCACAGGAGCTACCGGCGCCACAGGAGCCACCGGAGCAACTGGTGCCACTGGCGCAACAGGAGCCACGGGAGCCACTGGCGCAACAGGCGCAACAGGCGCTACGGGCGCAACAGGTGCTACGGGTACAACCGGTGCTACCGGTGCCACTGGAGCCACCGGAGTAACAGGAGCCACTGGAGCAACTGGACCAACAGGACCAACAGGCGCAACAGGTGCCACTGGAGCAACGGGAGCCACAGGCGCAACAGGTTCCACTGGAGCCACTGGCGCAACAGGAGCAACCGGAGTAACAGGAGCCACTGGAGCCACCGGAGCAACAGGCTCAACAGGTGCCACCGGAGCTACTGGACCAACGGGAGCAACGGGAGCCACTGGAGCAACGGGAGCCACTGGAGCAACCGGAGCTACTGGACCAACGGGACCTACTGGTAAGACAGGAGCAACGGGAGCCACTGGAGCAACCGGAGCTACAGGTGCCACTGGACCAACTGGAGCTACAGGCGCAACGGGAGCAACAGGAGCCACTGGCGCAACGGGATCAACTGGTAGCACTGGAGCCACTGGACCTACAGGAGCCACTGGTGCCACTGGTAGTACGGGCGCGACAGGCTCTACTGGCGCTACGGGCGCGACAGGCGCTACGGGCGCGACAGGCGCTACGGGCGCGACAGGCTCTACTGGCGCTACGGGCGCTACAGGTGCAACTGGAGCAACCGGTCCAACCGGAGCTACTGGAGACACAGGTGCCACTGGTGCAACAGGAGCTACTGGCATTGGTTCAACTGGAGATACTGGTGCGACGGGTCCTACAGGTGCCACAGGAGCAACAGGAGCTACTGGAACTACAGGAGCCACAGGAGCAACTGGAGCCACCGGAGCCACCGGAGCAACTGGTGCCACAGGAGCCACTGGAGCAACTGGATCTACCGGAGCCACTGGCGCCACTGGAGCAACCGGTGCCACGGGTGCCACGGGACCTACAGGTCCCACGGGACCAACGGGATCTACTGGAGCAACCGGAGCAACCGG
>Ga0214919_10000562_pt1 | contig 62997 bp, 91 predicted proteins | sample LL1503_MetaG_FD_177994 | JGI IMG/M metagenome (GOLD analysis project Ga0214919, IMG submission 177994) | Freshwater microbial communities from Lake Lanier, Atlanta, Georgia, United States - LL-1503 | ecosystem: Environmental > Aquatic > Freshwater > Lake | place: USA: Georgia | collected... | reverse complement strand
CCGGCGGCGGCGGTGCGTTTGTAAACAGAACGCAAAACGACACAAACGGAACTCAGTTTTACAACGCAAGAACTGCATCAACAATTACCGTAATGGAGATTGCAGCATGAACCACAAAGCAATTTATGCACTTTATTCACAAGTTGTCACGGTTGACGATACTGCTGGAGCAATGGACAAAGACGGTAACAAAGTAGAAATTGACCTTGCCGCAGTTGCTGCTTGGGTAGACCCAAACGCATACAAAATCAAACGCGCAGCCGAGTACCCATCAATTGTTGACCAGTTTGACTTGATGTATCACGGCGGTATGGATGCATGGAAGACTGCCATCCAAGCCGTCAAAGACAAGTACCCAAAAGGCTAACCCATGACCACAACAATCAACGCCAGCAATTCGGGGTCAGGCGGCTTAGTTCAAACCGCAGATGCCTCGGGTATTCTTGCCCTGCAAACAGCAGGAACCACAGCGGTCACTATTGATGCAAGCCAAAACGCCACGTTTAACAGCACAGGTTCGTTAACTCTGCCTAAAGGGACTACGGCACAACGACCTACACCATTAGTTGGAATGAGTCGTTATAATACAACAATTTCATTGCCCGAGGTGTATACAGGCGGTGGTTGGTTAGTATTTTTAACTGGTTATGCCATTGACTATCTTGTTGTTGCGGGTGGTGGCGGTGGCGGTGGAAGACGTGGCGGTGGTGGTGGTGCGGGTGGCTTGTTAACTAGCACATCCACATTAATAAAAGGCACAAGTTACTCAATTACTATTGGCGCTGGCGGTGCTGGTGGTGGTGGTAGTGGTGTTGCTTCCAATGGAACGAGTGGAACTAACTCAGTATTTAACTCTATTACTGCAACTGCTGGCGGTGGTGGTGGTGGCAATGGTAATGTTACTGAAGGAATAGGTCTTAACGGAGGTTCTGGCGGTGGCGGTTCTGGTTATGCTGGAGGCTCTGGCACATCAGGTCAAGGAAGTGCTGGCGGTGCTGGTTCAAATACTGCACCTAACTATGGAGGTGGCGGTGGAGGCGGTGCGTCTGCCACAGGAACTGCTGGAACATCAACTACTGCTGGCAATGGTGGTGCTGGTACTGCGTCTTCAATTACGGGTTCTTCTGTAACCTACGCTGGTGGTGGTGGAGGTGGCACTTATCAAGGTGGAACTGCTGGTGCTGGAGGCGCTGGTGGAGGCGGTGGTGGCGGAACAGCCGGTACTGACAATAACGGAACTGCTGGAACTGCTAATACAGGTGGTGGCGGTGGCGGGGGCTCTATTCAAGCAGACGTTTCTAACAGGGCTGGCGGTGCTGGCGGTTCTGGCGTGGTTATTTTGTCTATCCCATCAGTAAATTATTCTGGCACTACAACAGGTTCTCCAACAGTTACAACAAGTGGGTCAAACACAATTTTGACTTTTACTTCGTCTGGAACTTACACGGCATAAAGGAAAAATATGTCACATTTTGCAAAAGTATTAAATGGCATCGTTACACAAGTTATTGTGGCTGAACCTGAGTTCTTTCAAACATTTGTGGACTCAAGCCCAGGTGAGTGGATTCAAACTTCATACAACACACATGGTGGTGTTCACGCTAACGGTGGAACTCCATTGCGTAAGAATTTTGCAGGCATTGGTTTTACTTATGACCATACTTTTGATGCGTTTATTCCACCAAAACCCTACGCAAGTTGGACGTTGAATGACGCTACTTGCCTGTGGGATGCACCGACACCGATGCCGACCGACGGCGTTTACACTTGGGATGAATCAACCACTTCTTGGGTCACCGCATGACAACTGCATACACCTCCCTTCTGGGCCTTGCCCTCCCCGTAACGGGCGAACTGTCGGGTACGTGGGGCGACACGGTTAACAACTCCATCACTTCTTTGCTGGACTCTGCCATCGCTGGCACGACCACACTCAGTTCTGATGCTGACGTAACCCTATCGACTACCACTGGAGCCGCCAACACTGCCCGCGAAGCAATTCTGCTGTGGACGGCAGGAGGCACGGTAACCCGCAACATCACAGCCCCGGCGCAATCCAAGGTCTACATTATCATCAACGCAAGCTCCAGCACCCAGAGCGTCGTGCTGCGCGGCGTTGGGCCCACCAGCGGTGTCACCATCATCAAGGGTGAAGTGGCAGTTTGTGTTTGGAACGGTTCTGATTTTGCAAAAGCATCTTCGGTGGGTGCATCGGGAATAGTCGGCGCAGCTAACGGCGGTACAGGCGTAGCGAACAACGCCGCAAGCACTCTAGCCATTTCGGGAAGTTTTGGCACGACGCTAACGGTTAGCGGAACAACTGCGGTGACTTTGCCTACAACAGGCACTTTGGCTACGCTTGCTGGCAGTGAGACCTTCACCAACAAAACGTTGACCAACCCCACCGTCACCAACCCCACCGTCACCAACTACATAGAAACCCTGCAAGCGGTGGGCACAGTTGGCGCATCTAGCACTCTAGCTTTGACAACTGGCACTGTGTTGACTGCAACCTTAACGGCCTCTACTGCTTGCACGTTCACAATGCCCACAGCGGCTGCTGGCAAGTCTTTTGTGTTATTGCTTAAACAGGCGGCATCCACGGGTAACGGCACAGCGACATTCACAGGCGTGAAGTGGGGAACTGCTGGCGCACCAACTATCACGGCGACTGCTGGCAAAATGGACATATTGACCTTTATTGCTGATGGTACAAACTGGTATGGCGCAATTGCTCAAGGGTACACGCCATAATGTTTGCCGCTAAGAACTTTTTTTTGGCTGGTGGTGCAGCGCCTTATCTTGGGCCAACGGCGGTTGATTACCTTGTAGTTGCTGGTGGCGGTGGCGGTTATATTGGCGGTGGCGGTGCTGGAGGTTTTCGTACAGCAAACGGATTTTCCGTTACTGGCGGGGTTGGCGTTACTGTAACTGTCGGCGCTGGCGGCGCTACAAACGTCAACGGCAGTGATTCTGTATTTAGTTCCATCACATCCGCAGGTGGCGGCGGTGGAGCGGCTGGCGGTGCGGCTAAAAGCGGCGGTTCTGGTGGTGGCGGTTCGTACACCAGTGGCGCTGGTGCGGCTGGAAATACGCCTTCTACATCCCCAAGCCAAGGAAACAATGGTGGTACTGGTAGTGTTAGAAGTGGTGGTGGAGGTGGTGGTGCTGGTGCAACAGGTAGCAATGCGCCCGGTGCTGACACAGGAGGTAATGGCGGCAACGGCACTGCGTCAAGCATCTCAGGCTCATCAGTAACTTACGCTGGCGGTGGTGGGGGTTCTTGCGGTAGTGGAACCTCATCTGGTGGTAGCGGTGGCGGAGGAACTGGTTCATATAGCGGTTCTGGGTCAGCGCCCGGTGGTGTAAACACTGGCGGTGGCTCTGGTGGCGCACAAATAGTAGATTCACCAGCAGGCGGCTCAGGTATAGTAATTATTCGTTACACAGACACTTTTGCAGACATTACAACTATCGGTGCAGGACTCACTTACACAAAGACAACAACTGGCGGTTACAAGATTTATTCTTTTACCGCTGGAACTGATACGGTGACTTTCTAATGGCACATTACGCATTTTTAGATGAAAACAATGTTGTCACCGAGGTAATCGTTGGCAAAGATGAGACTGATGCCACGCATGATTGGGAACAGTTTTATGGTGAATTCCGCAATCAAGTTTGTAAACGCACTTCTTACCACGGCAACATTCGCAAGAATTATGCGGGCATCGGCTACACCTACGATGAGGGCCGTGATGCCTTTATCCCGCCCCAGCCGTACCCATCGTGGACGCTGAACGAAGACACCTGCCTGTGGGATGCACCGACACCGATGCCGACCGAGGGCATGTACAAATGGGATGAAGCCACTACTTCTTGGGTTTTGGTTTAAACAATGTGCGCTGGCTTTTCCCCATCCTCATCCTGTCTTTGGTCTACGGGGCGACGGTCAAGCGCGAGTGCAGTGTCAGTGAGTTTGTAAACCTTGCGTATTCCACACATGACCCCAAGGAACGCACAGACAAGATTTGGGGATGGCTGGAAGAGTCGGGGCCGGTATGCACCAAGGAGCAGCTAACGCTGATTTACTCTAACTTGGGTAACATACTGGGCAACGCAGACAGCATGAAGGTTCGGGCAAGAATTGAACAGCTACATGAAAGGGCAAAGTGATGGACGCTAAAGACAGGCTGATTTACTGGGTCACGATGATGGTGACCGCCACCTTGTGTTCCGTGGTTGTTGTTCTTATCGGGGCGCTCGTGCATGGGTTGTTTGTGAAAGAGGTAGACAACACCAAGATTTTTGAAATCATCGGCCCCGCATTCCAAACCATTGTAGGTGGACTAATTGGGTGGTTGTCTGGCTTGAAGGTCGGTAGCCACATGGACGAAATCAAAGTAGGAGAAACAAATGGCGCTTGACCCCGTATCCGCATTGCTCGACATTGGCGGCAAAGTCATGGACAGGCTATGGCCTGACCCCGTGCAAGCTGCTGCTGCCAAGATGGAACTATTTAAACTGCAACAGAGCGGTGAGCTATCCATCATTGCAGGGCAGTTGGAAATCAACAAGGCCGAAGCTGCCAATCCCAGCATCTTTGTGTCTGGCTGGCGACCCGGTATTGGCTGGGTCTGCGGTGCAGGGTTTGCCGTGCAGTTTGTTGTTGGCCCGCTGGCTGAATGGGGTAGTGCGCTCTATGGTCACCCTGTGAAGTTTCCTCAGATGGATATGGGAACCATGATGCCGCTCATGCTGGGAATGCTCGGCTTGTCCGGTATGCGTACCGCTGAGAAAATTAACGGGGTAGCGGCAAAATGATTAACTCCCGCAGCCTTGATGAGTTAGTACCACCTGCCAAACAACGGGCGCAAGCATTTATGGAAGCCGCCAAAGCCAAGGGTATTGACCTGCTGGTGACCTCTACTTACCGCGATAACGAGAGCCAAGCTGCGCTCTATGCCCAAGGGCGTACTACTCCCGGCGCAGTAGTTACCAAAGCCAAGCCGGGCCAGTCATGGCATAACTACCGCTGTGCATTGGATGTAGTGGCGTTGGTCAACGGCAAACCTGTATGGAGTACTACAGACCCCATCTGGCAAAAAATTGGTGAGATTGGTAAGGCTTGTGGGCTTGAATGGGCTGGTGATTGGAAAGACTTCAAAGAGTTTCCGCACTTCCAATACACTGGTGGCCTGACCATTGCCCAGCTTCAGCAGGGCGCAAAGATAGCCTGATATGACACTACAAAAAGTCATCCTCAAGCCCGGTGTAAACAGGGAGAACACCCGATACACCAACGAGGGCGGTTGGTATGAGTCCGACAAGGTTCGGTTCCGCCAAGGCACGCCTGAGAAGATTGGTGGATGGCAACGTATTTCAGCCAACACGTTCCTCGGCCTATGCCGTTCCATATGGAATTGGATTACGCTGGGTTCATTGAACCTGCTGGGTGTTGGTACAAACCTCAAGTTTTACATCGAGCGCGGTGGTTCGTACTACGACATCACCCCAATCCGCACTACCAATACACTGAGCAATCCGTTCACTACGGCTACGTCTACCAATACAGGTACAACCACCACGGTATTGGTCACTGATGCCAATGGCGGGTTCATCAACAACGACTACGTTACCTTCGATGTAAGCGGCGCAGCCTCGGTTACGTTCAACGGCATCACCATCACCACCAATACTGAGTATCAGATTACGTACGTAAGCTCGACGACCTATACCATCACGGTTACGGGCACTGCGTCAGCAAGCTCTGCGGGTGGTGGAACTATCTACGCTATCTACCAAATTAACACCGGCCCTGCTTATGCGGCTCCTTTGGTCGGTTGGGGCTCAAGCACTTGGGGCTCTGGAACTTGGGGTATTGGCACTGCGTCTACGGATGCGCTGCGTATTTGGAATCAAATTAACTGGGGACAGAACCTTGTGTACGGCCCTCGCGGTGGCCCTATGTATTACTGGGACGCTACCAAGAACGTAAACGGCTCCATAGCCACACTGACCATTGCAACACCCTGCGTAGTCACAGCTAACGTAAACCTTGCAGATGGAACACCAATCACCTTCTCTACAGCAGGGTGGTTGCCGACTGGGGTATTGCCGGGGGTCACGTACTACACCAAGTACATAACTGCAAGTACGTTCAACCTAGCCGCCACATCGGGCGGTGCTTCCATCAATACGACTGGTACGCAGTCTGGTACGCAGACCATCAACTCCAACGGGATGCTGCTGTCTTCCTTGACCGGCGCAGATGGATACACCCCGCTGTACCAGAACACGTTCACTGTCTCGGATGTCAGCCGGTTCTTGCTTGTGTTTGGTACAAACGACTACGGCAGCACCACGCTTGACCCCATGCTTATCCGGTGGTCTGACCAAGAATCGCTGACTGTGTGGTATCCAGCGGTAACCAACCAAGCTGGTAGTGTGCGTTTGTCTCACGGCTCCAAGATTGTCACTACGCTGCAAAGCCGTCAGGAGATTTTGGTTTTTACTGACCAAGCAGTTTATTCGCTCCAGTACCTTGGCCCTCCGTATGTGTGGGGTACGCAATTGCTTGTGGATAACGTGTCTATTGCTGGGCCAAACGCAGCCGCAATTGGCTCTGGTGTTACGTATTGGATGGGCGTGGACAAGTTCTATAAATATGATGGGCGTATTCAAACCTTGCGCTGTGACCTGCGCCAGTACATTTACGACGACATCAACTCCCTTCAATACGACCAGATATTTGCGGGGACGAATGAAGGCTTCAATGAGGTCTGGTGGTTCTATTGCTCACAAAATAGTGTAGATAGCAAGATTGACCGCTATGTTGTCTACAACTACGCAGAAGACCTGTGGCAGTACGGCTCTATGGGACGCACAGCTTGGCTGGATACTGGCCTACGCAATTTTCCAATTGCAGCCACATATAGCTACAACATCGTGAACCATGAGTCCGGTGTGGACGACAATGAAACAGCAACCACGTTGCCAATAGAAGCGTCCATCACATCTGCCCAATACGATATTGGGGACGGGCACAACTTTGCGTTTGTATATCGCATGATTCCCGACCTGACCTTCCGGGGGTCTACAGAAGGAACTACTCCTCAAGTCACCATGTATCTACAGGGTTTAAACAACTCAGGCTCAGGAGTTACGCAGACCGGCAACGCCAATGTGGTCAATACAGGTACTGCGCCGTCGGTTATCAACGTAGACCAATTCACCGGACAGATTTACATCCGTATCCGTGGTCGTCAGATGCAGATGAAGATTACCTCCAACACAGTGGGTGTGCAATGGCAGCTTGGTGCACCCCGTATAGATTTGCGTCCTGATGGCAGAAGGTAGGGTTGCAGCATGACCTATATTGTTACTTCGGATACAGCCCTTAACCGGATAGTTGCGCCGCGCCTGCCTGCCGCTTCTTCGGACTACGACCCCAACTACCTCAACCAGCTTAACAACATCTTGCGGTTGTACTTCAACCAAGTAGACAACTTACTGGGGCAGTTTAGTTCGGGCTCCAAGTACACCCCCGCTTTAACTGTTTACACAGTAGCTACGCTTCCCAGTGCAGCGACCGCAGGTGCAAGCGCTCGGTCTTTTGTCTCTGACGCAACAGCTACTACATTTGCTTCTACCGTAGTTGGCGGAGGTGCAAACAAAGTTCCTGTTTACTCAGATGGAACCAATTGGAAAATAGGTTAAAAGATACAATGCAGACCACTGCCGTCTAAGGACTATTTATGAGCCTTCAACTTGTCGCCCAGCACCTAGCCGAAAAAGGCCGTGGCCCCGACTCCACCCTCGTCCACATGTCCAACCGGGAAGTGGCAGGTTTAAACGCACTTGCTCGTAAACATGGTGGCGAACTCAGTGTAAACCCTGATACCGGACTCCCCGAGGCGGGGTTTTTGGACAATCTCCTGCCTATGGTTGCGGGGGGCGCGCTTACTGCGTTTACAGGCATAGACCCCATGATGGCTGCCGGTATTGTCGGAGGTATTACCGCGCTGGATTCTAAAGACCTAAGCAAGGGCTTAGTAGCGGGCCTTGGCGCTTACGGCGGCGCTGGTATGGTTGGTGGCTTGGCTGGACTAGGAGCAGCGGGTGCGGATACTGCGACTATGGCGGCTCCTGAATATCAAGCGGCTGTTGGGACGGGCGCTGGCAATTTTGTGGATGCGCCTATGGCTTCACTTAAAACCCTTGGTGGCGGCAGTGTCTTGAAAGGCAGTCTCCCCATCTTGGCTGGCTTGGCTCCTGCTGCTGTTGAAGCATTTGATGAAGGGGATGAGGGCGATGGCGCACCCGCACAACACAAGGGCTACATCCGCAAGTATGCATTTGACCCCGCTACCGGACAGTACAAGCAAGTGGGTGTCTATGAAGCTGGCGGTGACCCCAACGCGGATGTGTCGGGTAAAGCTGGTACAGCAGGTGCATACGGTGGAGTGAGCCAGTCTGAGTATGAAGCGGCACGGGGAATGGCTGATGGTGGTACGACATCAAGTTCAAGTGACTCCAGCCGCATCTATGACTACCTGATGGGACGCGGGCCTAACCCCATGCAGTTTACTCACACTGCACCACAGGTGGACTACAACGTAAACAAAACTCCTGCGCCCATTACGCCAACCACCCAGATACTTGAGTCCCCATATGACCAATACGGGAATGTCAATAAAGGTGGTAATTACGACCCGGAAAGACGTGCAGAAGAGTTAAGTCAAAAATTGGATGACTACGGTACAAATTCTGATACAGGTGAAACATTTACACGGGGCGAGTATTTGTCCCTAACAGGCGACCGTAAAAAAGAAGTAGATGCTAAATTTGCCTTAGAACACCCATATAAAAACGCTGTATTGGAAGGGGTAAAAAATATTGGAATAGCTCCAATAGCATATAAACTGTTTAACGCATTTGCAGCGCCATTTAGAACCCCGGTTAACTTGAGTGACCCACTCCAAGCAACAAAAGATTTTCCTGATTTAGTAAAAACAGAAACTGATTTCAACGGTAACTTTTACACGCCCCCATCTCTTGGTGGGCCAGAAGCTGGACGAGAACAAACACCACAGCAAGCACAGGATGCGCGAGTAGCGGCGTTTGATGCTGGTAGAACACATGAGGGTGGTGGTGGGGGTGGGGGTTACGGATATAGCGGCGCTCCCAGCGCTGGCTCAGATGTTGGAAGAAGTGCCCCGGGGTCTGCGCACAACGATGCCCGAGGTGGCTACCTACAGCACGGTCAGTTTGACCAACGCATGGCCCGTGGCGGTCTACCAGCACCTCATGCCTTCTACCGTCAAGGCAAGTTTGGCTACAAAGGCCCACAGGTATATGCGGATGGTGGTGGCATAGCCGACCTTGAAGGCCACTACAACCTCGGTGGCTACTCCGATGGAGGGCGCTTGCTCAAAGGCCCCGGTGACGGAATCAGTGATGATATACCAGCCATAATAGGGCATAACCAACCTGCAAGACTTGCCGACAATGAGTTTGTGATTCCCGCTCGAATTGTGTCGGAGATTGGCAATGGCTCAACAGATGCTGGTGCTCGTGCGCTGTACAAGATGATGGATAGAATACAGCAACGTCGAGCAAAAACAGTTGGCAAAGATAAAATTGCCGTAAATTCTGGCGCATATAAAGAGTTGGATAAGCTGTGAAAAACACAGAGCGCCGCCGGGAATTGGAAAGGGCTCGGTATCATGCCGACCCTGAAAAAACCAAGGCGCGTGTAAAAGCCAAATACCTCCAGAACGCAGAAAAAATAAAAGCTAAACGCCGAGCTCTATACGCCGCCAACAGAGACAAAGAAAAGGCTGTTGCAAAAATACGTAGTGCAGAGTGGAGGGTAAACAACCCTAACCACGAAGGAGTGAAAGCAGCTAAGAAAAAGTGGAAGCAAGAAAATCCCGGCAAGGTTCGTGCAGACACCATCAAGCGCCGTTTGGCAAAGATGCACCGCACTCCATCATGGATGTCCCCTGACGACCACTGGATGATTGAACAAGCCTATGAAATAGCAGCAGTACGTACTACAATGTTTGGGTTTCCTTGGCATGTAGACCACATTCTTCCTCTACAAGGGGAATTGGTGTCTGGGCTTCACGTACCAACTAACTTACAAGTTATACCCGGAGTTGACAATGTGCGCAAAGCAAACAAGTACCTTCCCGCATAGGAGCTGAGATGGCAGACCAAACAATACAGTACCAAACAGGCTTTGCGCCGGTAATCGCCCCCTATGCAGAGGGGCTCCTTGGAGCCGCGCAGGCTGCGTCTTCCACGCCGTACCAGAGCTACCAAGACTACGCCAAGAAGTACGGTCTGAGTGGCGACCAAGTAGCTGCGTTTAACCCGCTGCAACAGCAGTCGTTTGCACAAGCCGAAGGGCTTGGTGGAGCAGGCAACAACTATTCCCAGAACGCACTGCAAGGAATTCAGGCACTGTCGGGTCAGACGTTTGGTCAAGACCAAGCCCAGCAGTACATGTCGCCCTACATTCAGAGCGTCATTCAACAACAGCAGCGGGATGCACAACGGCAATCAGAAGTGGCTGGAACCCAGCAGCAGGCCCAAGCAACCCAAGCAGGGGCATTTGGTGGCGGTCGAGATGCCATCATGCGGGCCGAACGGGAACGTAATCTGGCTCTACAAAAGGGTGACATTGAAGCGACAGGTATGCAGAACGCATACAACTCCGCCCAGCAACAGTACAACGCAGACCAAGCCAAAGGGCTACAAGGGTATTCCCTGCTGGGCCAGCAGGGCCAGTCTGCGCTGAATCTCCAGAATCAAATTGGCGGTCAACAGCAACAGCAAGCCCAAAACCTGCTCAATGTGGGTCAGCAGAACTACGCTGCGGAACAGAACTACCCGTTCAAGAACCTTGGGTTCATGTCGGACATCATCCGTGGCGCTCCTCTGACCCAGACCGGTTCAAGTGTGTACCAAGCTGCCCCGTCATTTTTAAACACCGCAGCAGGCATAGCAACGGCAGGTGCAGGCGCATTGGGTGCATACAACCAGTACACCAAGAATAATCCTACACCTAACTATGCCAAAGGTGGTTTGATAAAAGGTGGATTGCCTCAGCTTCTCATCAACAGCATGGGATAACAAAATGAATTTTCAGCCATTGACCCCTCAGTCGGCTGGTATTACCGGCCCGATGAATATCAACGCCGTTATTACCCATCTGATAGAGATGACACCCGGGCAGCGCAAGCAGTTTGCGCAAATACACATGGATGACCCCATGATGCTGTCCGCTGCAAAGTTTGTAGACAATCAAGTCAACAAGCAGGCACAGTCTCTGGCTGCTCAGGCAATCGGAGCCGCACCCCCTCCTGTAAATCAACAGGTGGTGGCAGGCATGGCTCCTGAGCCACAGGCCAAGCTGCCTGAAGATACAGGCATTGCTCAGATACCTGCACCCAATATGCAGAAGGTAGTTCATGCTGCTGGTGGTGGCATTGTGGCGTTCAGTGGAGAGAATGGCAGTCAAGTCAGAGGTTTACCTGTATCTGCCGAAACAGCAGCTATGTATCAAAATGCTGGGAAAACTGGTGAATCAATTGGAACAGGCATCAAAGAAATGCTTCAATCGGTAAATGCAGGCCTTACAGATGCAGGTACAAATTATTTAAAAGCCAAAATAAGCCGAAATGAACCGTTAACTGGGGTTGAAAGAGCGCAAGCAATACGCGCAGGAATAAATATTCCTGTGACCTCCACTCCCATAACTTCTTCAGCAAAAGACTATAGCCCTGAGAGTCAGTACACCGGTAGTAATTATGGAAATAAACCACCAGTATCTCAAGAGGCCCGCAGAGATGACCGTCCAAATTTGTCCTCATTGAAAGGACAAACTGACAAACCTTTGTCTCGTTCCGATAACACAGGAGGAGGCCCCCGCGTTGATACTAGCCCCACTGCACCTGTAGCGTCCACATACAAAGAAACTCCTTATGTTCCAGAAAAGAGCGAAGGATTGGAAAAATTGTTGAAAGGCTATCAAGATGCTCAGGGCGCAGCAGTAGACCCATATGCAGCGCAACATGAGGAAAGCAGGAAATCTCGTGAGCAAATGGCTCTTGATGAAATGGCTGGTGCAAAAGAACGTCAAGCTGGGATTAATACGCTTCTTAGTGGTAAAGAAGCCCGCATCAAACAACGTGAAGAACGTTTAAACCAACAAGATGATGTAAACCTGAACATGTCTTTGATTAACGCTGGCTTGTCGATGATGCAATCGACCGGCAAGGGTCTGGCAGGTATTGCTGAAGGCGCACAGAAGGGCGTTGGTCAATACACCGAGGGTCTGAAGATGAGCGAAGCTGCACGTCAGAAGATTGAAGAGGCCAGAGATGCGCATGATGATTTGCGTTTCAATCTCAATAACATGTCCAGCAAAGAAATTCAAGCTGCAAAACGTTCTATGGAAGAAGGCAAGATTGTTTCCACTAATGAAGCTATCACTGCCATCATGCACCAAGAGGGCCTTAATCGTGCAGATGCAACAGCATTGTTTGCTGCTAGGGTTAACCAAATAGCTTCTGATAAACAGCTTGCATATAACGCGGCTGAAGCTGCTAGAAACAGAGAATATCAATCTGGTGAGAATCGGGCACAACAAACATTCACGGCTGCTGAAAGTGCCAAAGCACGCGCCGCTGCTGCTGCTCAGGCTGGAGCAAGCCTTGCTCTACATGAAAGACTTGCAAATAAACCCGGAGAAACTCAAAAAATGCTAACCGCACTTGGTGGTGGTGACATCAACAAAGGTTACGACATTTACACAAAGGGAAGGCAAGAGGGCGGCATGGATAAAGTTAGGCTTACTCAAGCAGAAAAATGGCTAGACAACAACATGAACAATCCAGCATTCAACAAAAATGCAGACCCTAAGCTATGGGAACAAGCAAAAGCTGTTGTATCAAGTTCATTTATGCCAATTTTGGATTCCAGTAAAGTAAACGGCCCAATACTTCAAAAACCTCAACGCTAACTATTAGGCCTCAAAACATGGCAAAAGTTATTCCACTGCCTAATGGGTCGTATTTTCCTATAGACGAAGGCCAAAGTGTTGCCAGCGCCTTAGAAGAGGCAAGGCATTACTATCCTGAGGCATTTGAGACAAAACAAGCCCAACCTGAAGCCCAACCAGAGGGAGGGTTCTTCCCTGCCCTAAAGTCAGCTTACTCAGCAGTCAAATCTGAGGGGGCAGGACTACTGGGCCGTTCAGGTCTGATGGATTTGGCTGATGCAGAAAAGTACATTGAAGAGCAGAAAAAGTATCAAGCCGACACGTTTAAAGGAACAACCAAAAGCTGGGCTGAAGACCCTCTGACCCATGTAAAAGAACTGGTTGGTGGCTCGTTGCCATACATGGTTGCTCCCGCTCTAGCTGGTGCGGCAGTAGCTGGTGGTGTTGCCCTTGCCCCTGAGGCCGCCGCCGCTGCGGGATTGGCTGAATTATTGCCATCGGCAGGACTTGGAGCAGCCGCCCGCTATGGCCTTACTAGTGCAGGGTCTAGACTAGCAACTGGATTGGCTGGGGCTACATCAGCGGCACAATTCACTGGCTCCAACATTGCTCGTCAAGTTGAAGATGGGGGCAAGACGCTTGGCGAGACAGACATTGTTGACGCTGCATTGGCGGCTATTCCTCAGGCCGCTTTGGACACCATCAGTCTGCGCATGATTCCCGGCCTTGGGAAGATATTTGAACGCGCTGGTATCAATCTCGGCGAAAAGGAAGTTAAGAACTACGCTGAAGAGGCCATCAAGAAGACTGTTGCAGACTATGCTCTGAAGACCGGCAGGACAATGGGCATTGAAGGCCTGACAGAGGCGGGACAACAGGTCTTTGAACGTGCCCAAGCAGGACTCAGCATTACAGACCCAGAAGCCCGTCAAGAATACTTTGACAGCTTCATAGGCGGTGCTGTACTGGGTGGGGTTATTGCCCCCGCAGGTCGGTATGTTGAGCGTGGACAAGCACAGACCCGATATGACATAGGTGAAGCTGTAAAGCAGCAAACAGCCCAGCAGGAACAACTCAAGCTAGATGCCCTAGCCGCTGCTGAGGAAGAGCAGAAGAAGAGTTCCCCTGAGTACTTCCAGACCCTCTCTGCTGAATATAAAGCAGCAGAGCAGGCAAAGAATGAACTGAAGGGTCAACTGCGTAAGGTTGTAACTGGCTCTGAGACCGAAACGGCAGACCGTTTACACAACCAAGAGATTACTGCCCAACTCAAAGAGATGAGCCCCGGCGTTACAGCTTTGGCTGCTGAATACAACCGCCTCTTGAAGGTACAGCCCAAGGCTGAAGAGGTCGCCCCTCCGGTCAAGCCTAATTTGGCAGTTGGAGACATGCTGGACAACCCACTAGGTAACTTCACCAAGGAAGAGCTTGCCAGCAGAGCACCGACGGTCGCCAAGTACATAGATACACAACGCAAGAAGGCGGGCAAGCCTGCGCTTGACACCTATTCAATTGAAGACATCCGCAATGCAATGCCCAATCAGCTACCTGAAGCTGAACAGGCAGACCTGAGCAGTCTGATTGCAGCCAAGAGCGGGCACACCGGTGAAATCCTGTACAAGCCCACCGATGTCATTGAGGTGGCTAAACAGAAGAACATTGATACCACTACAGAGGGTTTCAAAGACTTCCTGCGCCGTTCAACTGGAGATGCAGAGCTTGAGCAACTGACTCAGCCGCAGCTTCATTCTGCGTTTACAGCACTGTCTTCCCTGCCAAGGTTTGACGAGCCCCAGATTCTCCCAACCAAACGTAACGCCACAGACTACAGCAAAGAGCAGTACGACAAGGCTGTAGCTGGTCTACAGAAGCTTGTGGAAGACCGCAAGCTAGGTGGCACAGAGGTGGTGAAGGAAGGCGAGAAACCTATCGCCAAACCTGTATCGATAGAGGAAGCCAATCAGGTCATCAAGGCCCAGACCGGCCTGAAGAATGACGCGGATGTACAGACTCTGTTCCGTGAAGCGAACCGCAACGGCGACATTGACCTGAATTCCAAAAACGAGGTTACCTATCAACAGAAGGGCGCTCAGGCCGAGTTCAACATTGAAGAAGGCACTGCTCCGGCAGAAGGTACTGGCTTCAATGTCATGCGTGACGGGCAAATGCTGTTTGCCACCAATGATGAGGCAGAGGCCACCGCCAAGGCTGAGAAGCTAGGCAAGGACGCAGCGCCCGCCATCCAGCAGATAGACAAGTCAATCAACAAGGAAAACGCCACCGTAGCTGACAGCCAAAAGGCTCTTGATGCTATGGAGGCAGAAGGCAAGTTCAATACACCGCAATACACACAGGCAGCAGCCCGCCATGCTGGTGTTGTCGATAAAGCCAACAAGACCATTCAGAGCCTGAACGCCAAGAAGCAGATGCTGCAAAAGCCTGTGACTGTGCAGAAGGCTGGCAAGCCCACCAACCGTAAAACATTCACCGTCAAAGAAAAAGGCGTTGAAGAGAAGGCATTTAACACCCGTCAGGAAGCAGAGCAGCATGCTCTGGAAAACCTGCCAGAGGAACGTTTAAATGAGTTGTCTACCCAGACCAAGGCCCCGGGGTTTGCTAACCGTTTAAAGAAGGAACAAGAACGCCGCAAGAAGCCTGTGTTGGCTCTGCCCGCTCCTGCACCCAAGGGCCCAAGCGCAGAGGCCACGGCCCTGCATGCCAAGCTCCTGCCTATGCTGCGCAAGTTTGGTCTAGGGGATGTAGCCCTCAAGATTGAAGAGGCTATGCAAAATGAGGGTGAGTACTCAGCCAGTGTCATCAAGGTGGCATTGGACGCAACCAATCCGCTTGGTGTTTTGCGCCATGAAGTTATCCACGGTTTAAAGGACTTGGGATTTTTTACGCCCGGTCAGTGGAAGATTTTGGAGAACAAGGCAGACAAGGAATGGACAGACAAGTATCTCAGGCAGCGTAACGTAGATGGTGGCCCTCTGAAGGCGGGAGAGCAGTCTCGGTACGATGCTTACGATAAAGAGTACAACGGTGATGTGGATGCTATCCGTGAAGAAGCTATTTCTGATGCGTTCCGGGACTTTGATGTAAACGGTGCTCCCAAGGGATTGTTTGCACAGCTTTTGGATGCGATGCGCAAGTTCTTCCGCAATCTGCGTTCTGCATTGAACGGTGCAGGCTATGAGACAGCCGAGGATATCTTTGGCAAGGTGGAGCGCGGTGAGTTGAAGGCTACCAAGGCTGCTGAGAGCGGAGAGGCCAAGCCGTCATTATCTTCCAAGAAGGAGGAGAAGGTTGACCCTAATGATGTATCAAGGGTAGTTACTGATGGGCCATATGCTGATGCCGCAGTACGCACAATGAACTCTCAAATTACCCAAACATCTAAACCCCTTGAGGTTGATGATGTTGGAAGATTATTTGATAAGGCGTTCTTTGATGAGTTTAAACGTAAAGGTGACTGGAAGAATGAAGCAGATTTTAAAAGAGCAGTTAACCAAGCAATTTCAGAACTGAAGTACCAGCTTCAACAGACCAAGTCGGGGCTTGATTGGTACGAGCAAGACATTGCAGAAGCGTTTGAGCAAACTCAAAAATACATTCCTAGTCTGAAGAAGCCAGAGAAGCGGGCACTGTTTTCTGTCATAGCTGGAATTATGTCCCCCAGTGTCAACGCTAGAGACAACTGGGTTATTGCTGCGCTGGCTTACCAGCACTACGAGAAAACAGGGATTCTTCCCGGTAACAACCCAGCAACAGGTGGACTGTGGCAGGGTGGTCTTGAGTCGGCAAACAAGAAGAAACAGTTGGACATGCTTAATGCCATGCTTCAACCAATATCAAAAGGTGGACTTGGTGAGAAGGGTGCGGTTGAGTGGCTGCAAGGAGACCACACAGTTGCAGAAATTACAGACTTCCGTCAAAAGTACGGTGGCATGGGTAAATCCAGTACCGGAGGCAAGGCAACGGATATTCTTCCCGGATTTACTGCGTTTGGCCCAAAGGTTGGCCCATTCGTTATGAACATAAATGGCATACATGATGTCACCGTTGATGTGTGGATGACAAGAACTTTCAACAGATATTTTGGACAAATGATGGGGCCGGATGATAAGATGCTCCGCGCACCTACAGAGCCTCAGAGGGTTGCAATCAAGAAGCTGGCAACTGATGCAGCCGCTCAGGTAGGAATAAAACCATATCAAGTGCAGTCCACTCTTTGGTTTTTTGAGCAACAACTTTTTAACAAGCTAGGAACAGGAGCAAAGAGCTATGGATTCAGTGACGGAGCAATCAAATTTGCCGAATCGCAAGGCGGAACTGGAGCAGCAAAAGGCACTACTGCAAATGTCAGCGCTAATGCGCCTGCGAACAAATCAACCAGAAAGCAAGCTGTCGGAACTGGCGCACAAACAAATCAACCAGCAATTGGGCAGCAAGGTGTAAAGCCCAGCCTCAGAAGCGGTGTAATTGCTGAGGTTGCGCCCAACCCAGACCAAGAGGTAGCCAAAAAATGGCGCAACATGTCGCCTGCCGACAAGCTGCGGACAACGACAGCGGTTGCTAACAAAGCAGTTGGCAGGGTGTTTGATGAGCTTGGACTCAAGGGCTATACCTTTGAGGTGTCGAGCGGCAGATATGAGGGTGAAACTAACCCCAATGTTCTTGTCTATGCGCCCAAAGGTGCATCCATTGAAGAGTTATCTGAACTCTCCAAGGTGCTGGGTTACGTTCTAGACCAAAAGGCAATGGTGTCATTTGACGAGGGTGACGTTACCTCAGGAAGCCAAGCGGGATTTGTAAAAGTTGCTGTTCCCGATGGGATGACTGACGCTGACCTTGCTAGGTTAAGAGAACACATTTCTGAAAAAGTGCCACAGGCAGATTCCGACACTCTGCGAGAGAAATCTTTGTTGTACGGGAATTTTTCAGCATACAATGATAGTGTTGACACCCTAACGGATGAGCAATACCACAGGGCCATACGTGATGCCGTGCTGGATTTTGAGTACGATGGAATCGTTGATGTTTCCGATATTCATAAATTTCACAGCGAATTTACTTGGCCTGACAATAGAGAAGCATATTTAGAAGGAACGAGATATGGCACAAGTGAGGGATATCGTAGTACCGAAGGGGCAGATGTTCGGCGGAGCGGGCGTGGCAACCTTGACAACATATCGCAAGAAGCCATCAGCCTCAGAGACCGATGGATTGAATCAACCGCTCGACCTGAACAACCTGCCAATCGACCCAGCACAGGCGGCGGGGGAGGCATCGCTCTTGGTAACCAGCAAGAACGAGCAAAAAGCTTCCTAGGAATCCACTACGGGAAAAATGCGACCCCACTTCTACTGGGTCGCATGTCCGGCACTGGAATTAAAGGCGCAGAGCAAACACGCCTTGCAAATTCAACAGACAGCAGAATCAAGCAGCGTGTCTACTTTTATATCCCCAAGACAGATGGCTCAATGCCAAAACCAGAGTCTGGTGTAGGCAATTACGTTCATACACAACGTTTAAACAATATGCTTTCCTCTGGTGAGGAAATGAGTCGTTTGTACAAAGAGGCGGGCGGAGACTTTAACAAGTTTGAATCTGGTGTCATAGATGCGGGATACGATGGCTATGCCATTCCTGATATGGGAATGATGGTTGTTTTAAACCATGATGTTCCCACGACATATCAGGGAACTGTTGCAGACCTGAGGTCTTCAGGCAAGCTGCAAGACAACCAAATCAAAGCCAGCCTACGCACTGCGCCAAACACACCTGAGTTTAAACAGTGGTTTGGTGACAGCAAGATAGTTGATGCAGATGGCAACCCGAGGGTCATGTACCACGGTACAGCCCGGGACATTACTGCGTTTAAACCCAAGCAAGCTGGGGCTATCTTCCTGACGGACAGTCCTCAGTTCGCAGGAATCTTCTCTAAAGACAGTGCTGTATGGATGGCTGCTCATGCAGACCAATTCCTAACTCCAACTCAACTCAAGGAAGGCCGCGCACGGGCTATCGTAGCTATCCGCAAGGACTACAAATCCATGTCTGAGGGCAAGGAGATGATTGACAGCCTTAAAGATGGTGACTACAACAAGGCCACCCCTGAGGCTCAGGAATATCTACGCAACGCCTACAAGGACATGATGCCTAGCGGGCCAAACATCATGCCTGTCTATGTGCGGGCAGAGAAGCCGTTTGACTATGAGAATCCTGAGCATGTCAAAGATGTGCTTGATGAGATGAACAAGTCTTCTGATTCGTATGGTCTGCCTTCAGGTCGCAATTTTGGTGGCATCAAAACTGGCAACTGGGAACAGATTGAATCCAAGCGTGTGCAGAATGCAATCAAGAAGCTTGGCTATGACGGCTTCTATGTTTTTGAGGGCAGTGAGAAGAACCTAGCAGTCTATGACCCTTCCCAAATCAAGTCTGCCACCGGCAATGAAGGTACATACGATATCAACAACCCTGATATCCGCAAGAGCCTGCGTACAGCACCAAATACACCTGAGTTTAAACGGTGGTTTAAAAAGAGTAAGGTAGTTGATGAGAATGGCAATCCGGTTGTGGTGTATCACACCGGTCGGTTTGACGCAGATGAAATTATCAGTGGCGCTGAGTTGAATCGCCGTACAGGCAAGAATATGTTTGCAGGGGTTAACTTGGGAAATGAAGGGATTTATTTCACAGCAAACCCAAAGTACTCAGCAGCTTATGGCAAGGATAAAGAAGGTGCAACAATGTACCCCGTTTATCTGAGCCTGCAAAATCCATTTGTCATCAAAGACAAGCAGCAGATGAACAAGCTGGAAAAGCTCAAGCATTTTGTTTTTGGAAAAAGAGAAATACTGAAAAATCCATCAAGCGATTCAGACCCGCGTTTGGACTCAATGTATATCACTCCTGAGTACAAAGCTGAATTGACAAAAGCAGGTTACGACGGAATCATCAATGAGGTTCATAATGAAATCGTTGCTTTTGAATCAACGCAAATCAAATCAGCTATTGGTAATGAAGGCACATACGACCCAACCAATCCAGACATCCGCAAGAGTCTGCGTAGTGCAGCAGGCATGTTTGACCAAGATGAGCTGAAGAAACATGCTGAAACTAGATACAAGTCTAGAGAAAAAGTTGTTGAGATGGACATTGATGACTTCCTCAATCTAGCTGAATACACCAACAGCGTGACTGACTCTAACTCCAGCAGAAAAATGAAAGACGCAAGAGAGCGCGTAGCTAATGGAACAAAATTTACTACATTGCCCTATCTGTCAATTGATGGATATTCAGGCACTCTCAAGACCACTGGACATGAAGGCAGACATCGTGCCAAAGCTTTACAAGAAGTTGGTTATAAAACCATGCCTGTTTTGCTTCATTCTGATATTAGATGGTCAGAGCAAAACGACCCTGAAAAGTTTGACTACCAAGAAGATTGGCCCACACGCATTGAAGCGCAGGACGAAGCACTTTATCCCAACTTCTCCATACCGTTCCCATTTACACGGGAAGAGGCTGGGATGGATTACGAGCAGCCCACACAGGCCCGCGCCAGCCTGCGCACTAACGTCAAGAACGACATAAGCAGCATGCCCAATGGTGCAGCCATCTTGGCTACCATGAACAGGGTCACTCCCCCACGGGAGACCAAAGGCTTTGTAGAACGCATCACCAATGCTCTAGCACCGGAGGCATGGAGCTATTTCCGTCAACAGGCTATCGACCGCTACAACCGTCTGAATGACTACGACAAGCTGATTGCCAAGCAGATGGGCGGTGTAGAACTACTTGCAGACCAAAGCGCACACTGGGCTGCTCTGCACTCAGACAATGCCGCTGGTATCACCGCATCTGCACTGGGTATTGGCGACCGTATGGGCGGTGTTCCAGTCCTGAAGAATGGCTACTTCACCGTCAGCAATTTAAACGGCACGGTCAAAGGTCTTGTGGAAATCATCTCTCCGTTGGCCCGCCACGGTGACCCTGACATCTACCGGTCGTATCAACTGTGGAGTGCAGCTAAACGGGGAACCCGTCTGTACCGCGAAGGTCGCTTTGATGTACTGAGCCCAACAGAAATCAAAGATGCCCTGACCCTGAGTCAAAAGTACCCTGAGTTTGTCACCGTCCAACAGGAATGGACTAAGTACAACAACGGGCTGGTCAAGTTGCAGGTTGATGCTGGTGTAATTACCAAGGAAGCCGGTGCGGAGTTTATGAAGTATTCCGACTACATCCCTCTGTATCGTCAGATGGATGGCGAGTCCACTCTTGGCCCAAGCATCTATCAGAGCATCAGCGGGGTCAAGGCTCCCAAGACCTTGAAGGGTAAAGGCACTGGGCCTATTGAGGATTACCTTGAGACCATCGTCCGCAACACCCAAGCTGCCGTTCAGGCCAGCATGAAGAACGTCGCAGCCAAGAAGGCTGTAGAGAACGGGATGATGTTGGGGATGGTCAAAAAACTACCTGCGACCTCCTCTGCGCCAAACACTATCACCATTCTGGAAAATGGTCAGAAGGTGTCCTATGAATGCGCAGACAAGCTTTTTATTGAGGCCGTCAGCAGTTTAAACCTACCAGAACTGCCATTCCTCAGCATCCTTGCCAAGCCCGCTGACCTGCTCCGTGCCTTGGTTACCAAAGACCCCGGGTTCATGCTTGCCAACATGATGCGTGACTCCGTGTCTGCGTACGTGACCAGCGGTGCAAACATCAATCCAGTCGTCTCCACCGTCAAGAATTTTGGCGATGCAATGATGAACCGTTCTCCAACCTACCAAGCTCTGCTGAATGCAGGAGCACTGGGTGGATACGAGTTCTCCCGCAATGTGGAAGCCGGAGCAGACGCTCTTGCCTCAGACCTCCGTAAGAAGACCGGAACCCAGAGCGGAGCGGAGAAGCTGTTTAAACCATTCACCGGTGTCTGGAACTTCCTTGAGCGCGGGACAGAGGCATCTGACGCTGCAACACGTATGGCTGTCTACGAGGCCACCATGAAGGAAACAGGCAACGAGGCAGAGGCTATCCGTCGGGCGGTAGAGGTGATGAACTTCAACCGCAAGGGCCGGTCTGCGGTGGTTCGTATCGCAGCCGCTGCTATCCCGTTCTTGAACGCCCGTATCCAAGGCTTGGATGTATTCTTCCGCGCAGGCATCCGACCGTTCTATGACCCCAATTCCACTGCGTACGAGAAGCAGGTTCAGAAGGCTATGCTGATTCGCGGGGCGACTATCATGGCTCTGAGCACTATGTACGCCGCAGCGGTCATGGGTGACCCTGACTACGAGAAGCAAGAACAAGAGACCAAGGACAACTTCTGGCTCATACCCTCACTGGGTATCAAGCTACCCATCCCGTTTGAGGTGGGTACTCTGTTTAAAACAATCCCAGAACGCATCTACCGTTACTACTATGGCGCAGATACGTCCAAGGACTTGGGCGACTCCATGAAGCGGGCGCTGCTGTCCACCTTTGCGTTTAACCCTGTACCTCAGGCCGTTGCTCCGTTGCTGGAAGCCCGGGACAACTACTCAGTGTTTACACAGCGTCCTATCGTTGGTGAGGCAATGAGGAACATTGCCCCTGAGTTCCAAGTCGGGCCAAGCACTACCAAGATGGCAGAGTTCCTTGGCAAACAGACCGGAATGTCTCCTATCTTGATAGACCATGTATATAAGGGCTACACAGGGACAATGGGCATGTACCTAGCCGACGTGATGGATTCAGTCTACAGCGCCGGTAGCGACAACCCCAAGGCATCCCAACGGTTTGAGCAGACTCCAGTGCTGAAGCGGTTCCTGCTTGACCCCGATGCAAAAGGTCAGGTCAGCGCCTACTACGACCTGAAGCACTCGGTTGACCAGACCGTACGGACTGTCAATCTGCTTGCGAAGCAAGGTAGCCCTGAGCTTGAGGGATACATCAGTGAGAATGTATCTATGTTGGGGGCAAAGAAGTATGTAGCCTCAGTGGACAGGCAGATGCAAAAGCTGAGTGCTCAGGCTGCGATGATTCGCTCTACACCGATGCCCGCAGATGAGAAGCGTAAGATGCTGGATGAAATAACGCAGATTCAGAATCAGTTGACCAACGAGGTTCAGCTTATGAGGAAGATGGCCCGACCGTAAGGTAACCGTTGTCAAAGAGCCAGCCTATGGTTTTGCGGTGGGCATCTTCCCAAATGTTTAAACGTTCTTCGCGGGACAGCTTGGAGCCTTGGTCAATCTCGTAGTGGCAGTAATGGCACAGGGCTGCGATACGGTAGTCTGAGGCCTTGATGCTCCTGCCCTTGCCGTCACGCATCTGATTGGAGTGGGCAGCTACCACAGTGCCATTCTGTATGCCGCATTGCTGGCAGGGCGCTTCCCGCACAGCCTTCAGAAGCTTCTCATTTCTGTAAGTCACGTTTTGCTTTGGTGGGTTTGATTGACACCAGACCATGACCAACGTTTAAACGTTCTACCATGAACTCGTCCGCAAGCACAAACGCTTTAGGAAGAGTACTGGCATCAGGGCCGTTACGCATCACCAAGCCACACATAGCGAACATAGCCGCTAGGTCTCTGAGGTTTTCTTCGTGTTCATTCATTAGTTGAGCATTCCCTTGGACGGCATATCTTCGGTAATTACCTTGTAGAGATTCTTATGGGAGCTCTCAAGGGCATTCATAACCTCCGCAGCAGTCATATTGATAGCTGCAACACCTGACCCTTCCTCAGTGTCAAAGATAATCGCAACCTTGACGTTGTCTTTATCTGCAAAAGCTTTCATCATCAGATGCGTATAAAAGGAGAGAGCCTTCCTATCATCCTCATCCATATCCTCTACCAGTGTTTTAACTGATTCTTCTGTTATAAGTTCTCTTTTCATTATGAGCCTTTTGTGGTCGGGGACAATCATCAGGAATATTAACTATGCAATATACAGCCTGTGCGGGCTTTTGATATTCAGCAAGATACCACCTGTCAATATAAACATCATCCATAGCTTCAAGGGTACGTCTTATCTGACGGTCATCAATACCTGTCTTCCTAATCAAATCATTGATAGTTAAACCATCTGTGTATCCAAGAAGAATCTTCCTCAGTATTGGTTTGACTTTTCTGTAGGACATCAATAACGATTCACTTTAGACATTGGTCTTATAAACCCCGAGTGGTGAATAGGAGCTTTAGGGGATGCTGGCTCATCATAAAATATCCTATCTGCAAACGATTGAGGAGAATGAAACTTATCGGGGCATTCAAATCTGATTTGCTCAATAACCGCCTCAAGCCTTGGGTTCGGCAAAACATAATCTTCCTTCTCAATCCTCATAGGGTCAACTGCATCCTTGAGCATCTGCCGGTATCTAGGTTCAAGCATTCTTGTTCTCCGTGTAAACAGTAGAGGTTTCTTTTGCATGACGCAGCGCGGCATACATCAGGCGCACATCAATGATTGCATCCATCGTGCGGGTCAGAGCCAAGTCCAGCTTGTTCTCAATGAATGCGTTGTGGGCATCCTTCAAGGCCTGCTCTGCCTTCATGCAGGGAAGTGCGTAATCAATAATTTGTTCAGTCATGGTTCATGGCGGTAATTGCCCATCCTAGTTCGTTGATTTTGGGTGTCTTCTTGTTGAGAATCTTCTGTGCCTTGAGGAAGTCAGACTTGTATTGAACAGCCCGCTGGTAGCTGCCGTCAATCACAGAAACAGGAACCCGCTTCATGGCCTCAGCCAAAGCCTTCTTCATCCTGTCTATCTGTTCTTTATCATCAATCATTTGCGTTCTCCTATGTATTGTCTATGAGGAACTAGTCATTTCTTGAGGGTGTCAATTTTTTAAATTGATTCTGTTGCGCATCAAACTCTTCTTTCCATTTTTCATACTTGGCTTGGCAGGCATCGCAAGCGCATTCCCATGCAAACTCGTCAGGGTTGGCAACGCCTCCCTCCATCTTGATTGGTGCTTTTCCAAATTCGTTCATGTCAAATTCTCCGTGTATCTGTCGTACTCAATATTAAAAATCCTGTTCAGTTCGGGAAGCATTCGTTCAATAATTTGCTGCCGCGTGAGGATGGTTGACCCATCGCTGTATGCGTAGCTGTTTACATCGTATGTAATCTGCGCTTGAGTCTGCTGCATGGCTCTACCCATTGCGACTGCTTGTCTGTATGCCAATGTCTCATACGTAATCTCCTGCGATGGCACATAGATTTTCATCAGCGACTCTGCCCGCACAATGGCAGGGGCCGCTGCTGCCGCAAACATAGCCCCAAGAAAACCGCGTCTGTTAGTCATGCGTTCCTATCCTTCAGCTTAGCTTCAATGTCCCTAACCATTTCCAATATGGTTGAACGCCCAGCCCCTGTCTGCCAATCTTCCCAGTCCCAATAGGCTTGAGTCTCCTCATCCGTCAGACCTACCCACGGCTTCTTGTAGACCTGTATATCGTCATCGTCTTCAATCATGTGCTCTTCTCCTGTGGTGGTGTGCAAGTATGGATAACAGTCAGGTCTGCCGTGCGTTTACCGCAGCGTTCACAGAAATTCCATTCCCGTCCAGCCAGTGCTGCCTTCTTGCCGTCGTAGTAACCGCTTTGATATGCAATGGTCAGCATCTCAGGCTCCTGCGCTGGCTGTGCCTCAAATTCGGCCATCACTTTATGCGTAGCGCGAACCATTGCGTCTTCAAAGCTTGCCCGCGTGTCACGTTTAATTGATGCCAACTGCTTTTCAGCAAGCGCACCCCAATCTTCCTCTTGCTCCTGCGCTGGTTGTGCCTTGCACTTATCGCACTGGCAAACAACGTGAAGTGGGCCTTCTACTTTCATTGACTGCGCTGGCTGTGCCAAGGCCGCTTTCCACCCTGCCCATGCCCAGTACGCGCCGCTTTCTAACCTAAATGGGTTGGTGCTTTCATCGTTGTCACCGTTCCACCATTCATCAAACGCAACGCTGGGCCTGTCCCATAGTTTGTCCGCAGCCATGTGCTGCTTTGGTGCATTACAGATTTCGCATTGCTCCCCGCGCAACCACCCGTGGCTACACCGCCAATTGTTTCTGCGCCATTCATCTTCGTTCCACGGCTCCTGCTTGTCCGCAGCCATCTGCCGCTTGGCTGGAAAGCCACCGCCCCACATACCCTGCCTACGGGCAAGGTCATCAAACGCTTCGTCTTCAGGTGTCTTCATATTGCCCTCCTGCAACTGCTGCCAAGTTCTTCCAATCCTCTACTGTTAGCTTCCTACCCAGTTCGCGCTCGTACTCCTTGACGACTGAACCAAGCCGCAACAGCCGGTCACACACTTCCCCCGCGCCGTACTTGGCGTTGAGTTCTTCCAATGCTTTCACGCTACGAACCCCCACACAACTGCACCAACGGTGACTACAAAAAGGAGGAAGAAACCAACGGCAAGGACTGTCTTCACCATGTCGATGAAGAAATCGCCGCCGCTGTCGGTGTCATCGTCGTTCATTTCCCGTCCTCCTCAATCAGCTTGGCAATGCGCTTGCGGTCACGCTGTAGGGCTTCCAGCGTCCGTGTCTGTATCGGCATAGCGGAGCCCGCCAGCACCAGTTCAATGCACCGAGCCCGCGTTTGCGCTTCAACCATATTGGCAAACTTTACCCAAGCGTTATCCATTACCCAGTTTTCCATACCGCCTTCATGTACCCCTATGTCGGTACAGATTCGCATTGCTTCTTCGTTAGTCATTTGGTCTCCTTGCTTGAAACATCTCCGCGCTCCACGCATCAAGGATGCGGGCCTTGGCCTCTTCGCGTTCTTCTGGTGGATAGTTGTCTGCAACAACATCCTCCAATGTTTTCAACATTGACTCTGCCATCTGCTGTGGTGTGAGTATCATTTCCCCTCCCTCGCTTTTAGCATTGCGTCTGCCATCGTGTAGGCTGTAACAGCAACTTCTTGTTTGACATCCCTTTCCAAATGACAATACAGGTCAATTAACTCTTTATCTGCCATGTAAATCTGCATAGCCAGCCCCGCGTACCAATCACGCATGGTCATATCGCGGGCAAAGCCGCCCGTCTTGCTCATCCATGTGGAGTCGATGGGTGTGGTGTCTTCTTTCATGCTTGCTCCTTCAGTTCATGCAGCCTGTCATACAGTCGTGCAATGCGGGCATCGTGGTACATCACCATAGCGGCGGCGTACTCTCTTGCAGACTCAGCTTCCAGCTTCTCCCGCTGCGCCTTTATCATTTCCCGCGCTGCCATCTCTAGCGGTGACGGGGGAGAAATCCACTGCTTGAACATTTGAATCATTTGATGTCACCTTTGGTTTTTTCTTTGCTGCCATTTGCTTCATTGTTGGTTGGTTCACCTTCTTGCGGTAGTAGTACTCACGGGCGTAGGTGCGTTTGTGCTCTTCCCTCTCCGCATCAAGTATCTTCTTCCACTTGCTATCGTCACTGGGGTTACCCAAATCCTTGAACCTTGACTCAAGCGCACGGTGTGCTGCGGTCATGTCTATCAGCATGAGCCGAATAGATTTAATCTCTTCCATTGCCTGCGTGATTGAAGTCCTCTCCAGCTTCTCAACACGCGACACCAAGTCAGTAGCATCACGTACAGGCTCTGCACGTTTAAATGGGTTCCAGTTCATTTGCATTCCTTTGTAAATACGGATGCCACGGTATGGCATTTGGGTTGATAGGTGGCATAGCCCATATAGAACCCCGCCACAATGATGGTGGATACAAGCCCCACCAGCGCAAAGAAATCAGCTAGTAACTTCATCTGCACTCTCCTTTGCCCAAGAATCATCTTGACGCTTCTTGCTTATCCAAAAACCATCTGCGTTTACACTCATCCCCAGACCTAACATCTCCTCTGGGGTTCTGCATCGACGGTTTACTCCGTAGTCGCCAGTTCGGTGCATGTCAAACGGTGTATCACTGTTGAAGTAGGCTTTACAGCCTTGGCACTGGTTACGTCTTCCGGTCAGTAGTTTCATAGCTACACCTTCATGGTATGTTTAAACAACTCTGCCGCTATCAGGTCGCTGAACGATTGCCCGCTGGGGAATCGCATCTGCGCAGCAGGGAGAGCCTTGACAAGGATGTCGGCCTGAGTGAGTCCATCGTTGAACCCGCACAGGTACGGTTGCTCGTCACCGATTAGGCGCATCACAATCCCCTCCCGTACCACCGCAGCCATCGTCATCTTCTTTGACTTGGCAAACTTCTTCAGCCGCTTGTGCTCTTCCTCTTCAAGGTACGTCATAAATGGTAGTAGCTTCTTCTTAGAAGGGTGTTGCATTCAGTTTCCATTCGTGATATTCCAACATGAGGTCATCAAACAACTGCTTTGCATCTGCGTTTCCATTGAGTTCTGTTCGGGAATCAATTCCACACATATTGCATAGCAAGATCGCTGTCATATCCTCTGTCAGAGTTTTGTTATCGCCATAAGACTCGCTCATAAACTGCTGAAACTCAGGCAGTCGGCACAGCATTCCAGCTTGTTTAACGCGGTTCACATACTCCGTAGGTGATTCATCATCTTGAATCCGAACCATCACGCAGCCATACCGCGACCCAACAAAATCCCGCAGTAGCTCCTCAGGGATTTCATCGGGGTGCAAGGCCAGCGTCAGAACAAAACCTGTACGGTCTTGCTTCAACGCCACCTTCCGACACTCAAATTGGAGTGGCATTACTCGGCCCAAGCTTCCTTGAGAGTGGACTCAAGATAGCTGATGATTGCACGTAGACCGTCTATCTCAACGTCATAACTCTCACGCAACTGAGCAATAGCATCTTGCAAAAGAACAACTCGGGTATTGGCAAACTCGAGCTCATCCTTTAAACGGGATGGATTGGACACAGGACGACCAACTGTCTTGGTCTTCTTGGCTACAGGTTTTTTGTTCTTGGAACCAGCAGGGCGACCACGTTTCTTGATGGGCGCAGACACTTCAGCAAGTGTGGATTGTGTAGGGTTATCTTCAAAGGACATATATTTCTCCAGTTAAAAGGGCAAATCGTCTTCAGGGAAATCAGGCTCTTGCGGGGTAACGGCTTGCTCCTCAGGAACCCAGCGATTAACTGAGAGCGACAGATAGGTCTTGCCATTCCTATCAATCTTCTTCCACCCACTAATCTTAATGACAGCCATGCCGTTCTCCATCTTGATTGCGGTCATGTCCTTTATGTTGAAGTGAAGGTCACCCCAGTAATCGGGCGATACATCCTTAGGCTTGCTGAGAGTGGCTCTCAATGAGCCGCCATCAGGCTTGGTTTGATATGGTGAGTCGTAGGTCATTCTGTTTCCTTGATAAAAGATTGTTTGAGTTCAGAGAACTTGGTCAGCACCCGTTTGTAAAGCTCAGGGTGTGTTCGCTTTAATGAGTCAAGCTGTAGATGATTCTTGCCCCAAAAACCTTGCAACTGCTCCAGTGACTGGCAAATGTGTGTGTACTCAATCATTCCGTCTGCAAACAATTGACGGGACGCATCGCTGTTGTCCCACTCAGTCACTTCATCGGGTTTGGGCTTGCGCTCCACCTTCTTCACCACAGGCTTTGGCTCTACCGCCTCAGGCTTCGGAACGTCAGGCTCAGGGGTAGCTCCATCCTCCTCCGGTGCATCGTCCCCAGCGTAGATGTACAGGCCCAAACCATGCATTGCGATAGCCTTGACAAGGCAGCGCATGATTGATGTGTTTACATCAAAGGCGTTGGGTGTATTGATGGGCTTGTTGCGGTAGTCCAGCACAGGCAGCATGCAGGTGACGGGCTTGCCAAACATGGTGACGGTTACCCACACCATGAAAGAACCACCCACCATCATCAGAGGTGTACCGTCAAACATCTCGACCTTGAAGTTGACCGCAGGGTCAGCCTTCAGCGCCTCACCCCATGCGCCTGCCCATGACAGGTAGGTCAGGCCATTCTTCTTCTCGGTGTACTCGTTGACGTTAATCTTGAGTAGGTCGATTGGGCCCAATACATATTCATTCATTTGCTTCTCCTTCAATTAAATTAAGTCTGCATATTTTTTTGCAACTGCGCGGAGGTCTCCATGCAATTCCTCCAAGTACCATTCAGGCACTGAAAGTCCATCTTCAATATAGTTCCAGCATCCTGAAGACTTATTAAGAATTGAATTCAGGTCTTTGCTTAACTTCTTCCTGATACTGTCTGCACCAACGGGCCACTTGACAGTAGTCCCCCGCACAACGGCGCGGCTCTCCGAGTCTGACTTCAACATATCCGTTTTCCTTTACTGCCATCTCTTTGGCTTCATCTGCATCGGTTAATACACGAATCGCAGTCTTGCGACCCTCTCTCTTTACGGCGAATGTCGTCTCCGACATCCAGCGTTCTTGGTCGGAGCACCGTGGTAGGTCATCTCCGAATGCCACCGCAGCCTTCGCTACTCGGTGTGCGTTTAAACGGTCTCGTACAAATGTCTCGCATTGAGTTGCAGACCACACGGGAATCTCAACGACAACGATGGATGACTCAGGGTAGTTATCACCCCGCCCGTTGTTTGACCAATCACGCAGGAACGCACAAATCTTCAGAGCCTTGACGTTGCGTTGCTTGACGGTCTCCACCAGCCACTTGTACAGGTTGAGTTGCTCAACCCACTCGACCTTCTCGTTCATCACAGACCACACAGAGGTGACCTTGTAGTCCCAAATGACCACGCCCTCAGGTGTCTGCTCTTGGATGTCAATTGCACCGCTGAGGGTGGTTCCATCCACCTTGGCGTAGAGACGTTCCTCAGAGATGCAGTTCTCAGGCATGTCAATCTCTTCCAAGACCTTGTGCATGGCAGTCCCCATCATGGTGAACATCTTGTCTGCAACGTCCATCTCCATCTCTCCCCTGTACTGTTCGCGTAACAGTGAGACTTGTGGAGGGGTCAGCAGACCCGTAACGCTATACTCACTTGCGCCCTTCGTGTAGTCATCTCTAGAGAGAGCCCTCACGATAGCTTCAGGTAGGTTGTGTTTGTTCGTAATCTTCATTGCTTCTCCAAGGTTGTTTATGCTTCCCATCCCTAATGATAGTGATTGTATACCAAAAATTCAAGTGCTATCAAAAATAATTTATGGAGAGCCCGCCAGCAAGGCGAACAGTCGCCGTCTTGTCCACTACGGGGGTGTCTCTCGTCTGATAAAGAGCAAGAAAGCTCTGAGCTACAAGGATGTTTTCCTTGAGCAATGGGAGCCAATAACCCCACTGATGACAGGGGATTTAGCTATCACGATGCACATCTACTACGCATCGCGCCGCCCTGATTTGGATGAGAGTCTCATCTTGGATTTGATGCAGGGTGTGGTCTATGAGAACGACCGTCAGGTCAAGGAACGCCACACGTATTGGCATCTTGACCCTGAGTCTCCAAGGGCAGAGATAGAGGTCTCCTGCATCCCTGAGGTGGCCCCCAAAAAGAAGCCCCGCAAGGGGTTAGCCGAGCGGGGCAAAAGAGATAGCAAATGACCCCGAGGGAGGGACGGGGCAGGTGAATTGTACATTTAAACCTGACCTAGGGAAACTACCTAGTCAACTGTTCGCATCCTCGTTGTATGATTGCTGCGTTGGGAAAGCGGATGTTGTGGCGTGCAGTGAAATGAAACACAGACGCAGCGAGTACCAACATCAACACGCATGGGGACTGCGCAACGGGTTAGCGCCGTTGCTGGTTTGGTACATCTTAAGGACACACTGCTTTATGTGAGCAGTCTCCAGCCGTGTTGGTGGATGCGTATCCCCTATCCTGCTTTCGCGTTAGCAGGCTCTATTTGCGATACACCAGTGGGAAATCAGCGCCCACCACCAACAACCTACACGCATGGGGACTGTGGTTCGCCGCTCCTAGAACCGTCCTTGCAAGGCAGCCCCCAGCCGTGTTGGTGTACAGGACGAAAGACAAAGGTACACGCCGGGTGCAGGGCTATGTCTGCGCCGTCTGGGAGAATGGTGAACCCATGAGAACCAAACCCACACCAACAACTTACACGCATGGGGATTGCGGCTGAGGGCTAGACCGTGAGGGTGCTACGCCGTAGACGGGGAGAGAAGAAGCCCTAGACCGTCTGTACAGTCCCCAGCCGTGTATGTTATAGTGAGGTTGTTGTAGTTGCACACAACAATGTTTGAAGCCGTTTACTCATGCGTCTTGCCTTTGGGGATTCTCAAAGGGTGCAACCAAGTCGCAGTAGTAAGCGGCTTTTTTCGTTTTTGATTACTCATCTGTTGGACGGTTAACGGCAGCGACAGATGTTTTAACCCCCTACTGCGGGATAGACAAGGAAGCAGGGGTACGGGTGGCGAAGATAGCGCCCTAGTGTCGGACGGCTGTCGGGTCATGGACGCGATGGGGAATGCGCACATGTGATGGGCTCAGGATTAGGCTGAGTCCGTCCACTCCGAGGAATGGGCTTGTCCCGTTAGGGACAAATGAATATAAGAGTTACACAAATAATAAGAGTTACTTATATAGAGTTACTCTGTATACAGGGAGTCATTGGTTTTATAGGAGAAGCAAATGGAAGATGATTTAAAAAAGATGTACAGGCGGGATGCAATGGATACATCCGTCGATGCTGCGGTGAGTGTTTACCCCGAGTTAAAAGAGTTGCAGAGTCTGGTGATGGCTTATGCAGAAACACAGCTTTTTGGTTTCACCGACGAGCAAATGAATTTACACTTCAACACCCACAGGTCAACTTACCGCGCCCGTCGTTCAGAGTTGATGCATATGGGACTCATCGTAGATAGCGGTCTCAGGTCTAGGATGACCAACGGTCGCCTCGCGACTGTTTGGATTCTTCCAAAATACAAGGGCTGAACATGAAGCACGACATCAGGGAATGTCTCCACTGTAAACAAGGTTTTCAGCCCAAGCGCAACGGTCAGATATGCTGCTGTACTGACTGTTTCATTGCTTGGTGCAAGTCTGTATCTGAAAGGAAAAACAATGGCTAGAGATTACAAGCAGGAATACAAGACCCAAACAGAGCGGGGCGAACTCCCCAACCGAATGGAACGACAGAGGGCAAGACGCAAGCTAGACGCAGAGGGAGTTTCCCGCAAGGGCAAGGATGTGGCCCACGTCAAAGCCCTGAGCAAGGGAGGGTCAAATGCTACTGGCATCAAGCTGGAATCACCCAGCAAGAACCGGTCATTTAAACGCAGGTCGGACGGCAGCATGAAATGATTGCAGAAGCAATCGCCCAGTCAAACAACGCAGGCCGCATAGCCTGCCCCTACTGCTCTTCCGATAGGAAGAAGTCCAACGTCAAGGACATGACCGTCACCGTTCAATCAGACGGGGCAATCCTCTACCACTGCCACCATTGCTCTGCCAATGGTTCCTTACAACCACAGCAGCCCAAGCTGCACAAGGTCAAGCAAATGCCCGTCGCCATAACAGTAGAACAATCAGCACTTCAACCCTACCATTACCAATATTTAGCCACTAGAGGAATCTCACAATCCACCGCAGACAAGATGGGTCTGTTCGGTGCAGACAAGTATTTTGCCAAGCTGGAAAAGAACTCAGATGCCATTGCGTTCCCCTACTACCGAGAAGGACAGCTAGTCGCAGTCAAGTACCGCAGCTTCCCTGAGAAAGCGTTTACACAAGATTCCGGCGGGGCGCATGATTTCTTTGGGATTGACAACCTTGTGAAGGGCAAGCCCATCGTTATTGTTGAAGGTGAGATTGATGCCCTGACCCTGATGGAGGTTGGGATACAGAATGTAGTGAGTGTCCCATCGGGCGCTCCCATCAAGGTGGCAGACGGCAGGTCTCTGCCCAGTGAAGACAAGCGCTTCTCCTACGTATGGAATGCCACAGAGTATTTAGACGCAGCCCCGTACGTCATCCTAGCTACAGACCAAGACACCGCAGGACAAGCCCTAGCCGAAGAATTATCGAGACGGATAGGCAAAGAGAAATGCAGACTAGCCAAGTTCCCCACCAAAGACCTGAACGAACTCTATCTGAACGACCCCGCACGGGATACAGAAGGGTACGACCCTGCACGGAATATTACGGAGGTACTGGACAACGCCGTACCGTACCCCATCGCAGGCCTGAGCAGCGCCGAAACCTACGCAGACCGTTTAAACGACCTGTACTCCAAGGGCTCAGGGAAAGGGTTCAGCACCGGATATGACTCAGTCGATAACATCTACACCGTGGCCCCGTCTCAGCTTACGGTGGTCACCGGATATCCCTCGTCGGGGAAATCTAACTTCGTTGACCAGCTTATGGTGAACCTTGCGCGGAATGAGGATTGGAAGTTCGCCATCTGCTCGTTTGAGAACCAGCCTGAGATACACATCAGCCGACTCATGGAGTTGTATACGAAACGCAGATTCTTTGACGGCAAAGACCGGATGACGCAGACCGAAAAGGAACGTGCGTTTAAATGGGTTAACGACCATTTTGTTTTCATCGACACCGGAGGGGATGAGCCCTCGACCATAGAGTCCATCCTCGACCGCACCAAGGCGGCGATAAGGCGCATGGGCGTACGGGGCATGGTCATCGACCCCTATAACTACATCGACCTGAAACACAACAGCACAGAGACTGAGGCCATCTCAGGGATGCTATCCAAGGTGCAGAAGTTCGTTAAGACCTACGATATGCACTGCTGGTTCGTAGCGCACCCGTCCAAGATACAGCGCTCAGGGGTTGAACAGCCCCGACCGGACGGCATGTCCATCGCAGGGTCTATGGCATGGTGGGCAAAGACCGATTGCGGCATCACCGTACACCGCAAGGAGGGCTATGTCGAGTTGGCAGTGTGGAAGTGCAGACACCGTTGGGTAGGCACTCAGGGGGAAACGACCTTGCTCTACAACAAGACCGCAGGAACCTACAGTGAAGTGCTGGATGCCTTCTGAGTAAAAATAAATGTAGTCTATGTTTAAACAGGGGGCTCACCAGATGAGCCTGCTGCCAAATGCTCCGTTTGACAGTTGCGTTTAAACGTAATGCTTGATTAGTTATCACCCTAGCCGGTTAGCGAGACACAAGAAATCTTATGGTGCGTTTAAACGTAATGTTTGTACAGACACAACAAAAGCGGCAATAACTAGTGACTCACATTGACATAACAATAAAGTAGAAATTTGATGCGTTTAAACGTTAATGCGTAGACCAAAAAAAAGGACTGGGGGTTAGCCAGTCCTTGTGGTTAGAAGTTATTGATGTACTTGGCTACAAAGGTGGGAATGTCCTTGTACCTGTACCACTTGTACTTACCCTTGACGCACCACTTGTTATGCCCCACGATAAACCGACCATTGACCAGCGTACCGTGATGGCAGTCCTCTATGGTGCATCCCAGTTCAAGTAACTCAATCTCCCGTTCAAGCCTGTAAATTGGATTTTTGTTTTCCCAGTCTTTGTCGCGCTCGTGCAGTTCTTTTTCTATCTGTTCAATCTCCAGTCTTTTAGCTGCTATCAATTCTTTAACCATAAGCTACCTCTATCGTTTAGCGGCGAACACTGCACCGTGGATGGTGCTGAACGAACCTACATGATGCCAGCCCTCATCACTGACCCGTGCCACTTGCCAGCCCACATTCCAGTAGATGAACCGACCCCTTGTGGGGGTCTTGACCAGTTCAACCAGCAGAGGATATTTAGCTTGAACAAGGCGAGCATTGGGACAGTCCTTCAGCTTGGCCTTAGTCCACATACTTGGCTAGTTCCAAGTACCGCACCTGATACTCAGGCTCCAGCGTCAGATAGGCATCTTCAAGTAGCTGCATCAGGTCAGGTGCAACCGAACAGAGACGCGCATTCCTACGTTGGGCGGTAAGGTTCAACGACACACTGGTGCAGTCTGCGACCAGCACCGCCCCAAAGGCGGTATCAGTCCATACGGTTGTACCCTTGGAGCCCGTCACGTTTGTGGTGTACCAGTTACTCATTGAATGCACCTCCGACAACACGGTCAAAGTGGAGGCGGGTATCTTCTATGAACCCTGCGATATGACTCAAGGGATGGTCATTCATTGCAGCCCATACTGTAATTTCATTCTCCTCGTTGCCGCTCGTCAGCGTCAAAATAATATCCTCGTAGGACATAGTCTCAGGGTAGTCGGATAGCCATTCATCAAGGGCAAACTGTTCGCCGTAGGTCAGGTGGGGTATCTGTTTCATACCGCCTCCCCTGTAGGGTATTTCACGCCATCAACATGAAACCGAATGTTTGACTCACTCACCGACTGGACAAGGATAGAGGGAATCTTTTTCCCCCGCACCGCCCAATCCTCAATTGCAGATTTAATATAAGACTCCGCATCGGAGGCGGACTGCGCGTGAACATGGACAGTAAACGTCACTGCATACACATTGACCGCACCAGCCCGTTTATCTTTAATTGACATTTTCATACTGTCTCTCCTTCATTCAACATGTCAGAAATCAATACACCAGCGAACACGCCGCCGATTACCAGCGCGAGATTACCCATCCAGCCAGCGTCATTACCCCAGCCAAAGTTCACGCATATGAATGCGACCAAGACCATCAGGACATAAAAGAATTTATCGCTCATTTGTTCACCTCAAAATAGTTATGGGACATTTTTTTGTAAACCTCAATATCTCGCAGCATGGCATCATGCATAAGGTACACCGCACGTATAAAACGGTGGTACTCCCATGCCTTGGCGGTAGCTATGACCGCCCATGCAAACAGAAAGGCATCGATTGCTGTTATCTCATTCATTCCGCTGCTCCTCTTTCAATTGGTTAATCATGTCGCGGATAGTCTGCTTGCCTAGCTTATTGACTAGCCAGTGGACAGACCTCGCCGCCGTTCTATCGTGGTGCAGCCCGCCCATATCGTTAGCCCATCCACTAAGGCATCGCAAGATAATCCAGTCCTCAGCAGTTGGCTGTTGTTTCATCTCGTTCATTCCTCATCCTCCTCGCGTTCGTATTTCACAAAGTCTTCCGGTTGCAGGGGCGGGTGATTCATGGCCTCGCTCATCATCTCCCATACCTTGCGCATACCGTCCATATCCTCTGACCCCACGCAAGCACTGGTGTATACGGTTGGCTCCCCTTTTTTGTTATAGACAACCTCTTGCAGGACATACCAGTCCTCGCCGCCGTTGCCCCGCTTGTCGTTGACGATTCTGTAATTCCAAGTAAACATTTTGATTCTCCTGAGGCGGCTCACGCCGCCAGTTTGATTTGTTTAAACGCAACCGCACCGAGGTTGGCTGCATCCTCGACCGTTACCGATACGGGGTAGGACTCCGACACATTCAACTCAATACCCACTCCGATTGTTGTAATGCCAAGGTTGACCCCTGCCTCGCACTGCGCCCGTACATCATCTTTCTGACCCTCACCGTCAGTGATAACGAACACGACCTTGCGGGACTCAGGGCGACTGTGCAGCATCTCATGCGAGAACCGGAGTGCAGCGTAGTCATTGGTATCACTCCCGCTACCGACCTTGGATATCTGCTCCAGTGCGCGAGGTACTGGCATCGCCCACGGTTTCAGAATCGATGCCTGACCGCCGAACGTGATGACCATTGTCTTTACCCCTGCTTTGTGCAGAGTGTCCAGCATGGCGGCGCAGGTCTTGATTGCGTCATTGATGTAGGGGGCCTTATGGACAACATCACCCTGAGAATTCCGCACGGCGTAGCCACGCGCATCACGCACAATCACGGGAGCGAACATCGATGCCGATACATCCAGCAGGATGACCACGGCAGAATCGATACCCTCTGATTCAAGGCGGCGTTTAAACAACCTATCAGAGGTGGCGACCTTATGCAGCGACCGGATATTCAGCGACCCTGCGCGGCGGTTGGTTTGAAAGTCCTCAGTTGCAGAGTTCTCAAACAACCGTTTCACTTCATAGCGCATCTTCGCGGGAACACTCACGGTCAGGTCACGGGGCGTGATGCCCTTAACGTGAGCACCATCCTCTGCCACGTTGTAACGCTTGCTATAAGACGCGCCGCTTTCAGTTCCCTCGCCTTTGACTGTGGGCTCGACCTCGACCGCCTCTTGATTAGCGTCCACGGGACGGGCCTTGCCAGCCTTTTTTTCCTCGCCAGCACCGTCACCATCACCTGACCCCTGTTCGCCGCTCTGAGGCCCATCTGAGGGCTCTGAGGGGCCATCCTGACCGCCGTCTTGACCTTGGTCTTGACCGCCGTCCTGACCCTTGTCTTGACCCTTGTTGGGCTGGTCATCCTGACCCTTGTCACCTTGGTCACCGTCATCCTGAGGTAATGCTTGCAGTTGTTCGTAGACCCACACTGCGACCGCCAGTGTGTCGGTGCTGGATTGGCAAGCAGGGATACGGCGTTCAGCCTCAGCGAATATGGGCTCCAGTCCATCTGCCATTGGAACCCGCTTGCAGAATGCACGGGCGTAGACCGCCAGCACAAAGGGGTACTGACGCTGGTCAGTCCAGTCAGTCACCTCAGCCATTGCCTCATCGACCATGCCGTTAACCAGTGTGGTCAACAGGTTGGTGATGTTGCCCGTCAGGTTGGCGGCAATACCCTTGCGCTCAATCCATGCATCTTCTATTGCATTGTGCAGTTGCTGGAGGTACTGAACCCCGCCCCGTGCGGAAAAATCAGTGTAGATACGGTGCAGCAACTCATGCACCACAAAGCCAACGTATTTATCGACCAGTGCCTGAGTGACGATAGCGTCATCAGCCACATTGGCAAGGTACATCCGACCTCCCTCATTGATGCCAGCGGTGGAGATGGAGCCCGACCACACAATGGTCACCTTTTTCCCAAGTGCAGACGCGATTTTGTGTGCGCCCTGTTCCACGCCAGCGCGGAATTGAATGCCGTTTAAACGTTTCATTTTTTACCTCTTAGATGTTGTTTGCAATGAACACGGGGTCAATGTATGCCGCCTTGATGGAGGCAATGGCGACCGCCGACTCAGACGGTTGACGGTGAGCAATTGATGCAGCCCATGCCTCATCGACCCCTAAGACCGCGACCGACCGGACAAAGGCCATCACGCTGCGAATCGATGGGGCATCCACAATATCGCCCGACTCGACCTTTGCCCTACAGGCATGAATCGCGCAAAGGACATGGTCAGCCAGTGCTGGCTTGCAGCCAGTGTGGCGCACAACCGCCTCGATTTCCACGTCAATGGTCATATGTTTAAACGCGACCAGTCGAGCGAAACGGTCAGCCAGTGCTGAATTCATGGTGCGAGTCCCCGCATACCGACCGCTTTCATCGCCGTTGGTCAGCGTGTTGTCGGCTGCGAACACCAGCACATTTGGAGCCCTGCGCCATACCTGACCGCCGTAGGAAACCGCGCTGTTGGACTCTAGGAATCCATTCAAGACCGCCAGCACAGCAGGGTCAGCGTTGGTGATTTCATCCAGCAGAATCAGGCTGGCGGGAGTGGTGAACGCCTTGAGAAAATCGCCCACTTTGAACACCGTAGCACCGCCCTCAAGCCCGACCGAACCGATAAAGTCCTCAGCGGTTGTGTACTTGTTGAAGTTGATACGGGTATAGCCCCGTCCGGTCTTCGCTGCAAACTGACGCACCGTCTCGCTCTTGCCAGTCCCTTTCTCACCGCCGAACCACAGGTTGTCCCCGTTGTCCTGCGACAGAATCAGATGCTTGAGGATGCCCTCAGTCCATACGAAACAGGGGTCAATGGCAGGGGCGGACGGGTCATTGAACAGGTCAACATAAAGGTGATTACCAGCAGCATTCCGCGCTGGTACACCGAACACATCCTGCGCGGTCTCGTCTCCAATGCGTGAGACTGAGACCATCGACCCAACAGCAGCCTGAGCGCCAGCGGCAATGACCGCCGCCTCAAAGGGTTTAAACGCACTGGCAACCGCATCGGTCACCGCCTGAGCGACCTTGGCCTCATCGACCAGCGGGGCATTGGCGATACGCGCAACATCAGCGGCAAGGGAGTCCTGCACCTTTGCAGTGGCCTCGACCGCCTGTTTCATGTCAAACAGGCCAACCGTCAGGTTACCCATCTGCACCTGTAGGTCATAGGCGGTGGTTTCCAAAGACCGCGCCTTGCCTAGCGCGTCCAGCGCAACGGCGTTGGCGTTGTCCGCTACCTGAGCAACTGGTCTCAGGGCTACATCAAAGGCATCATGGCCAATGCCGCCGTTCGGCATGATGGGGGGTTGGGGAGTCAACGTCCGAATCTCATGCAGACTGACAAGACCACAATTTACTAGCCCCGCCAGCTTAATGACGGCGTTGGTCTTGTTGCTCCATTTGTCAGCACCAATCCAACGGTCAGAGGCCGTGCGGATAACAGCCAGCGGGATGCTGGCGAGGTCAATGGTTATATCGTTCGCCATGATTACGCTCCTGCTTGAATGAAAGTTGCGCCATCGTTGTGGCAGATGGGGAGTCCCCGCGCCGCCCACTTGGCGGTGAGTCGGATGGTGTAGCCGCAAGCGGGGCAGATTGCCTTGAGCATCCGCGTGGCTTGCACCTTACGAGTGGACATGGACAGTTCCGCATGGGGATACTCACCCAACCCGTCAATGATGGCCCCGAAAGCCTGTTTAAACGCAGGCCCTGCACTTGTAGCCTTGTAGCCCTTGAGTGCAGAGGGAATCAGGTGCATAGCGTCTGCAACCTTGCGGAATGCAACCCCGTGGTTCATAGCCCCTGCTGTGGTATGGCAAAGCTCATGCACCAGCACGTCAACGACACGGTAGGCATCGGACAGCACGGGGGAGACCATGATTTCCATCGACTTGTCAGCAGAGGCGGTGTCGGCCCAGCATTCGCCGATAGCACCGGAGCGCTTGGCGGTGGACGGGAAACCGCAAGAGACCCGCACCCGCTGAGGGATGGGGCTGGCCTGAGCGGCGAACACTGCGCGGAATTCCTCCACGGCGGCGGTCAGCCACTCTTCACGGGTAGCATAGATTTTGGCAAGGGTCATATCGACTCTCCGGTAGCAGTGCGACATTGCACTGGCAAGCCCCGCAAGCGAGGCAAGCCGCTGAAATGTCAAAATCCAGCGTAATGGTCAGAAGACAGTGCGCGGTTGGCCTGTTCCTCTTGTTGCAATTCCCATTCAAGGTCATCGCACTCGCCTTGATAGGGTTCCCATTCTTCAATATCGACAACCATGCCAGCGTCAACGGTTTTTGCCAACTCAGCAAACACCTGCGACTCAGGCATGGGTTCGCTGGTAAACAGTGCAAGGCCATTACGGCGCAAGGTGTAGGTGCAAATCAGTTCGGTCATCGATGGTCTCCGGTAATAGTGCAACAGCGCACTGGTAAGCCCCGACTCGCGGGGCAAACCATTGAACTGTTTAGCGGAAAAAATACAGTGCGGCGTTCTGCATGGCTGCTCTCGCGCTGTGACCGTAGTAGCGGTGACCGCTGTGGCCCTCAACGCACCAGTCGTTGCAGCCAGCCTCAATTTGTTCCATGAGGTTCATGTCGTTGAAATCGGGGTTATGTACTTCAAAAGCTTTCATGGTGCGCCTCACTTAGGGGTGAATTGAGCGGGAGGGGTTTGTGTATTTTTGTGGGCAGGAACGTGGAACATGATGGTCTCCGGTTGTAGTGCGATATTGCACTGGACTCGATTCTAATATCGTTTACATCCCTGATTTTCAGCGTCCCATGCAAATCGCAACAGCAGTTGCATTTACTTTGGTTTACCAATGTCTACCAAGGTCTACTGGAAACACCGTAGAACTGACTCAATCGCGTGATGCGCACGCGTAGCACAGGCCATGCCAAGCAACTTGAGTGCATAACTACGGTTGCAACTGTTTGTCTCCCGAAACCGATTTAAACGGCCTCAGAGCGTTTTTTTGGGGTTCAGGCTACCTAGCCCTTGGACGGTCTCTGAAAACCTCACCAGCGCGTTTTCGCAACTCTGGTTGGAAAAGTTATGCACAGAAGACGGTGGATAACTTTTTTTTATCCACAGCCTGTGGATAACTACCTGTGGATAAAGTGGGGATAACTTTACGGGGTGTATACTGATGGTTTAAACAGTGGTTTTTTGGTGCATTGGAACAGGGGCAGACTATGGTGATTAAGACGGCGGTAGAGCGACTGGACGAGATGGGCGAGGACGTTGACGCTGAGGCGGTTGACGGCGAACCGTCAGACAACCCTGATTTTGAAAACCCCGTGACCCACGGCGAAGCCGAACAGTCGGCGCAGGCCCCAATAGCTGTAGTACGTACAAGGGATATGACCCATGCTATGAGGGCATTCGTTGCAGCCAAGCTCAGAGGGGAAACAAGCAAAGCCAGCTACAGGCTGGCTTACCCCAACGACACCAGCAGCGACTCAACAATCAGCAGCACCGCATACAAGCTGACCAAGCATCCACTGGTTGCCAAGGCATTGGCAGATGCAGCAGGGCAGGTAGATGAGGCCTTGCTGGAGGACACAGCAGCAGCCAAGCGGTATGTGATACAGAGCCTCATTGCACTGAGTAGGGACGCAAAGCAAGAGGGTAGCCGTTTAAAAGCATTGGAACTATTGGGCCGTGCCAGTGGCGCATTCACCAATGCAACACCAGCAGAAGCACCAGCACCAAGTGCAGCGCAACTCAAGCAGGCACTGGCAGGCCATCTCAAGCTGCTCAAGCAGTAACTGGCATCTCAGGGGGGGGAGTGCGTTTACACGGTAGGGGCCTCTAGGGGTGAGCCCACCGTACCCCCACCACCCTGTTTGGCCCAGCATCGACCCAGCTTTGCGTTACGCTCTATTCCACTCAAACGATTCTTTTCCCCTACTTCCCTCAAACGATTCATACCCACCCCCTTGTCTCCCAAACGCCTACCCCCCGGGGTATATATAAAAATTTACACAAGGATGCGAACGTTCTCACCACCGTTTACACCTATTGCGAACGTTCTCAAAAACGTTTAAACTATGCGTATGAGCAAACAGAAGGTACTGGAATTTATCAAGAGCCACATCAAGAGTCATGGTGTGTCTCCTAGCTATGAGGTGATAGCCAAGGGTGTCGGCCTGTCCTCTAAGTCCAATATTCATCGTATTGTGCATAGACTGCGGGATGAAGGTCTCCTAGACCTGAAGCCATACAAGTTCCACTCAATCAAACTTGTGGATAGGTCAGTGCAGGAGATTTCCCGTCTATGACTCTTCTGACCCATAAGGAAGTTCAAGACTACCTCAGCATCGTGGACAAGGTTCCTGCGGCGGAGAGAGTCAAGATTACAACCTTGTTGGAGATGGATAGGGTTGAGAGATGTAAGGAGTCTTTCCTTCCCTTTGTGAAGGAGATGTGGCCTATCTTCATCTCTGGGAAGCATCATCAAATCATGGCAGATGCTTTTGAGAGAGTAGCCAGAGGTGAACTGAAGAGGCTGATTATCAATATGCCACCCCGGCATACCAAGTCAGAGTTTGCTTCATTCCTTCTGCCGTCGTGGTTCTTGGGGAAGTTCCCTGAGAAGAAGGTTATCCAGACTGCTCACACCGCAGAACTATCGACGGGATTTGGACGTAAAGTACGGAATCTAGTCTCGTCAGATACGTATCAGAAGGTGTTCCAGACCAAGCTGTCTAGTGACTCCAAAGCAGCAGGTCGGTGGAACACCGACAAGGGCGGTGACTATTTCGCTATTGGTGTAGGTGGTGCAGTGACGGGTAAAGGTGCTGACCTTCTCATCATTGATGACCCTCATTCAGAGCAGGAAGCAAAGCAGAATAATCCTGCGGTGTTTGACCAAGTCTATGAGTGGTACACATCTGGGCCTCGTCAGCGTTTACAGCCTAACGGGGCAATTATTATTGTTATGACCCGCTGGGCCAAAAGAGACCTGACCGGGCAGATTCTGAAGAAGTCCGGCGGTGATGGAGTGGATGACTGGGAGGTGATTGAGTTTCCCGCAATCCTTCCGTCAGGAACTCCTCTGTGGCCTGCGTTTTGGTCTAAGAAGGAACTGGAAGCTATCAAGGCTGAGATTCCCGTAGCCAAGTGGGAAGCGCAGTACCAACAGAACCCGACCGGCAATGAGGGTGCAATCATCAAGCGCGACCAGTGGAGGATTTGGGAGCAGGACAAGCTACCGTTCTGTGATTACATCATCCAGTCTTGGGACACCGCCTTTGAGAAGAACAACCGTGCGGACTACTCCGCATGTACGACTTGGGGTGTATTTGACCATCCCGATGAGAACGGTAAAGACCAGACCAACATCATCCTCTTAGATGCGTTTAAACGCAGGATGGAGTTCCCAGAGTTAAAGAAGCTTGCCCTAGAGTTATACAAACAATGGGAGCCGGACACCCTGATTATTGAGAAGAGAGCCGCCGGGGCTCCTCTGATTTATGAACTCCGCAAGATTGGAGTGCCCCTGTCTGAGTACACACCCAGCAAGGGGAATGACAAGGTTAGCCGTGTAAACTCTATTGCAGACCTGTTTGCCTCTGGGATTGTCTGGTGTACGGTGTCCCGTGATGCAGATGAGGTTATGGAGGAAATGGCAGCATTTCCTAATGGCGACAACGATGACTTGGTGGACTCAAGCAGTCAAGCATTGATGAGGTTTCGCCAAGGTGGGTTTATCCAGATTGCTTCCGACGAACAGGATGATGAGCCCATCTTCCGTCGCAAGTATGAATATTACTAAGGACGTATATGGCAACCAATGTAGATAAGGGTTTGTACCAAGCCCCGATGGGAATAGAGCAACTAGCCCAAGATGAAGAGCCCATTGAGATTGAGATTGTTGACCCTGAGGCGGTGAATATTCACATGGGTGATATGGACATCTCAATCATGCCCGGGGAAGAGGAAGACGAGTTTGGTCAAAACCTTGCAGAACTGATTGACGACAGTGACCTCCAGTCGATTGCCAGTGATTTGGCTGAGGACATTGAAAATGACCGCACCAGCCGCAAGGACTGGGAGAAGGCCTACACCGATGGTTTAAAGCTACTCGGACTCCAGTTTGAGGAACGCACTGAGCCGTGGCAAGGAGCCTCAGGGGTGTTCCATCCCATGATTACTGAGGCAGTTGTCAGATTCCAGTCAGAAACCATCACAGAGATGTTCCCGGCCCAAGGGCCTGTACGTACAAAGATTATTGGTAAAGAGACACCGGAGAAGAAGGAAGCAGCAGTTCGTGTTGAGGAAGACATGAACTATGAACTCACCGAGGTAATGCGTGAGTTCCGCCCCGAGCATGAGCGGATGCTGTGGAGTCTCCCCGCTACCGGTTCTGCGTTCAAGAAGGTCTACTACGACCCCAATCTGGGACGGCAGGTCTCCATGTTTGTCCCCGCAGAGGACATCATCCTCCCCTATGGAACGACCGACCTAGACACCTGCTACCGGTTAACGCATGTCATGCGCAAGACCAAGAACGAAATTCTTAAATTGCAGGAGAGCGGTTTCTACCGGGATGTGGAGTTGGGTGAGCCGGACAGGAACAAGAGCGATATCCAACAGGCCAAGGACAAAGAGACCGGATTCAGTGATTTAAACGATGACCGCTACACCCTCTATGAGGTTCACGCAGACCGAGACATACCCGGGTATGAGGACACCAACTCCGACGGAGAAGAGACAGAGATTGGACTGCCATATGTCATCACCTTCATCAAAGGAACGAACGAGGTTCTGGCTATCCGTCGCAACTGGGAGCCGGACGATGAATTGCGTTTAAAGCGTCAGCACTTCGTCCACTACCAATACATCCCCGGGTTCGGGGCATACGGGTTTGGTCTGTTCCACCTCATCGGTGGATTTGCCAAGAGCGCCACCAGCATCATGCGCCAGCTTATCGATGCAGGAACTCTGAGCAATCTACCGGGCGGATTAAAGTCCCGTGGTCTACGTATCAAGGGAGACGACACCCCCATCCAGCCGGGTGAGTTCCGCGATGTGGATATTGGTTCAGGTGCTCTGCGGGACAACATCCTGCCTCTGCCCTACAAGGAACCTAGTCAAGTCCTCGCAGCCCTGTTGGGAACCATTGTGGATGAAGGCCGTCGCTTTGCTGCGACAGCAGACATCAAGGTCAGCGACATGTCCGCCCAGTCTCCGGTCGGTACAACTCTGGCAATTCTGGAACGTCAACTGAAGGTGATGACGGCAGTACAAGCCCGCCTCCATTACACGTTTAAACAGGAACTTGGTCTCCTTGCTGAAATCATTGCAGACTACACAGACCCCAGCTACGACTACGACCCTGACACGTCCAACCGCAGCGCCAAGAAGGCTGACTACGACTACGTGGAAATCATCCCCGTAAGCGACCCTAACGCAGCCACCATGAGCCAGCGGGTAGTTCAGTACCAAGCTGTGATTCAAATGGCGCAGATGGCTCCTGACATCTATGACATGCCACAACTCCACCGCAGGATGTTGGAAGTCTTGGGTATCAAGAACGCAGAGAAACTAGTCAAGCTGCCAGATGACCAAAAACCCCGTGACCCCGTTACGGAGAATATGTCTGTCCTCAAAGGAGAGCCCGTCAAGGCATTCTTGAATCAAGACCATCAAGCACATATTGCCGTCCACATGGCTATGCTTCAAGACCCAATGATTATGGCGACCATTGGACAGAATCCCCGGGCCCCTGCAATCCAAGCAGCCATGATGGCTCACCTTGCAGAACATGCAGGATTCCAATACAGGAAACAGATTGAAGCCCAAATGGGATTGTCTCTACCTCCAGAGGATGAAGACCTCCCACCGCAGATTGAACAAGCCCTGTCTGGAATGATGGCTCAGGCTGCTCAGCAAGCTCTACAGCTAAACCAACAGCAGGCCCAACAGCAGCAAGCTCAACAGCAAGCTCAAGACCCAATGGTAATGATGCAGCAGCAAGAGCTTCAACTGAAACAAGGCAGTCTGCAATTGGAGGCCCAGAAGGTTCAGCAAGATTTTGCTATTGAGCAAGCCAAGCTTGAACTGGAGAAACAAAAGATGATTCTGGAATCCTCCGCCAAGGCTGACGCTAACAACATGCGCAAGGAAGAATCTGCTGCTCGTATGCAGTTGGAAGGTGTCAAAACTGGCGCGGCTATCCGGGAATCCCAAGCCAAGCAGAAGTTTGACCAAGAAAGCTCCGGGGTAAAGATTGGAGCCCAGATAGCCAAAGACCAAATGGGTCAAACAAACCAAGGTGAACCATGATTGATAACTTCGCCCGCGTATTGCGCGAACAAATACGGATTGACATGAACAACTATGCAGACGACTTGGCTGGTGGGGCCTGTGCGTCTTTTGATGAGTATAAAAAACTGTGCGGGGTGATTCAAGGCCTAGCCATCGCAGAGTCCCACCTATTGGCCTTGCTAAAGAAAGTTGAAGATTCAGATGAGTAACATCATTTTGCCTCCGGGGGTAGTAATGCCCGCGCCAATCCAAACGTCAGAAGAACCTGACGCAGAAATGACAGACGCAGAAAAAGCCAAACAGCTTCCAGAACCATCTGGATACAAGTTGTTATGTGTGCTGCCAGCAATCGATGAAAAGATTGAAGGCACAAGCCTCCTCAAGTCGAGAGACATGATGAAGCGTGAAGAAGTAACCACAGCAGTTTTGTTTGTGGTCAAAGTTGGCCCAGACGCATATTCCGACAAAGAAAAGTTTCCTAGCGGCCCTTGGTGCAAGCAGGGAGATTTCATTATGGTTCGCACGTACGCAGGTACGCGATTCAAGATGTACGGTCAGGAAATGCGCTACATCAACGATGACCAAGTGGAAGGTGTTGTGCAAGACCCCCGTGGAATCACCCACGTTTAAGGAGATACCATGTCCGAGTTTAAATTCCCAGATGAGTTGGAAGACGACAAGACAGTTGAAATTGAATCTAACGCAGATGAGATTGAGATTGAAGTCGTAGACGACACTCCTCCAGCAGACCGAGGCCGTAAAGCCTTGGAAAAGGAGGTTGAAGACCCCACCGATGAGGAGATTGCCTCATACGGTGACAAAGTAAAGGTGCGGATTAAGGAATTAACCCACGCCCGACACGACGAACGCCGTGCAAAAGAAGCTCTCATGCGTGAAAAGCTGGAGCTTGAGAACATGGCAAGGCAAGTTGTTGCTGAAAATCAACAATTACGCAAGCATGTCAGCGACGGAAGCCAACAATTTCAGCAACAATCCGTCCAATTGGCGGAAAACGAGCTAGAAGCTGCCCGGAAGCAGTATAAAGTTGCCCAAGAGGCGTTTGATTCTGATGCTATACTGGCTGCGCAAGAAGCGTTGCTTGAAGCAAAGATGAAAATCGCTGCTATCAAGGGCTCTCGACAGCAAATCCGTCAGGAAGAGCGTGAAGAGGCCCCGCGACAAGTCCAACAGCCAACTGAAACCAAGGCAGATGCCAAAACCTTGCGCTGGCAAGCAAAAAACCAGTGGTTTGGTTCTGAGGGATTTGAAGAAGTTACCAGCTACTCACTAGGGCTGCACCAAAAACTAGTGAATTCGGGTGTAGACCCGCGCAGTGACGAGTATTTTGAGACTATAGATACTCGCGTACGAGACAAGTTCCCAGAGGTATTTGGGAATGAGAAGTCTAAAGAGTCTTCCAGACGACCTACTTCGGTTGTTGCGCCCGCTGCTCGTTCATCGGGCGTAAAAAAGGTTCAGATGACTAGCACCGCTATGGCGTTGGCTAGGAAGTTTGGATTAACCCCGCAGCAATACGCTGCTCAAGTAGCTAAATTGGAGGCCTCAAATGGCAACTCGTGATTCTCGTGACCTATCCACCCGTGAAAAAGGTGCGCGTTTTGTTTATCGGCCCTCTAGCGCATTGCCAGACCCGAACCCTATCCCCGGTTTCACACACCGCTGGGTTATGACTCATCTTCTTGGTCAAATTGAACCAACGAATATGTCTCGCAAACTCAGGGACGGATATGTTCCGTGTAAGGCAGTTGATTACCCGGAGCTAATGCTTCAAGGTAACGAAAAGACAGGCAACATTGAAATTGGTGGTCTCATGCTCTGCAAGATACCCACTGAAGTCTCTGAAGGCATGTCTGAGTACTACACCGGGCAATCGCAAGCGCAGATGGAAGCGGTAGATAACAGTTTTCTGCGTCAGAGTGACCCGCGTATGCCACTGTATTCTGAAAAGAAATCCAGTACAACGCGGGGGCGGTTTTAAACTTTATTTTAGGAGTCCTTTATGGCTTACCCTGTTGTATCAGCACCTTATGGGCTGTTGCCGCAGAACCTAATTGGCGGTCAAGTATTTGCTGGTTCCACCCGCATGTACAACATCCAATATGGCTATGCGACCAACATCTTCTACGGTGATTTCGTTGTTCTATCCCGTGGCTTCGCCACACGCGCCTCAGTATCTACTGGCTCTAGTCTGAATCAGACCGTCGGTATCTTCTTGGGATGCACCTACACCAACCCTACGACTAAGCAAAAGTTGTTCTCTCAATATTGGCCCGCAAGCACCGCTGCCGGTGACTGCCAAGCCTATGTTTTTGATGACCCTGATGCTGTGTTTAAAGCAGTTGTCTGCAGTTCCGGTACTACCGTTGCTTCTGGCGCTATGGCGATGATTGGCACTAACCTGTCAGCCATCAACAACACCGGCAGCGTTAACACTGGTAACTCGGCTAACGCAGTTCTGGCTCCTTCGGACACTCCTGTCACTACCACTCTGCCTCTGCGCATGGTTGGTCTGGTCGCAGAAACCGCAGTGAACTTGGGTACTGCCACCTTCAGTTCGGGTACTACAACCCTGACCGTGAGTGCTTTGCCTTTTGCATTGCCAGTTGGTACGGACGTTTCTGTGTTGACCACCAGTGGTCAAGTTGCACAGACCGGTTCTTTTGTGGATACCGCAGCAGCCGCTGGCGACACATCCGTTGTGTTGAACCAAGCCGCTACGTTCACATTGAACTCGGGCGTGTACGGAACAACCGTGGTCTTCACCCAGTATCCTGAAATCTTGGTCAAATTGAACCAAGGTCTGCATGGCTACTACTCTGCCACTGGCGCATAAGGAGTTAAATCATGGCTATTTCACGCGCACAACTATTGAAGGAACTCCTTCCCGGACTTAACGCTCTGTTTGGTCTGGAATATGCCCGCTACGGCGAAGAGCACAAGGAAATCTATGAGACCGAGAAATCGGAACGTAGCTTTGAAGAAGAAACCAAACTCGCTGGATTCGGTGCTGCACCGGTGAAGAACGAGGGCCAAGCCATTGCTTATGACAATGCGCAGGAAGCCTTCACTTCCCGTTACAACCACGAAACCATTGCGTTGGGCTTCTCCATCACCGAGGAAGCTGTGGAAGACAACCTGTACGACAGTCTGTCTGCCCGCTACACCAAGGCCTTGGCTCGTGGTATGGCTTACACCAAGCAGGTCAAAGCTGCTGCTGTTATCAACAACGGTTTCTCTGCCAACTACATTGGCGGCGACGGCGTTTCGTTGTTCAGCACCGCTCACCCTCTGGTGAATGGCGGAACCAACAGCAATCGTCCTTCCACTGCTGCCGATTTAAACGAGACTTCCTTGGAAGCCGCCGTTATCCAAATCGCTGGCTGGACTGATGAGAAGGGCCTGTTGATTGCAGCCAAGCCTCGCAAGCTGATTATCCCCGTCAATCTGATGTTCGTTGCTACCCGTCTGTTGGAAACCAGCCTCCGTGTTGGCACTACCGACAACGATATCAATGCGCTGAAGAACAATGGTTCTATCCCTGAAGGCTACACTGTCAACCACTTCTTGACAGACACCAACGGCTGGTATCTGACCACTGACGTGCCTAACGGCCTGAAGCACTTTGAACGTAGCCCGCTGACCAATAGCATGGACGGCGACTTTGATACCGGCAACGTCCGTTACAAGGCCCGTGAGCGTTATTCGTTCGGCTGGTCTGACCCACTGGGAATCTTTGGTTCTCCCGGTTCGTCCTAAGCTAGGGTTATCCCCTGCTGAGAGAGGCCCCTTCGGGGGCCTTTTTTGTTGCACGTCGTTTAAATCCATGCTATATTGCGCTTACCCCGGGGTTACCGGCGTATCAAACCAGTCCCGGCTGGACGACATACCGATTGATGCGCCATACTTGTATGTAAGGACTCATCATGGGATTCGCTACTCACCTTGGCCCTTGGCTCTTGGGCACGGTCAAAAACACCACCGGCACTACCGCCGGAACTATCCAAAACACCGGCGTTACGCTAGTCTCTCAGACTAAAAAAGTAAACTACACCAACTCCGTAGCCGCATCTGCCGTTACTACAACCCTGTTTACCATTCCTGCTGGCGCTCAGATTGTCAGTATTTTCATTGACACCTTGGTGGCATTTACAGGTTCCACCGCAGCCAACGTGGTAGTTGGTACTTCTGCCTCCACCGCGCTGTTCTGGGCTTCTACAGACATCACCTCACAAGGCCGCTTGGCTAATACCAATGCTGCTGCCAAGCTGGTGAACTGGGCTGGCGCAACAAGCACTGCATCTCCTAACGGTATTGGTGTTGGCACTACGGATGTAACCATCCAAGCAGCACTGACCCCCACTGTTGCCGACGTAACGGCTGGTACGGTGCAGTACACCATCGTGTATGCTGTTGCTGACTCCACTGGTGTGCAATCGCCTCCTGCTAACCAGCAGTAATTAGTCTCAGGGGCTTCGGCCCCTGTTTTACAGGAGATTAGTTATGCAGCAGACAGACGTTAAAAGTGCGCACTTGAGTGCAGCGGGTTCTTATTACGTAGGACGCACACGCCTCAAAGGCATTGTGATCAGCCCTAAGGCAAGCACGGCGGCAACATTTGAAATTAGAGACGGTAGTTCTACAGGAACCGTTTTGTACACAATGGATATAGCAAGCCTTGGAACCCCAAATACAGTTAGTATATTTGTTCCGGGGGAAGGTATCTTGGCTTCTACAGGGCTGTACCTTACTTTAAGCGTTGGTTCCGTTACCGGTATCACAATATTCTATGGCTAAGAAGAACCCCTCCCTTGCAGTTGGTCGTGGCGAAAAGCTACCCGTCTCCAAAGGAGCGGGCCTGACAGCCAAAGGCCGTGCCAAGTACAACGCTGCTACAGGCAGCAACCTCAAGGCTCCACAGCCACAAGGTGGCCCGCGCAAGGACTCATTCTGCGCCCGCATGAGCGGCATGCCGGGGCCTATGAAGGATGAGAAGGGCAAGCCTACCCGCAAGGCGGCTGCTTTGGCAAGATGGAAGTGCTAGGAGTACAACATGGCTAAATTTGACTACAAACGTCCCGGTGATGAGCAAACGCTTGAAGGTGGTGGCAGTGGCGGCGGCTATAGTTCCGCTTCCAATAAAAAAGGTTTGAGTATCAACTCCCAAGCAGCCAAAAATGCTATTAAAAACAATACATCGACTCTTGATGAGCAGATGCGGTTGGATAGGACGCTTCAAACAAAAAGAGAAATTTCTGAGGCTAAAGCTAAACCAGAAAGACAGGACGCAGAGCGTAACGCAAAGACCGCGATTGAAGACGGCGTTAAAAAAACAGAATACCCGTACGTAGGCCCCAACGAGTACGCCAAAGGCGGGTCGGTATCCGCCCGTGCAGACGGTATAGCCCAACGTGGCAAGACAAAAGGACGGATGTGCTAGATGGACTCGTTCAATACAGTATGGTCTGCGGGCCTGACAATGGTTACGACGGTAATTGGGTTTCTGCTCAAGGAGAAATTTGCGGAACTGAACCGGATAAGCATTTTGCTCAACAAGACACGCGAGGAGATTGCCCGTGATTACGTTACTCAAACAGAAATTCAACGAATTACTGACCACATTGACCAGCGCTTTAACAAGCTTGAAGCAAAAATTGACCAACTTCTTCAAGCGGGGAAATAATGCCTAGTATCAGCAAAGCTCAACACAATTTCATGGCTGCGGTGGCTCACAACCCATCCTTTGCCAAGAAAGCAGGGGTTCCACAGTCCGTGGGCCAAGATTTCAACAAGGCCGATAAAGGCAAAACGTTTAAACAAGGTGGTGTTATGGCTACAAAAGGAATGAATCCATTTGCTAAATTTGAGAAATCCGGCAAGGACGTGGAGAAGAAGGGCATGAAAGAGGGCTCCAAAGCTGACATGGCAATGGACAAAAAACAAATGATGATGAAAAAAGGCGGCATGACCAAGAAAATGGCTACCGGCGGATTCGTTCGTGCTGCTGATGGTATTGCTTCCAAAGGCAAGACCAAGGCTACCCAAATCAAAATGAACAAGGGCGGCATGTCCTGCTAAGGAGTAACCTATGAAAGCAAAAGATTTAGCAGCCCTAGCGGCTCTTGGTGTGGCAGGTTTTGCTGCCTATGACAAGTTTGGCAAGAAGGGTGAGGCCAAAAAAGGCGAAGAAATGCCTGCATACAAGGGCCGGGAAGCTAATCGCGTTGCGGATATTGAGGCAGAGAGCGATGAGTATGCAGGAATGCCTGCGTACCAAGGCCGGTCGGCAAACCGCGTTGGCGATATTGAAGCGGATAATGACTATGTGATGCCGCGCACTGCACCCCGTGATATTGGCGGGATGCGGCCTGAAGATGTTGGACAAGGCGGTAGCCAATCTGCCACAAGCAGTGGATACAATAAACTACGAGCCGCAGGTGCAAATTCAAAAACTCCTGCTGCTGCGCTTACAGATTACGTTGCCCCCCGCACCGTAGCAAAAACTGTTGTTGCTGCTCCTGCTGTTGCTGAAGACGACTACGTGATGCCGCGCACCGCGCCCAAGCCGGTGATGCCCGATGCAAGCCGAGTTACGCCATACAACTCGGACATCATGTACGCCCCTACGGTCAAGAGCGACCCAAACGTAGTACACGATGATGAGATGAACAGGTTGGCACGGACACGGGCTACTCGACAAGGCGCAGTGGTTGCACAGTCCCCCAATGACCAAGCTCAAGCCCGTATCTTGCGGCAAGGCCCAACGCCTGCGCAGTCTGCGACCAATGCACAAGCCCAAGCGCGTATGTTGCGGCAGGGCACACCCAGCGCACAAATAGCAGCTCCTGTAGCTCCAGCAGCGCAAACGGGAAGATATACAAAAGACCAATACGGGAACATCATTGATAACACGACCGGCAAAGTTAGCAGCACCATTTTTAGCGCGGGGCAACAAGGCAACGCTGCTAGGAATGGCATGAAGCGCGGTGGTGTAGTCAAGATGGCCAAAGGCGGTCTAACATCTTCCAAAATGTCCAAGCCCAGCGGTGCAAGTCGCGGTGACGGTATTGCGCAGCGCGGCAGAACTCGGGGTAAATACCTGTGATGTCCTCTCGCGGCATGGGGGCCGTCAATCCAGCCAAGATGCCCGGTGCTAAGAAAAAAGCCCGGCTGGATGACACCGCCTTCACGCAGTACGCGGAAGGCGGCAAGGTTAATGCTGCGGGGAATTACACCAAGCCGAGTCTGCGTAAACGCATCCTGTCCCAAGTCAAGGCTGCGGCCACACAGGGCACAGGTGCAGGGCAGTGGTCGGCCCGCAAGGCGCAGCTTGTAGCCAAACGGTACAAGGCAGCAGGTGGAGGGTACAAGGATTGAAAGCGCCGCAGCAGTCCCTGAAGAATTGGGGTGACCAGAAATGGCGCACCAAGTCGGGGAAGCCGTCGTCAAAAACAGGTGAGCGATACCTCCCTGAAGCTGCTATAAAGTCCCTGTCTCCATCTGAGTATGCTGCCACCACCAAAGCCAAACGCGCCGGTAAAGCAGCAGGTAAACAGTTTGTAGCCCAGCCCAAGAGCATTGCAAAGAAAACAGCAGGTTTTAGATAATGGCAACTTCCGACGCATACTTGGCGGGCCTTTTTGATGGTGAAGGGTGTGTTTCTATGCACCTCGCAAAGGCAGGGTACGTGTCTGTGCAGGCCAAGGTGTCAATGTGCGACCGTGCCCCTGTAGCAGCGTTGTTTGAACGGTTTGGCGGAAGCATGGCGGATGGGCAGCAGCAAACTAAGACAGGTCGAAGCGTTTTTACGTGGTCAGTGTTTAATGCGGAGTGCGTGGAAGCCCTCCGTGTTTTTTCAAAACTGTGTTTAGTGAAGAACGTGGTTGCCGCTGCTGCGCTGCCAACTGCGGAAAACATGGCGGCTAACCCCACTCGGGGAATACTGTCACAGGCTGAAAAAGGCGCAAGGGTAGAAGCTGCGCAACTTATCGCCCGAATCAACAAACCGGTTGGTAGCCGTCGTGTGTTGGATGCTGCTGCGGTTGATGCGTATATGCGCCCTAAGCGTATGGGTGGCGGCAAGCGTGTACGGCTGTCTGACGGCAGGATTTTTGACACCACGCAGTCCGCCGCTGATGCGCTTGGGGTTTCTATTTCTGCGGTATCCTTGGCTAAACGCAAAGGCACTCGTACAGCGGGCTTATTGGTGGAGGCCGCATGACAACATCTGGCGTTGCAAATTTTACGTTGGATTTAACAGAAATCGTTGAGGAGGCATATGAGCGCACGGGCTCTGAGTTGCGCACTGGATATGACATGCGTACAGCCCGCCGGTCATTGAATCTCTTGTTTGCAGACTGGGCCAATCGTGGCATCAACATGTGGACGTTTGAACAGGGTTCCATTACCTTGGTTCCCGGTCTGCCAACCTACCCTGTGCCACTCGACACCGTTGACCTGCTAGAGCATGTTATCCGCACTGGACAGGGTGCTGTTTCAACGCAGGCAGACCTGACCATTACCCGTATCAGCGTATCTACCTACGCCACTATTCCCAACAAGCTACAACAGGCCCGTCCTATCCAGTTGTGGTTTCAGCGGCTGGACGGCTCCACTACGGCAGCAATCACCACGCTGAGTTCCACCATCACCGCAACCGACACAACTATTACAGTTGCCTCGGCAACTAATTTGCCTTCTGCTGGATTTATCCTGATTGGCACTGAAACCATCTATTTTGGTTACGCTACAGGGAACATCCTTTACAACTGTGTTCGGGCGCAGAACGGAACCACCGCAGCAGCCCATACAGCCGGGGATTCTGTTTACATGCAGAACCTCCCCTGTGTGACCGTTTGGCCCACACCGGACGATTCCCAGACCTACACCCTTGTCTACTGGCGGATGCGCCGCATTGACGATGCTGGCAATGGTGTAAACACTATGGATGTACCGTTCCGGTTCTTGAACTGCTTGGTGGCAGGGTTAGCCTACTACTTGGCGCTCAAGGTTCCGAACGCCATCAACCGGCTGGATATTCTCAAAGCTCAATACGATGAAGCTTGGGAGTTGGCATCCACTGAAGACCGTGAAACAGCAGCACTGCGGTTTGTGCCGCGACAGACGTACATCTAATGGCAAACAGATTCGCTTCCGGCAAGAAAGCAATTGCTATCTGCGACAGATGCGGACAGCAGTTCAAGCTCGTCGAGTTGAAGAAGGAAATCATCAAGACCAAGACATTTAACCTGTTGGTCTGCAAGAGTTGCTGGGATCCCGACCAGCCCCAATTGCAGCTTGGTATGTACCCAGTCGATGACCCGCAAGCTCTCAGAAATCCCCGCAGAGATACCACGTATATCACCGCTGGCCCTATGCCTGACGGCTACAATAGTGGCGGTAGTAGAGATATTCAGTGGGGCTGGAATCCGATTGGCGGAGCAGGCGGTACGGATGTAGGTTTGACCCCCAATTACTTGGTCGGAACCACAAGTGTTGGCACAGTAACAGTAACGGTTTCATAGGAGTCCATCATGGATACAAAGACAGTTAAACGCATCGCCGACACCGAGGCCAAGAAGATGGTCAAGGGACATGAGTCGCGTATGCATGCCAAAGGCATGAAAAAGGGTGGGCCCACTACGGATGACCGTATGCGCCTTGGTCGTAACCTGTCTCGCGCAGCAAGCCAGAAAACGGGGTGAATCATGGCCTACAGTATGAAACGAGGCGGTAAGGAAGTTGGCCCAGCCAGCGTCTACGCAGAACCCCACACAATGGATGGGAAGAAGATGAATATCTCTTCAAGCCCCGGGAAAGAACCTAATCGCAGCAAGCTGGACACATCTGACATCAGTGTTGGTCAGTACAGCAAATCCGCTGGCAATGAGGGCATTAAAACCACGGGAATTCAAACTCGCGGTAACGGCTGCGCTACCAAAGGCACGATGGCAAGGGGCCCGATGGCCTAAATATGATGCGTTACGGCTCAATCTACATTGCAACTAACAAGCATACTGGTGAGCAGTATGTTGGGCAAACGCGTCAGCCCGTGCAAAAAAGATGGGCTGCGCATTGGAGAACAGCTATTTGCAGTACAGCTAGAAAAGCAAGGTTCCAAAACGCCTTGCTAGAGTTTGGCTGTGATGCATTTGGGGTTGAGGAAGTGTTTGTTGCCTTTGATGCGGAAACACTGAACCGTGCAGAAATTGCAGTGATTGCAGAGCTACAACCAAGTTACAACGCCTCCAAGGGAGGCATGGGACTGAGGCCCTTTGAGGTGACAGAAGCTACAAAGCGCAAGCGGTCAGATTCAGCAAAAGCAAGATGGGCAAACCCTGAATGGCGAGCAAAAACTGCACGTAGCGTTTATCTTGCGGCTCAAACACCAGAGGCTGTAGCACGGGGTAAAAAAGTAGCTTCTATTGGTTCGGCTGCAAGAGCAAAGCATGTGTTTTGCCCGGAGCTTCAGTGTTCTTTTTTATCCATTTCCCACGCATCAAAATATTTGGGTGTAGCGCATACAAACGTGCGACGTGCGCTTTGTAGTGGAGCGAAAGTAAAAAATCAGTTTACCGTTTTGGAGGTAGTAAATTGAACTACCAAGAATTAGTTGCAAGTATACAAACGTATACAGAAAACAATTTTCCGACGATTACCCTTGCGGATTCGTCTACGGTCTCGTCTACGACTCAGATTAACCGTTTCATCCAGCAGGCAGAGCAGCGCATCTACAACTCGGTGCAGTTCCCCTCGTTGCGTAAGAACATGACAGGGACTATCACTTCCGGCAACAAGTACTTGTCAGCCCCGACAGACTACCTTGCAACGTACTCAATGGCTGTTTACACGGGCTCTGGCCCATTTACATACCTGTTGAACAAGGATGTGAACTTCATTCGTGAAGCCTATCCCACACCGACTGACACCGGAACACCCAAGTACTACGCTTTGTTTGGCCCGACTGTTTCCAGTTCTACCATCAGCACTGAACTCTCGTTCATCCTTGGGCCTACGCCCGATGCAGCCTACTCTGTAGAACTTCACTTCTACTACTACCCCGAGTCAATTACCACAGCAACCACCACATGGCTGGGTGACAACTTTGACACCGTGCTGCTGTACGGTTCTTTGGTTGAAGCGTACACCTTTATGAAGGGCGAGGCCGACTTGGTTGCGCTGTACGACGGCAAGTACAAGGAAGCCCTTGCACTGGCTAAACGTCTGGGTGATGGTATGGAACGTCAGGACGCATACCGCAGCGGTCAGTATAGGCAGGCGGTGACATGAGCATTGTCCAAACGCAGACCACCAGCTTCAAGAAGGAGTTGTATCAGGCCGTCCACAATCTGTCCACGGACACCCTCAAGATTGCCTTGTACACCGGCAATGCGGATTTAAACGCAGACACGACTGTATATACAACAACCAATGAGGTTGTAGCGTCTGGCTATACAGCAGGCGGCAATACGTTGACTGGGGTATCTATCAGTTCTTCGGACTATACAGCCTATGTAAACTGGTCAAATACAGCTTGGACGGCGGCAATCACGGCCCGGTGCGCTTTGATTTATAACGTGACGCAAGGCAACAAGTCTATTGCAGTGATTGATTTCGGGGCAGACAAAACATCGACCACGACCTTTACAATCACCATGCCTGCCAACACTTCCACCACCGCACTGATTAGGAGTTCAAATTGATTGTTACTACGACCAAAGGCGATATGGATGACTCCTTGTTGGAGCATCGTTCTGGTGAAGTGGACAATGACAATGAGTTCACTACGTGGACAGAGTACTGGTTGGATGGTGAATTGGTTCACCGGTCTGTGCATGTAACGTTGAAAAAAATGCCTGTATTTGCAGGCGCTGAAGCAGCATCTTTTTAAGGAAATATCATGGCTAATACTCAATCGATGTGTACCTCCTTTATGGGGGAACTGATGACTGCTACGCACAACTTTGGCGTGGCTCCTATCCGTGCAGCTACCACCGCAGACACGTTTAAAGCGGCGTTGTACTTTGCTTCCGCGACCATCAACGCATCTACCACTGCGTACTCCACCACTGGAGAAGTGACCAATACGTCCGGCACGGGCTACACGGCAGGCGGTGTCACGATTACCAATGGCACAGCCCCGATTGCTACCAATAGCTCGACCACGGCTGGTGTGGCTTACTGGACTCCTACAGCAAGCTTCTCATGGTCTGCATTGACAGTGACAACGGCGTTTGACACCGTTTTGATTTACAACTCTACGCAGAGCAACAAGGCAGTGAGCGTTCACACCTTTGGTTCTCAGACTATTACGGCTGGTACGTTCACTCTGACCATGCCTTCTAATACGACGACGACTGGTTTACTGCGCTTGGCTACAACCTAAAGCGGAGACGGCTAAAAGCCGTTTAGGCCATGTTTGGTATCTCCGCTTTTGCTGAAACGCCGTTTGCTTCGTTACCGGCGGGGTCAAGCGCGAACGTAACAGTTGCTCTGACAGGTGTAATGGCTGCTGGGGCAGTCGGGACAGTTGCAACTCCAGTAATTTCATTGGCCCTAACGGGCGTGGCAGCATTTGGTGCTGTTGGAACCCAAACAGCGGTTATTTCAATTGCACTAAGCGGGGTATCTGCGGCAGGGGCAGTTGGAGCCCAGACACCAACGACTACGGTTGCCCTAACAAGTGTATTGGCATCTGGAAATGTAGGTACAGTAGCTGCTACTAAAACCTTTGCAATAACTGGAAATTTTGCTACAGGCAATGTAGGTGATGTTGGGGCTGCGGTATCGGCTGCACTAACAGGTGTATTTGCGGTAGGTAGTTTAGGGACGCTGTCTCCATCAACTACGGTAGCCCTGACAGGAGTGTTGGCTACCGGCAATGTAGGCACAGTAACGGCAACTAAACCAAACGCCATAACTGGGGATTCAGCCACTGGCAGCGTAGGCAGCGTTGGGGCTACAACATCCATAGCGCTGACTGGGGTATTGACTTCCGGTTTGGTTGGAACGGTAGCGCCGTCTATATCAACAGCCTTGACGGGCGTATTGGCATCGGGTAACGCAGGTACAGTAACCGCAGTCAAATCCATCCCAATAACCGGGGATGCTGCTACAGGCAGCGTAGGTACAGTAGGGGTAGCAACGTCTATAGCCTTGACGGGGGTGTCTGCTGCCGGTGCAGTAGGGACAATAGTTAACAGCTTGGTTGTACTAAACAGTGATGTAGCTGTAGGTAGCGTTGGTAGTGTTGGGGCTACAATATCATTGGCACTGACCGGGGTAGCTGCAACAGGTAGTGTAGGAACAGTACTACGAACTTTTATTTTATCTGGGGTAGCCGCCTCTGGGGCAGTAGGTTCTGTCGGCAAGTCCGTAACTATCGGTTTGACCGGAGTTGCAGCCTCTGGCTCAGTAGGTGATGTGGTCAAGATTTACTGGACGACCATCGTAGACAGCCAAGATGCAAACTGGCAAAATATAGATGATTCTGAGACAGCGGGATGGGCACTGATTGATACGTCAGAAGCCTATGACTGGGTCTTAATCAATACGGCAAGTTAGGAAATATATGGCACTTGTACTTGCAGACCGGGTAAAGGAAACTACCACCACAACGGGTACTGGGACAGTCACGCTCCTCGGAGCCTCAACCGGTTTTCAATCATTTGCAGCCGTAGGTAACGCAAACACTACCTACTACACAATTGCAGGCCAGACGGGCTCTGAGTGGGAAGTTGGCATTGGAACCTACACCTCGTCAGGAACCACGCTCTCCCGCACCACGGTGCTGTCCTCCAGCAACGCTGGTTCTTTGGTCAGCTTCTCTGCCGGTACAAAGGACGTATTTGTTACCCAGCCATCCAGCCGTACGGTGTATGTAGGAGCCAGCGACCAGACCATCGTCGGCGCAAACAATGCCCAAGGCAACGGTAGCTTAGTGGTAAACGCTACAACCGTTAATAACAACTACACCATCCAGACCGGCTACAACGCAATGAGTGTGGGCCCCGTCACTGTAGCGTCCGGCATTGCGGTCACAATTTCTAGCGGTCAACGCTGGTTGGTAATGTAAGGACAAAACATGGCATCAAGCATTTCCGCAGGAACAACTTCCGCTACCGCGCTAGTTGCTACAGCCGACACCACTGGCGCGTTGGTATTGCAGACCAACAATGGTACGACTGCGCTCACACTCAGCACGGCACAGAACGCCACATTTGCTGGGACACTCACAACAGCAGCCCAAGGAATTGCCAAAGCATCATTACCAACAGGGTCTGTGCTGCAAGTTGTAAGCACAACCAAGACAGATACATTTTCAACAACATCCTCATCTATGACAGATGTTACGGGGCTATCTGTTTCCATAACACCAACTGTGTCAACAAGTAAGATACTAGTATTGGTTACTCTTAATTTAGCTGGTCAGCAGTCTAATGCAGGAGCATCGTACCAACTAGTTCGTGGCTCTACCGCAATTGCAATAGGAGATGCCGCAGGCAGTAGACCAGTAGCATCAGGTTCAATTGCTTATATTGCTGATTCAAATTCTTTAACCGCATTATCAGGTTCATTTTTTGACTCTCCAGCTACAACATCATCAACAACTTACAAAATTCAAGTTGTACAAGGTGGCCTATCCGGCGGCGGCGGTGCGTTTGTAAACAGAACGCAAAACGACACAAACGGAACTCAGTTTTACAACGCAAGAACTGCATCAACAATTACCGTAATGGAGATAGCAGCATGAACCACAAAGCAATTTATGCACTTTATTCAAATGTGGTGTGTGTTGATGACACCGCTGGCGCAATGGACAAAGACGGCAACAAAGTAGAAATTGACCTTGCCGCAGTTGCTGCTTGGGTTGACCCTGATGCGTACAAATACCAACGCGCTGCTGAGTACCCATCCATCGTTGACCAGCTTGACTTGATGTATCACGGCGGCATGGATGCATGGAAAGCCGCAATTCAAGCCGTTAAAGACAAGTACCCAAAGGGCTAACCCATGACCACAATTATTGACGGCACATCTGGGGTCACTTTTCCTGCTGGAGGCGTTGGCAATCCTGCCGGTGCTGTTGTCGGTACGACTGACACCCAGACATTGACGAACAAGACACTGACTAGCCCGACGGTGAATAGCCCAACGATTGGCGGCACTCCGGTGATGGGCGCAAGCGTTATTACGTCTGGCACTGCTGTTGCGTCTACCAGTGGAACAAGCATTGACTTTACGAGTATTCCCAGTTGGGTAAAACGCATTACTGTGATGTTGAATAATGTGTCTACTAACGGGTCATCGCTTGTTCAAATACAGCTTGGCACTTCTGGAGGTGTTGTCACCTCTGCATATGATTCTCGGTGTTTTGGCTATACAGGGGGAAATGCAGGTTCATCAGCAACTTCAGGTTTTATTGTTGAGGCAACTGGAGGGGGAGGGGCAGCTAATATAAGAATAGGCGCTATTCAAATTTTTAATATTTCTGGCAATACTTGGATTGCAAGCGGTTCACAATCTATTAGCACTACTAATGGCGCTTCTTTTGTATCTAACGGAAATATTGTTTTATCTGGTGTTTTAACTACTGTTCGCATTACCACCGTCAATGGCACTGACACCTTTGACGCTGGCTCTATCAACATCTTGTACGAGTAACCCATGACCACAACAATTAACGCTAGTAATTCGGGTTCAGGCGGCTTAGTTCAAACCGCAGATGCCTCGGGTATTCTTGCCCTGCAAACAGCAGGAACCACAGCGGTCACTATTGATGCAAGCCAAAACGCCACGTTTAACAGCACAGGTTCGTTAACTCTGC
>Ga0214919_10000561_pt1 | contig 63033 bp, 48 predicted proteins | sample LL1503_MetaG_FD_177994 | JGI IMG/M metagenome (GOLD analysis project Ga0214919, IMG submission 177994) | Freshwater microbial communities from Lake Lanier, Atlanta, Georgia, United States - LL-1503 | ecosystem: Environmental > Aquatic > Freshwater > Lake | place: USA: Georgia | collected... | reverse complement strand
ACCTGTATTATCGTCCTTCAACCTTCTTTCACCTCTCTTTTACAAAATTAATCCATTTTCAGGCTTCCAAAACGCCTGTGAACAACCTTCCTCAACCTTCCCCCTTTCCTATGGCCAGCCCTGACAGTCATCTTTCCCTTTGGGAGACCGCTAAATCCGAACTTCGTAACACTTTTTCACGTGCCGACTTCGATACGTGGATTTCAACCTTACAGCCGCTCGAAATCGCCGAAGGTAACGTGCTGGTGCTCGAAGCTCCTTCCGTGCTCACGGAGGCTTGGGTGAACAGCAACTACAGCGAAGTGCTCCGTCGTCAGCTGACGCTGGTCGCTGGACGTAACATGGACTACCGCTTGACGGCTTCGGTTGATGCCTCGCGTGATCTTCCCCAGGTGGTCGCTTCGGTGTCCCGGGCTTCGCGTCAAACTTCGGTTTCACCGCCTCCGGCCATCAAGGCCAATAATACTTTCGAAAACTTCATCGTCGGTCCGGAAAATGAAATGGCCCATGGAGCTTCGCTCGCGGTCGCCAAAGAGCCCGGTCATTATTACAACCCGCTTTTCATCCATGGTCCGACCGGCTTGGGCAAGACTCACCTGATGCATGCGATCGCGCATTCGGTTTATGCCGCCAATCCTCAGGCCCGCATCGCTTATATTTCTTCCGAAACTTTCACCAACGATTTCATCACGGCCTTGCAGTCCGGCAGCGTGGCTCCGTTCCGCCGCCGTTACCGTGAATTGGACCTGTTGCTCATCGACGACATCCATTTCCTCGCTGGCAAGGAATCGACCCAGGACGAGTTCTTCCACACTTTCAACGAGCTCCACAATAACCATAAGCAAGTAGTGCTCACGAGCGATCGCCCGGCTTCGGAAATCGCCAAGCTGCAGGAGCGTCTGGTTTCTCGTTTCCAATGGGGTATGGTGGCTTCCATTCAGGCCCCCGGCCTTGAAACCCGTATCGCCATCTTGCGCAAGAAAGCCGCCGCCCGCGGTCTCGACCTGCAGCCTGAAATCGCCGAATTCATTGCTTCCCGCGTTTCCCGCAACGTTCGTAACCTCGAAGGGGCCGTGACCCGTATTGTCGGCCTGATGGGCATGACCCGTAAGCCGCTCGAAATCGCCCAAGTTGAAAAGTTACTGCACGATATTCTGGTCGAAGAAGCCAGCCATACGCTTACCGCCGAAGTGATCCAACGGAAGGTCGCTGAGCACTACCGCATCCAGATGTCGGATATGACTTCGAAGCGCCGGATGCAGAACATCGCTTTTCCACGTCAGGTCGCCATGTACCTCTCGACGCAGCTAACGGGGATGTCCCTCGTATCAATCGGCCAAGTTTTCGGTGGTCGCGACCACGGTACTGTCATTCACGCCCGTAAGACGGTGGTGAACCAGATGGAAGTCGACGCCAACGTCCGCCGCACGGTCGAGTATCTGCGCGCTCAGTTGTCGATGAATCGCTAAGCCGTCTTTCATGACCGAAAAAAGCCCGATGTTCTATCGGGCTTTTTTGTATTCAGACCCGCCGAGGTCAGAGCATCCGAAAGGTCAGCGGAAACCGGTAGATTTTTCCTTCGGTGGCCTTCACCAGGCCGATGATGGTCAGTATGACAGAGCCAATGCCGATGATGATGAGGAGCGGGACTCCGATGCAGAGGAAGCATAGCGGTATGCAGATAAGAGCGTAGATCAGGATGCTCAGCTGGAAATTCAGCAGTTCACGGCCTTGAGCATCAATAAAGGCGCTTTCGTCTTTCTTTACCAACCAGACGATCAGGGGGCCGATAAGCGAGAAGCCGCACAAACTCAGCACATGCATGATGATGCCAAGGTTCTTCTCGTCCTGGGTGGGGATGGGGTCGACGGGGAGGGCGGGGGCTTCCATGGGTCATTTAAAGTCACAAGGCGATGGTTGGGCGTGTCTTTCTGGCAAACGTGAGCATGGACTTGCTTCCATCGGGAGGTCGGTCTTGATAAAGACGTTCCTTCCAATTCTTTCCCAGGGGAGTCCGCGACCGGACTGAGATGAGGCTTGGCCTCGAACCCTCGTACCTGATGCGCATACGCGCCGTAGGAAGCGGATCGTTCAGTCATAACATCCCCGTTTCCGCGAACCTCTCAGGTTTCGCGCCTTATTCCTATTATCAGCGGACAGCCAGCTGCTCCGACATCACAACTCTTACTTCCCATGGTCTCCGATAACAAACCTTCCACTTTCCCGAACTCGACGCGTATTTACGTGCCGGGCTCCCGGCCTGACCTCCTTGTGCCTATGCGCGAGGTGAAACTCGCCGATACTTCCCGGCCTGGAGGCGCATCGACTCCGAATGAGTCCGTCCGCATCTATGATACTTCCGGCCCCTGGGGCGACCCCGCCTTCCATGGCGATGTCGAGCTGGGCCTTCCTGGTATCCGTACGCCTTGGATTCTCGAACGCGGCGACGTCGAGGTCGTTGCGGGTCGCGAATTGAAGCCCGAAGACGACGGCTATCTTTCATGGAAACATGCCGAGACGGCGCAACGTGCCACATCTCGCAGCCGTTTGGTGCAATTCGCCCGTGGCGATCGTAAGATTTATAAGGCCAAGCCTGGTGAACGTCCGACCCAGCTGGCCTATGCCAAGAAGGGTATCATCACCCCGGAGATGGAATATATCGCAATCCGGGAGAACCTCCGGTTGCAGGCCGCCCGAACCGAAGCCGCGCCCCGTCGTCATGACCTGAATTTCCAGCATGCGGGACACTCTTTCGGTGCGGCGCTGCCTAAGGAAATCACGCCTGAATTCGTCCGCGAAGAGGTCGCCCGCGGTCGCGCCATCATCCCGGCCAACATCAATCACCCGGAATTGGAGCCGATGATTATCGGGCGAAATTTCCTCGTTAAGATTAATACGAACATCGGTAATTCCGCCGTGGCTTCTTCCATCGAGGAAGAGGTGGAGAAAATGCGTTGGTCAATCAAGTGGGGTGGCGATACGCTGATGGATCTTTCGACGGGCAAGAACATCCACCAGACCCGCGAATGGATCCTGCGTAACTGTCCAGTCCCGGTGGGAACGGTGCCGATTTACCAAGCGCTCGAAAAGGTCAATGGACGCGCCGAAGATCTGACCTGGGAAATTTTCCGAGACACGCTCATCGAACAGGCCGAGCAGGGCGTCGATTACTTCACGATTCACGCCGGCGTGCGGCTCGCTTTCATTCCGATGACGGCGCGGCGCGTGACGGGGATTGTTTCCCGCGGCGGCTCAATCTTGGCCAAGTGGTGCCTTTCGCATCATAAGGAGAATTTCCTCTATACCCATTGGGATGATATCTGTGACATCATGGCGGCCTATGACGTTAGTTTCTCCATCGGTGACGGTCTTCGTCCCGGTTCCATCGCAGACGCCAATGACGAGGCTCAGTTTGCCGAGTTGAAGACCCAAGGCGATCTGACGAAGCGTGCCTGGGAACGCGGTGTTCAGGTCATGTGCGAAGGCCCCGGCCACGTGCCGATGCATATGATTAAGGAGAATATGGATAAGCAGCTGGAGTGGTGCCATGAGGCGCCGTTCTATACGCTCGGTCCACTCACAACCGACGTCGCTCCTGGCTACGATCATATCACTTCCGCGATTGGCGCCGCCATGATCGGTTGGTTCGGTACAGCCATGCTTTGTTACGTGACGCCCAAGGAACACTTAGGGCTTCCGAATAAGAACGACGTCCGCGAGGGCGTAATCGCCTACAAGATCGCCGCCCATGCCGCCGATCTGGCCAAGGGGCATCCGGCAGCGCAGATCCGCGATAATGCGCTTTCGAAGGCTCGCTTCGAATTCCGTTGGGCCGACCAGTTCGCCTTAGCTTTGGATCCCGAGCGCGCCCAAGAATACCACGATGAGACTTTGCCTCAGGAGTCGGCCAAGACAGCCCATTTCTGCTCGATGTGCGGCCCTAATTTCTGCTCGATGCGTATCTCCGACGATATCCGTAAGTTCGCGGATGCCCAAGGGGTCAGCGACGACGAAGCCCTTGCCAAGGGAATGGAAGAAAAGTCGAAAGAGTTCCGCGAAAAAGGCGGAGAAATCTACCTGTAAGCGTTGAGCAGGAATGCCGGCCAGGCTCACTGCTGCGAGGCGGTCAGCCCGGTCGTTTTCTTCTCCTTTTTTACCTCATCGATGAGTTCTGTGCCCGCCAAGAAATCTGCCACTGCCTGGTATGATTCGCCGTTATATTATGACATGGTTTATGCGGACTACACGCCCAAGGAGACCCGATTCATTGAAGGAATCATGAAGCGACATGGGCCAAAGCTGACCAGCCCAATGCGCGTGCTCGAGCCAGCCTGTGGTTCGGGTCGGCTACTCGAATCCTTGTCCGCCCGCGGCCACGTGGTCCATGGTTTTGATTTGAACAAGCACCAGATCGCGTTCGCCAAGCGTCGTCTGAAGGAGAAAAAACTGAAGGGCAGGGTGTGGCAGGATCGGTTGCAGGATTTTTCCGTACCGAAGGGCGCCAAGTATGATGTGGTCCATTGCTTTGTCAGCACGTTCAAATACATCGATACTGAAGCCGGTGCGCTGAGTTCGCTCCGTCGCCTTTCCGCCGCTCTTCGCCCGGGCGGGTTGCTGTTGCTCGGTATTCATCTGACGGATTATAAGAAGAGCCCGCCCGACCATGAACGCTGGATCGGGCGCAAGCCTGGGGTTCGCGTTGTCAGCGATACTTGGTCTGAACCAGCGAATCAGAAGAGCCGCACCGAAGCCATGCGTACCCGGATGCGGATCACGGAACAAGGTAAGACGCGGATCGAGGAAACGTGCTGGGATTTCCGGACTTATTCGCCTGCCGAGGTCCGGGCGCTGCTGGCCAAGGTACTGGCGCTGAAACGCGTCGCGATGCATGATTTCCATTACGACCTTGAGTCTACGCGGAAACTTAATCTGGAGTATTCGGATATCATCTTCGTCCTGCGTAAAAGCTAGGATTCGCGACGTAGCCGGCCGGCGTTGCTTATCCTTGTCACTTACTACGGCTTGCGTCAGCGTAGCACCATGTCGTCAACCGCTTTATTTGCTCCTTTCCGCCTCAGTTTGCGGCTGGCCGCCTTGGCCCTGGTCGTCGCTCCGGCTTTCGCGCTCGATATCGAATTAGACAAGCCTAGCAAGACGTTCGCCGTTTTACCGGATAAGGCGACCGACGTGGTTCGATATACCCTCAATGGCAAGGATCCTGATTTCACCTCGGGCGTTTACTTGGCTCCAATTGTCGCCCCTTTGGGAGCGACCGTGAAGGCGGCGGTATTTGAAGGCACGAAGTTGGTTGGTAAGGTCGCCACGCGATCTCTGGTCGTGCCTTCGGCCGATTTCTTTAATTCCGCCGAACTTCCACTCACCCAAAATCGCGACCACCGCACCTATGATTGGGTGCAACGCCATCAGGAAATTTTGGCCTTAAACAAGCCTGGAGTCTCGTCCGCCAAGGTCGTACTCATCGGAGATTCTATCACCCATTTCTGGAGTGGCGAACCAAAGGCCACGCGTATCGCCGGGCCGCTTTCTTGGGAGAAGTATATCGCCCCCCACCAGGCCATCAATCTGGGCTTTGGTTGGGACCGTACCGAGAACGTGCTCTGGCGCCTACGTCATGGCGAGATTTCCGGCCTAAAAGCCAAAGCGTTCGTGGTGCTTATCGGTACGAACAACTTCTCCGTTAATTCCGTGCCTGAGACCGTCGAAGGGGTGGAGGAAGTCTGTCTCGAGATTCGTAAGCAGTTTCCCCAAGCCAAGATCCTCTTATTGGGTATTCTCCCTCGTTCCGAAAGGCCTGATGCGATGCGTCAGAAAGCGATTGATGCTAATAGCTCGCTCAAGGACCGGGCGAAAAAGTGCGCCGACAAATTTATTGATCTTTCCAGTAAGTATCTCGTGAGCGATGGGCGTATCTCCAAAGATATCATGGGGGACTTTCTTCACCCAACGGATAAGGGCTATGAAATCATGGGTGCGGCGATTGACGCACAGCTGAAGGCCTGGGGCCTCTGAGGCTTAGGTGAAACGCGTTTATTTCGCGCTGACTTTCTTTTCTGGTCAGATCGCCTTCACGACCGATTTCGCAATTCCTTGAATGACCAACTCGGTGACCGCAACTAAGTCAGGATAATTCGCATTCTCGGCTTTTAAGAATGTCTTGGAACCTTGTTTGACCAATCGCTTCAGGGTAGTTTGACCGTCAATCAAGGCGGCGACGATATCGCCATGCTTAGGGTGGCCGGGTTCGATGATGACCGTGTCGCCATCATGGATGTCGGCATCGATCATCGAATCTCCGCGGACGCGCAAAGCAAAGGATTGGGGAGGGCGACGGCGCGAGCCTGCCGAGATCGGAGCCTGTAAGCTGTCGACCACGCCCGATGATTCGGTGTAATCTGGAAAACCGGCCGCAATCGAGCCTACGAAAGGGATACTACCCAACTGGATAGCGTCTTCGTCGGGTCCTTCGTAACGGATGATGGTTTCGGAGAGATCTTCGACTAAGGAGACAGGGGCCACCTTATAGGCCCGGGCGGCGCCGGGGATGCGTTGTAGGACGCCTTTGCGCTCAAGGGCTTGGAGATGCCCGAAGACGGCGTTGGTACTCGCAAAGCGGAACTTCGCCTGGATGTCCCGGATGCTCGGCCAGTAGGAGTGCTCAGCCACGTGGCCTTTCATGTATTCAAGGATGGCGGCTTGTTTCTTGGTCAGTTCTTCCATGGTGAACGGATGTTCTATGAAAACTTGTTCACTGTCAAGCCTGAGGGTTAATTTGGGCTTTTATGGGTAGAATACGTCATTCGGGCAGTGGGATGGGTCCGGCCTAAGCGTGCCCAGGCGATTTTGGGCTTTATCCCCATCAAGCCATAAATTCTTAAAATCCCCGTAGGGGCCCTGGGTGTGCGGTCCAAAATCGGTTGGTTTCTGGAAACCCATGTTACATTCCGATCCCATGACCCCCGAATCGACCCCCTCGCCCCGCCCCGAGAAGAAAGTCAAGAAGCCTCTGCCGGTGGGGGCCATTAAGCTGAGTAAGGGCACGCCGCCGGGATGGATCGTGTATGCGGTGGAGCTCCAGCCTTTCGCCGAGCTGCCCATCGGGAAGCAGCGCGAACTTCAGGAGCTTAATCCTCAGGCCAAGGAGAAGGCTCGCGTCTTTTACGTCGGACAATCGCGACACGAAGCGGTCGATCGCTATCAGAATCACCGGGCCGGTTTCAATGCGAGCGCCTGGGTGAAGCGATTCGGGGTCAGGCTTATCGTGCTCGACCGGTGGGTGCCGGAGCTACGGGGGGTGCGCGCGCAAGTCGTGAAGGACATCTTTCTCATCGCCCAGCGCAACAAGGGCGAACCCACCGCCCGCGAACGCCGGGTGACCGAACTCCTGCGCGGTGAAGGCTTCTTCGTTTACTCCAAGTAAGTTTATAAATATTATATTATAAGTAATTAATAACTTCTTATAAAGTTATAATTGACTCTATCTGGTCGGCGAGTTGATATCGCAGGGTATGAAACATACCCCCCTGTTCCTCCTCACCCTCGTTGCGGCTTCGGCTCCGGCCTTCGCCCAATCTAACTCCAACAACGGCGGCTCGAAGCTGAGCTACGACCGGATCTCCGTCGGCTATTCCAGCAATGATGGGCTGAAGTCCACGGATTTGACGGCCACGGCGCTTATTGGCTCCGGCTTGCTCGTTTCCGGCTATTATGCTGACGTCAAAGGGAAGGGGACCCTGGCAGGCTATAGCGGCAAGATGACCGGCTTCGGTCTGGGTTATAAGTTCGCCGTTGGTCCTGGTGACCTGATCGCCACCTTGGCTTACGCTCAAGGCCAGTTCGATTCCTCCACCGGCGTCGCCCAAGGGGAACAGACCTCCTATGGCTTACACTATCGCCAGGCTCTTTCCGATAGCTTCGAGTTTTCCGTGGGTGTCGACCGTGCCAGCACCGATCTCGGTGCGCTGACGATCGTCGGCGGTTATGTCTATGCCGGCGCTGAAACGAGCAACGATACCTTCTTCACTGTCTCCGCCCGCTATAACATCACGCGGAATCTGGATGCGACGGTTTCGTATCTCTTCCAGAGCGGCTCCACGGGCGCCAATACCCTCGGACTTTCCGTCGGGTATAATTTCTAAGTTTGAGGATTCATTCATAGTGGCGAAGCCCGGCCGGGAGGCCGGGCTTCTTTTTTACACAGTTAATATAAATTATATAGTATTATAATATAAGTTGATACTTGCTCTCGCGGAGAAGGTCGGCAAGGTGGGACGGATGTTGCCCCAGCGTCTTTCTCTCCTGTTCGCAGTCATCGTCTTGACTGGCTGCCTTAACCCGCAATCTGTGCACGATAGCGTCCGTGGGGATGATAAGGCCACTATTTCGGTCGGTGTCGCCCAGCGCAGTATCAAGGTAGGGATGGCCAATGCCGGCGTCGCCGAAGTGCTGGGTTCGCCGAACATTGTTTCCACCGACGAAGAAGGGCGCGAGGTCTGGATCTATGACCGGGTGACGTCATCGGTGCGTGCCACGTCCGCGAACGGACCATTGACGCTTTTTGTCGGTGGTTCAGCCGCCGCCGCCGAGCGCTCTCAGAGCACGCTGACGATTATCGTTAAGTTCGACAAGCTCGGCAAGGTTCGCGACCTGGCTTACCACACTTCGAAGTTCTAAGTCATGCGCCCAGTCTTTTTACTTTTGACGGCCGGATTCATCGTGGGATGCCAGCAAGGCATTCCTGAGGATGCTTTGGCCATTAAGCCCGATACTTTGGAACGCCGGCAGCTTGAATCGCGTCGGTTTGTCGGCGGTAAGGAGGGTGATATCCTGTCAGCCTGCGCAGGCGTTGCCCAGGACATGGGTTTTACGATCGATGAATCCGAAACCAAACTCGGCGTCTTGGTAGCATCCAAGACCCGTGAAGCCAGCGAAGCGGGCTCCCGATTCATGGTCGCCTTATTAGTCGGAGGTAATGCGGCGAACTCCATGGATAAATCACAGAAGATTCGTCTTTGTATCGTCGTTAAGCCGGTGGTCGGGAAAGAAGGAACGGAATGGGTGGTGCGTGCCACCTTCCAGCGCATGGTTTGGAATAGTTACGGTCAACTCAATCGCCTCGAGGGACTCCGTGAGCCAGAACTCTACCAGCAGTTCTTCGAAAAACTTTCTAAATCCGTCTTCCTTGAAGCTCAAAAAATCTAATTTATGATCACACGTCCTATTGTTATGCTTATTTTGGCCTTAAGTCTCGGAGGCTGCGTTTCAAATTCCACCAGTTCGGCGCTCGATTCCGGCGCCAATCAGGTTCAGCTGCGTCAAATCCAAAGTCGCGCTTTTGATACCACGGATAAGACTAAGACTCTCCGTACGGTTATCTCGACCCTGCAGGACCTTGGATTTGTGATCGATAAGGCCGACTTGGAGTTGGGTTCCATCACCGCCACGAAACTTGACGGCTATGCTTTGCGGATGTCGGTAACCGTGCGTCCGCGTAACGCCAAACAGTTACTGGTGCGTGCAAATGCTCAATTCAAGGAAGCTGCGGTAAGCGATCCTGCTCCTTACCAAGCTTTCTTTAATTCGCTTGGTAAGAGCATGTTTCTCACGGCTCAAAACGTAGACTAAGTTCATTGACTAGATAAAAAAGACCTCCGTTTCATGGAGGCCTTTTTTATGCCGATGACTTCACCTTCCGTCTGTTACTCCTGGCCGTACCGTGCTTCGAACGCCAGGATGGTTTCGGCCATTCCAGGGTAACAGCGTTCGGTGATGCCCAAGGCTTCCTGACGGATGGATTTCGGGATGCCCCAAAGCGCTTGGCTGACTGATCCGGTAATCGCCGCTAAGGTGTCGGCATCGCCTCTGATAGAAGCCGCGAACCGGACAGCAGATTCATAGTCCTTGGTGCCGGTGGCGATGGCCAGGCACTCCGGGACGCATCCTTGGCAGCTCTCGTTATAACGATGCGTCCGGCGAATCTCGGCGAGGTCTGGCAGGGTGCCGTAAAAGCTTTCGGCGGTGGCACGTACCGCCAACGGATCATGCGTGGTTCGCGCGACCCATACGCAGGCGGCCACGGCTTGGGCGCCCTTGATGCCTTCTGGATGGTTATGCGAAGGCCGAGCGCTGAGCTGCGCATGCTCGAGGACGGTTTCTAAGTCGTCGAACGCCCAGCCGATTGGCGAAACACGCATGGCCGAGCCGTTGCCGTAAGAATCCCGTTCGCCCGGCGCCCCGTCGTAGACCCACCCGCTGAAGCCGCTGCCAAAGGCCGCCGGCAAGGGCGCGGTGTGGGCGTTTTTTTTGTAATAGCCGAGCATGCCGACGAGCCGGGGCTTATAGTCGCGCTCGCCCTTGAGGATCGTCTCCGCGACTGCCCAGGTGAGCAGGGAGTCATCGGTCGGACAAGATCGCTTTACGAAGAGGGGGAAGGTCGCGTCGCTGTTCGCCGTGAATTCGTGGACGGAACCGATGATGTCTCCGGCGATGGCTCCAAGCATGGGCAGGAAGTTATTCCGCCTCAGGGGCTTCGCCAACTTATTATAGATGTAAATTCATTTTTTCGTCCTGACGGTGCAACGGAGATCGGACCATGCATTGGTTTTTGCTCCGGTCGGCAAGCTGACTTCGACGGTGTTTCGGCCGGTCTTCAAGTCGGAACCGCGGAGCGTATATTCTATCCAATTATTCTTCTGGGCCTGGGCGTCCGTCAGTTCGATGCCGTTTAGGCTTACTTTCACTTGTTGAGATTCGATCGGGTTCTTGAATTGTAACGAAAGTTTGGCGACAGATCTTCCTTCGAGGTTTTCTTCATTGGCATTAAAGGTCGATCGCACGGTTTCGCCGCCTTTGACCGCGATGACTTTGCCGGGATTCAGTAGCGGTACGTTGACCCGGCTGAGGTACGGGAAGCTGTTGCCGGAGGCGGAGGCGGCGCCGCGGATGCTCGCGAAATAATCTTTATCTAACTTGTTAAGGATTTTCATGTCGCCGAGTTCGCGCCAAATCGGGTTCTTAGGGTCAAAGGAATTGAAAAGGTAGACGCCATCCGCCCCGGCTTGCCAGGCTGCCGCCGCACGTCCGCGATAACTCAGCACCGTGGAGCGCATCGCTTTCGCCGGGAGGTCGCGGACCCTTGATTCATCTAAGGAAGGGTAGACTTTGACCCCATATCGATGGCCTAATTCGACGCTGTATTCCCATTCGTTCAGTTGGAAGTAGCCACTGGGGATGAACAGGTCGATGAGGCCGCCAGAAAGCCATTGCTCGAGGTCGAGTCCGGTTTCACGGCAATATTCCACCGAATCAGGCAAGCGAACGGCTACCAGAATGGGGCGCCCGCGACGTAAGCCTTCGGCTTCGGTCATGGCTCGGATTCTAACCATGAGCTCGGTCATGAGCGCCCGCTCATGGTCGTCGCAGGCCGTGCCGGTCATCGCTGCCCGGCGAAAGAATACCGGATGGCGGAAGAAATCTAATTCTACGCCATCGATGTCGTAACGCTGACAGACTTCTTCGACATACCTGAAAGCCAACTCACGGATTTCGGGCAAGGTATAGTCGACGGCGGTCCAAACACCGAACTTGGGTTTATTTTGAGCCGTCCCGATCATGTATTCCGGGTGCTCGGTCTTGAGCCGGTTCGCCCTAAGCATGATCGGACCATAGTCGGTAGCCGATCCGTCGTGTGTGTCATTCATGCGAAACGACCAAAGCACCTCCATGCCGTGTTTATGTCCGAATTCTGTGGTTACTTTTAGGGGATCGGTGCCGGCCGCCAGGAGTTCGACCGTCCGGTTAGGGGCGAAGAGGCCTTCCTTGGTGCTGAAGACCTGACCAACTTTGGTGTCGTGGGTGAACAAGCCGAAGCCGGAACTCCAGCTGCAATAAAAGATGCTATCCACCTGCGATCCGACCAAAGGCGTGGTGCGGGTGGCCAGAAGTTTTTCGGCCGAATTATCTTCCGCTTTATACACGGGTTCGTTTCCGTCGTTATTAAAAATAATTCGCCTCGGCCGGTTTGCCGCTTGCCGTCGCGCTTCCCGTAGTTCGACGAGATTGGCAGGCGGCTCAGCGGCCAAAACCACGAGGCAGCCCAAGAGCAACCCTAGCAGTGAACGATAGTAGACAGGCCAGGCTGAGGGATACATGGTGGGTTAGGTCGATTCTCGCCTTCTTCTGGCTACTGACAAGCCAGGTTCGCGACCCTATCCGCTCATTGTGTCTCCTTTCCCGCTCAGTTTTGCGGCTTCTCCCTGCATCGATGATTTATTTTTACTAAGCATGAAAGGGCTTTCTTAGAGTAGTCAGGCGTTGGTGATTTTGGTGACCCATTTACTTGCCTACTCCAAGTAGCCGAAGGGCATGGAACCTTTTGTGATAAACCCTGTCATACCCTTACTTCATTATTACCCTATGAAATACCTCCCCCTCGTCACCCTCCTCACGGCCGCTTCCGCTTTCGGACAGACCGCGGTCGCTCCCTCGACCTTATTCGCTAATAATGTGTCGTTAACCTATGCTCAGGTCAGCACTTCCGGGGTTGCCGGTCATATGAATGAGTGGTCCGCAAGCGCGACCGCTTACCTTGGAACGACCGAAGCTTTCGTGCAGGCTGCCACTAATATCGGCGGAGACTTGGACAATGGCAGCGACCTAATCCAGGTTGGCTATCGTTTTAAGAACGTGGCTGGCATCGCGGATGCCGCCCTCGCCATCGGCTCCAATGATCGTTACACCGTCGCCTTGCACCGCGCTCTCGGCGCTGGTTTCGGCGCTTGGATTTCCTATGTCCGTGAGCACGACGACAATCAGTTGGGCTTCACGGTCAGCAAGATGCTGACCCACGATTACTCGCTCGACCTCAGCTACGCCCGGGTAGAGGTGAGCGTAGTCAAGTCCGATATCTGGGCCCTCGGCGTTCGTCGTAAGTTCTAAGTCTCTTACCTCCCGATCAGGCGCCGTTCTCGCAAGGGAGCGGCTCTTTTTTTATGCCCGCATCCCTGATGCGCAGGTAAGACGGCTTGAGTGTCTTTGCCCGATTTTGAGCCGGACCTCAGAACATATTCTTCAACGCAGGCTTGGTGACTTTGCCCATGGCATTGCGGGGGAGCTCTTTCACAACGGAGAGGCGTTGCGGAATCTTATAGACGGAAAGCCGTGATTTGCACCAATCGCGCAGCGTCGGAAGTTCGAGTTTTGCTTCTCCTTTGACGACGATAGCCGCACTGACGGCTTCGCCCCAGGTATCATCGGGCAGACCGATGACGGCGCACTCCGCGATGTCGGGGTGCTCAAGTAAGGTGGCTTCGATTTCAAGGGCCGAAAGTTTATACCCGCCGCTTTTGATGATGTCCACGGACAGCCGTCCCATGATGCGGTAGTAGCCGGTTTCGAGTACCGCCATGTCGCCGGTGCGATACCAACCTTCGCCGTCGAATGAATCCGCCGTGGCGGTGGGTTTGCCCCAATATTCTTCAAAGACGTTCGACCCGCGTACTTGGATCTCTCCGGGGGTATCTTCGGCGGTGATAATTTCTCCAGATTCGGCTTTGAGGCGGATCTCGACGCCGGGGAGGGCTTGACCGACGGCACCCGGGCGACGCTCTCCGCGGAGCGGATTGGAAATGGCCATGCCGATTTCCGTCATGCCGTAACGCTCAAGGAGCTTCTGCCCCGTCAAAGCCGTCCATTGCTCATGAACAGAGGCAGGCAAAGCGGCGGAGCCTGATACCATCAGCCGCAGGCGGGCGAAGCCGGCCACGACCTTAGCCCGTTCGGTCGCATCGCTGCTTTCAAGCGCTTGGATCAGCTTCACGTAAATCGTCGGCACCGCCATGAAGAGCGTATAGGCATCCGCTTTGACGCGCTCAAGAATGGCCGGTTGATCGAACTTGGTGAACGGCTCGATGGTTGCTCCGACCCAAAGCGCGCAACAGGTCACGTTGATGATGCCGTGGATGTGGTGCATCGGCAGGAACAAGGGGATGCGATCTTCTTTGGTCCATTCCCAGGCCTGGATGAGGCTTTCGATTTGGGCTGCGATGTGCGCATGGGTGGTCACGACGCCCTTCGGCTTGCTGGTCGTGCCGCTGGTGTAGAGGATCATCGCCCGTCGGTCGGGCGTGAGCTCGGGCAGCGGGCCTGCGGAATCTTTGGCAGCATCGATGTCGACAAGGCGAATGCCCAAGCGTTGGCAGAGTGGCCCAATTTTAAGAGCACTGGCAGAATCCGCCAAGACCGCACTGGCCCTGGAATCCGTCAGGGAATATTCCCATTCAGGCTCGGTCGCGGTCAGGCAGATTGGAACTTTGACGGCTCCGGCGCGCCAGAGACCCCATTGGGCGGCGACGTAGGAGGCTCCGGCAGGAGCAAGTAGAGCCACGCGGGCTTCCTTGAGGTCAGGCTGCCCGGCGAGCAGGGTAGACGCCAAGGACGCTGAGCGCGTCAGCAGATCTTGATAGGTAGTCGTCCCGACAGGGGTACGAAAGGCGACAGCGCTGCCATAGTGCTTGGCACGGGCGATAAGCGGAAGGTCGGGCATGGTCGATTAGACGAGGGCGCGAACGATGAAATAAAGCAGGGAAGGAGCGAGCAGGCAGCCGAGGCCGGTGTGGAAGGTTGCGACGAGCGCGCCGTAAGGAACGAGACTGCGGTCGGTCGCGGCGAGCCCGGCCGAAACGCCGCTGACCGTGCCCGCAAGGCCGCCGAAGACCATGGCGGAGCGAGGAGTCTTCAGGTGCATGAACTTCGCAAGCATCGGGGTGGTGACCATCACCAAGATGGCTTTGAAGACCCCGACGGCGATGCTCAGCGTGATGACTTCGGAGCTGGCGCCGATGGCCGCACCGGTGACCGGGCCGACGATATAGGTGACCGTGCCGGCACCGATCGTGGTCAAGCTGATGGCGTCGCGATAGCCGAAGGCATACGCGATGCTGACTCCGATGATGAACGGCAGGAAAGTACCGATGAGAAGGGCGACCGCGCCGATCCAGCCGGCACGCTTAGCTTCAGCGGGTTGGACTTCGAAGGCCGTGGCGACGATGGCGAAATCGCGCAGCATATTTCCGCCCATGAGTGCAAGTCCGCTGAAGAAAGCCAGATCGGCGAGTCCTTTGCTGCCTCCGGTCATACGGCCACCGACATAGGCGAGGGTAAGTCCGATGAGAATTGCGATGGCGGAGCCTTGGACGCGACCAAAGGTCAATTTCCGGGAGAGGAAACCAGAACAGAAAACGACCAATCCGACGATGGCGAAGGAAAGAATCAGGCCGTTATCGACGGCAAGCTTTTGGAGAAGCGTATTCATGGCTCTTAGTTCTTAGGGGCTTCATCCGCCGTAACGACTTCGCGACGATTGATGAATGAGACGCAACCGGCGCAAGCCGTGACGGTGGCAATCGCCGTGAGTAAGACCATGGGGCCACCGCTTAGGGCCTTGACGACGTTCTGCTGCATGGCCATCGCGATCACGACCGGGATGTAGAGGGCCGCCCAGTAATTGACGCCTTCTTCGGATTTCACTTGGAGCCATCCGTGCTTATGTCCGTAAAAGCGTACGGCGATGAGCAGGAGCATGGCGATACCTACGCCTCCGACGTTGGCTTGGACGCCAAGGGCGCGGCCAAGTAATTCACCGAGAAGGATGCCGGTGAGGTGGCATCCAGCAAGCAGGGCAGTTCCGTAGAGGGGCATGATGGGGTAGTGGGGGTGCCTATTAAATTGGCATTAAATCGGTGGAGGATGCAAGCCGATGCGACCAAGAGCTAACTTAGGCCTAAATCGCACATTCTTATTCTAAAATAAGTAAAATCGCGCTCGATGCAGGCAGCGTAACCGTGATTTGTCCGCCCGAGAGGTCGATTTTCTCAGCGGTTTGCGGAGACCACTTCCCATTAGCTCCGACGGCCGCTCCGGCAAACCGGACGCCGTTGGTCGAGGCGGCGGAGGGGGCGCTGAGACTGTGGCTGGTAAACTTGGAGAATTTACCGCCCGCATTAACCTGAATTTGCATCGATGGGTTGAGTTCTTTATTGAGCAAGGTGACGCGTAGTTTGCCATCGGTGCCGAGTACGGAGTGACTGATCAGATTCGTCTTACCGCTGATTTCGGAAGCGACGAGACGTCCTTGCGCAGCTTGGCTGAAGAAAAGCAGTCCGTAGTAAAGGGGCGCGGGGACATACGTCTCGGTCTTTTTGTCAAAGACGATGGCGGAATAATTATTGGCGGTGAAGCTGCCGTGAAAATTGACCCCGGCGCCGCCGTGGCGGGCGACGTCGAACATGAAATCAATCGACCACAGCGCCGCGGCGAAAGCGTCACTGACGCCATGCTTGCCCCCGCCGGACGCGGTATTGCACTCGCCGACGCGATACGGCACGCCGGCGGCTTTGGCGTCATTTAGTTTAATAAGCCAGTCATCGGGATATTTCTCGCCCAAGATTTTTTCGATCGAGGTGAAGCGCTGTCCCTTGGGGTCGGCCTCCTTGGCGGAAAGCGGGTAGACGTGCGAAGTGGCAAGCGCGATGCGATCCTTGAAGTCAGCCATGAAGAGCGGCATCCATTTCGTGCCCTTGGTGACGGCGGGGCCAGTGATGAGAATCTGGGGATTCTTGGCTTTGATCGCGTCGGCGACGGCCATGAACTCAGCTTTATATTCAGGATAACCCCATTTGCTTGGGCGGATTCCTTCGCGATTCGGGCCTTTCGGATAAAGGTTTGGCTCATTACCGATCTCGATCGCGAGGATTTCTTTCGCACCGACCTTCCAGGCGTAATCGGCCTCGTCGGCCGCCATCGCCGGGTCGTTGGCCCCGAGATTGACGCCGTAGATAATTTTCCAGCCCGTATTGCGGGCGAAGTCGAAGAACGCATCAACCGAAGCCGGCCCGATGGTGCGTGGGTCGACGACATACTTGTTGTCCTTCATGGATTCGAGCGGCGGATGGGCTTCGCGCTTAAAGAAAGTCGAATCGACGTTATTGGCACCGATACGTAAAACGCCCGGCCCGAGCGTGCGGCAGAGATTGATCAGCGTGGCATTTTGGCCGTTGAAACAATCCCGCGTCATGAGTTTTTTCTCCGTACTCAGGCCGACGAAATCGCTTGGAATCACCAAGCCTGGCTGGTCGCTGTGAATGGTTACCGTAGCGGAAATCGAATCCGCGCCGAAGAGGAGGCTGGTGAGGAGAAGAAGGGGCAAGGTGAGGCGCATGAGGAAATATAAAAATGAAGGCAAGTCGCTGCGATCAGTGACAATGCTCAAGACTTCTGGCGGGCGAAGACCAAAATCTGCTTGGCCTTCTACTATTCCCGAAAAGCGAAGGAAAAAAGCGAAGCATCGTTTAATTTAAAACGAAGAGACACTGGTTTGCCGGCTAAAGATTTAAGGTCCGGCTGATTTTTCCAAACCACCGTATGACGTAAAGCGTCGCCCGTCATCCGTTCGCTTGTCCCCCATGTCAGGTTCGAGTGGCCTTCGGCATCGATGAATTCGACGGTGATGCCGGCCCCGGGTTGCGTCGCCACCGCGTTAAGTTCCAGACGTTTGCCGCTGAAGATAAACGGTACCGTCGTGATCGTGCCGCCCTGAGCCGGGGCATCCGCCGAAACAAAGCGATCAAGCTTCCAGGTGGCCAGGCCGATGCTCCCGGTGAACTTCGTCCCGCGACCGATGTCCTTGTAAAGACACGGCGAACCGTGGGTGTAATTCGCGCCGGCATAATAAAGCCAGATTTCGTCCTTCACGCGTAAGGCGCGGGATTGCGTGGCAAGAAAGCCGCAGTCCCATTCTCCGGGTAAGCCATGAGGGATGATCGGGGTGCGGAAGGGCCGCTCCCATGTCTGAAGGTCGCGCGTGGACGCTAGTTGGATTTCGCTAGGGCCTTCATGGTTACCGTATCGTCCGCTGTTGTTGATCGTGAAAACCCAGGGAAAAGCCAAGGTGCAGCTTTCAGTCGGGTAGGCGCCGATGCCATAAAACTCCGTCCGCATCAGCTTGGGATCGTCGGGTACGTCGAGTTGGGCACGGACTTGTTCGATGCGGTCCAAGGAGCCGGCGTCATCGATCTGGTCAGGTTTGAAGACATAGCGAGGCGTTGTCCAGGTGATGAAATCCTTACTGGTAGAGAGCGCGAAGCATCGCCTGACTTGGCCGCGGACGTCGGTGCTATGTTTCGGGAAAGCGACGTAGAGCTGGCGTTCTTCATCGTAATAGATCGTGATGACATCGTTGGAACGACAGATTGGTTCATGGCTCAGGCGGGTCCATCGAAGCCCATCGGAAGAGGTAAAAGTATGCGGTCCGCCTTCGGGTTTATCTTTATGGACATAAGCGACCATCTTGTAGCGGCGTTGGGGGTCTGGATCGTGGTCGTCTTTGATGACGCTAGGAAGCAATGCTTCATTGAGTACCGCGTTATGCTGCCGGCCGCCGCGGGCAGAATCAATCGTTCCGATCAACGGCTTATTCCAGCGAATCCCATCTTGGCTTTCGGCGTAACAGACGGAAAAGTTCGGAAAATCCTTGGTGACGTCCGTCGTATACCAGAGGCGGAATTTCCCTAAGGTCTCATCAAAGATCACATTGCCGTAGATGGATATCCGCCAACCTTCCCAGGGTTGGTCGGCCTTGAGCAAAGGATTGGCCGGATGTTTTTGACCGGGGTGCAGCTGAAACGTGATCTCTTCCGACGACTTCACGAGCATCTGATCGACAAAGAGTTGAGCTTTGCTGCCGATATTAATCAGTGCTTTGGGTTTCTCGGCGGCTGGGATGCGATTGGGGGTAGCACAGAGTAAGCCGAGCGATAAAGACAAAAGCAGAGGTAAGCGCGGCATGGGGTAGTGAGAAAATGAATATCAGCCCACTCACGCTCTGCAACCGCTCATCGCCTCGCTTGGGTGCGCGCCCCAAGCCAGCTCTCCATCCATGCCCAGATGACTATCTGACCAAGCAGGGCTGCTTGGGGTCGAACTTCCAGCCAGGAATGAGGTACTGCATCGCAGCGGCGTCATCTCGTGAGCCCGAAGGGAGTTTCAGGTAGAGCTCGTGGGCGGCCGCGAGCTGGGTCGGGTCGATTTCGATGCCGAGGCCGGGTTTTTTAGGAACGGAAATCTTACCGCCCTTAATCTGCAAGGGCTCTTGGGTGAGGCGTTGGCCTTCCTGCCAGATCCAGTGCGTGTCCATGGCCGTTACATCGCCGGGAGCGGCGGCACCGACGTGGGTGAACATCGCCAGCGAGATATCAAAATGGTTATTGGAATGAGAGCCCCAGGTCAGGCCATTTTCTTGGCACACCTGCGCGACTTTCACCGAACCTTGCATGGTCCAGAAGTGTGGGTCGGCCAAGGGAATGTCGACGGCTTGCAATTTTAACGCATGCGCCAGCTGACGCCAATCCGTCGCTACCATGTTGGTCGCCGTGCGGAGTCCGGTAGCTTTTTTGAATTCGGCCATAATTTCGCGCCCCGAGAAGCCGGCTTCGGCGCCGCAGGGATCTTCGGCATAGGCGAGGATGCCCTGAAGATTCTGACAGAGCGTAATCGCATCTTTGACCAACCAGGCGCCATTAGGATCGAGTGTGATGCGGGCTTTGGGAAAGCGTGCGGCGAGGGCGCGGACGGCCTCGATTTCTTGGGCGCCATGAAGCACGCCGCCTTTGAGTTTAAAATCTTGGAAACCAAAGCGTTCTAGCGCGGCCTCGGCTTGGCGCACGATGGCTTCAGCGGTGATTGTTTCCTCGTTGCGGAGGCGGTGCCAAGCGTGGGCGGAAGCGGACTCATCGCGATAGCCGAGGGTAGTCTTATGCCGGTCGCCGATATAGAAAAGATACCCTAACATCTCAACTTCGGAACGTTGTTGACCCGTGCCGAGCAGCGCGGCTACCGGCTGTTGAAGATGCTGACCGAGCAGGTCGAGCAGGGCGGATTCAATCGCCGTGACGGCGTGGATGGTGATGCGCAGGTCGAAGGTCTGCAGGCCGCGGCCACCGGCGTCACGATCGGCGAAGGCGGCGCTGATGGTCGCGAGCAGCTTTTCGTATTCTGCGATTTCCTTGCCGATAAGTAGGGGTGCCGCGTCTTCGATCGTTTGCTTGATCTTTTCGCCGCCGGGGACTTCGCCTAACCCCGTCTGTCCGGAGCTGTCGGTAATAAGAACGATATTACGGGTGAAGTAAGGGCCGTGCGCACCGCTGAGGTTGAGCAGCATGCTGTCGTGGCCGGCGACCGGTACGACGCGGATGGAAGTGATGAGAGGGGTGGTCACGTTAAAATTAGGCGCGGGTTCGGGCGCGGAAGACCAAGGCGGCGGCGACGAGGGAGGTGAGGGCGAGTCCGTAGAGCCCACCTTGAATCGAACCCGTATGTTCCTTGAGCCATCCGAAGGCGTAGGGGGCGACGAAGCCACCTAGGTTGCCGATGGAATTGATCAAGGCGATGACGGCGGCGGCGATGCGCGGATCAAGGTAACCTTGCGGAATGGGCCAGAACAGCGAGGAGGCTGACTTGAAGCCGAGGGCGGCGAAACAGATGGCAACGAAAGCGAAGATCGGTCCGCCGGTCGTGGCGAGAAACATGCCTAAGCCGGCGATGAGCAAAGCAACTGCAACCCAGGCTTGTTGGTTTTTATAACGTGCGGCTCCGGCGGCGGCGAAATACATCCCCGCAATCGAAATCAGCCATGGCAATGAATTGAGGCAGCCGACTTGCATGTCGGTCATCTTGCCCATCGAACGGATGATGGTCGGCAGCCAGAACGTCGCCGCGTAGATGGTCAGCTGGATGGCGAAGTAGACGACGCAGAACAGGATAATCTGTAGGTCGCATAGTAGTCGCCAGACGCTGGGTCGGTAGGAGCGGTTTGCTGCCTCGGCCTCGGCTTCGAGGGTCGAGGTCAGGGCTTGCCGTTCCCCGTCCTGCAACCACCGGGCCTCTGCTGGAAGGGAGTCGAGCCAGCGCCAGGTGAAAATCGCGAGGACGACCGAGAAGGCGCCTTCGGCGAAGATCATGAACTGCCAGCCTTTGAGTCCATAAGGATGGAACTGCAGGAGATAGCCGGAGAGCGGCCCGGAAATGACGGAAGCGATGGCGGAGCCGCTCAGGAAGATCGCGATGGCTTTACCGCGGTCCGCCGAGGGTAGCCAGCGAGTGAGGTAATAAATGACGCCTGGGAAGAAGCCGGCTTCGGCCGCACCGAGCAGGAAACGCAACCCGTAGAACTCTTGGGCGGTCGTCACAAACGCCATGCAGGCCGCCACCGCGCCCCAAAGCATGGCGATGATGGCGAGCCAGCGACGCGCACCGATGCGCTGGAGGATGAGGTTGGAAGGGACTTCGAAGACCGCGTAGCCGATGAAGAACAGGCCAGCGCCGAAGCCGAAGGCTTCATCGTTGAGGCCGAGGTCCGTGTGCAACTGCTCCTTGATGAAGCTGATGTTTACGCGGTCGATGTAGTTCACGATGAACATCACGACGAACAACGGCAGCACGCGCCACTTGACCTTCGAGACCGCGGACTGGAGGGTTTCGAGCGGCACGGGTAATTACTTAACTCCGGCTTGGGCGATGAGGGCAGCGAGTTGTTGGACTTCGGCCGGCTTGAGGTCGGTCAAAGGCGCACGCACGGGCCCCGCGCTATGTCCGACGATCGTCGCTCCGGCTTTGATGATACTGACGGCGTAGCCGGCGCTCTTGTTGCGAATTTCGAGATAAGGCAGGAAGAAGGTGTCGAGTAAGCGGTTCTGGGTGGCGACGTCATCCTTGGCGACAGCGTGATAGAAATCCATCGCGGCCTGGGGGATGAAGTTGAAGACCGCCGAGGAGTAGACTGGTACGCCCATCGCTTTGTAAGCGGCGGCGTAGACTTCCGCCGTGGGCAGGCCGCCCAGGTAACTAAAACGCTCTCCCATGCGGCGGCGAATCGAGACCATGAGTTCGATATCACCGAAACCATCTTTGTAGCCGATGAGATTAGGATTATTAGCCGCAAGTTTTTCGAGATGATGCGGTTGGAGTCGGCAGACGTTGCGATTGTAGACGATGACCCCGATTTTGATCGACTTGCAGACTTGATCCACGTGCGCCGCCACGCCGTCCTGATTCGTTTCCGTGAGGTAATGCGGTAACAGCAAGATGCCCTTGGCACCAAGACGTTCGGCTTCTTGGGCGTATTGAATGGCCACACGCGTTGGGCCGCCCGCACCGGCGAGGATCGGCACGAGGCCATCGCACGTGTCGACCGCGGTTTTGATCACCGAAGAATATTCCTGAGGTTCGAGGGAGAAAAATTCGCCCGTGCCGCCGGCGGCGAAGAGCGCCGTGGCGCCGTAGGGCGCGAGCCACTGGAGGCGCTTAGCGTAACCGGTCGCATCGAAGTCGCCGTTCGTCTTGAAGTCGGTGATGGGAAAGGAAAGTAAGCCTGACGAAAGGACGGCTTTTAATTCGTTGGGAGACATGAGAGGGGAGGGAACGGTTCAGAGGGCGGCGTCGGAGCGGCTGCCATTGACAAGGCGGGAGAGGCCGAGCGGGTTGGCGTTCTGCAGCTCCGCAGGCAGCTGCGCGTCGGGGAAGTTTTGGTAACAGACCAGACGCGTGAAGCGATAGATGGCATTGGAACCCACCGAGGTCGAACGTCCGTCGGAAAGCGAAGGATAGGGGCCGCCGTGTACGATGGCATGCGAAACTTCCACACCTGTCGGGAAGCCATTGATCACCAAGCGGCCGGCAATAGCTTCGAGTTGGGCGACGAGTTCCTTATTTTTGTTAAGATCGTCGTCCGTGCCATGGATGGTCGCGGTGAGACTGCCGTGCAAGGCCGTCACGACGCGGTCACGTTCTTCGCGGTGGGCGCACCAGACGACCAGGGAGCTTGGGCCGAAGATCTCTTCCTGCAGGGAATCGTTGGCCAGGAAGACGGCCGCTTCGGTGGCGAAGAGTGTCGGGGTCGCACGATTAGGTTCACCGCTGGTTTTGGCTTGGGCGAGGACTCTGACGTTTTTCTGGGCGGCGCGTGCCACGAGCCCGTTGACGTACGCATGGTGGATGCCCGAAGTGAGCATCACGCCTTCGGCAGCTTCGGCGAACAAAGTGGAAAGCCGTGCGACAAAAGTTTCGGCTTCGGCGGAGCGTTCTAAGATTAATAAGCCGGGCTGAGTGCAGAATTGACCGACGCCTAAGGTGCACGAACCCAGCATGCCGGTGGCAAGGCCTTCGCCGCGAGCGGCAAGGGCGCCTGGTAGTAGCACCACCGGATTGACGCTGCTCATCTCGGCGTAGACGGGAATGGGCGAGGGGCGAGCCGCGGCGGTATCCATCAAGGCCCGTCCACCGAGGCGAGAGCCGGTGAAGCCGATGGCGCGGAGTGCGGGGTGCTTGGCAAGCTGTTGACCGACGATGCGGCCTTGGCCGATCAGTAAGGAGAAGGTGCCTTCGGGAAGGTTGCAGGCGCGGACTGCGTCTACGATGAGCCCGCCCATGATTTCTGCCGTGCCGCAGTGGGCATGATGCGCCATCACGATGACCGGACAGCCGGCGGCAAAAGCGGAGGCGGTGTCTCCGCCTGCGACCGAGTATGCGAAGGGGAAGTTACTGGCGCAGAAGACCGCGACCGGTCCGAGGGGCCGGAGCATCGAACGATGGTCAGGCTTGGGCAGAGGCTTGCGTTCGGGATTGGCGGTTTCGATGCGGGCATCGATCCAATCGCCTTTATCTACAAGATCGGCGAAAAGTCGGAGTTGGCCGATGGTACGTCCGATTTCGCCTTGGCAGCGAGCCTCAGGCAGGCCGGTCTCTTGGGTGGCACGGCCGACAAGCGTGGAGGTCGCGGCTTCAATCCGGGTGGCAATTTCGCGCAGGAATTGGGCTTTTGCTTTCCCACTGAGAGCGGAAAGGCTGGGCGCCGCCGCCGCTGCGAGGGTGGCGGCCTTCAGCACATCGGCTTCGGTGGCTTGGAAGAAATCACCCGGAAGCTCGACGTTCGTCGCCGGGTTGACGCAGCGTTGGGCTGGCCCCGTCGATTGGCTGCGAGAAAAGCCGAGGAATGATTGGCCGGACGATGAGGGCATAGTTCTAAAGAAGGGGATTGGGCATAGGGGTAGGGGATGGATGGGGTGGTGGCAAACAAGATAGGGATGATGCCATGGGCTGAGATTGCTTAGAAACACTGATGACGAACGTGAAATCGCTGATTTTCTGCAACCATTCTGGTTCTGGCGGGTTAAAGAAGTAATTACCCCCGTATGAAACTCAGAGTTTTGCTTATTCTGGCCTTGGTTACTTTAGTCAATTTGCCCTCGGTCGCTTTCGCTGACGAAGTGGGCGTCTTGGTCCGCTTCGGCCTGACCGATACGACTTCGTCGAAGTGGGATGGCTCGGTGAGCGTCTCCTCCGGCAAGGTTGAGAATGTGGGCGGATGGAGATTCCAAATGAAGGATGGGGTGGAAGGGACGACCTGGACCGCAATGACCCGGCCGTTGACCGTGCGTCGGAGCAATAACGGCAAGAAGGGCGCCCAGCAGAATAAGAAAAAAAGCGCCAGCGAGCCGATGGCCGACAACGGCGTCCTTCTCCATCTCGTGGATGTAAATGACGATACGGTCGTCACGGTTAAGACCCCAAAGGGAGATGTCGTTTTTAAGCTCGCAGATTTGCCTTACGGTAAGGTCGTCGAGAAATTGGCCGGGGCGGTAGATCTGGAGCGTACGGCTGCCACCACGAAATTAACCGCCACCCGTGCCGACGATGATTATCCAGCCATCGCCGTAGCGAACGACGGCACGATTTTCACTTCCTATGTCAGTTTCACCCCAGGCTTAGATCGCGACGAGCGCTCCAAGGAGACTTTTTCGGAAGAACCTAAAGATTTAAGCTACCTCGCTAAGCTGCCTGGCGGCGATCGCCTTTGGCTGAGCATCAGCGGCAAGGGCAAGAGCGTCTCTCTTCCCGTCACCGATGAGGGCTGTGATATTTATAAGACGGCCGTGACGCAGGACGGCTCCGGACGCGTCTGGATTTTCTGGAGTGAGAATAAGGCATGGAAGCAGATGAAGTCTGTTCCGAACTTCGAAATCTGGGCACGCTCCTACCATGATGGCAAATTCTCCGAGCCAGTTAATCTTTCCCGAAACGAGGCAAACGATGTCAGTCCGGTCGCGACGACGGATGCCAAGGGAAATGTTTGGGTGGCTTGGCAAGGAGTGCGCGACGGGGTTTTCCGAGTGCTCGCCCGCCGGCAAACTGCCGCCGGTTGGGCGGATGAGATCCGCGTCAGTACGCAACAAGGCAGCTGCTGGACGCCGGCGATCGCCGCCGCGAAAGACGGTCAAGTGGCCATTGCGTGGGATACTTACGACAAAGGAGATTACGATATCTGGCTCCGTACCTTCAGCACCGATGGCGAAGCCAAGCCCGCCCAGCCAGTGACCAATTCTTGGTTGTACGAAGCTCGCCCGTCTTTGGCCTTTGATGGCGAAAATCACCTTTGGGTATGTTGGGAGCAGAGTGGGCCCACCTGGGGGAAGGATTGGGGTGCTTACGACAATCAGGATGGTATCGGACTTTACAAAGGACGTCAGATTGGCGTTAGGGTTTTGGCCGATGGAAAGTGGATGTCGCCGGTAACTTCCCCAACGACCGCCTTCATCGATTCAAAGCCACGTAATAAAGGCAAAGCCTTGCCGCCGCGGACGCCTGAGCCGGTGGATCGCGTCAAGGGGGAAGAAGCCGAGGTCGATGCGTCGGCCAATTCTTACAATAATCTCGGTCGCATCGTCGCCGACCGTGACGGACGTGTTTGGATTCTGTCGCGTAGCCGTCAGAATAATTTCCATACGCCCTTGGGTACCGTATGGATGAGCCATGCGACCTATTTCGATGGCCAGAAGTGGGTGGGTCCGATCCTGTTGCCGCATTCCGACAACCTACTTTATAACACGCCCGCCGTGGCAGCCCACCCCGCAGGTGGTATCATCGTGGCCCACTCAAGCGATCATCGGCAGAGCGCGCACGTGCAGAAGCAGGGAACGGGTTCTTCGAACGCCGGCCTTACGTCTGATAAAGATCCTTATGACAACGACGTGTTCCTGAGCCGATTGGAAATGACCGGTTCGACCGTGTCACCTAAGCTCAAGGGTGCGCCCGCTTCCTTGAAGGTGGATCCTCAGCCAAGCTCTGAAACTGTGAAAGAGCGCGAAGAAATCGCCCGCGCCCGGACCTACCGCTCCGAAATCAATGGTACAAATCTCCAAATCATCCGCGGTGAGTTCCACCGTCACACTGAAATCTCTGGCGACGGCGGCAGTGACGGGCCTTTGGAAGATATGTGGCGTTATGCGATCGACGTCGCCGCGATGGATTGGCTCGGCTGCGGCGACCATGATAACGGCGCCGGACGCGAGTATCCCTGGTGGTTGACGCAGAAGACGACCGACGCTTTCCGGATCGCCGGAAAATTCGAGCCACCTTTCACCTATGAGCGCAGCGTGACTTATCCCGAAGGCCATCGTAACGTCGTTTTCGAACAACGCGGCGTCCGGACGCTTCCTCGTCTGCCTAAGTCGGCCCGCGATTTCACCGGTCACGCGCCCGACACTCAGATGCTTTATAAGTATCTTAAGGCTTTTGATGGCGTCTGTGCTTCGCATACCAGCGCGACGAGCATGGGTACCGATTGGCGCGATTGGGATCCGAAGGTCGAGCCGATGGTGGAAATCTACCAAGGTGCGCGGCAGAATTACGAGCGCCCCGGTGCTCCGCGTTGCCCGACGGCTGACGATTCCATCGGCGGATGGGAGCCACTGGGTTTCGTGAACCTCGCCTTCAAGAAGGGCTACCGTTTCTCTTTCGAATCGAGCAGTGACCACGGCTCCACCCACATCAGTTATGCCTTGGTGTACGCGGAGAACAACTCCCGCGAAGCTTTGCTCAAGGCGATGAAACTCCGCCATACCTATGCGGCGACGGATAACATCATCGCCGAATATAAATGTCAGAGCGGCGGTAAGACCTACATGATGGGCGATGAATTCACGGCCCAGAAGGCTCCGGAATTGAAACTTCATCTGCAAGGTACGGCACCTTTTGCTCGGGTTGTCTTGGTGAAGGATGACGTCGAAGTCAAAGTCTGGGAACCCGGCCAAGCTGTCGTCGATATCCAGTGGACCGATCCGAATCCGACCGCCGGTAAGACCAGCTATTATTATTTCCGCGGTGAGCAGCAGAAGCGGGGTAAGGACACCAACGGTGAGCTCGTCTGGGCCTCGCCGATGTGGATTACCTATGCGGCCGATGCTAAGTAAGTCGTGCGCTGGCTCAGGGGTCTAATTGGGATGACGGCCACCGCCTGGATGGGCCTGTTCGCCTTGGTGGCGACGGCTGTCCCGGCGTGCGCCCATAATCCGGACACCAGCTACGCCATCGTCCAGATCGAGCCACGCCGTTTGGCGACGAAGCTGACTTACGATTTGTTCACGCTGAACAAGATCGTGAACCTGGATGAAAATCGTGACCACCGCATCAGTCGGGCCGAGCTAGAAAAGCATGTTCCTGAGATCCTTCTTTTCTTAGAACGCAATATCACTCTGGAGGTATCCGGAGAGGCGGAAGGCTTGGGTAAGTCGATGGGTATGACCTGGCCGGAAGGGGCGGGCGAAGACATTCCGGAGAGCGATTATCATTCGGTCGCTTCGCTCGTTGCTTTTCGTTTCGAGCGGCCGCTCCAAGATAAGCCGGAGGATGTCACCCTAGAGTTCGCTTTTTTTGAAAGACTCGGCGAGCGGCATACGGTGTTAGGCACCTGGATCAACTCGGGCGTGAGCGAAGAAGTGATCTTCACCCGTTTTGAGCCTGATTACCTTTTTGATACCGGATATGTCGCGCCGCTCTGGCCGCGATTGCAGCAGTTTTTCTTCCTAGGGATGCAGCACATCTTTCACGGCTTCGATCACCTATGTTTTCTGGCCGCTTTGATCGTGGTCGCCCGGCCCTGGGAACTTTTCAAAATCGTCACCTCCTTCACGGTCGCCCATAGCATCACTTTGATTTTGGCGGCCATGGAGATCGTTCAGTTGCCTGGGCGGTGGGTGGAAAGTGCGATTGCGGCGACTATCGTTTATGTCGCACTGGAGAATCTCCGGCCCACGCCACCGCGTCACCGAGCGGTGCTGACTTTTGGTTTCGGACTGGTCCATGGTTTCGGTTTTGCCGCCCTCTTGCAGTCGATGGTGTTGCCGACAACCGGACTTGTCCGATGCCTGTTGTCTTTCAACGTCGGTGTCGAGGTCGGCCAGCTGGCCGTCGTATGCGCCTTGCTGCCCTTGGCCTTGCTCTTGAAGCGCTGGCAGCAGGGCGAGAAGGCCGTCAGAATCGTCTCTGGCTTGCTTGCGGGGATGGGTGGGCTCTGGCTTATGGACCGGGTCTTCGGCTTGGCCTGGATGCCATTCTAAGGCATAGTTCGGTTACGGATCAGCCAATCCTGCCTCTGCTCATAGAAAGAGATTACTTGGCGGCCTTACGCTTCTTTTTGCCCGTATTCTCATCGCCTGGTTCGGGGCCGTCATTGTCGTGCGCTCCTGCGCCCCAGAGCGGCTTGACGTTGGATTTATTCCATTCGTTCCAGAGGGCTTGCAATTCTTTGACCTTATCAGGCATTGCTGCGGCCAGGTCTTTGTCTTCGTGGATGTCTTGGGCGAGATTATAAAGTTTCGCAGCGGAGACCGGCTGAGCTTTGCCTCGGCCGGCATTAGTATCGGCGTTGGTGTCATAGCGTACCAATTTCCAATCGCCGGCCCGAATCGCCATTTGGTCGCCGAAGCGCCAGTAGAGCGCGGCATGAGGCGCGACTTGGTTTTGGCCTGATAAGTAAGGCAGCAGATCGACGCCTTCCAATTTCCATTCGGGCTTCGGCGTGATGCTGGCTGCGGCGAGGACCGTCGCATGGAGGTCAAGTTGTACGGCGGGTTTTTCAAAGACCGCCGGTTGGATGTGCCCTGGCCAAGCGATGACAAAAGGCACGCGGATCCCGCCTTCGAGCGTGGTGCGTTTGGAGCCGCGTAGCGGGGCGTTGACGGAGCCGTTGACCGTGACTCCGGCCATCGTGGGTCCGCCGTTGTCGCTGATGAACGTGACAATAGTGTTTCCCGCTTGGCCGCTGTCTTGGAGGGCCTTGAGTACCCGGCCGACATTATCATCCATCGCGGACATCATCGCCGCATAGGTCCGCCGCTTCGTGTCTTTAATCTGGGAAAACTTTTCGAGGCGATCTTTGGTCGCATCCATGGGCGTGTGGACGGCGTTGAAAGCCAGGTAGAGGAACCATGGCTTGCCCTTGTTGCGTTCGATGTAGGCGACCGCTTCGCGTCCGAAGGCATCGGTAGTATAGTCCAGCTCCTTGACCTGTTCCGTGCCGCGGAGGATGGCCTTAGCGTTAAAGTAGCTGTGGGCGCCGCCGAGGAATCCGAAGAAGTCCGTGAAGCCCCGTTGCTGCGGAATCTGCGCCGGGAGCGAGCCCAGGTGCCATTTACCGACCATGCCCGTGACGTAACCGTTTTCCTTCAGGTGATCCGGTAAGGTCGTTTCGGTGAGCGGTAAGCCGCTGGCACCGTTCGGATTGAATTCGTGACCAAAGCGATTCTGCTGTCGGCCCGTGAGCAACCCGGCGCGCGTGGGAGAGCAGTATGGGCCCGTCACATAGCCGTTGGTGAAGTTGACGCCGGAGGCCGCGAGGGCATCAAGGTGGGGCGTCGGAATATCCTTACAGCCGTGGAAGCCCACGTCGGCATAGCCCATGTCGTCGCCGACAATGACAAGGATGTTCGGGCGCTCGGCGGCGCCGCACAGGCCGGCCCATGCGAACAGGAAAAGAAGGAGGGGTGGCTTCATATAATGATTAAAACACGGCAAACCCCCTTTAGTTGCAAAGCGGGTGAATTCGGTCGCTTTCGGCTTTGCGGGCGACCAAGGCTTCGGTCATCCAAGTTCATGCGACAAAGCTTAACTTGGATAGGATTGTGCGTGATGGCCTGGGCTGGGGCGGCGGAGAAGGCTCCGAAAGTGCCCGCTGGGGTCAGGTTGTCGGCGGATCTGGAATATGCCTCACCGGGTGGCAAGTCGATGAAGCTAGATTTATATTTACCCGAAAACCCCTCTTCTAAGCCGTTGCCGGTCGTGATGTGGGTCCATGGCGGCGGGTGGAAGGGCGGGAGCAAGAGCAGCTGTCCTGGGACGTGGTTGGTGACGCAGGGCTATGTGGTCGCCAGCGTCGAACACCGCTTCATCCCCGATTACGTATGGCCCGCCCAGATTGAAGATTGTCATGCGGCGGTCCGTTGGTTGCGCGCGAATGCGGCGAAGTACGGTATGGATGGAAAACATATCGCAGCTTGGGGCGGATCCTCCGGCGGTCATTTGGTCGCTTTGATGGGGACCTTGGATGCGCCGTCGGAAGAGCGCGTCCAAGCCGTGATCGATTGGTATGGGCCGACGGATCTTTTGACTATGCCGCCGAATGTGCTGTCCGAGAAGCGTACCCGGGCAGATCTGGCGAAAGCGAACGGCGCTTTGTTATTAAGCGGAATCGTGATGGATCAGCCCGAGAAAGCCAAAGCGGCCAGCGCGCTTTATCAGGTCAGCGCTGGGGATGCGCCGTTCTTAATCATGCATGGGGATCAGGATACCAGCGTGCCGGTCGATCAAAGCGTTAGGCTGCACGAGAAACTCAAATCGGTCGGGGTCGAATCCTCTCTCCATATCATTGCGGGTGCGGCACATGGTGGAAAATTATTCGAGGCGCCCGAACAACATAAACTCATCGAAGAATTCTTGGCCCGCCAATTGAAGAAGTAAGCCTGAGAGGCCGGCGCTTCCGGCTTAATCCGCCAATTGCGCGATCAGCTTGAGGGTCTCGAGGGGCGTCTTATGGCTGGCGACGGCGGCGCGGAGTCCCAGCGGCAGAAGTTCGGTCGCCGTTTCCTTTAATTCCAACAAGCGGTTTTGAAGCTGGGTGAGGGCGGCGGCGGGCTCGTCGATATTTACCCAGACGTCAAAGACCGTAATGACTTCGCCGGGCTTCTCGCCGTCAACTTCGCCTTCGCCTACTTCGTAACCGGCGTCCTGCAGTTCATCCCAGAAATTAGCATCACAGTCAAAATCGTCTTCTAGTTCGTAAAGACGAATACCATTGAGCCATTCGTTCAGTTTTTCAAAAGTTGCCTGATGGTCTTGATGCGCCTCGGTGAAAGTGAAGGCCATGCCGACGGCGACCAGAATCTGCCCTTCGAGCGTATCGCCAATCTGCGGGCCGTCGGTTGGTTCGGAGGGTTGGGTCATTGTGAAGGAAAGATGATTACGAGGACGAAGGTGGCAACGGGAAAGGCGAGGCCAGTTCAGGAGCGAGGTTGAGCCGCTGCTGTTCCGGCGAGGTAGCCAGTTGTCCAGGCATTTTGAAAATTAAAGCCACCCGTGACGCCATCGACGTCGAGTACTTCGCCCGCGAAATACAATTCAGGGCATTGCCGACTCTCCATGGTCTTGAAATCGACTTCAGAAAGTTTCACGCCGCCGCAGGTCACGAATTCGTCTTTGAACATGCTTTTGCCGTCCACCTTGAATTCGCTTGCGGTGAGCTGAGTGGCCAGGGCTTGCAGCGACGGGTTGCTGACGTGGGCCCACGGCGTGGTGGTAGGGATGCCGGCGGCGATGACAAAGCGCTCCCAAAGGCGTTGTGGCATGGGCACGGGACTGAAGGTCGAGACCTGCTTGCGGGCATTTTGTGCGCGCACTTGAGCTAGCTCCTTGAGCAGTGTGTCACGGGTGCGCGGCGGAACCCAATTGATATGGATCGGAAACGAATAGTTCTGCGAGGCGAAATCGCGCGCGCCCCAGGCGGAGAGTTTAAGGACTGCCGGTCCGCTGAGGCCCCAGTGCGTCACGAGGAGCGGCCCGTCCGTTCGGAGTTTGGTGCCGGGGGCCGTCAGGACCACGTTTTCGACCGAGACGCCGGAGAGGTCGTGTAATCTCGTATCTTGGATATGAAAGGTGAAGAGAGAGGGGACGGGTGGGATGATCGTATGTCCGAAGCTTTCGGCCATGGCTAAGCCGCCGGAGGATTTGTTACCGCCCGTGGCGATGATGAGGCGGTCGTAGCGCGTGGTAGAGGCATCGGTGCAGGTAAGTAGAAATTCCTTTTCGAGCCACTCGGCTTTACGCACGCCCAGCGTGGGCATGATTTTGACCTCTGCTTTCCGGGCGGCGGCCATCAGGCATTCGATGATCGTCTGTGAGTCATCGGTGACGGGGAACATTCGGCCATCTTCTTCCGTCTTGGTTTCGACGCCGCGGGCCGCAAACCAAGCGAGCGTATCGCGGGGTTGGAAGCGATGAAAGGCTCCGAGTAGTTCTCGTCCGCCCCGGGGGTATTTTTTGACTAATTCAGCGGGTTCGAAGCACGCATGCGTCACGTTACAACGCCCGCCGCCGGATACTCGGACCTTGGCAAGCAGGTGCGGGGTGGCTTCGTAGAGCGTTACTTCGCCGGCGCCACCTAAGGCTTCCGCGGCCGTGATCGCTGCGAAGAAGCCAGCGGCTCCTCCTCCGATGACGGCGATGCGGGTGATAGGTGGCATGGACAAGAGACGAAATGAGGAAGAAAGGCCCCAAGGAGGCGATACATTTGTAAAATCGTTGGCAACTTTCGGGGCGGACGATTGTCTTTCTTCTTACCCCCTATGCGTACGACTCTTTTGGCTTTAGGATTATTTTGTCTCACCGCGGCAGCCGCCGACAAGCCGAACATCATCGTCATCCTCGCCGATGACCAAGGGTTTGGGGATGTCGGTGCGAATAATCCGCAGAGTAAGATCGCGACCCCGAACCTCGACCGGTTGGCGGCAGCGGGCATGCGCTTTACGGATGGTCATACGACTTCGGGAGTCTGCACGCCAAGCCGTTACAGTTTACTGACGGGTCGTTATCATTGGCGGACCAAATTACAGAGCGGCGTGCTGGGAGGATTCTCTTCTCCTTTGATCGCTCCTGATCGTCTGACCGTGGCTGGAATGCTGAAGCAGCAGGGTTACGACACCGCTTGTTTTGGCAAGTGGCACCTCGGTATGTCGTTTCCGTTAAAGAACGGACAACGGGCCGATGATGGCGGAGATTTCAGCACCGATTACAAAGATGCGGCTTTGGTCGATTATGAGACGCCTATTAAAGATTGTCCCTTGGATCACGGTTTCGACACCTACTACGGCATCAGCGCCTCGCTTGATATGCCGCCTTTCGTCTGGATCTCAAATCGGAAGGTGACGGAAGTTCCAACTGCGACCAAGAAATGGCTCCGCAGCGGGCCAGCCGGACCTCATTTTGAAGCCATCGATGTCGTGCGTGGGATCACGGATAAGGCCATCGAGCTAATCGGCACCAAAGCTGCCTCCGCGAAAGCCGGACATCCTTTTTTCGCTTACCTGCCTTTTACGGCGCCGCATACGCCCATCGTACCAGACAAGGAATTCCAAGGGTCGAGCGGCATCAGCCCCTATGCGGATTTCGTGAAGCAGATGGATGCCGCCGTCGGTCGCATCATGGTGGCGCTGGAGCAACAAGGACTCGCCGAGAATACCCTGGTTATTTTTACCTCAGATAACGGCTGTTCCACGGCGGCGAATATTCCTGAACTTCAAAAAGCCGGACATCAGCCGAGCTATATTTATCGTGGTAATAAAGCTGACCTTTACGAAGGCGGACATCGCGTCCCGTTCATCGTGCGCTGGCCGGCGAAAGTAAAAGCCGCGACGGTGTCGGAACGAATCGTTGGCCAGATCGATTTCATGGCGACCTTTGCGGAGATCACCGGAGCAAAATTACCTCCGAACCAAGGAGAAGATAGCATTAGCTTTCTTCCCGTGCTTTTGGGTGGAAGCTCCGATACTACCCGCAACGGAATCATCAGCCAGTCGATCAACGGAAGTTTTGCGATCCGGGACGGCGACTGGAAATTATGCTTGAGCGCTGGATCGGGTGGCTGGAGTTCGCCGCGCCCGGGAGTAGAGGAGGCCGGCCTGCCTCCCGTACAGCTTTATAATCTCAAGGATGATCCCTCGGAGAAAAAGAACTTAGAAGCGCAATTCCCTGAACGCGTCGCCGCGATGCGGGCCGACTTGGAGAAGCTCATCGCACGTGGCCGGAGTACGCCAGGTGAAGACTTGAAGAACGACGTAAATATCGAGCTCATCAAGAAGAGTCCGGCGGGTAAGCAGAAAGCGAAGGCCAAGGCGAAGAATCAGGATAAGTAAGGCGTAAGCAGGTTGACGATAGAAGGCCTTGCAGGATAGAACGGGTTATGACCCGCTGCCTCTTACCCCTGGCTGCGCTGCTTTTGCAGCCGCTTTATGCTCAAACCAAGGTCGCGGCTCCGGCGACGCCGGTTGCCATCTCGGTCCGGGCCGAACGCACGGATGCGATCTATCACCAAGGCGAAAAAATCCTCTTTAATATCAAAGTCACCGACAAGTCTAAGCCAGCCGTGGGACTCGTCGATTGGGTGGTCGTCAAAGATGGTCTACCCACCGAGCAGAAGGGGCAGGCGGAACTTGCGGACGGCGCGGCGGTCGCGACTGGTAGCCTGAATGAGCCAGGGTTTGTGCAGGTAAAAGTCACCTATCGCGCGAACGCGAAAGCCAAGGTCGCGCCGATTACCGGCTTGGCCGGTGCCGCCGTTGATCCGACGGAGATTAAGCGCAGTTTGCCTGTGCCGGAGGACTTCGACGCCTTTTGGTCGAGCATGAAAGCCAAACTCGCCGCGATTCCGGTTGCCCCTCAATTGACCCCCGTGAAATCGCCGGTGAAGGGTGTGGATTCATTTGATGTGACGGCGCCCGCCCTTGGTTTGCAGATTTCCGGTTATATGGCCAAGCCGACGGGAGCTAATCCGAAGAGCTTGCCGATCATCCTGACCGTCCATGGCGCCGGCGTGAGCGATAGCTCGTTAGTCGGGTCGTCGAGTTGGGCGAGCAAAGGCTTCATCGCCATGGATATGAATGCGCACGGAATCCAGAATGGCCTGCCACCGAAATATTATGCCGATCTCAAGGTTGGTGCCATGAAGGACTATCGCTATGAGAACAAGAGCGACCGTGAAAAAGCCTATTTCACCGGCATGATGCTCCGTCTCGTGCGTGCCATCGACGTCCTGACCGCTCAGCCGGAATGGGACGGCCAGCATGTGATCGTCTTCGGTGCAAGTCAGGGAGGTTATCAGGCCATCGCCGCTGCCGGACTCGACGCACGTGTGACCTTCTTCGCCGCCGGCGTCCCGGCGGGCTGCGATCATAGCGGCATGCTGGTGAATCGCATCGCCGGCTGGCCTAAGATCGTCCCTGTGGTCGATGGCAAGCCCGACCTGAGCGTCCTGGAGGCCTATCGTTATATTGATTGTATGAATTTTGCGACCCGCACCAAAGCCGCTGGCTGTTATTTCACCGTCGGGTTCATCGACGCCACTTGCCCGCCCACCAGCGTGTATGCAGCTTATAATCAGCTCACCATCCCCAAGGTGATTTATAACGACATCCCCAGTGGCCATAGCCATTCGCAGACGGCCCGGGATGGCATGGTGAAGGCTGTCATGAAGTATTTAGGGAAGTGATGATCTCGTTGAATCGGGTTACGGGTGAGACGGTATCCGGTTGCTACACTAATGATATGAGGTAGGACTGATACTCACCCCAACCTCATGAAGCGTCGTGATTTCCTGCTTACTTCCGCTTTGGCGCTGTCCAGCAGCTTGCTGCGCGGACAGACCGCTTCACGTGTGCTGACCGTCGGCGTCATCGGGCATACCGGTCAAGGTAACTACGGACACGGGGAGGACTCCGTCTGGTTAAAAATCGCTGGCACGAAGATTATCGGTGTGGCCGATGCCGACGAGAAAGGCCTAGCCAAGGAGCGTAAGCTGCTGGGCGATATTCCAGGCTATGCCGACTACCGGAAAATGCTGGCCGAGACCAAGCCCGACATCGCGGCGATCTGCGCCCGGCATATTCACGAACACCGCGACATGATTGTCGCCGCGATTCAAGCAGGCGTGAAAGGCATCTATATAGAAAAGCCATTCGTGCGTACCTTGGTGGAAGCTGACGAGATCGTGAAACTTTGCGCCGAGAAAGGCGTGCGGCTGGCCATCGCGCATCGTAACCGTTATCACCCGGTGCTCGTCGTGGTACGGAAGCTGATCGCGGCGGGTGAAATTGGCGAACTTAAGGAAGTCCGGGTCATTGGTAAGCAGGACCAGCGCGGGGGTGGGCTGGATCTCTGGGTGCTCGGCGGTCATGGTTTCAATCTCGCGACGATATTTACCGGCCCGGCGATTTCATGCGAAGCCAGGGTCATGGTCGATGGACGCCCGGCGACCAAGGCCGATATCCATCCGGGCGACGAAGGCGTCGGTCTGCTCGTCGGCGACGAGATTCATGCCCGTTATGAGACCCAGAGCGGGATCCCCCTTTATTTTGATTCAAAGAAAGGTACCTGGACGAAAGGGATGCCCTTTGGGGCGCGACTCATCGGCACGCGCGGAGTATTTTCCCTGCAAGTCGACGAAGAGCCGCTCGTCATCCTGGAGCGCGACGGCCAACGCACGCCCGTGACCACCGGCGGGGTCGGGCAGCCTGAGCCCATCACGGATATCAAACTTATTAACGGTGGCCACCACGGGGCCGTGAAAGACCTGCTTGCGGCCATGAAGGAAGGGCGCGAGCCGCTCTGCGGGCCTGAAGCCGGCCGTGAGACCATTGAGATGACCTTGGGCGTCTTCGCCTCTTTCGCCGCCGGTGGCACCAAGGTTGCGTTGCCCCTGATCTCACGAAAGCACCCCCTCTAAAATATCTATCATGAAAGCATTTCTTTTGGCCCTGACCTTTGTCGTCTCGGCATGGGCGGCTGAACAGCAAGTCATCAAGGTCGCCCTCTATGATGACAAAGGGGCGACCGGTAAGGGTATTCCTTCCGTTGAGGCCATTTTCAGTAAGACGCCGGACATCAAACTCGCCCGATTTAAAGGCACTGATTTCGCCGCACCGGATGGACTAAAAGGTTATGATTTGGTCATGTTTACGGGCGGAAGCGGAAGCGCAGAAGCCGACGGGCTTACGGAAGTAGGTCGCGCTCAGGTCCGTGATTTTGTACGAAACGGCGGAGGCTATGTCGGGATTTGTGCCGGAGCTTACCTCGCATGCAGTGGTTTCGAATGGGGTATCGGTGTGCTCAATGCCAAGACTGTCTCGTCGAAGTGGCGGCGCGGACAGGGTGAAGTTAAAATTGAAGGATCAGCTTTCGGGGAGACGATTTCCAATCGCGGGATTCGTTATGCCAATGGTCCCATTATTAAGCCTGATGTCCGTAAGGACCTGCCAGCATTTGAGACCCTCCTCCGTTTTCAAACCGAGTTGGCGGAGAATGATACTCCCGTCGGCGTGATGGTGAAGGCACCTGCCATGGTCCGCAGTACCTTCGGGCTCGGACGCGTCTTCACGTCCAGTCCGCATCCGGAGCAGACAGCCGGATTAGAGCCTTTAGTCGAGAAGGCCGTGCGCTGGGTTGCGCGACCTAAGGGGCCAACCGAAGAGCTTTGGAAGCGCCTCGAAGCCATGGAGGTTGATAAGTATTGGTTGCCTGGGGCGATCGTCGATTGGCAGACCGGCTTGCCGACCGGCCAGCCGATCAAGGATGCCAAGAGCAAGCATACGCATTGCAGTCAGTTTGTCGCTGCCGCCACCGAGCGACTCGGAATGTATGTCCTGCGTCCGCCGGAGCATGGCGTAAATCTTTTGGCGAACGCGCAATTTAATTGGTTGGCCTCCGATGCCGGCAAGAAAGCGGGATGGGTCATCTTGAAGGACGGCGCCGCTGCGCAACAGCAAGCGAGTGAGGGACGCCTCGTCCTCGCCACACTGAAGAATCCGGATCCGCAGAAATCCGGCCACATTGCGATTGTGCGGCCCGGCAGCAAGGGCGCTGAACTCTTGGCGAAAGAAGGTCCCGATGTCATGCAGGCTGGCGGCACGAACGCCTTGCGCACGCCTTTGCGTAAGGGTTTCGGCAATCATAAGGAGGAGTATGACCAGATTGTTTTCTACGCCCATGCCGTCGAGTTCGCTTCACCGCCAGCCGCGGCTGGCCTGCAAAGACTCAAATATAATAACCCCGGACTTGTTGTAGATTTGGGCGTCGGACTCTGGGCTTGGCCTTTGCCGATGGATTTCAATGGTGACGGAAAGCTCGACCTCGTCGTTAACTGTCCCGACAAGCCTTCGAACGGCGTGTACGTATTTTCGTCGGGCGTCGACACCGCCAAGAACGCCATGCCGGTCTTTAAGCCGGCGCAGCGTATCAGCAAAGGCTTGCAGAATATCGAGCTCAGCGTCGTCGACGGCGTCACCAAGGTCATGGGGCCGGCGATGGAATACCCTGATTTTCTTAAGAGCGGATTGGAGGACGGCCGTAAGTTGTCATTATCGGTCAATATCCATCCCAATAAAGTCCGGGCGAACATGTGGAAGCAGGTCGACTTCGATGGCGACGGCTTGACGGACATTATCGTCGGCGCGGGAGATTGGACGGATTACGGCTGGGACAATGCGTACAATGAGAAAGGCGTCTGGACGAAAGGTCCGTTACGCGGATTCGTTTATCTTATTCGTAATATCGGCACCAACGAAAAATCCAAGTATGCCAAGCCTACCAAGATAAATGCCGGGACCAAGCCCTTGGAGACCTTTGGCTGGCCATCGCCTTCTTTTGCGGATTTCGACGGTGACGGCGACCTCGACCTGATCTGCGGAGAATTCTTGGATGGTTTTACCTATTTTGAAAACATCGGAACCCGTAAAGCGCCTAAATATGCCGAAGGACGTCGTTTAACGGTGCCGCCGGGCGTCACGGAGAATACCCGATCGGCGGCATGGAAAGCATGGCTTGATGCGTCGCAGCTTCCTGGCGCTCCACGGGCTTTGACGATGGATCTCGAGATGATCACCCCCGTGGCGATTGACTGGAATAAGGACGGCAAGACGGATCTCATCGTCGGGGATGAAGATGGTCGAGTTGCTTATATCGAAAATACCGGAAAATTTACGAGCGACCGCACGCCGCTTTTTTCACCCCCGCGATATTTCAAGCAAGAAGCGGATGACTTGAAGTTCGGAGCGCTCGCCACGCCCGTGGGTTTTGATTGGGACGGAGATGGCGACATGGATATCATCAGCGGCGATTCGGCGGGGTATGTCGCTTTCTTTGAAAACCTGAGCGGACCCGGCGTGGCCAAGCCTAAGTTCGCGGCCCCTAAGCTGTTGCAAGCAGACGGTAAAACGCTGCGCATCATGGCCGGTGGTAACGGCAGTATCCAAGGGCCCGCCGAAGCTAAGTGGGGATACACCACACTTTCGGCCGCCGATTGGGATGGGGATGGTCTCCCTGATCTCATCGTCAATTCCATCTTGGGTAAGGTCGTTTGGTATAAGAATATCGGTACGCGTAAGGAGCCGAAACTTAGCGCTGCCCAACCGATTGAAGTGGAGTGGGAGGGCGCTCAGCCCGCCTTGGCGTGGGGCTGGATGAAGCCTGAGGGCAAGGCCTTGCTGACGCAATGGCGCACCACGCCAGTGGCGGTGGATTGGAATCATGACGGATTAATGGATCTCATCATCTTGGACCAAGAGGGATACCTTGCCTACTTCGAGCGGGCTATGAAAGATGGCAAACGGGTGTTACTTTCGCCTCGGCGCGCCTTCTGCGACGAAGACGGTAAGCCGTTATTGCTGAGCAAAGGGATGGCAGGGAAGAGCGGCCGCCGGAAACTTTGCGTCGTCGATTGGGATGGTGACGGCAAGGCCGACTTCCTGCTTAATTCCTCGAGCGCCAATTTCCTCCGCCAGGTCGGCGAACGCGACGGCAAGTGGCTCTTCAAGGATATGGGCCCGCTGGTGAAGGAGAATATCGAAGGCCATGACGTCAGCCCCACAGTTGTCGACTTTGACGGTGACGGCATTCCGGACTTTTTGGGTGGAGCGGAAGACGGGCATTTTTATTTCCTGCCGAACCCACGAACCGCCGTTAAATAGCCTGCGAGCCCGAACTTATTTCTTTTTCCCGCCGCTTAACCTGATGGGTTCCTCGGCCCAGTTGTTGCGGGCGGGGCCGGTCCATGGGTCGACGAAGCTCGTGGCAGCCCAGTCGTTCCATTGCTGGATGAGTAAGACAGCGACCGCCTTGTTGATGCCGATCAGGTTGTGCTGCTCGGTGCGGTCTTCCTCGATATTGTAGAGTTCCCATTCGCCTTTGAGCTTCATGACCGCTTTCCACGGGCCGCTACGGACGGCACGGTTGCCCTCGTGTTCCCAGAAGATCGGTTTCACGCGATGCAGCGGTTCGCCGAGGAAGGCTGGACGGAGGCTGATGCCTTCCTTCGGCAGGATAGGATGTCCCTCGAACGTGGCGGGGTAGGTGGCCCCTGAGAGGTCGACCGCCGTGGCCATCACATCGATCAGGTGGCCAGCCTGTTTCTCGAGCTTACCGTCGCGCTCTGCCGGGATGCCCTTGGGCCAGTGGGCGATGAGCGGCGAGCTGATACCGCCTTCGTGCGTGAAGTGCTTGTAGCGTCGGAAGGGCGTGTTGTTGAGCGTCGCCCAGCTCATCCCGAGGAAGACGTGGGAGTCCGCCGAGCCGATCTCGCCGCCCTGGGTGATGCCTCGGGGGCCGCCTTCGGCATTGCCGCCGTTGTCGCTCAGGAAGAGGATGAGCGTGTCATCAAGCATGCCCCGTTCCTTGAGGCCGGCGACCATGCGGCCTACGCTTTGGTCGACGCAGTCGAGCATCGCTGCGTAGGTTGCCATCATGTGGTCGAACCGGTCCTGGTCTTCGGGTGAAAGCGAATCCCAGGCCGCGACTTCTTCGGGGCGAGGAGAGAGGGGCCACTTGGGGTCGACCAGTCCTAGTTCGATCTGTTTGGCGTGGCGGGCAAGGCGGAGCTTGTCCCAGCCGGCCTTGTATTTGCCGCGATACTTGGCGATCACCTCAGCGGGCGCCTTCAATGGGAAGTGCGGCGCGCCGTGGGCGAAGTAGAGGAAGAATGGTTTCTGCTGCTGCTTCGCGTCGTCGACGAACTTGAGCGCCCAGTCCGTGAACATGAAGGTCGAGTACCACTCGCCCGTGCCGAGCTTCGGGGATTCCGCCGGCGTCTCCTGGCCGTCGAGGTAGACGAATTCCGTGCCCGGCTTATGCTTCTCGTGAGGAAAATACAGTTCGCCGAAGCGCGTGGTAGCCGAACGTTGGAAGCCTTTGTTCCAAGGCGTCGTGCCGGCTTGTTGGCCGAGGTGCCATTTGCCGACCATCGAAGTGTGATACCCGGCGGACCCGAGGACCTGGGCGATCGTGACCGCGCGGTCATTGAGGCGCCCGTGGGTGCCGAGTGATTCTGGCAGGCGCATGCCGTCGAGATGGCCCATGCCGGCTTGGTGGGGGTAGAGTCCAGTCAGCAGGGAGGCGCGGGTCGTGCTGCAACGGGCCGTGTTGTAGAACTGCGTGAAGCGGACGCCGTTCTTGGCGAGCGCGTCGATATTCGGCGTCGGGATCTCGCTGCCGTAGCAACCAAGGTCGGCCCATCCCATGTCATCGACCATGATGAGCAGGATGTTCGGCTGAGCGGCGGGCAGGGTCAGGCCGGCCAACAGGGTCAGGAGCAGCGCAGGGGTTCGCATGGGGGCACCATGGGGGTGGTCCACATCGTTGCAACCTTCGCCTCTATCCCTGTCTTTACATGGTCATATCCATGGACAGATTGAACCCATGAACCCCCTGTTCGCCGCGCTGCTTTGCATTGTTTCTTTGACCGCCGCCGAGCCAGTCAAGAAACCGAATATCCTCTTCATCCCGATCGACGATCTGAATCATTGGGTGGGTTTTTTGGGCAGAAATTCACAGACCAAGACGCCGAATATCGATCGCCTCGCCAAACTGGGCGTGGGTTTCACTAAGGCCTATTGCACCGCACCTTCCTGTAATCCGTCCCGAGCCTCGCTGATGTCGGGATTACGGCCGAGCAGCACCGGATGTTATGATAACGCCCAGAATTGGCGCCCTGGTATCAGCGAAGACAAATTACTTAACAGCCATTTGGCGAAGAACGGTTATGCCGTCTACGGTGCGGGAAAAATCTACCACGGCGCTGCGGATCGCGGAGGCTATTTCGACGACTACTATGCGGGAGGGAAGGGCGGCCCTCTGAAACTCCATCCCGAGGCCAAGGACGACGGGGTCGGCGGTATCAAGTTCGCGCCGTTGGCTTGTAAGGATGAGGACATGCCGGACCATTCCGTCGTCACCTGGTGCATCGAAAAAATGTCCCAGAAACAGGAGAAGCCTTGGTTCATCGCGGCGGGTTTAGTGAAGCCACACATGCCTTGGAATGTGCCCAAGAAATGGTTCGACCTGTTTCCGTTGGATCAGATTCAATTGCCACCGCACATCGAAGGCGACTTAGCCGACGTCCCGGCGGCGGGGGTCAAAATCGCCAAACCACAAGGTGACCATGCGGCGATTCTAAAATCCGGCCGGTGGAAAGAGGCCGTGCAGGCTTATCTGGCGACGATTGCGTATTGTGATTACGAAGTCGGCCGCCTGATCGACGCTTGGGAGAAATCACCGGAACGGGATAACACGATTATTTGCCTTTGGAGCGACCACGGTTGGAGTCTGGGCGAAAAGGAACATTGGCGTAAATTCGCGCTCTGGGAGGAGCCGACGCGCACGGTCTTTATCTGGAGGGCGCCTGGCGTCACCACGGCGGGTACCTTGTGTCAGCGTCCGGTCGATTACGCGTGCATCTATCCTACCGTTTGCACCTTGGCTGGGATTCCGCTGCCTTCGCACCTAGAAGGCGCGGATATCACGCCATTACTGCGAGATCCTGCGGCGGCTTGGAAGTTACCCGCCGTGACCACTTGGATGAAAGGAAACCATGCCGTGCGCTCGGAGGACTGGCGTTACATCCGTTATGCGGATGGCAGCGAAGAGCTTTATCAGGATTCGTCTGACCCGTTCGAATACGTCAATCTTGCTGGCAAACCGGAGATGGCGGAGAAGAAAGCAGAGATGGCGAAATACCTTCCTAAGTCCGATGCCGCCGATCTTCCGCACAAGAGTGGTGGAGGAGAGGAAGGCGACGATGGTGCCGCCAAGGTAGTTAAAAAAGGCAAAGGCAAGAAGAAGGCAGAGTGATGTCTCAGTGGACCGTCGCTTCGCAGACCATCTCGAGGATGCGCGGGATGCTATAGGTCTCGTACGCACCGTTCTTCGGAGGCGGGGCCGGTTCCGTGTGTGTGCCAAAGCTATCCGCGGGTTGCGCGATGCGCGTGAGGTCAGGGTTCCACTGCCCGTCCTTGCCGCCCATCTTGTAGATGACCAAGTCGAGCGAAGGCACGATGTAGAGACAGAAGCCACCCGCGCCCGTCTTGTAAAATGCGTCGCGCGGGGCGTCGAGGATCTGGCCAGCCTGGTTATGTTCGAACTGCAGGCTGAAGGGGAAGTGCGGATTATAGGGAAGGGCCTGCTGGCAGAGCTTGATGTAATCGGCCGGGATAAGCTGCTGGTCTTTCCAGCGTCCGCCTTTGGCGAGGCAATAACCGAAGCGGGCGGCATCGGTCGCGCGGAGCGCGATTGAGCCGGCGCCATTGGCGTGGGCCATCGTCACGTCGCCGCGGTAGAGACAATAGCCCCAAGGGCCCCAGCCCATCGGCTTACCAAACTTCTCGTCGATGTAGGCCGGCAGTTCCTTGCCTGTGATGTGTCGGAGGACCATCGAAGCGATATGAGGGGCGGGCGAGGAATAGGAATAACCTTCGCCTGGAGCGATCCAGAGCGGCGTGCGCAAGGAGGAGCCGTCCACGTCATGGATATCCTGGCCTTTGGCGGATTTGAGCGATTGGGCTGTACCACGGACGACCGCGGAAGGCGTGGCACCTTCTCCGTTATGACCCGAGGTCATGCAAAGAAGGTGACCGAGGCGAATGGCTGCTTCGCGCGGATCGCGGAGCGGGAACGCTTCGGGCAGGAATTCCTTCGTGTAGACCTTCGTGTCTAGCCCTTCGGGAATCTTGGATTTGAACTCCTGCAACATCACGCCGCAGGCGATACTCGTGAAGGCCTTGCCCGTGGAAGCCATGTCAGGGTTGGCGTTGCGGTGGGCTTTGCCGAAATATTTCTCGAGCACGAGGTAGCCTTTGCTGATCACGACCAGACCGCCGTTCTCCGTGTTAGAACGTTCGGTCGCGTGGTAGGCCTGTTCGAGGCGGTCGAGGTCGATGCCAGCGAGGGCGCGAGCTTCGGCCTTATCCTTTGGCGTGCGCCAGCCGCCTTGGGCGTCCGAGGGCGGGAAGTATTCCGCCGCACCGAGGGCGACGCTGAGAAGGCAGAAGCAGAGACAAGAACGCATGGGTGTGAGAAGGGAGAGGGGGGCTTTACTAATGGGCCTGAGGTGTTAGAGTGACAATATGAGAAAAAGTTTCTGGGTATTATCTCTGATAGGTATAGCGATGCTATTGGTCGCCTGTGCCAATAAGAATATCGGCGTCATGACTTATGATCAGGCCGTACTTACCTACGGTCCGCCCGACAAGGAGCGCTTCGTCGACGTCCAGCGGGTTGCGGTCTGGAACCGAGGAGAGACCACGCAGAAAACCAAATTCGCAGGGGAGAATCGTTACGACAAGACCTATAATCAGGTCATCCGGGTGTTTGATGAAAAGGGTATCCTGAGGTCCGAGCGATATCAGTGAAGCTGGCTTCGCCTCGAAGCGAAGAATCGTCTCATCCATGAGCGCCTTTACGATATCGGCAGAAACGTTGTTAAGCTGGTAGATTTACTTGCAAGGGCATTCGGCTGATTTAGATTGGCGTCATGGATAAGAACAATGCTCAGATCACTTTGCGAGTCGGGGTGGTGGGGTTGCTTGCCACGGTGGCGGTGGCTTTCGCCCTTTCCTTTTTTTCCGATAAGCTGTTGCCGGTGGAGTTGCACCAATGGAAAGAAGCTCAGGAGGTCGGGTTCATAGCGTTCGCTGTCTTCGGATTGGCGATACTCGGACTAGGGTTATTGCTGATCAGTTTAATCGGGCTCTTATTCCTGCAGCGCTGGGCGGCTTGGTTGCTCTTGGTCGTTTGCCTTGTTTTTAATTTCCTCTCACTGGTGGAACCGACGGTAGAGCCGGGTATCATGGCGTTCCTCGGAAGCGGGGAGGATTTGCTGACGGGTGCGGTCTTGGCTGTCGCTTTCTTTACGTCGGCCCTGAAGAAGGACGCTTAGGCGACTCGCTCAGATATCCGTCCAGTCGTCCGGCTTAGGTACGTTGGTCGGTCGTGGAACTTTGGGTAAATCGCTGCGATTTTGGACCAGGCCGCGACGTTGGGTCTCAAGTTTACGCATGGCGGCCAGGATTTTCTCGTGGGCTTTGGTTTCAAGGGCGCTGAGGTAGACCCATTGCGTGGCGCGCGTGATGGCTACGAAGAACATCCGCGAGACGGTGTTCCGATTGGCACGGACGGAAGAAGATGTCACTCCGGGCATGAGCACCGAATCGAAAGTCAGGCCTTTGGCGCTATGGTAAGTCAGGACGGCCGGGCGGCCGGAAGAAAAATCCAAGCTGGCCCGGAAACCTTTCCGGTCAGTGGTGGTCTGGCGGTCAGCGAGGATGCCTTGGGTACGCAGGAAGTCAGCGAACAAATCGACCTGCTTGACGGTCGGAAAAAGAATACCGACGCGTTCGTTTTTCTGAAGTCGTTCGCGGAGGATTTCGACGAGCCGTTGTTGTTCTTCTTGGTCGTTCGCCGCTAGGTAAAGTAAAGGTGTCTGCCGTTCCATCTGGACGGTCGCTGCTTGGCTCCGGAATTGTTCTCGCTCGATGGCATCGTCGATGAATTCGCAGGCAAGATTCACGACATACGGACAGGCGCGATAAGTCGCGGCCAGATCGATTTCGATTGGACGGTTGCCCAGAGCGAGAAGGATGTCGTTCTTTTTGGCCTCATGGTAGAGGGCTTGTTTATTATCGAACGCTACGGTCAAGTGCTGCCCGCTCAGTTTCAGGAGGGAGTAACAGTCATCATCCAGATCTTGGCCTTCATCGACCAGGACGGCCGCAAGGGGAGGAGAGTTCCGATGGTGTTTCAGATGGTTCAGGACATTCTTTCGAATCAGTTCGAAATCCGGAAAGCCGTTTTCTCCCAGCGGAGTCGGCCCGAGTAGTTCCTGGTGGCGGAGCCGGCACCAATGGTCGAAAGTCAGGATGGATTCAGGGTCGAGGCGGAGTTCGGTGACTGCCGACCGGATGAAGTCGCGGAGCACATTAGTATAAACGAGCACCACGACCTTAGCCTCTGGACCTAAGGTATGACGCAGGTGATGGGCGCGATGTAAGAGCACCACGGTCTTACCCGCCCCAGGGCCACCGCGGAGCACGACCGGAACTGTGGTCGGGGCTTTGATGGCTGCGGCCTGCGCGGCGGTGAGCCGATCGGGTGGAGTAAGCCAGGTCAAGGGCGCTCCCTCTCGTCGTTATGGGATTCAAACATCGGCAGCTGACCTTCGCCGATAGCGGGATGACCTGGGCGAAGGTCGTTACGCCTACGTTCTTCGAGGACATACCCATTCTTTATGACCGTATCTTGGGCTAGTTCGACGGCGGCGCCATACCAAGAGAAAGCGGAATCATCGAGCCGGCTGAGATCTTTACCGAAGCGGCGGAAAGCATCGGCCAGGGCGGTTTGGGATTCTTCGATCTTACCGCGTGCCCGGAGGCAACGGGAATAGAGGACCATCCCGATGGCGCTCGGGTCTTCGGCTTCATAGCGTCGGCAGAGTTCTTCGGCTTCGAGCCAGCGGCCTTTGCGGGTGTAAAAATTTGCTAGATTGAAAAGGGCCGTAGAATTACCCGCAAGAATGCATTCGAGGTAGGTTTTTTCTTGGCGATAGGCATCACCCTTGCGTCCGTAGGCGATCGCGAGTTGGGCGAGGCCAGTTTTCTTATAATCAGGGCGTTGGCGGATGAGTCGTTTCAGTAGATGAATGGCTTTGTCGTTCATGCCGACCTTGTTGTGTAAGTTCGCGAGTTCGATGATCTGGACGGGCAGCCGGTCCGGACCATATACGCTTGCCCGGATGTTGCGTTCGATCTCGAGTATCAATTCGCGATCCTTGCCTGGATTGACGACGTTATGGAGGGGTGACTCGATGGTACCTGAAAAACTTTCACCCCCTTTTTCTGGCGTAATCTCGAACGTGAAATGCTGATTTGCATCGAGGGTGAAGGTCAGGGTCAAGGGCGTACCCGCCTTGATGGGTGGCGTGACGCCAGTGAAAACCGGGCGGGAACCCATGCCCAGGCCGGCCCAGAAAACGATGCGAATGGGGCCGCCCGGTGCGATGAAGCGGTGGTTTTTGTTGGGCTTGAACTGGCCGGAGAAAGGAAGCTTCTGATTATGCGGGATGATTTCATGGTTCCCGCGGTCGGTTTGGAGACTGAGGAGATCGCTGGCGACCGGCGTGAAAATACTTTGGCCGTAAAGGTGAAGTAAGAGCGCATGGTAGGCGGCACCGCGGGCGACGGCCACTTGCATGTCGAGAGCGTTATCGAACCGATGGACCAGGAATTCGCCGAAATACCTTTTCAGGCTATCAATCACCAGCGGGTTGAGCGAGCTGCCGCCGACAGCAAGCAAGAAGCCGATTTGAGAAGGTTTCAGTTTGGCGCGATCAAGCGCGTCTTCGATGGGCGCGAAGATCGAACAGCTCAAAGTGTATTCATCTTCACGCACTTGTACGCTGTCCTCGTCGAGGAAAGGCTCCATGACGTTGGCGAATTCAATCCCGTTCAGGGTCGGAGAATTAAAGGCCAAGCAGGTGCCATCGTTAAGCTGCAGGGTCTGGATGCCAGGATACTGTTTTTTGGCCGTGGGGAGGATTTCGACCAGATTTTCGCCGTGAGACAGCCGGTGATTGATGATTTCACAAAGGCCGATTTTCAGCTGTTCGGCCGTGGCCAGGAGCTGGGGCTCGAGCTGTTCTTTGCGGACTTCATATTCCCATTCATCGAGCGCCATCTTGTTCTGATGAGCGAGAGCGGGGATTAGGATATCATGAACGATGGCGCGGTCAATATCCGCACCTCCTAAGCGATGGTAGCGGGAGACTGCGCGCGGGCTGATCTTTAGCCGTTGGTCGGCGGTGCGTTGCAAAGTAAAGATGGCGACGTCGCAGGTGCCGCCGCCGAAATCGATGATCATCACTTCGGTCTTGTCATTGACGCCATCGAGGGCGGCGAGTCCTTGTCGGGCGATGAAGTCGATGAAGGCTGCAATCGGTTCGTCGAGCAGGTCGCCGTGGCCCAATGTAAGGTCAGCGAGTTTCGCCGCTCGTACCGTGTCGTCACGCTGGCTGATCTGAAAAGAAGCCGGCACGGTAACGACCGTACGCGCGATGGCGCCCTTGGCTTGCGCACGAAGAAATTGCAGAACTTGCCCGGAGATTTCGGCCGGCGTGCGGCTGCCTGATTTGGCTTGAGGAAAAGTGCGACCGATACCCATTTCGTTTTTTACCTCGGCGAGATAAGTCGCATTCGGGCGAAGACCGAGTTCGACTGATCGACTCATGGTGCGGCGGGCGCCTTCGCCGACGAAACTGCGATCCGGGAGGTGGGCGACGACCGAGGGCACCAGCACCGAGGTGAAGTCGCCCGAAAGCGTCGGCTGGATGATTTCCAGGCACTCGGCCAATTCGATTTCATCAGGACGCGTGGGTGACCAGCGAACTTGGGCGATGGTGGAATTGGTGGTGCCAAGATCGATGCCCAAAACCCGAAAAGCTTTCAAATCGGGGCGAATTTCGGCGTTGGGCGGACGGAGGTGCGGCAGGGGGTTCATCGCTTAGAAATATAGGTCAAATAGTGTCGGCTAAAAGAGGGTACGAAGCAAGGGTGCCGGGGCATATTTATCTTACGAAAATGGGGTCTCCCAAGGGGTGGCAGGATACTTAAGAATTTCTTAAGTTTTGGAAACTCTTAGTTGGCTATGGGGTTCAATAAGTAGTGAAATACCCCATGAGACTCCTGCGTGCTTTCCCCCTGTCGCTTTTGACCCTTTGTCTCCTGATTGGCCAAGGCCAGTTGGCATTGGCCGCCAAGAAGCCCGAAACCAAGGCCGTCAAAAAGGAAGAGAAGGCTAATCCCTCAGTCATCACGAAGGTGACGCCCGTCGCGGAGATTGCCCGCCAGAGCGCAATTTGGCACCAATGGACCGACGTCGAAGGTCGGAAGGTGGATGCGATGTTCTGCGCTTTCAGTCAGGATTTTATCACTATTCAGACCAAGGATGGGAAAACCTTCCACTTTAACGTCAATATCCTCATTCCGGAAGATCGGGAGTTTGCCGTCGCTTGTGCGGGTAAGGATAAGGAAGCCTCCTTTAGTCCGGCCGTGATCGCGGCGGCGTCGGCGGATGTCGATCGTCTGATCCAGGCTGTTTTAGCAAGTAAGGAGCAGAAGCCTAATCCTTTGGCGACGGATGAGCAGTTCTTGCGCCGGATTTACGTGGATGCCATTGGCCGGGTGCCTACGGCGGAGGAAGCGAACGAATTCTTGAATGATGCGGCCGGTAACAAACGAGCGAAGCTGATCGATAAGTTGGTTTATTCCCCTGGTTATACGATGCAGATGTTCAATTGGATGGCGGACCTCTTACGCGTCAAAGACACCTTCGGCAAGGGAATCCCGGCGTTTACTTTCGAAGACTGGCTAAAGTCCCGCATCGCTTCGAATGCGCCTTGGAATCAGCTGGTAAAGGAAATGGTCACGGCCGATGGCCGATTAACCGACAATGGCGCCGCAGGCTTCATGTTATTCGATGCCGACATGCCTTTGGATGGGGTTTCGAACCTCATGACCACATTCTTGGGTACGAACATGGCCTGTGCCCAGTGTCACGACCACCCCTTGGCGGAGTGGAAACAGAGGGATTTCTTCCAGATGGCCTCCTTCTTCGGTGCGACGGATGGTAAGAACGAAGCGATCCAGAGGCAGATACAGGGGACATTAAAGGCAGACCCAACCCTGCCGAAGCAAGCCGTCATTAAAATCGCTCTGGTGAATTCCTACCGATTAGAAGATCAGAGCAAGAATACCCTGACGTTCCCCATGGACTATAAATATAAGGACGCCAAACCAAGTTCCCCGGTCTCGCCTGTGCTGATCAGCTGGGATAAGGGCGATGCCAAATTACCCATTTATAAGTTGGATACGATGCATCCTTCGCAGCTCCGCGATGAGTTCGCCCGCTGGTTGACCAGTCCGCAGAACCCACGCTTTGCCACGAACATCGCCAACCGCCTTTGGAAGAAAGCCTTTGGCTTGGCCGTGCTCGAGCCCGTCGTGGATATCGATGACCTGAGCCAGGCGAGCAGCCCCGAGTTATTGGCCCACCTCACCTCCGTGATGAAGGCCGCTCGCTTTGATATGCGGGAATTTCAGCGGGTCATTTATAATTCTCGGACTTACCAGAGCGGCGCCAGTGTCACCCCTGATCTCGCCAAGGGACCTTATCTTTTCAACGGTCCGCTCGTGCGTCGCCTGACTGCGGAGCAAGCCTGGGACAGTTTCGTGGTCAATTCGGTCGGGACCAACGCCGACAATATCTTGCTGCGGCGCTCGGACACCTTGATGGCGTATTCCTTGCCTGATGGCAAAGTCACCGCTGCGGTCGTTCACAAGGTCATCGATAGCGTCAACAAGAACGGAAAAGGAAAGAGTTTGACGGACGGCAAGAAAACCGGGGGCGGCTCTACGATGGGCTTAGCTACGGGATACGAAGGCGAAAAACCTATCACCCGTTTCAGCATGACCATGGCCCGGGCCAGCGAGTTGCCCCAGCCAGCCTCCGAGTCCCATTTCTTGCGACTCTTCGGACAGGGCGACCGCCTGTTGACGGATTCTGCGACGAATGACGGCAGCGTACCTCAGGTGCTGCAGATGATGAACGGTTCGATCGGGAAACTTGTTTCTGACCCCACCGGTGTGGCCATCGGTGCCGCTCTGAAATCGAAAGCGACCGACGGTTCGATACATTCACTTTACCTTTCCTACCTTTCGCGCCATCCGACTCCGGTCGAATTAGCTGCCGCCCAGAAAGGCCTGGCCAACGGCTTGCACCTGGCTGACCTGGCCTGGGTCTTGGCTAACACCCGTGAATTCTTATTTATCCAATGATCTCACCTACATTCGCCAATCAACTTCGGACGCCCGAAGACCGTCGTACTTTCATCGAACGTTGTGCGAAGATTTCTTTCGGCCTGAGTGTCCTGCCTTTTTTCACGCGCGTCGCGGATGCGGCGGAAAAGCAGGGTGCGGCGGTGCCGAACGCAGCTCTGCCAGGCTTCGGTAAGGCGAAGCGCGTAATCTTCTTGGAGCTCGCGGGCGGGATGTCGCACATTGACACCTTCGACCCGAAAAAGGGTGAGACCAAGGGGCCAGGTTCGGCGATCCCGACGCGGGCGGATTTCCAATTGACCTCCTACCTTCCGGAGATTGCTGGGGTAGCCGATAAAATTACTGTCATCCGTTCCATGACCGCCAAAGTCGGCGTACACGCCTCGGCCGCCTACCTAATGCGGACGGGCTTCGAGAAACGTGGGACCATCCAACATCCGACATTAGGAGCTTGGGCACAGCATTACCTGGGTGGCAGTCATAAGACCTTGCCGTCCTCCGTGGCCATCAATCGCTCGTCGAATCATGGTAACGGATGGTTCCCTGCTTCGCACTCACCTCTACCAATCTTGAGTCCCGAAGATGGCTTGATGAATACGAAAAGCATTGAGTCGGAAGAAGTGCAAGCGAAGCGTGCCGAACTCCTGATTGCCCTGGACGCCGGTTTCGGTAAAAAGGCCGCGGACGAAAACGTAAAAGCATACAACGAGTTTTACGATACAACCTTCCAGTTGATGAAGAGTAAGGACCTCAAGGCCTTCGATCTGAGTTCGGAAACCAAAGAGACCCGCGCGCGTTATGGTAAAAGCAAGTTCGGCCAAGGCTGCTTGCTCGCCCGACGTCTGGTAGAAAACGGCGTTCGTTTTGTCGAAGTATCCAGCGGTGGTTGGGATATGCACGCAAGCTTGGACGACAGTATGGCTGATCGCGGGGGTGAACTTGACCACGTTTTCGCAACGCTGATTGAAGACCTCGAAGCGCGTGGCCTTTTGGATTCAACCTTGGTCGCCATCACGACGGAGTTCGGTCGCAAGCCCGAATTCAAGGGCGGCGGTCGCGGCCACCATCCTTTGGTCTTCTCGACGGTCTTGGCCGGCGGCGGCGTGAAGCGCGGTTATGTCCATGGAACGAGCGACGCCAAAGGTTATGCGCCGGAAAAAGACCCCGTCACCGTGGGTAGTTTTCACGCTTCCATCGCCCATGCAGCTGGACTTCCGGTTGAGCAAGAAATCATGACCCCAGCCGGTCGCCCGATGGTGATTGGAAATAAAGCCAAACCCGTCCTCGGGCTCTTCGCTTAACTCAGCAGTGCCGCCAGATCGCCAGGTTGTTCGAGATGGACGGCATGGCCGGCCTGTTCAACGACGCTAAGACGCGCTCGCGGCATGTGTGCCCCCATCTGTAGGGCTAGCTCGGTAAATTTGGGATCAAATTCGCCGGTGATGAGATCGACTGGGAAGCGAATTTCTTTGAGCCGATGCCAAAGTGAGGGGAGGGTGCCGGTGCCGACGTTTTCCAGACTTAGGGCCAAGGCCTCCGGATGATTCAGTGCTCTTTGAGCTAGGAGTGGCTTGAGTCGCTCGGTGGGCAGTTTGAAAAGCGAGTGAAAGAAAGGCTGATGGTGCCAATAATTATAAAATGCATCCAGGCCCTGGGTTCTGATGAAAGTCGCGAGGGCGGCGTCAGCGAGTTGGCGCTCCTGGCGTTCTTCGCCGGTTTTTAGACCAGGGCTGGCGCCGATCAAAATGAGTCGGGCGATGCGCTCAGGATGGGCGATGGCCCAGTGGAGGGCCAGCCGACCGCCCATCGAATAGCCCAAAAGCGTAATGGGGCCGCTCGTGCCGGCCGCTTGATCGATGATGTTCAGGTGATTGGCTAGCGAATACGCCGTGGTGGCGGTGAGGTCGCGCAAGGAGCCGTGACCTGGGAAATCGGGAGCGATGAGCGACCGGTCGGGTGGCAGGCAGGAACGAAGGGCGGAAAAGTCCCAGCTTGAGCCCGTAAAGCCATGTAGTGCGACAATGGGGGGCATGGTGGCGGGTTGCAGGTTTAGGGATGAGGGAGTTCGCAGGCAGCCCGTCAGTGAGGGCGTTAGGGTAACCTTTAGATTATCCATAAGACAGCCAAAATATGGGAACAAATGCAGGGCGGATTGACTCTATAAAATACCCCCTATGTCCGGCATTCGCGTCAAACCATGGAACCGTGTCGACGGCCCGATTTACAGTCTTTCCACGACTGCAAACGGTCGCGGAAATTTAAATATCTGCAGTTACGTCACCCCGATTTCGATGAAGCCCAAGCGCTTCATCGTGGGGATCTTCAAGGATACCAAAACTTTGGAAAATCTGGAAGCCAACCCCATCGGTTTATTGAATTACATGGCATTAGATCAGGCGAACCACGTCAATCTGCTCGGCAAGAAAACCGGCAACACGATGGATAAGATCGCGAAGCTCGGAGATCAGATCGAGCACGTTGGCGATGGGCTTTATAAACTCAAGGGGGCCTTGGCGATCTTGCGGCTCAAATTCATGGAGCGGATGGATTGCGGCGATCACTGGGCATGGTTGGCCCATGTCGACTCCTACGAGAACTTGCGCGAAGCCGAACCGCTTACCTTGGATGAGTTGAAGCGGTTGAAGCTAATCTTGGCCTAAAGGCCAAGAGGGGGCACGCTGGCAAGTGGGCACGGTTAGAATGTAAGGCAAAAGAAGAGCCGGACTAAGTCCGGCTCCTTTGGTGCTTATTTCTTTTTGGACACCTTACGCTTTACCACTGTCTCGGTGCGTTGCGGGATAAGGTAGGTGCGGCCGCGGATGAGGCGTTCGTAGAGGTCGACCATCGCCACGCCTTCGCGGGGGCGGACAGAGTCGGCTTTGGTCGCGCGATCGACTTGGCGTTTAAGCATCCGGCAAAGGTCTTCGGCGTTATATTGAATCATGCCCAGGATGCGTTCGACAGAGTAACCCGGGATGCTTTCTTCGATGTAGAAGCCATCTTCTTCGTCGTCTTCCAGGAAGACGTGGGCTTCATTCACGCGGCCGAAGAGATTGTGGAGGTCGCCCATGATATCTTGGTAGGCGCCGACCATGAAGGCACCGATGTAGTAAGGTTGACCTTCCTTAAGTGGGTGGAGGGAGAGCGTGTGCCGGACGTCTTCGAGGTCGATGAAATCGTCGACCTTACCGTCGGAGTCGCAGGTGATGTCCACGAGCGTAGCCTGGACGCTGGGGCGTTCGTTGAGGCGATGGATGGGCGCAATAGGGAAGAGCTGATCAAGGGCCCAGTGGTCGAGGAGTGATTGGAAGACCGAGAAGTTGCAGACGTATTGTTCGGCCAGCATCGAGTCAAGACGCGCCAATTCGTCAGGGACGTCGGAAGTATGGGCTAAATCGGAACGAATTTGCCGGCAAATATCCCAGAAAAGTCGGTCGGCGAGGGCGCGGTCTTCGAGTCGCAGGTTGCCTAAGCTGAAGCGAGCGTGGGCTTCTTCACGCTTCTCTTTTGCATCGTGATAGCGTTCGAGTGGGTCGAACTTACGTTTGTTCTTACGGACAGCGTCCAGTTCCCGGATGACTTGATGGAGTTTGCCGTTGGGCAGCTTGGCCGAGCCCTCGTCGCGGGTGATGCGGTCGACGGCTTCGAAGATTAGGATGGAATGCGGCGCCACGAGGGCGCGGCCAGATTCGGAGACGATATCCGGAAGTTCGACCCCGCTTTCGTCGCAGATTTGTTTGACGTTCGCGACGACGTCGCGGGCGTAGACTTCCATGCTGTAATTCATGGAAGATTCGAAGGCGGACCGGCTGCCGTCGTAGTCGATCCCGAGCCCACCACCGACATCCAGGAGCCCCATCGGGAACCCCATGCGCTTTAGTTCGCAATAGAAGCGGGTCGCTTCGATGACGGCTTTCTTGATTGTCCCGATATTAGGGACTTGAGAACCGATGTGGAAGTGGACCAGACGCAGGGCGTCCTTCATCTTGGCCTTTGAGAGCTTACTTGCGGCTTCGACGATTTCGGAAGCCGTCAGGCCGAACTTGGCGTTCTCGCCGGTACTGGAAGCCCATTTGCCTTCGCCAGCGGTCGTTAGTTTAACACGGATACCGATGTGGGGCTGGACGCCCATCCGACGGGCGATGCGGATGATGGCATCGATTTCGGAAAGTTGTTCGACGACGATGATGGTCTGCTTGCCGAGGCGGCGGCCCATGAGGGCGAGCTCGATATATTCTTCGTCTTTGTAACCGTTGCAGATTAGGAGGGCCTTGCGGTTTTCAAGTAGGGCGAGCGCGATAATCAGTTCGGGCTTGGAGCCAGCTTCGAGTCCGAAATCATATTCTTCGCCAGCGTCGAGGATTTCTTCTACGACCTCGCGGAGTTGATTCACCTTGATCGGGAAGACGCCGCGGTAACGTCCGGTGTAATCTTCTTCTTCGATGGCGCGGCGGAAAGCCTCGTTGATCTGCGTGACGCGGTGGCGCAGTAGGTCTTGGACGCGGATGGTCAGCGGGGGTTTAAGGCCCGAGGCTTCGACCTCCTTGACGATATCCGTGATGCGGATTTTGCGGTGATCGCCCTTGGGGTGCACGCAGAGGTGCCCTTGCGGGTCGACGGAGAAGTTATTACCTCCCCAGCGTTTAAAGCCGTAGTACTCTTCGGCGTCTTTAGTAGTCCAAGGCTGTGGTTTGCTCACGTGAGTAGACAGGGGACTTTTTAACCTACGGGGGGAAGCGCAAGGTGAAATCTTACCTCCCGCTCTCCCTTCCGGCTCGACCCGAGGGTAGGCGAGGATTGTCTGGGTGTATGCCAGCGGATGCCGTCATCAAAGCGACACACGTGTTACGGAAGGCATTAGCTGGCCTTTCCTTCCCGTCTCCGGCGGATTACGTATACCGTCCCTTGGACTACGCCTGGGAGGCACATGAAGCCTACCTAAGGCGTTACGCGGCCGCCGGGCCAAGGAAGATCTTATTTTTGGGGATGAATCCTGGGCCGTTCGGAATGGCGCAGACGGGCGTACCTTTCGGTGAGATCGCCGCCGTCCGGGATTGGATGGGCATCGAACTGCCCGTGGGGCGTCCAGACGTCGAGCACCCAGGTAAGAAAGTGACGGGCTTCGCCTGTCACCGTTCGGAAGTGAGCGGGCGTCGGCTTTGGGGCCTATGCCAAGAGCGATTCGGCACGGCGGATAAATTCTTCGCGAACCACGTCGTCCATAATTATTGTCCATTGCTTTTTTTGGAGAACACCCAGTTGGGGCGTAATGTCATTCCGGAGGAACTACCAAACGAAATTATGGCTCCAGTAAATCGTGCCTGTGACCAGTTGCTCCGCTCGATGGTCGAGGCGTTGCAGATCAAGAGTGTGGTCGGCGTCGGCGGTTACGCCGAGACGCGGGCGCAGGAAGCCTTGGCTGGGCTGGCGGTGAAATTTGCAAAAGTGCCGCATCCGAGTCCGGCGAATCCAGTCGCTAATCGCGGTTGGTCGGCAGCCGCGACCAAGGCTTTAGTCGAACAAGGAGTCTGGTCCTGATCATGGGCCTCATCGAAGAAGTCCTGGTTCGTCCGAAACTCCGTCAGAAGCTTTGGCAATGGTGGTATCCTTTCTTTACCCGCCGGGTGCGGGCGCAAGGCATCAGCTTTCTGAATTACGCTTTCGACGGCCTAGATGATCCCCGCCTGGAGCTACGCACCGAGGACGAAGCGGATCGGCCAAATATCCAACTATATCGTCACGTGCTTGGCGGGGTTGATTTGCGAGGTAAGCGTGTGTTGGAGGTCAGCTGCGGGCATGGCGGCGGAGCTTCCTATTTCGCCCGTTATCATGGGCCGAAGGAATATATCGGATTGGACCTGAATTCCGAAGGTATCCGTTATTGCCGTGAAAAGCATCAGGTCGCTGGTTTGAGTTTTATGGCGGGTGACGCCCAGGCTTTGCCCTTTGCAGCCGGTAGTTTCGATGTCGTCATCAATGTCGAAGCCTCGCATTGCTACCCCGATTTTCCGGGCTTCGTGGCTCAGGTGGCCATGGTGCTGAAGCCCGGTGGCTGGTTTTGTCACGCCGATTTGCGCTACCCTAATGGGGTCGACGAATGGGTTGGGGCGTTATCGCACCATCCGTTGCTACGCTTGGAGCAAATGCGATTAATCAATCCAGAGGTCATCCGGGGGATGGAACTTAATACTCCGCGTTATGAGGCGATGGTGCGGCAGGCGCTGCCTCGAGTGCTTCATGGCTTGGCCATGGATTTTGCCGGCGTGAAAGGTTCGCGGCTTTACCGTGACGCGGTTTCGGGGGAGATGACTTATCGGTCCTTTAGGCTGCAGCGGCGAGTTTCCTGAGATTGCTTCCGGTCGGGAATGGCTCACGCTGAGTCATACCCATGCGATATCTTATAGTTATTTTATTGAGCTGTCTGGCGACCCTGGCCGCCGAGCGTCCCAATATCATTTTTATTCTGACCGATGACCAAGGCTATGGCGATTTGAGCGCTCACGGTAATCCCGTTCTTAAGACACCTAACATCGATAAACTTCGCGGTGAAAGCGCCCGATTCGTTGACTTCCAGGTTTCGCCGACCTGTTCGCCGACGCGCAGCGCCTTATTGACTGGCCGGCATGAATTCAAGAATGGTATCACCCATACGATCTTGGAGCGGGAGCGGATGTCGCTCGCGTCGGTGACATTGACCCAGCAACTCCAGAAGGCAGGTTATCGCACGGGTATCTTCGGCAAGTGGCACCTCGGCGACGAGGCTGAGTATCAACCGAATAAGCGGGGCTTCGATGAGGTTTATATCCATGGCGCCGGTGGTATCGGTCAGCATTATCCTGGAAGCTGTGGCGACGTCCCCGGTAATTCCTATTACGGACCGACGCTTTTGCATAATGGCAAGTTTGTGAAGACCGAGGGCTATTGTACCGACGAATTCTTTAAGCAGGCGACGACGTGGATTGAAGGCGAAGTGACGGCGAAGCGCCCATTTTATGCTTACATCGCGACGAATGCTCCGCACGGCCCTTATCATGCCAAGCCGGAAGATGCCGCGATTTATGAAGGCAAGGACCTCGGAAAGGATACCGAAAACTTCTTCGGGATGATTCATAATATCGACCAGAACGTCGGCAAACTACTGGCGAAGGTTGAGGCCATGGGTATCGCCAAGGACACCTTAATTGTCCTCATGAACGACAACGGCGGTACCGCCGGCGTCAAGGTCTTCAATGCTGGCATGCACTCGGGCAAAGGTACGCCTTACATGGGTGGTATCCGGGCGATGTCATTTTGGAGGTTACCTGGGCAGTTCCAGCCTCAGGATATCAAGGCCTTGGCCGCCCATATCGATTATGCTCCGACGATTCTTGAACTGACGGGTACGCCCGCTTCGCAGGCCATGAAGGCGCAAATGGAAGGTCGGAGCCTCGTGCCGTTGCTCACGGCTAAGGTCGCATCGGATATCTCTTGGCCGGATCGCGTGCTCTTTACCCACGTCGGTCGCTGGGGCAATATGGTTAAAGGGGTCGATCCAGAGACGGGTAAGTTTGCCGGTACGAGCGTGCGTACGAGCCGCTGGCATTTGGTTTCGGCCGGTGCTTTAGGCGGCGGCAAGGGTAAGGCTAACGCCAAAGCCAAGAAGCCAGCCGCCGATACGGAAGGCAACTCTTCGGGTCCGAAGTGGGAACTCTTTGATTTAAGTGCCGACTATGGCGAGACCACCGACGTCGCAGCGGCGCATCCCGATGTCGTCTCGGACCTGATCGCCAAGCATGATGCCTGGTGGAAGGAGTGTCGTCCGCTCATGGTCAATGAAAACGCCGTCGGCCCGGCCGAGAATCCTTTCAAGGTGATGTACCAGCAGCAGATGGCTGGGAAGTAGGCGAGCGTTAGTTGAACAGTTAATCCGTTGACGGGTTGGCCAGAGAGGCTGGTTGCTTCGTTTTTCTTTCAATGAGTGGCTACACGCCAAATTTCGTGTCGGTCCACGCCCGTAAAGATAGGGCTATACCGTGCGGCAACAGGTCAGGGCTGGCCAACTGTTCAACCTTTCAACGGGTCAACTGCCTCTTCAGGCCAACAGCTGCTTGACGACATCCCCGTGGATGTCGGTGAGACGAAAATCGCGACCTTGGTAGCGATAGGTGAGGCGCTTATGGTCGACGCCCATCAGGTGTAGGATCGTGGCGTTGAGGTCGTGCACATGCACGCCGTTCTTAGTGATATTATAACTGAAGTCATCGGTCTCGCCAAAGGTGGTACCTTTATTGACGCCGGCGCCGGCCATCAGGATGGTGAAACAGCGCGGGTGGTGATCGCGTCCGTAGTTGGTCTCGGAGAGGGCGCCTTGCGAATAGATGGTGCGTCCGAATTCACCACCCCAAACAATCAAGGTATCATCGAGCAGCCCGCGTTGTTTGAGATCGGTGAGTAATCCGGCCGTCGCTTGGTCGGTGTCGTTACACTGGCCTTTGATGGCCTTGGGGAGGCCGCCGTGGTGATCCCAGCCCATGTGGAAGAGTTGGACGAAGCGCACGTCGCGTTCGCAGAGACGACGAGCCAGAAGGCAATTAGAGGCATAAGAGCCGGGGCGTTTTACGTCTGGTCCGTAAAGGTCGAGGACGTGTTGTGGTTCTTTGGAAAGATCGAGCAGGTCCGGTACGCTGGTCTGCATGCGGAAGGCCATTTCATATTGTGCAATCCGAGTCTGGATTTCGGGATCGCCGAGGACATCGTGACGTTGGCTATTGAGGGCGGCGAGCTCGTCGAGTTGTTCGCGGCGTACTTCGCGGGGTATGCCGTCGGGGTCCTTAAGATAAAGCACGCGTTCGCCCTTATTGCGGAGCTTAACGCCTTGGAGTTTGGAGGGCAGGAAACCGGCGCCCCAGAGTCGGTCGTAGAGAGGTTGATCTTCGGGTCGGCCGCTGCCGAATGAAGTCATCACAACGTAGGCGGGAAGATCGGCGTTCTCGCTGCCTAGGCCGTAGGCGGACCATGCGCCGATGCTGGGGCGGCCGGCTAGCTGGCTGCCGGTCTGCATGAACGTAATCGCCGGATCATGGTTGATGGCTTCGGTGTGCATTGCGCGGACGACGCACCATTCGTCGGCCTTGGCGGACATGTGCGGCATGAGTTCGCTGAACCAGGCGCCGGATTGACCAAACTGTTTGAATTTGAAGATCGAAGGGGCGACGGGGAAAGACTTCTGGCCGGACGTCATCGTGGTCAGGCGCTGACCCTTGCGGATGCTTTCGGGGAGGTCCTTAGCCCGCATTTTTTCCATCTCTGGTTTGGGATCAAAGAGATCTAATTGCGAAGGCGCGCCAGATTGGAACAGGTAGATAATCCGCTTCGCCTTGGGCTTGAAGTTAGGGAAGCCCAAGCCGGGATTGGCGGCGAAGGCCGGGGTGCCGACGATGGAGCCTAAGGCGGCGAGTCCGATACCACCCGCGGAACCCTTGATGAAAGTACGCCGCGATAAGGCCATCTGGGTGGCATGATCGAGGCCTTGGAATTGATGGTCATTGCAGTTCATTCGCGGGTGACGGTTTCGTCGAGGTTGAGGAGGATATTGGCCGTGGCCGTCCAAGCGGCCAATTGATTGCGGTCGAGGTCGGTCGACGTAGGGCTCAGGCCGGTTGCGAGTAGCTTCGGCGCAAGCGTTTTGTCGGCCGCATAGGTGGCGAAGCGTTTCTCGAGGCCTTTGCGCAGAACCGAAAGCTCCTGGGCGGTGGCATTGCGTCGGACTACCTGACGGAAAGTCCAGGCGAGTTTGGCTGCGTTATCGCCAGATTGTCTCATGGCTTGTTCCGCCAGTTTACGGGCGGCTTCGACAAAGGTGATTTCGTTGAGTAATGAGAGGGCCTGCAACGGGGTGTTGGAGCGCGAACGTTTGACCGTACAGACTTCGCGCCCTGCAGAATCGAAGAGCAGCATCGTGGGCGGAGCCGCCGTACGTTTCCAAATGGTGTAGAGTGAACGACGGTAAAGTCCTTCGCCCTTGTCGGCCTTATAATTCCGCATGTCGCCGTAAACGCTGGTCTCGTCCCAGACGGCTTCAGGCATGTAGGGCTTTACGCTGGGCCCGCCTTGGATATCGACGAGCAGGCCAGAGATCGAGAGGGCTTGATCGCGGATCACTTCAGCGGGTAGGCGGAAACGGGGGCCGCGGGCGAGCAGGCGGTTGTCAGGGTCTTTCTCCAACATTTCCGCGTTCACGGCGGCGCTACGGCGATAGGCGGCGCTGGTCATGATTAGCTTTTGCATCGCCTTCATATCCCATTTGCGGTCGACGAATTCGACGGCCAGCCAATCAAGCAATTCAGGGTTACTGGGCCACTCGGACTGCGAACCGAAATTCTCGGAGGTCTTCACCAAGCCGATGCCGAAGAAACGCTCCCAGGCACGATTGACCCAGACGCGACCCGTGAGCGGGTGTTGGCCGCTAACGAGCCAGCGAGCGAAGCCGAGGCGGTTGTTCGGTTCGCCGGCAGGGAGTGGTGGCAGAAAGGCGGGCAGCTTGCGTTCGACCTTCGGGCCGATTTTATCGTATTCTCCGCGCAGCAAGACGAAGGCATCGCGCGGCTTGTCGATTTCTTTCATCACCATCACGGAAATAGGGGCGCCGAGGGCGCCTTCATGCGCGGTCTTGGCGGTGGCGACCTTGGCGGTGGCGGCGAAGCGCGGGTGCTCGGGACTGTCGGCGAAGAGTTTCTCGAGCGTCTTGCGGTCGGCCGGCGTGATTTGGTCGACGGGCTTAGCCATGAGTCGGCGGGCAGCTTCAGCCGCAGGGTCGGTCTTCAGCGAGAGCAGCTTCGGATCTTGGCCAGAGACGTTCAGGCGGAATCGTCCGATACTGTGGGCCGACACGGCTTCGTGGCGCAGGGTTACGATGAGTTTAGATCCGGCCGGGATGGTCGTCGGCGCGATGGTGAAGATTGCCTTACGAGCCACACGGTTGGCGGGCAGATTACCACCGATGGCCCATCCGGCTTTATCGTTATCAGTCTTCTTGGCTACTTTGCCCTTGGCCTTAGCCATGCTTACTGGCGCAAGCTTGGCGATACTCCAGCCGGGCTGATCGTAATCGGCTTCGGCTTTTACAAGAGAGAGGGGGGCTGATTTTCCGTCGGAAGTAAGGAGGCGTATCTCGATAGCGCTAAGAACAAAATTGCCATTTGAGGCCCGACCCAGGCTCTTGTTAGGATGGGAGTCGTCGGGCAGCGCCTCGAGTCGTACGGCAGTCAGCAAGCCTGGGGCGGGGGTGGATTCGATGATGTAAGTCTCTTTCGCAGCGGTGCCACCGGAGACCAGCCAAGAGCCGTCATCCAGTCGGGTGAATTCCGCATTCTCCTTCGCCGAAACCTTTTCACCGACGAGCGGTTGCCAAGCTGCGCCATTTTTGGCGAAGGCCGCCTGTTGGCGCTCGAGCCACTTGATAAAAAGTTCGGGTTGCGAGGCCGGGATGTCCTTGAGCGTCTTCTCCGCGGCGGCGAGCGCGGCGGCGGTCTCATCGAGTTTCTTCTGCTGCTCCTCGGTCGGGAGCTGAAGGAGGGGCGGCGTGTTGCCCCCGCGGCGGGTCGTGCCGGAGCCGCCGAATTCACCCAGGACGCCGGATTCGTCGTTCGAATTAAAATAGGCGAAGAACTGATAGAACTCTTTTTGGCTGATTGGATCGTATTTATGGTCGTGACAGCGGCAGCAGTTCATCGTCAGCGCCATC